>Ga0209099_1000217_pt1 | contig 67214 bp, 53 predicted proteins | sample AD_JPNHW2_MetaG_FD_184430 | JGI IMG/M metagenome (GOLD analysis project Ga0209099, IMG submission 184430) | Active sludge microbial communities of municipal wastewater-treating anaerobic digesters from Japan - AD_JPNHW2_MetaG (SPAdes) (version 2) | ecosystem: Engineered > Bioreactor > Anaerobic...
TATGAACCTACTGCTAAAAAAGTTTTAGATCAAATGTTACCACGTTTAATTGAAGTTCAATTATTTCAAGCTTTATTAGAATCAAATGCTTCCGAACATAGTGTTCGAATGGCTTCGATGCATCAAGCCACTGAAGCCGCTGAAGATTTAGTTAAAGAATTTGTTCTATTCTATAATAAAGCTCGACAAGCCGCTATTACTTCGGAAATTGCTGAAATTAGTGCGGGAGCTAATGCTTTAAATTAATAATTATTAAAATTTAAATATAAAGAATAAAAAATATGGAAAAAAATGATAAAAAAATTGGAATAATAAAACAAATTATTGGAGCGGTAGTTGATGTTTGTTTTACTGATGATTTACCAGATATCTATACAGCTTTAGAGGCTCAAGTAGCTGGTAAAAAAATAACTTTAGAAGTTCAACAACACTTAGGCTCAAATATGGTTAGAACTATTTCTATGAGTTCAACTGATGGTTTAAAAAGAGGTGATCAAGTTATAAATACTGGTCATGGAATTAGCGTCCCGGTTGGTAAAGAAACCCTAGGTCGAATTTTAAATGTTTTAGGAGAAGCCGTTGATGGTAAAGAACAATTAACTACAGCTAAAAGATATGAAATTCATCGACCAGCCCCTGATTTTGTGGATCAATCTACTAAAACTGAAATTTTAGAAACTGGTATTAAGGTTATTGATTTAATTTGTCCGATTGCTAAAGGAGGAAAAGTTGGTTTATTTGGTGGAGCTGGTGTTGGTAAAACTGTTGTTATTCAGGAGTTTATAAACAATATTGCTAAAGCTCATGGAGGTTATTCAGTTTTTGCGGGAGTAGGAGAAAGAACTCGTGAAGGAAATGATTTATTTAATGAAATGAAAGATGCTGGAATTTTAGATAAATTATCTATGGTTTTTGGACAAATGAATGAACCACCTGGAGCTCGTGCTCGAGTAGCTTTAAGTGGTTTATCAATTGCTGAATATTTTAGAGATGAACAAAATCAAGATGTATTATTTTTTGTTGATAATATTTTTCGTTTTACCCAAGCTGGTTCCGAAGTATCTACTTTATTAGGTCGTATGCCTAGTGCTGTAGGTTATCAACCAACTTTGGCTACAGAAATGGGAGAACTTCAAGAAAGAATTACTTCTACTAATAAAGGATCAATAACTTCTATTCAAGCCGTTTATGTTCCCGCCGATGACTTAACTGATCCAGCTCCAGCTACTACTTTTGGTCACTTAGATTCTTCGGTAGTACTTTCTCGTTCTTTAGCTGAAATTGGTATTTATCCAGCGGTAGATCCTCTAGAATCTTTTTCTATAATTTTAGATCCAAAAATTGTTGGTCAAGAACATTATGATGTAGCTTTAGGAGTACAAAGAGTTTTACAAAAATATAAAGACTTACAAGATATTATTGCTATTTTAGGTATGGAAGAATTATCTGATGAAGATAAAATTACAGTTTCTCGAGCTCGTAAAATTCAAAGATTTTTATCTCAACCTTTTAGTGTAGCAGAAACTTTTACTGGAACTCCAGGAAAATATGTAAAAATTGCTGATACCGTTAGAGGTTTTAAAGAAATTTTAGAAGGTAAACATGACGATAAAAGCGAAAGTGATTTTTTAATGAAAGGTGTTATCGAAGAAGTTGGAGCTTCTAAATAAAATAAAATAATATGGCCGAAGAAAAAACAATAAAATTTGAAATAGCTACACCGGAGAAAGTTCTCTTTAAGGATTTTATTCTTCAAGTTTCTGTTCCGACTACTGAAGGTGAAGTTACTATTTTACCTAAACATTCTCCTTTGGTTTCTATTTTAAAACCAGGAGTATTGGAGATAAAAAAAGTTGATAATTCTGTAGAAATTATTTCAGTTTCAGGTGGTTTTTTAGAGGTATTATTGAATAAAATTATTGTTTTAGCTGATACCGCCGAACGAGCTGAAGATATTGATCTTCAACGAGCCGAAGAAGCTCGTAAGAGAGCTGAAGAGTCATTAAAAGATCTTAGAGATATTGATGCTACTCAATTTGCCAATATCACAGCTCAAATTGAAAAAGAATTAGCTCGAACTAAATCAGTTAAACGTTGGAGAAATTTACAAAATAGATAATTTGATAAATACAAAAAAGAAGTTAATTAAATTTAACTTCTTTTTTTGAGGTCCGAGTGGGATTCGAACCCACGAATAGCAGTTTTGCAAACTGTAGTGTTAGACCGCTTCACCATCGGACCATTTATTTATATAAGCATATAATAATATATATTTTTTAAAAAAGCTATATTGACAAGCAAGTTTAAAAATTATATAGTTAGCCATTAATTTAGAACATTTACAATTCAAACAAATATAAACCAAAACAAAATTATCATGATTGAAAATTTACTTTCTGCTGAAGCCGTAAGTCTTTCTAAAACTTACATGACTATTGAAGAGTTTTTGAAACTCAAAAATAGATGGAAAAAATTCTATAGTAATGTATTGTATATTACTAATTTGGATTTTTCAACCATTAATTTTAACCCCGAAATTAATGGTTGTTGGTCAATTATCAATTTCAACTGGTTGTCTTTAAAAAAAATAGGAAAAGTTTGTTCTAAATTATCTATTAATCTAGATATAAAGGATTGTGCTCTTTTGTTTGAAAATTTTGAAGATAATGCTATTTGTGAAAGCGAAATTTCAATTTCGTATTTTAAAGATGATATTGAAACTTCTGATTTTTTGGATAATACCCTAAGAGATTTAGGGGATGAAGTTGATAATCTTATTAGTTTGAAAGAATATCTTTTACTGCAAAGTTTTTATTATTATCATAATAAAAAATTTTTAGATGAAAAAAAATCAACTTTTCTAAAACCAATTAGTTTGGGAAAAAATAATTATTTGTTTCTAATAGCTTGTTATGACAAAGAAACAAATTCTATTTTAATTACTGAAGTTGATTATGGTCATCATCATCCAACTAATGGGGCTAGATTAAAACAAAACTGATAATAATTGTTTTTATTTTTAAGGTGTTATTTAATTTTAACACCTTTTTTATTTGTAATAATAATTATTTATTTAAAGTGAGTAATTTTGGATATATTTTGATAATTCTTTTAAAATATTGTATAATTATAGCAAAAATAAATAAATGGATAACAAAGAAAAACATTTTACGGCTTCGGCTTTAATAGTACATAACAAAAAAGTTTTGTTGGTGAATCATTTAAAATTAGGAGTGTGGCTTTATCCTGGTGGTCATGTAGAGAAAGATGAAAATCCAGATCAAACCCTTATTAGAGAAGTAAAAGAGGAGACTGGGTTAGATGTTGAAATAATTAGCCAAAAAGATGATTGTTTCTCAGATATTGCAGCTGATGTTTGTTCTTTGCATATACCTTATGCAGTTTTGTGTGAATTAGTAGGTAATCATTATCATAATGATTTAATCTACTTATGTAGGGTTGTCGGGGACTGTAATAATTTAGTGTATAAAACAGATGAATCTGATGGTATAAATTTTTTTAGTAAAGATGAATTAGAGAATATAAAATTATTTCCCAATTTTAGAAAATTATTGGAAAAACTTTTTGAAGATATTCCTAAATTTTTTAATTAAATAAATATTTAAAAATATAAAAATATTAATTTTAAATACTCGTTCTTTTTTAGTTAATACTAAAAAAGGTGTTAAATCTTACTCAAAAGATGATTTTGATATTGTATTGGAGTCATCTTTTTATAATAATAATTATTTATTTAAAGTTTAAAAAAATAGAAAAATATGTTATAATAAATTTATATAATTAAATTAATAATTAAATTATATTTTATGCTAAAAAAGAATAATGGTAAAAATGGATTAACCTATAAGAAAAAAATAAGAGTAGCCGTAAGTGGTTATTTTAATCCTCTTCATGTTGGTCACCTGGAAATGATTGAAAAAGCTAAAAAATTAGGTGATTATTTGGTGGTTATAATAAATAGTGACCGTCAAGTTAAACTTAAAGGTAGTGTACCTTTTATGCCAGAGAAAGATAGAATAAAGATTATTAAAGCTTTACGAGATGTTGATGAAGTTTTTTTATCAATTGATAAAGATAAAACTGTTTGTAAATCATTAGCTAAAATTAAACCAGATATTTTTGCTAATGGTGGAGATCGAAAAAATTTAAATGATGTTCCCGAATATGATATTTGTCAAAAATTAAATATTAAAATGGTTGATGGATTAGGAAAAAAAATAAGATCCAGTTCAATCTTAATAGCTGATGCCGCTTCTAAAAAAAACAAAAAAAAATAAGTTAAGTTGGTTAATGAAAAATACTATTTTATGTTTAGTATTAATAGTTTTTTTATTTATTTTATTTTATTTGAAAGGAATAAATTCTTCTGGTAAAGGTAAAAATGAACAATCTTTTATTATTAAAACTGGTCAATCAGTTGATACTATTGCCTCTAATTTAAAAGATAATGATCTTATAAAATCAAAATTTATTTTTAAATTATACGTAAAATTATCAAAGAGCCAATCTGCTTTTCAAGCTGGTTCCTATCAATTAAATTCTACCATGAATATAAAGGAAATTGTTTATGAAATGACACAAAAAGTATTTTTAAAACCAGAAGAAAAGCTTACCTTTATTGAAGGTTGGAATTTAACTGATTATACTAAATTGATAAAAGAACATAGTTTAAATAATGCTTCTGATTTTTCTAAATTAGTAGGAGAACCAATGATTGATTACAGGGGTATGGAAGAGGATTATTATCCTTATGATTATTCAAGTGATTATTTATTTTTACAAGATAAACCTAAATATTATGGTTTAGAAGGTTATTTATTTCCTGATACCTATAGATTTTTTACTGATGCTTCCGCTGATAAAATTATTAGAAAAATGTTAGATAATTTTGATAATAAATTAAGTTCAAAAATGAGAGATGATATTGAAGCTCAAGGTAAAACTATTTATGAAATTATAACGATGGCTTCAATTATTGAAAAAGAGGTTCAAAGTGAAAATGATATGAAAATTGTTTCTGGTATTTTTTGGGATAGAATAAAAAATGGTCAAGCTCTAGAATCGTGTGCTACTTTAGCTTATATTTTAGGTATAGATAAAGCTCAATATAGTTATGAAGATACCCGAATAAATTCTCCTTATAATACTTATATTAATCGAGGTTTACCGCCAGGACCAATAGCTAACCCAGGATTAAAAGCTATTGAAGCATCTATTTATCCTGAATATACTGATTATAATTATTTTTTAAGTGATCCCGCTACTGGTAAAACTATTTTTAGTATTACTTACCAAGAACATTTAAGTAATAAAAATAAGTATATAAAATAAAAATTAAAATTTTTATGTCTGATAATCTAAAAAGAATTTTAATTGCTGTTATTGGAATTATTTTAATTGTGGCAATATTTGCTTCCATATTTTTTGTTTTTAAAAATAAAAAAAACAAAAAAGTTTCAGAGCCTGTAGATATAGCTACTAGTACTGATAATGAAACTAGTGATAATTTAGGTGATTTAATAGAATCTTCTCGGTTAATTGGTGGACTTCCAACTAGTGATGAAAAAATAGGAGTTAATTTTTCTGGCAGTAAGGATAATAATTTAATAGAATATGTTTCTTTTTTTGATTATTATAAACCAATAACTGATAATTTAAATTTAAATTTACCTAATTATTCTTTACCTTTTAATATAAAAACGGAAGTAGTAAATTATTATGATTTTTCTCGTAAAATAAATTTAGATTCAAGTATTAATTCTTTAAATACTGACGGTTTTGCCGTGGTTAATAATTCTTTATCGTCTAATAATTTTTATAGTATTTATGATGAGTTATATAAAAAACAAATTCCATTATTAATTACTTCAGATTTTTTAGTTTATTATTATCAACAAATTTTAAAAGAGACTTTTAAGGATGTAGAAAAAAATATTTTTTATTCTAATTTATGGGATATTAATGAATATTTATATGAAAAAGCTAATAATCGCTATGGAGAAACTTTAAAAATAACAGGAGATGTTAATGATCGGGTTTTAGAAGCCCAGAGATTAACTGCCGCCTATTTTGCTGTTTCTTTAGAATTACTTAAACCTGATAGTAAACAAATAAATTCTAAAAATGATATAAATAATAAAACATTATTTACTCCATTTGAAGCTGAAGATTATTCTTTTATTGTGCCTGATTATTTAAAAGTTGATGTTGATAAGGAAGTAGCTTTAATAAAAAAAGCTAAAAGTCTTTCTAAATCTCCGGTATTATTATATGATCGTGATTATAAAGATTTTGTAATTCCTGATGAATATAAAAATAATGCTAAATTAAATAATTTTTATTTAGCTACCGAATGGTTATCATCTAATTTCCCACTATATTATCAAAGTGAGGAATGTCGTGATTGTTCTTTGGACTTTGATGATTGGCGTATAAGTATTATTTCTTCTTCTTATATTGCCCAAGATATTTTTAATAATTATGAACTTAAAAATAATTGGGCTCGTATTTATAAAACCTTAGCCTTTTTTAAGGGTTTAAGAGGTGACTTAACTTATGTCCATTATCGAGACGCCCTAACATCTTTATTTGGCGATAATTATAAAATTGAAGAAATTTTTAGTGATAATAATACGGAATCGGTTAATAATCTATATAAATTAAGAAATAAAGTTTTAGAATATAATTTTTTAGATATTGAAGGAGGTATTGATAAACAAACTAAGAATAAATTAGGTGTAAAAATGTTAACTGATTTTTATTGGCCTAATGATTATATTTTTAATACTTTGTCTTATCCTAATGTTTCAAATTATCAAGGAGATAATTTAAATAATAATATTACTTATTGTAAAATTAATGATATCAATCAAAGATGCAATGGTTTTTCTTTAGATGTTTTAGCTTTAGTTAATAAAGATAGTGTTAATAACAATAGTTATTATTTAGAGAATTCCAATTATAATAATTATAATAAAGCTTTAGATTCTTTAAAATCTCAAATTTCACAATTTTCAAACATTTGGCATTATAATAATTATTGGGAAACATTAAGTTTGATAAAAGAATATTTAATAAATGATAAAAGCAAAATGCCAACTTATGCTCAAAATGCAAATTGGCAGAAGCAAGAATTATATTCGGCTGTTAGTTTTTGGGCTAATTTACAATTACCAGTTGATAATTTAAGTGTTTATCAAAAATATCAAGATCAATCTATTGTTTCTGGCGATAATGAGTTTATAAACTATAATTATATTGAACCTAATCTAAGTTTAATTAACGAACAATTAGCTAATGTTAATATGATTATGGAAATGTTTAAATTATTAAAAATAACTGATGAATTAAAATCGACTTTATTGGATTTAGAAGAGTTAAAAAATAATTTAATACAAATTAAAGAAATTATGATAAAAGAATTAAATTCTGAAGAATTAAGTACTGAAGACATTAAGTTTATTTCTTTATTTAGTCGAGCTTATAAATTAGATTCAGCAGGTAATAAGGTTCTAGAAATTAGGGGAAGTAATAATAAAACAATAAAATATGATATTAGTAGCTTAAAATTAAAAATTATCGTATCTAAGTTTAATAATCAAAAAGCCTTATCAATTGGGCCTACTTTTAGTTATATTGAAAGCCGTTAATTTAATAATATTTGTGGATAAAGTCGGTATAAACTGTGGATTGACAAAAAATATTTATTATTATATTATCTATACATAAAATCTTAATGTTAATATAAAAGTGATTATTTATATTAAATAAATTTTTTAGTAGCTTATAAACCAAGCCAAGTATGGCATTGGTGTTTTTTGTTGCCGGTTTTTTTTGTATATATAAAATTATTAATAAATTAATTCATATAAACAAGTTTAAGCTTGTTTGCTAAATTTATGTCTAATTCTTTTATCGTAAAAAATTATATTAAAAATAGCGAACGTCGATATTTTACCGATTTCAAAGAAGTTATGCCAATACCAGATTTAATAGAATTACAAAAAGATTCTTATAAATGGTTTTTAGAGGAAGGTTTGGCTGAATTATTTGATGAAATCTCTCCAATCATCGATTTTAATAATAGAGAATTAGAGCTTTATTTTGGTGATTATTATTTAGATAAACCAAAATTTAATGAAGTTGAGAGTCGAGAAAAAAATATAACTTATGAAGCTCCATTAAGAATTAAAGCGATATTAAAAAATAATAAAACTTCTCAAGAAATCTCTCAAGAAGTTTATTTAGGTGATTTTCCTTTAATGACTGATAATGGAACTTTTATTGTTAATGGAATTGAACGGGTGGTTATTTCTCAATTAATAAGAAGCGCTGGAGTTATGTTTACAGCTGAATATATCCGAGGTAAAAAATATTATGGTGCTAAAATAATACCTAATCGTGGAGCTTGGTTAGAAATTGAGACTGATGTTAATAAGGTAATTTGGGTTAGAATTGATCGAAAAAGAAAAGTAGCCGTTACTTCTTTACTTCGAGCTTTTGGTTATGAAACTGATGAAGAATTAAAAAAACTATTTAAAGATATTGATGTTGTTAAGAATGATAATGAAATAACTTTTATTGATGCTACTATTAAAAAAGATTTAGCAAAAAATCAAATAGAAGGTTTTCAAGAAGTTTATCGTCGTGTTCGTCCAGGTGATATGGCTGACGATAAAAACGTTAAACAAATGATAGAAAATATGTTCTTTCGTTTTGATCGTTATGATTTTGGACGAGTAGGACGTTATAAATTAAATCGTCGTTTTAATGAAAATTTACCAATTAATAAAGAAAATAGAATTTTACGTAAAGAAGATTTATTAAATATTGTTCGGGAAGTAATTCGTTTAAATATTACTAAAGAACCAGAAGATGATATTGATCATTTAGGAAATCGTCGAGTTCGAGCTATTGGTGGTTTAGTTCAAAATCGTTTAAGAGTTGGTTTAGCTCGAATGGAAAGAATTATTAAAGATAAAATGAGTGTAGCTGATATTAGTACTCTGTCTCCTAATAAATTAGTTAATGCTCGTCCCGTTATTGCTATTATCAGAGAATTCTTTATGTCCTCTCAACTTTCTCAGTTTATGGATCAAACTAATCCTTTAGCTGAATTAGAACATAAACGTCGTTTATCAGCTATGGGCCCAGGAGGTTTAACTAGAGAACGAGCTGGTTTTGATGTGCGTGATGTACATACTACTCATTATGGCCGTATTTGTCCGATTGCTACTCCCGAAGGTCCAAACATTGGTTTAGTTGGACACTTAGCTAGTTATGCTCATTTGAATACTTATGGTTTTTTAGAGGCTCCTTATAGAAAAGTTATAAAAGATAAAAAAGGTTCACAGGTTAGTGATGAAATTGTTTATTTAGATTCTTTTGAAGAAGAAAAATATGTAGTCGCTGATGCTACTATTCCTCTTGATAATAATAATTATATTATAACTGAAAAATATCCAGCTCGAAAAGGTGGTAATCCGGAAACAGTAAGCGTTGATGAAATTGATTTTGTGGGTGTGGCTCCTAATCAAATTATTTCTATTGCTACTTCTCTTATTCCTTTCATGGAACATAATGATGGACAGAGATCTTTGATGGGTACCAACATGCAACGTCAAGCTATACCTTTAGTTAAAGCTGAAGCTCCAATAGTAGGAACTGGAATTGAAGCTATTGCCGCTAGAGATTCTGGTCATATTATTATTGCTGAAGATGATGGAGTTATAACTAAAGTTGATGCTCAATGTATTGAACTTACCAATAGTAAAGGTAAAATTAAAAAGTATACTTTAACTAAATTTTTACGATCTAATTTTTTAACTTGTATTAATCAAAAACCAATTGTTAATATTGGTGATAAAGTTAAAAAGGGACAAGTTTTAACAGATGGTCCAGCTATTTCTAAAGGAGAATTAGCTTTAGGAAAAAATGTTTTAGTAGCCTTTATGACTTGGGATGGTTTTAATTATGAAGATGCTGTTATTATTTCAGAACGTTTAGTTAAAGAAGATATTTATTCTTCTATTCAAATAGAAAATTATACTATTGATGTTCGAGATACTAAATTAGGTCCAGAACTTATAACTAATGATATTCCTAATATTTCTGAAGAGAAACTAAAAAACTTAGACGAAGATGGTATTATTAGAATTGGGGCTGAAATTTCTAGTGGTGATATTTTAGTTGGAAAAATAACTCCTAAAGGTGAAACTAGATTAAGTGCTGAAGAAAGATTACTTCGAGCTATTTTTGGTGATAAAGCTAAAGATGTTCGTGATTCTTCTTTGTATTTAGAACATGGAGAACATGGAAAAGTTATTGATATTAAAATATTTTCTCGTGAAGAAGGTGATAAATTAGAAGCAGGAGTTTTAAAATCAGTTCAAGTTTCAGTAGCTAATTTAAGAAAAATTCAAGTTGGTGATAAAGTTTCTGGTCGTCATGGGAATAAAGGTGTTATTTCTAAAATAGTTCCAATTGAAGATATGCCTTATATGGAAGATGGTACTCCAATTGATATTATTTTATCTCCATTGGGTATTATTTCTCGTATGAATTTTGGACAATTACTTGAAACTCATATGGGTTTAGCTGCTCAAAAATTAGGCTATAAAGTAGCTACCCCAGCTTTGAACGGAATTACTGAAGAACAAATTAAAGGAGAATTAAAAAAGGCTGGTTTTGCTGAAGATGGTAAAGTTGTTTTGTATAATGGAAAAACGGGTGAAGCTTATGAAAATAGAATTACTGTTGGTTATAAATATGTTTTAAAATTGAATCATATGGTGGAAGATAAAATTCACCAAAGATCTATTGGCCCTTATTCTTTAATCACTCAACAACCTTTAGGAGGAAAAGCTCAATTTGGTGGACAGAGATTTGGAGAAATGGAAGTTTGGGCTTTAGAGGGTTATGGAGCTGCTCATACCTTACAAGAAATTTTAACTATAAAATCAGATGATGTTCCAGGACGAAGTAAAGCTTATGAGTCAATTATTAAAGGGGAAGAAATTCAAAAATTAAATGTTCCTGAATCTTTTAATGTTTTAATAAGAGAATTAAAAGGATTAGGTCTTAATGTTGATTTATTAGGAGGAACTCAAGGTGTAACAGAAGAAGATGAAGAAGAAAATTCTCAGATTGAAAAAATCAATCAAGCTGATCAAGTTATTTATGATAATTCTTTACCAGTTAAAGAAGACAAAGAATAAATCAATAATTTTTATTATATAATTTAATTTTATCTATATGTTAAATCCTATAAAAACAAGCGACTTTGATGCTATAAAAGTAAGCTTAGCTTCTGCAGAAAATATTCTATCATGGTCTAAGGGGGAGGTTACCAAACCTGAAACTATAAATTATCGAACCCAAAAACCGGAAAAAGATGGATTATTTTGTGAAAAGATTTTTGGTCCAGTTAAAGATTGGGAATGTTCTTGTGGTAAATATAAGAAGATAAGATATAAAGGAGTTATTTGTGATAAATGCGGTGTGGAAGTAACTAGAAGCGTTGTTCGTCGTGAAAGAATGGGGCATATTTCTCTACAAGTTCCTTGCTCTCATATTTGGTTTTTAAAAGGTCTATCGTCTAAAATTGGTTTAATTCTTAATCTAAGTATTCAATCATTAGAGAAGGTCGTATATTTTGCTAATTTTATAGTAACTGATGTTGACGAAAAATTAAAAAATGAAACTTTAGAAATAATAAAGAAAGAATATAAGAGCAAGAAAAAAAATATTGAAGCAGACAATGAAAAAATAATTAATCAAATTAAAGAAGAAAAAACAACTTTAAAAGAAAAAGAAGGAAAAGAAAAAGCTGATAAAATTATTAATGAAAAAATTGATTTAGCTAATAAAGATAAAGAAAAAAAATCAGCTAAATTAGATGAAGATTTTGAAATTGTAAAAAAAGAATTAAAAGATTTAAAACCACTTTTAATTTTATCAGAACAAGAATATCAAAATTTAAGTTTAAAATTTGGTCATTTATTTGAGGCTGGTATTGGAGCTGTAGCTATTAAAGATTTATTAAAAAGAATTAATCTTGATAAGACTATAAAAAAATTAGAAGAAAAATTAGACACAGCTATTGATACTAAAAAAGATAAAATTATTAAGAGATTAAAGTTATTAAAAAATTTAAAAAATAATAATATTCGTCCGGAATGGATGATTTTAGATGTTATTCCAGTTATTCCACCAGATTTAAGACCGATGGTCGCCCTTGATGGTGGACGTTTTGCTTCTTCTGATTTAAATGATTTATATCGTCGAGTTATTAATCGTAATAATCGTTTAAAACAATTAATTGAATTAAATGCTCCTGAAGTTATTTGTCGTAATGAAAAAAGAATGTTACAAGAAGCCGTTGATTCTTTAATTGATAACTCAGCTCGTAATAGTAAAATGGTAGCGGCTTCTACTGGACAAAAAAGACAATTAAAATCATTAGCTGATGCTTTAAAAGGTAAACAAGGTCGTTTTAGACAAAATTTATTAGGTAAACGAGTTGATTATTCTGGTCGTAGTGTTATTGTTATAAATCCTAATTTAAATTTAGATCAATGTGGTTTGCCTAAAATTATGGCTTTGGAATTATTCAAACCATTTATTATTGCTGAACTTATAAAGAAAGAAATAGTCCATAATGTTAGAAGTGCTTCTCGTTATATTGAAGCTGGTCATGATGAAGTTTGGGATATATTACAAAAAATTGTTGATGAAGCTTATGTGCTTTTAAATCGAGCTCCAACCTTACATCGTCTTGGTATTCAAGCTTTTAAACCAGTTTTAATTGAAGGAAAAGCTATTCAAATTCATCCTTTAGTTTGTACTGCTTTTAACGCTGACTTTGATGGAGATCAAATGGCGGTTCATGTTCCTTTAACTAAAGAAGCTGTAGCTGAAGCTCGAGATATAATGTTATCAACTCATAATCTTTTAAAACCAGCTACAGGTGAACCGATTGTAGCTCCTAACCAAGATATTGTTTGGGGAACTTATTATCTTACTTTACAAAATCCAGAAAAAGAAGATATTAAATCTTTTTCTTGTGAACAAGAAGCTTTATTAGCTTATGATTATGCTTTAATTGAATTACATGAAACTATTAATGTTCGGATGAAAAAAGAAATTATTAAAACCACTATTGGTCGTGTTATTTTTAATAAAATTGTACCAGAAAAATTACAGTTTATTAATGAAGTATTAGGAAAAGGTAAAATAAAAAATTTAATTAAAGATTGTTTAGATATTTATGGGGAAGAAACTACTGTTAAATTTATTGATGATTTAAAAAATTTAGCTTTTAAGTTTATAACTAAAAGTGGTCTTTCTTGGGGTTTTGGTGATTTACCAGAATTACCAGCTAAAGATAAATTAATTGAAGATGCTAATAATCAAGTTGATCAAATTAAAGAACAATTTGAAGATGGTTTACTTACTGAAAGTGAAAGATATAATAAAGTTATTGAAACTTGGACTACCACTAAAGAAAAAATTGCTGATATTTGTAAAGAGGGATTAAAAGATTCTTTGCCAGTTTATTCGATGATTGATTCTGGAGCTCGAGGTTCTTGGGCTCAACCGGTTCAGATTATTGGTATGAAAGGTTTAGTAACTTCACCTTCTGGAGCTATTATTGAATTACCAATTAAAGGAAATTTAAAAAAAGGTTTTTCAGTTTTGGAATATTTTATTGCTACCCATGCTACCAGAAAAGGTTTATCAGATACAGCTATTAGAACTGCTAGTGCTGGTTATTTAACTAGAAGATTAGTTGATGTTGCCCAAGATGTAATTGTTTTTGAAGATGATTGTAAAGATAAAGAAGGTTTATTAATAGATAAAGCCGAAACCGAAAAAGACAATGATGATTTCTTTAGAAAAATAGTTGGTCGTTATTTAGCTAAAGATTTAGTAGATAAAAAAGATCATGTTTTATTAAAAGCTGGAGAATTAATAACCGAAGAAATTATTAAAGAAATAAAAAATAAAGATATTGAATCAGCTACAGTTCGATCAGTTTTAAATTGTAAATTGCATAAAGGAGTTTGTGCTAAATGTTATGGAGTTGATTTAGCTTATAATAAAGAAGTAAAATTAGGAACTACCGTTGGAATTATTGCGGCTCAATCTATTGGTGAACCCGGAACTCAGTTAACTATGAGAACTTTTCATACTGGAGGTGTAGCTAGTGCTGAAGATATTACTCAAGGTTTACCTAGAGTTGAAGAAATTTTTGAAAATCGTAGTCCTAAGAAAAAAGCTTTAATGTCTGAAGTTGATGGAAAAGTAAAAATTGAATTTGGTCAAAAAATTATAAAAGATAAAGATGGTAAAGAAATTTCAGTTAATAATCCACAAGAAAAAATATTAAAAATTATTTACAAAGGAAAAGCTATCGATAAATACTATTTTAGAGAATTAGCTAATGAAATAAAATTATCTGGTCAAAAATTATCTAAAAAAGATTTAGAACCTAAAGTTAAAGTTAAAGATGGTGATAAGATAATTAAAGGAACAGAACTTTATTCTATGGCTGATAAAAATATTAAATCAGATACGGCTGGAATTGTTAAGGTTAATGATAAATTTATTGAAATTTCTAAAGAAGTTGATAAGGTTCAAGAATTTGTTATTCCTAAAGGTGTAATGTTATGGGTCAAAGATGGCGATATTGTAAAACCAGGTGATCGTTTAACTGAAGGTAGCTTTGATTTAAAAGAATTATATCGATTACGAGGAAGATTAGAAACTCAGAAATATATTATTAAGGAAATTCAATATGTTTATTCTTCACAGGGACAACCATTAAATGAAAAACATATTGAAATCATTGCGCATCAAATGTTCTCTCGTTATTTAATAAAGAGTATTGGTGAAACTGAATTATTACCAGGAGAAACTGTCGAAGAAGAAGTTTTACAACAAGCTAATCTTGATATTAAAGATAAAGCTAAAGCTGAAAGATTATTATTAGGTATAACTAAAACTTCTCTTACCACTGATAGCTTTTTATCAGCCGCTTCTTTTCAAGAAACCCCTCGAGTATTAATTGAAGCAGCTTTGAGTGGTAAAATTGATTATTTAGAAGGTTTGAAAGAAAATGTTATTATTGGTTGTTTAATTCCAGCTGGAACTGGTTACAATGGAAAGAAAAAAAGAGAAATTTATAAATAATTTAAAAATATGAAAGTAGTGGTGGGTTTAGGTAACCCCGGAGATCAATATAAAAATAGTAGACATAATATTGGTTTTTTGTTTTTAGATTTTATAGCCGGAGAGCAAGCTGATTGGAAATTTAATAAAAAATTTAATGCTTTAATTTTAGAAAAAGCTGATTGTGTTTTTATAAAACCATTAACTTTCATGAATAACTCAGGTTTATCAGTTAGATCTTTTTTAGATTATTATAAATTACTTCCAAAAAAATTAGGTTTAATTACTTTAAAAAATAATGACCTAAGTTCAACTTTAACAGTAATTCATGATGACCTAGATTTAGACTTTGGTCGTATAAAAGTTTCTCTTAATTCTTCTAGTGCCGGACATCGAGGGATAGAATCAATTATTTGTCATCTTAAAACTAAGAATTTTAAAAGAATTCGTTTTGGTATTAATAATGAATTTCGTTCTAAAATTCCATCGGAAAAATTTGTCCTGCAAAATTTTTCCAGTAATGAATTAAATAGTTTAGAAGAATTATTTAAAAAAGTAGAATTATAGATTAATAAAGTAGAATTATAAATTGATATAGAAAAAAGAAGGTTTTAATAACTTTCTTTTTTTTACTTATTTTCTAAAAAATGTTATAATCCTATATAGCATGAAACTATTAATTTAGAAAAATAATTTTAAACATATGGCTAATATTAATTCTCAAAAAAAAGCTTTTACTTTAATAGAATTATTAGTAGTTGTTGCTATTATTGGTATTTTAGGTAGTTTAGCAGCTATATCTTTACAAAGTGCTCGTTCTAGAGCCCGAGATGCTAAAAGGGTATCAGATATTAAACAAATTCAAATTGCTTTAGAGCTATATTATAATGATTATAATGAATATCCAGCTAGTATTGCTAATTCTATTTCTTATGGTGATAATATTTTTATGTTAATTGTGCCAAGTGCTCCCACTCCAGCTGATGGTGATTGTGATGATGTAAATAATTCTTATATTTATGCTACTCAAGGAGATAATAGTTCTTATACAATTTCTTTTTGTTTAGGTAATGATACGGGATCTTTATTAGCTGATACCAATAAAGCAGTTCCTGGTGGTATAATTTCAATTCCTTAATAAAGTTATTTTTTAGATATATAAAATTTAAACCAAGGTTATCCTTGGTTTTTTATAATTAAATAATGAAAAATAACGATGAAAAAAATTTTTATATTGCGTTTAATTATTTAATGAATTTTACTTACAAACGCTATAAATTATTATTGAATAGTTTTGGTTCTTTAGCTAAGGCCTTTTCATCTAATACTTTTGCTTTAATTAAATCTGGTTTAGAATCAGACATTGTTTCTGATTTTATAAATAAAAGGAAAAGTTTTGTTTTAGAAGAGGTTTTAAAAAAGATAGAAGAGGAGAAAATTAAAGTTTGTTTAATTATCGATGATGATTATCCTAAATTATTAAAAAAAATTTATTCTCCACCTCCTATTTTTTATTATAAGGGTAATTTAAATATTAATTGGGATTTATCTTTAGCTGTAGTTGGTTCGCGTAAACATAGCTTTTATGGTCAAAAGATAATTGATACTTTTATACCCAATTTGGTTGATAAAAATATAGTGATTATAAGCGGTTTAGCCGTTGGAATTGATTCTTTAGCTCATAAGTCCACTTTAGATAATAAGGGCCAAACAGTGGCTGTTTTGGGCTCAGGATTGGACTATTTTAGCCTTTATCCCCAAATTAATAGGGATTTGGCTGATAATATTGTGAAAAATAATGGTTTATTAATATCAGAATTTCCTATAGGGACACCACCTTGGGCCTATAATTTTCCTCAAAGAAATAGAATTATTGCTGGTTTAAGTCCAGCGACATTAGTAATTGAAGCTGGTATTAAATCTGGTTCTCTTATAACCGCTAGATACGCACTAGATGAAGGACGAGAAGTTTTAAGTATTCCAGCTGATATTTTTTCAGATTTTTATAGCGGTAATAATAATTTAATAAAAGATGGAGCTCGAGTTATTACTAATATTGATGATATAATAGATGTTTTTCTGTAATTTTTTGATATTTGTGTTTTTTTTATTTTAATATTATAATTGTTTTATAAAAGTTTTTTATTATAAAATATATGAATTTAATAATAGTAGAATCACCAACCAAAGCTAAAACAATTTCTAAATTTTTAAATAAAAATTATATAGTGGAATCATCTTTTGGTCATGTTCGAGATTTACCAAAAAGTGAATTAGGTATTGATTTGGAAAATAATTTTATACCTAAATACATAATTCCTAATAAATCAAAAAAAAGAGTAGCTGAATTAAAGAAAATAGCTAAAAGTGCTAATTCTGTTATTCTAGCATCTGATGAAGATCGAGAAGGGGAAGCTATTGCTTGGCATTTAGCTAATGTTTTGTCTTTGGATAATAAAACAGCTAAACGAATTGCTTTTCATGAAATAACCAAAGATGCTATTTTAAAAGCTATTGATAATCCTAGAACAATAGATCAAAAAATGGTTGATGCCCAACAGGCTCGAAGAATTTTGGATCGTTTGGTTGGCTATAAATTATCACCTTTTTTATGGAAGAAAGTAGCTAAAGGATTATCAGCTGGTCGAGTTCAAAGTGTGGCTGTCAGATTAATAGTAGAAAGAGAACGAGAAATTAAGGCTTTTATACCTACAGAATATTGGGATATTGAATCAATTTTAGATAAAAATGGGAATTCTTTTTCAGCTAAGTTAATTAAGATAAATGATAAAACAATAGATAAGTTTTATTTTAAAACTGAGGCTGACACAGAAAGTATTATTGAATCTTTAAATCAAGGTAAATGGGAGATAAAAAGTATTGATAGTAAAGAAAGTAGTAAAAATCCATTAGCCCCTTTTATCACTTCAACCTTACAACAGACAGCTAATCATCGTTTAGGTTTTAGTGCTAAACAAACTATGATGGTTGCTCAAAAATTATATGAACTTGGTTTTATAACCTATATGAGAACTGATTCATTTAATTTAGCAGAAAAATTTAAACTAGAAGCTCATGATTACATTAAAAGTAAATTAGGTGATAAATATTTATCAAATGGAATAAAAACTTTTAAGAATAAAGATAAAAATGCTCAAGAAGCTCATGAAGCTATTCGTCCAACTTTAGCTTTTAATGAACCTCAGACTATAGTTAATAAATTAGATAAAAATCAATTTAAACTTTATCAATTAATTTGGCAAAGAACTTTAGCTTCTCAAATGTCATCAGCTATTTTAGATACAGTCACAGTTGATATTAAAGCTGGAATAAAAAATGAATATCTATTTAGATCTAATGGTCAAACTATAAAATTCAATGGTTATTTAGAAATTTATCCAGAGAAGGTTAGCGAAAATGAATTACCACAATTAAATCAAGGTGATTACTTAGATTTGAAAAAAATAAATAAAAATCAACATTTTACTCAAGCTCCAGCTCGTTATTCTGATGCTAGTTTAGTTAAGGAATTAGAAAAACATGGTATTGGTCGACCTTCAACTTATGCTCCAACCATTGCTACTATTATTGAAAGAAATTATGTTAATCGGGATAATAAAAAAAGATTATTTCCAACTGATATTGCTTTTGTTGTTATTGATTTATTAATAAATCATTTTTCAGATATTGTTAATTATAAATTTACAGCTGACATGGAAAATGATTTAGATGCTATTTCTGTTGGTAAAAAAGAATGGGTACCGGTTATAAGAAATTTTTGGGATCCATTTGATAAAAATTTACAAAATAAATATAAAGAATTAGATAAACAAAATTTTATGCCAGAAGAAGAAACTAAAGAAGTTTGCGACAAGTGCGGTTCTAAAATGATCGTAAAAACTGGTCGCTATGGAAAATTTTTAGCTTGTAGTAATTTTCCAGAATGTCACAATATTAAATCAATGAAGAAAGGAGAGACTAAAAGTCAGATTGATAGTCCGGAATTAATAGAGTTAAAAGAAAAATATAAAAATGTTAAATGTGATAAGTGTGGAGCTAATATGATTGTTCGAATGGGTAAATTTGGACCATTTTTAGGTTGTAGTGCTTATCCTAAATGTAAAAATTTACAGAATATTGGTTCAGATGAAGTTGATATTAATTGTCCAGTATGTAAGACTGGTAAGATTGTTAAGAAGTTTAGTAAAAGGGGAGTCTTTTATGCTTGTAATAATTATCCTAAATGTAAAAATGCTTATTTTGCTAAACCAACAGGTGAGAAATGCAAGAAATGTGGTTCTTTAATGGTAGCTGATAAAGAAGGAAATAGATGTTCTAATAAAGAATGTGATTAAGATAAATAGAAAAGTAAAATAGATAAAATAAAAAAACAGATTAAAATCTGCTTTTTTATTTTATATTTATTATTTATTTTTTATCTATATTAATCAAAATAATTTAATTTCATACTTTTCTTAACTCTCTTTAAGGTTTCACTAGCTTTAATCTGAGCTTTTTTAGTACCATCTTTTAATATTTTTTCTATTAATTCTGGTTTATTTTCATAATACTTACGACGTTCTTGAAATGGTTCTAAAAATTTAATAATATTTTCAGTTAATTCTTTTTTACATTGAACACAACCTCGTTGACCATTTTGACATTCTTTTTTTATATTTTTTAAGTTAGAAGAATTAAACATTTGATGATAAGAGAAAACTGTACAAACTTCTGGTCGTCCTTTATCATTTAATTTAATTTTTTCTTTATCAGTTAAAGCTTTTTTTATCTTAGTCTCTATTATTTCTGGTTTATCAGCAATATAGATAGCATTATTTAAACTCTTACTCATTTTTGAATTTCCGTCTAAACCTTTAACTCGGCCAAAATTTCCCAATAAAGCTTCAGGTGTTTTTAAAGTCTGACCATAAATATTATTAAATTTTTTAACAATATCTTTGGTTTGTTCTAACATTGGTAATTGATCTTCTCCGACAGGAACTAAATCAGTATCAAAAGCAGTAATATCAGCTGATTGACTTACGGGATAACCTAAAAAACCATAAGTAACACTATCTTTAAATAATTCCTTTTTTTGTTCTATTTCTTTTTTAACAGTTGGATTTCTTTGTAGACGAGAAATACTTACTAAATTAGAATAAAAAACAGTTAATTCAGCTATTTCAGGAATCATTGATTGAATAAAGATAGTAGCTATTTTAGGATCAATACCAACAGCTAAATTATCTAAAACAACTTCTTTAACATTTTGTCTAACTTTATTAGGATCATTAAAATTATCAGTTAAAGCTTGAACATCAGCTACCATTATATAGGTCTCATATTCGTTTTGTAATTTAACTCGATTTAAAAGAGAACCAAATAGATGTCCAATATGAAGTTGTCCGGTTGGTCGATCACCGGTAAGTATGATTTTTTTCATTTTTGTTATTTTTTAGATTTTTTTGTGTTCTTTTTTTTAAAATTTTCTTCCTCTTCTGTAAAACTTTTATTTCTTTGATCTTCTTTCTTTTTATTAAAAAAATCAACGGCTTTATCAACTAAATTACCTAAAAGTAAAAGATAAGAACTACTTTGTTTTATCTTGCTCTTTATTAAATCAACTAAATTATTAATTTTATCAACTCCACCTTCTATTTGTTGACTGATTTTATTAATTCTTTTTAAGTTGGCAATTAAATAGTAAAGAGCCACACAAAGAAAGATTACTAAAACCACTACGGAAACAGAGATAGAAATATTTAAAATATCTCGACTAGTTTCAAACATAAAATTATTATTAATTTTTATTTAAAAGAGATTAAAAATCTCTGATATGAGCAGAAAATTTTTCTTGTAAAACTTTTATCAATCCAGTTTGAATTTGATTTACTTCTTCATTATTTAAAGTTTGATCATCTGATTGATAAACAACATGAAAAGCTAAACTCTTTTTATTATTTTCTAAATTTTCACCAGAATAGACATCAAATAATTCAACTTTTTTAATTAAGGGATGAAATTTTTTTATTTCTTGACTAATATCATTATACAATATTTTTTGATCTATAACAAAAGCTAGGTCGCGATTAACAGCTGGAAATTTAGGTATAGCTTGATATTGTTTCATTGGCCCATTGGAAATAGCAAATAATAATAGTTTTAAACTAATTTCAGCATAAGCTACTTGTTTTTTTATTCCATTTTTATTTAAAACTTCATTATTAAGACTAGCTAAATAACCAATTTCTTTACCATTTAAAATTATTAAACATTTCTCTTTATTATTAGCCCAAGAAATAATTGATTCAGTTGGATAAAAATCAATTTCTTGATCATTAGCAATTTCTAAACCAGCGTTAAAGATAATATTTTTTAAAGTATTAAAAACTTGTTTAGAATTTTCTGATAATATTAAGCCTATCTTTTTTTCTTGATAAGGTAAGGTTTCGGTATGTTTATTATCTTTATTGGGGCCACCGGCAATATTTAGAAATACATTTTCAATTTCAAATAAAGAAATTGTATCATACTTAGATTGATTATTTTTGACATTAGCTAATAAATTAGTAATCAAAGTTTGTCGAAGCATGGTGTGTTGATTTGATAATGGATTTAATAATCTAATATAGTTTTTAGAATCTAAATTAAGTTTTGTTAATTGTTCTTCATTAACATAGGAATAATTATAGGTTTCAGTCATTTTATAATTAAAAGCTAAAATTTTCTTTATTTTTTTACTTAATTCTGCTTCTGGATCTTTTTCTGGTGGAATTATTTTATCTGCTGGTATAGTTGGAATAATATTATTATAGCCATAAATTCTAGTTATTTCTTCAATGATATCTTCTTTTATTTGTAAGTCTTTTTTTCTCCATGAGGGAATGATTATTTCCCAAACTTCTTCATTATTAACTATCGAAGTATTTTTTATAATCAAACCTAAATTTTCTAATATTTTCTTTATTTTTTTATTATCAATTTTTTGTCCAATAAATCTTTCAGCCCAATTTAAATTTAGAGCTATAATTCTTTCTTCATCTTTTAAAGTTTCTTCAATGATTATATCATTTTGCCAAATAGCTTGAGGACAAACTTGTTTTATTAATTCACTAGCTTTTTCTAAGGCGATAAGGCATAAGTTAGGGTCTAAACCTTTTTCAAAACGAATTGCGGCATCAGTTCGTATATTTAAACGACTACCAGTTTTTCTAATAGAGACAGCATCAAAATTAGCTGATTCTAATATAATGGAATTGGTAGTATTATTAATTTCACTATTTTTTCCACCCATTATTCCAGCTAAAGCTATGGCTTTGCTATCAGAAGCAATTACTAAATCATCTTCAATTAATTTTTGTTCTTTATCATCTAGAGTTATTAAAGTTTCGTTTTTATTAGCTTTTCGAACAATTATTTTTTTTATATTTTCAGCATCAAAAGCATGAAGAGGTTGACCAATTTCAAACATAACATAATTGGTAATATCAACTATATTATTAATTGGATTTAAACCAACCACTTTTAATTTATTTTTTAACCAACTTGGAGATTCTTCTATTTTTATATTATCAATTTTTAAAGCAATATATTTTTTACATAGATTTTTAGCTTTTATTTCGACAGCTACATTTTCAGTTTTATCTTTAGTTTTTTTTATTTTAATTTTTTTTGTTTCATACTCCTTTAATTTTTTATCAAAAATAACACTTAATTCTCGAGCAATGCCATAATGATTCCATAAGTCAGGGCGATTAGAAATTGACTTATTATCAATTTCCAAAATAGTTTCATCTAATTTCAAATAATCACCTAAAGATTGCCCAATTTTAGCTGATGAGTTTAAAACCATAATACCAGTATGATCAAGACCTAAACCTAATTCATCTTCGGCACAAAGCATTCCATTTGATTCTATTCCTCTAATTTGAGTTGATTTAATCTCTAAACCATTTGGTAAAATAGCCCCAATTTTAGCCAAAGCTACTAATTGACCAGCACTAACATTGGGGGCACCACAAACAACTTGAAGATTATTTTCTTCACCACTATCTATTAGAGTAATTTGAAGTTTATCAGCTTGAGGATGTTTTTTTACTTCTAAAACCTTAGCTACAATTATATTTTTGAATTGGTCTTTGGTTTGACTTATTTGTTCAACTTCAACCGTATGATCAGTTAATTTATTTTTTATATCTTCCGGATTAATATTTGATAAGTTAACAAATTCTTTTAACCAGTTTAATGAAATATTCATATTATTAATTATTTAAAGTTATTAAAATTGTTTTAAAAATCGTAAATCACCACTATGTAATAATCTAGTATCATCAATTTTATATTTAAGCATAGCTAATCGATCCAAACCAAAACCAAAAGCAAAACCAGAATATTTTTCGGGATCAATTCCGGCATTTTTTAAAACTTCAGGATGAATCATTCCACAACCAACTATTTCTAACCAACCAGTATGTTTACAAACTCGACAACCTTGGCCTTGGCATAAAAAACAAGTATATTCGCCATTACTACCTGGTTCAACAAAAGGATAATATTTTGGTCGCATTCTTAATTTTGTATTTGGTCCATATAGTTTTTGACCAACTAATTCTAAAAAAGATTTTAAATTAGAAAAATTTATATTTTCTCCAATCATTAATCCTTCTAATTGATAAAAAGTATGTTCATGTCGAGCATCAGTAGCTTCATTTCTAAAACAACGTCCTGGTATAATAGCTTTTAAGGGAGCACCATATTTTTCCATAGCTCTTAGTTGCATAGGGGAAGTTTGAGTTCTCATTAACATATCATATTCTCCATCTTTATTTTTAGCATCGATAAAAAAAGTATCTTGCATTTCTCGAGCGGGATGATGTTTAGGAAAATTTAAAGCAGTAAAGTTATAATAATCACTTTCTAATTCTGGACCATTTAAAACCATAAAACCCATGGAAGTGAATAAATCTTCAATTTCTTCTTGAGTAGTAGTAATGGGATGAAGATGGCCTTTTTCAGATACTACCCCTGGTAAAGTTGGATCAATAATATCAGATTGATTATCATTTTTACTTACTCTATTTCTAACTTCAGTAATTTTTTCATTAATTTCGTTTTTAATCGAATTAGCTAAAGCTCCCACCTCTTTTTTTAAATCTATATCTAAATTTTTTATATTTTTTAACAGGGAATTAAATTCACTTTTACGATTTAAATATTTATCTTCTATTTCTTTTAAATTGTCTTCAATTTCAATTTTATCTAAACTCTCTAAAATTTCTTTTTTTAATTCTAATAATTTATTTTTCATATTTTTATTTTTGTTTGTTAATTAAAAGATATTCAATTATTGATAATATTATTATTAATATTAAAATATTTAACCAGGAAAATAGATGTTCTCCTAACATAAAAAGGGTAGCCGTTATTAAACAGGAGAATAAAAAAGCTTGTCGAAAAGATGTTTTTACTATGTATAAGTCTAAAGCTTCTTTCATTGTTTTTTTTCTAATAATAAATCCAATTAAAGCTAAACTGCCACTTAAAGATAGAAACAGAGAAAAATAGAAAAATATAAAACCAATCCAATTAGTAGTTTCTGGATTAATAGAGTTTATCAAAAAAATGGAAATAGCCCAAGATAATAGAGTTAATCCAGTCATTGATAATAGATATTTCTTTAATGACATACTTTGTATATTATTTATTTAATTAAAAAATTATTTTTTGTAATTCTGTTTGATAATTAGCTAATTTATCTTTTTCTTTTTGTACTAAATCTTTTGGAGCTTTATTAATAAATTCTTGATTAGCTAATTTATTTTCTATAATACTTATCATTTTTTTTAAATTTTCAATTTCTTTAGTTCGACGAATCTTTTCTTTGTTTTCATCAATAGCTCCAATTAAATAAATTTCAATTTCACCAATATTTATTATAATAGTATTTTCTTTAGAAATATCAGAGCTGGCAGTAATAAATTCAATTTCAGAAATACCAGTTTTTAAATTAGTAATTAAATGTTGTTGGTTTTTTATAATTTCTTCTTTCTGACCTGCTAAAATTAAAGCTTTTATCTTTTGAGCTGGTTCCACTTTATTAGCAAAACGAGCATTTCTAATAGCAATAATAATTTCTTGTATTAATTTAAAATTTTCTTCTTCTAAATCATATGATAAAGCTTGAGCTTGAGGCCAAGAAGCAATCATTAAAGTTTCAGCTTCTTGTAATTCTTGCCAAATAACTTCAGTTACAAAAGGAATGTAAGGGTGCCATAATTTTAAAATATTTTTTAATAAAAATATTAATATTTTACTATTATTATCATTTTTTTCAAATTTTTTAGCTTCTAAATACCAATCAGCTAAATCATTCCAAGTAAAATCTTTTAATTTATCACCAGCTAAAGCAAATTGATATTCTTTTAAATTTTTAGTAGATTCAATTATTAAATTATTTAAACGATTTAATATCCATTTATCACTTAGGGTTAAATTATTTTGATCATAATTATCAGAAAAATTTTCAGTAGTTGATATTATAAATCGACTAATATTCCAAAGTTTATTTACAAAATTACGACAACTAATTAATTTTTCATCACTATTACGCATATCATTTCCGGGAGTATTGCCAATTAATAGTGATAATCTTAAAGCATCAGTTCCAAATTCTTTGATGACATCCAAAGGATCAATGCCATTACCTTTTGATTTACTCATTTTTTTACCATTTTTATCTAAAATTGTTCCATGCAAATAGACTTTTTCAAAAGGAATTTCACCTAAAGAAAAAAGTGACATTATAATCATACGAGAGACCCATAGAGTAAGGATATCATAACCAGTTTCTAGTACTTGAGTGGGATGATATTTTTTTAAGTCACCCAATTTAATTCCATCTTTAAAATTATTAGGCCAACCCAATGTTGAAAAAGTCCACATACCAGAAGAAAACCAGGTATCTAAAGTATCAGGGTCTTGAATCCAACCAGCTTCTTCAGGTTGTTTATAGCCAACATATATTTTATCTTCTTTATACCAAACTGGAATTTGATGGCCAAACCAAATTTGACGACTAATACACCAATCATGTAGATTTGAAGTCCAATCCAAATATCTCTTAGTAAATCTTTCAGGTATAAATTCAATTTGTTTAGTTTCAGCTACTTCTAAAGCTTTTTCTTTTAATGATTTATTACCTAAACGTTCTAATTTTTTATCAACGTTAACAAACCATTGTTTGGATGGTAGAGGTTCAATAGAGGTATCACAGCGATAACAAATTGATAAATTATTATCAATTTCTTCTTCTTTTTCTATTAAACCTTGTTCTTGTAATTCATTAACAATCATGTTTCGAGCTTCTAAAGCAGTTTGATTAGAAAATTTACCAAAACCTTCTCTTATCAATCCTTGTTCGTTAATAACTTTAATACTAGGTAAATTATTTTTTAAAGCCATTTGAGAATCAATCATAGAATGAGCTGGGGTTACACCTAAAGCTCCAGTTCCAAAATTCATATCAACACTGATATCAGAAATTATTTTAATATTTAATTTTTGGCCACAAAATTCAGTTGTAATTGTTTGACCTATATATTTTTTATAGCGTTCATCGCGAGGATTAACAGCAATAGCTGTATCACCTAATTTTGTTTCAGGGCGGGTAGTAGAAATAGCAATTGGAAAATCAGAACTATATTTAAAAGTATAGAATTTAGTTTTTTGTTCTTTATATTCAACTTCATCATCAGCTAAAGTTGATTGACAACGGGGACACCAATTTACTACTCGTTCTCCTTGATAAATAATACCATCATTATACATATCAATAAACATTTTTTTAACAGCCATTTGTCTATCTTCATCTAAAGTAAAAGCTTGGCGACTCCAATCAAGAGAAGACCCCATTTTTTTTAATTGGTTTACAATAGTATTTTGAGTTTCATTTAAAAATTCCCAAACTTTTTCTAAAAATTTTTCTCGACCTAAATCATGTCGAGTTTTATGTTCTTCCGTAAATAATTTTTTTTCAATTACATTCTGTGTAGCAATAGCCGCATGATCAGTTCCGGGAAGCCACAATGTTCGATAGCCGTTCATGCGATAAAATCTAACAAATAAATCTTCAATAACTAGCATAGAAGCATGCCCAACATGAAGTTTGGCGGTAATATTAGGGGGAGGTAAAACCATTGTAAAATTAGGAGCGTTTTCGGGCAAATTTAAATTATCAGGATTAAAATAGCCTGATTTTTGCCATTGTTCATAAATTTTGTCTTCCCATTCTTCCGGGTTATAGACCTTTTCCATTTCTTTTTTCATGTTTTTTGATTATTTTCCTTCTAAATTATAGCATTATATTATCAAAAATAATACCCTCGGTCAATTATTTAACTTGTCAATATTGACTATTTTTTCAAATCAATATATAGTATTTAGTTAATACTTTTAAGTGCAAGTTAGATGGAAACTGGTCAACAATTTTTTAATTTAATTGAAAAATCGAAAAATATTTTAATAAGTTTTCCGATTGATTGGAGCGGAGATGCTATTTCAGCCTCTTTGGCTCTCTTTTTATTTCTTAAAAAAATAGGGAAAAATGTTGAAATTGGAGCTGAACATATGAAAAATACTAATAATTTTAAAATACCAACTACATCTTTTAAATTTTTACCAGCTTTTTCAGAAATAAAAGATTCTTTAGAAAATTTAATGAAATTTATTGTCTCAGTTGATTTAAAAAATGCTAAAGTTAGTCAAATAAAATATGTCATTGAAAATAATAAACTTAATTTTATAATTTCGCCTAAAGATGGTTTTTTTACTGAAAATGATCTTAGTTCAAATTTAGGTGGTTTTAAATATGATTTAATTATTACGCTTGATAGTTGCAATTTAGAATCTTTAGGTAAAATTTATGATAATAATATTGATTTTTTTTATAAAACTCCAATTATTAATATTGATCAAAGTCCGGAAAATGAAGAATTTGGGCAACTTAATATCATTGATTTAAAAGCCGTGGCTGTTACAGAAATAATATTTAATTTATTATTTAATTATAATAAAAAATTAATTGATGAAGATATTGCCACTTGTTTGTTAACTGGAATAATTTTTAGAACTAAAAGTTTTAAAACATCTAATATTACCCCTCGAGTTTTAGCTACTACTTCTAAATTAATTGAATTAGGGGCTCGACGAGAAGAAATTGTATCTAATTTATATCGTTCTCGTAGTTTAAGTACTTTAAAATTATGGGGAAGAGTTTTAAATAATTTATCAACGACAGAAGATAATAATATTATTTGGACAACTTTATTTAAAAATGATTTTCAAATATCAAAATCTAGTGAAGAAAATTTGCAAGATGTTATTGATGAATTAATTATTAGTATTCCTACAGCTAAAGTTATCGTTGTTTTTTATTCTTTAAATGAAATATCAGTTTTAGATGAGCAGTATATGGTTAGTGATGATAAGCAAGATTTTAATGATAAAACTATTGTTATTCATAATAGTTTTGATAAAATTTTTAAAACTAATGTTAGTGTTTGTTCAGTAAAAAATATTGATGCTTTAGAATTAATAAAAAATTTAAAACCAGAAGGTACTAAAAAAATAGCTCAAGCTTCAATTAATCGTCCTCTTAAAGAAGTAGAAAAAGAAGTAATCTCTAGTATAAAAAATCAGCTTGAAAAAATATTTTAATAATGTTAATATTTTAAATAGTTGAAAGTAATCACCAGATAAAATGGCTGGTTTTTGTTTTGGGGGTGTATAGCTCAGTTGGTTAGAGCGCTACGTTGACATCGTAGAGGTCTCCCGTTCGAGTCGGGATATACCCACTGGAGCTAAAATTTTTGGGCATATAGCTCAGTTGGTTAGAGCACCGCCCTTATAAGGCGGGGGTCGATGGTTCGAGTCCATCTATGCCCACAATATGGTAAATTTATTTAAAAAAAATAAAACCAATTCTTATAAAATCTCAACTTTTAATGAAGATGAAGAAGCTTCTTTTAATTGGTTGGGTGAAGAATTAGCCGAGGGTCAATTATTAGTAGACGTTTATCAAACTCCTGATAATATTATAGTTAAATCAACTATGGCTGGAGTTAAACCGGAGAATTTATTCATTTCTCTAAACCATGATATTTTAACTATCAAAGGTAAAAGAGAACATGAAAACTTGGTTGATGATAATGATTATTTACTTCGAGAGTGTTATTTTGGTTCTTTTTCTCGAACTATAATTTTACCAGACGAGGTTGATAGTAAAAAGATTGAAGCTATTTTAGAAAATGGAGTTTTAACTGTGGTTTTAGAAAAAATGTATAAAGATCACCAAGTTAAAGTAAAGATCAAATAATAATTTTATGGAAAAGGTTTTTATTATTATTAAATTTTCTGAGGAAAATGTTGTTTTATATAACGATGAATTAAATCGGGAGTTTTTGTGGCCTAAAGAATTTTTACCAGTTGATTCTAAAGTTGGTGATAAAATAAATTTTTTAATTTCACTTGACGATATTGAAAAAACTGTAAGAAAACAACGAGCCAAAGATGTTTTAAACGAAATTTTAATGGTTGATGAAAATTAAGCTTTAACTTTAATAGTTAAGTTTTATGAATACTAAAATTAAAAAAAATATCTTTATAAGCATAAGTATAATATTATTTTTGCTTATTTTTTTATTTGTAAGTAATTTTATTTATAATAAAAAATGGTCTAATACTATTTATCCTAATATTTATTTAAATAATATTTGTCTTGGTGGTTTAAATAAAACCGAAGCTAAAAAAGTTATTGATACAGAAATAAATAAATTTGAAAAATTAGGAATAACTATAAGTTTAAAAAATAAAGAAATTGTTTGGTATAATACAGTTTCAGCCCTAGATCCAGATTTAGCTATTCAACCAGTAGTTTTTGATGTTGAGGCTACTGTTAATCAGGCTTATCAACTTGGTCGGCAAGGAAATTTATCAGATATTTTTTTTAAACTTAAGTCTTTGTTTTTTAAAACTCAAATAAGTATAAATTTTTCAATTAATAATGATGAGATTATAAAAGTTTTAAATGATAATTTTTCAGATTTAGAAATACTGGCTAATGATGCTAAATTAAATTTTAAAGAAGAGGTGGATACTAGTGGTAATACTACTACCACCTTTTTTATTGAACCAGAAAATTCTGGTAAAGAAATTAATGATGATGTTTTCTTAAAAGAATTTAAAAATAATCTATCTTTACTTACAAATAATCAAATTAGTTTAAATTTAATTGATAAAAAGCCAGAAGTAACTATTTCAATGGCGGAAGGTTTAGAATTAGAGGCAGAAAATTTATTAAATTTAGCTCCATTTAATTTAGTTTATGAAGATAAGAATAAAATTTTCACTATTAGTCAAAGTGAATTTGCTTCATGGTTAAATTTAGAACCACAATATTTACATAATAAAATTATTTCAGCTCAAGTAGGTTTAAATAATGAAAAAATTATTAAGTTTTTTGATGAAAAAATAAAACCGGAACTTAATCAAGAACCAATTTTACCAAAATTTGATTTTAGTAATAATAAAGTAAATTCTTTTGAACCGGGTACTGATGGTTTAAAAATAAATTACGAACAAAGTATTGAAAACATAAAAAATGCTTTTTCTCAACGTAGTATAAAAGACATTGCTTTAGTTTTAGAAGTTGATCCGGTTCAAAAAATTGATAGTATTAATGATTTAGGAATTAAAGAAATAATTGGTACAGGTCATTCTAATTTTTCGGGTTCATCAGCCAATCGTCGACATAATATAAAAGTGGGAGCTAGTAAGCTTAGTGGTTTAATTATTAAACCAGACGAAGAATTTTCTTTATTAACAGCTTTAGGTGAAACTGATGCTTCTACTGGTTATTTACCCGAATTAGTTATTAAAGGAAATAAAACAACTTTAGAATATGGTGGAGGTTTATGTCAGATTGCTACTACTATGTTTAGAACAGCCCTAGGTTCAGGTTTACCAATTACAGAAAGACGTAATCATTCTTATCGAGTTTCATATTATGAACCAGCTGGAACCGATGCCACTATTTATATTCCTAAACCTGATTTAAAATTTAAAAATGATACGGGTAATAATATTTTAATTCAAGTTCGTTTTGAGGGTACTAATGATATTTATTTTGATTTTTGGGGAACATCAGATGGACGAACTGCTACTACTACTTATCCAGTTATTTATAATATTGTAAAACCAGCTCCAACTAAAATTATTGAGACTACCGAATTACCAGTAGGAGAAAAAAAATGTACTAAAGTGCTCATGCTGGAGCTGAAGCCTATTTTGATTATATAGTTACATATAATGCTGGGGCAGATAATGAAAATAAAGTTAAAACTAGATTTGCTTCTAAATATGTTCCTTGGCAAGCCGTATGTTTATTAGGTGTTGAAAAAATAACTGAAGCCACTTCTAGTTTAGCTACTTCCACCGATATAATTTCTACTAGTATTAATTTAATAAATTCTACTTCTAGTAATACTAATACAATTGAATAAATTTTTTAAATAAAAAAAACCGACTTAAACGGGATAGGCAAGAAAATTTCTTTTAGGAGTCTTAAAGCGAACGCCTTAGAAACCCTGAAAGAAAGTCCCATGCTTGTCGTGCCTGACCCGTTTAAATCGGTTTTTAATTTGTTAAAACATAACTGTTAAATATATCATACAAATAAAAATATGTCAATAGGTGATTACTATTTTTCTATTTTTATAAAAAAACCCTTATTTTAAAGGGTTTTTTACTTAAATTCGAGACTAGAATTAACTTTTATATCTTTATAGGTTTTTAATTTTTTTTTATTTTTTAAAAAATGATAAGCTCCAGCCATGGCGATCATAGCAGCATTATCCCCGGTATATTTAAGTGATGGAAAAACAAAATTAACATTTTTGAAATTCTTTTTAATTCTTTTTTGAAATTCTTTTTTTAATTCTTCATTAGCTGATACTCCACCAACCAACATGATAGTTTTTATTTGATATTTTTTAGTAGCTTTTAAGGTTTTGCTTATTAAAACATCAATTACAGCTTGTTGAAAAGAATAGCAATATTGAGGTATTTTATTTTTCCAATCTTTATCTTTTTTTAATTGATATAATAAGGCTGTTTTTAAACCAGAAAAAGAAAAATTAAAATTAGGTGAACTTATCATTGGGCGAGGTAAATAAATTTCTTCTGGAGTTTTAACTATCTTTATATATTCTTTAGCCTTTTTTGCTATTATTGGTCCACCAGGATAACCAAGCCCCATCATTCGAGCCGCTTTATCAAAAGCTTCGCCAGCGGCATCATCTAAAGTTTGCCCAATAATTTTATAATTTAAATGATCTGTCATTAAAGCTAAAATATTATGACCGCCAGACACAGTTAATATTAAAATTGGCCAAGATGTTTTCTTTTTATTTTCTATAAAAGCTGAATAAATATGACCCTCAATATGATTAATAGGTATGATTGGTTTATTTAAAACATAGGATAATGTTTTAGCTGTTTCTGTAGCTGAAATTAAGGAAGTTATTAGACCAGGACCAGCCGTAACAGCAATAGCTGAAATTTGATTTAGTTTTATTTTGGCTTGTTTAAGACTTTGATCTATTACTGGTAAAACATGAAGAACATGTTCACGAGCAGCAATTTCTGGCACAACTCCTCCATATTTTTTATGTATATTAATTTGGGAGGAAACAATGCTAGATAAAATCTTAAAATTTTTATGATCAAATTTTATGATAGCAGCGGCACTTTCGTCACAGCTACTTTCAATCCCTAAAATTATTGGCATATTTTTATATTTATAATAATAGTTTAACTGAAGTTTTAATTAAAAACAAGATTATTGACAAGATTGTAAATTAAATATAAAATGAAAATACTTTTAGTTAATTCTAAAAGATTTTATTTTTATAGTGATTTGGCCCCTTCGTCTATCGGTTAGGACACCAGGTTTTCAACCTGATAAGATGGGTTCGACTCCCGTAGGGGTCACGTAATAAAATAGGTTAAAACCTATTTTATTTTTTTGGAAAATGATATAATTATAGTAGTTTATAATTAATTTTATAATTTATGAAAAAAACAATATTAGTAAAAATAATTGCTACCATTTCTTATGTTCTTATGGTAGTAATAAATATTTTATCTAATACTTTACCTTTTAATAATAGGACTACTGGAGAAATATCTAATCTATATCCTAATCTTTTTGCACCAACAGCTTTAACTTTTTCTGTTTGGGGTTTTATCTATTTAGCATTAGGTATCTATATTCTATATCAATTTGGCCTTTTTCAAAAAAATAAGGGTCGAGATAAAAATAAATTATTTTTAAATATTAATCTTTATTTTATAATAACTTGTTTAGCTAATATCTTATGGGTATTTTGTTGGCATTATGATTTTATTGGACTTTCAGTTATTTGTATAATTATTTTATTATTAAGTTTAATTAAAATAGCTCAAATTTTAAGTAAGGAAAAATTTTCTTTTAAAGAAGAATTATTTATGTCTTTACCTTTCTTTAGTTATTTTGCTTGGATTACTGTAGCCACTATTGCTAATATTACTGTTTTTCTAGTTAGTATTGATTGGAATGGTTTTGGTTTAGCTGAAAATTATTGGACTATTATAATGTTAATAATTGGGGCTATTATTGGAGATATGATAATGATTAAAAAAAGAACTTTATCATATGGCTTAGTTTTAATTTGGGCTTATTTAGGTATTTGGCAAAAACATATTTCTCATTTTGAATTTAATAGTCGGTACCCTGAAATAATAATTACAGCTATTATTTGTATATTTACATTTTTAGTAATTGAGGGTTATATGTTTTGTAAAAAATATGATAAGCGTTTGAAATAAGCATTTAAAATAGATAAGTGGGTTATAAAAATAGACAATTTTTAATTGTCTATTTTTTTGTTAATCTGATTATCTTATTTAAATTCAATTATTTATTTATTAAAAAATTACAAATATCACCATCACGAACAACATAGTCTTTTCCTTCGGTTCTAATTAATCCTAATTCCTTAGCTTTTAAATCTCCACCAGTTTCAACAAATTTTTCCCAATTAATAATTTCGGCCCGAACAAATCCTTTAATAAAATCAGTATGAATTTCACCAGCGGCTTGAGGAGCTTTAGTTCCAGTTTTAATGGTCCAGGCTCTAGTTTCGTCTTTTCCAGTAGTGAAAAAAGTTTCTAGGCCTAATAATTTATAAGAAGCTGATATTAATTTATCTAAACCACTACGATTAATTCCTAATTCTTTCATGTATTCAATTTGTTCTTCTTCGGGCAGATTAGAAATTTCTTCTTCTAGTTTAACATTTAATCTAATTATTTCTCCATCCCAAGGGAAATTAATTTCTTTATTTAAATCATCTGAATTTAAAGCGTAGATTATTGGTTTAGAAGTTAATAAATTTAAACTTTTAATAAATTCTTTTTCTTCTTCTTTTACTTCTAAATTTCTAATAGCTTGACCCTTATCTAAAAAGTCTTTTATTTTTTCTAAAATTTCTTTTTCCTTTATAGCCTTTTTATCATTGCCATGAGCTTCTTTGATAGTTTTAGCTAATCTTTTTTCGATAGTTTTAATATCAGCGAAAATTAATTCCATGGTTATTGTTTCTTGATCATTTTCTGGATTAATTTCACCATTAACATGGATAACGTTTATATCTTTAAAATCTCGAACTACTTCACAAATAGCATCACATTCTCTAATATGAGATAAAAATTGATTACCCAATCCTTCACCATCGTGAGCCCCTTTAACTAGTCCAGCAATATCGGTAAATTCAATAAAAGTAGGAATAATTTTAGCTGGTTTTGATATTTCAGCAATTTTTTCTAAACGATTATCAGGAACTTTAACTACTCCAACATTAGGATCAATAGTACAAAAAGGATAATTAGAAGCTTCTACTTTCTTTTTAGTTAAAATATTAAATAAAGTTGATTTGCCGACATTAGGTAGCCCGACAATTCCAATTGATAATGACATATGTAAAAATTATTATTAAACTCTTGTTTTGATTTATTGTATAATATTTGTTAAAAAATAACAATAATAGGAAAAAAGATTAAACTTTTTAAATTTAAAAAAATATGATATAATAATTTCACTTTTAAATAATATTAATTATTAGTTTACTTTTAATAATTTTTATAAAATATTTTAGTAACTAACAATTTTATGAATAAACCCCTAGATATTAATAAAGATAATTTTGAAAAAGAAGTTTTACAATCAGATTTACCAGTTTTAGTTGATTTTTGGGCTCCATGGTGTATGCCTTGCAAAATGATGTCTCCAGTTTTAGAAGAATTAGCTGTTTTAATGGATGGAAAAGTAAAAATAGTAAAAGTTAATACCGAAGATCCAGTTAATCAAGAATTGGCTTTAGAATATGAAATTCAAAGTGTTCCTAGTATGATGTTGTTTAAAGAAGGACAATTAATTTGGGAATTTATTGGTATGCATTCTAGAGATTCTTTAGCTCAAGAAATTGAAGAGCATTTAAAAAAATAATTTAATAATATGATTTATGATTTAATAATTATTGGGGCTGGTCCAGCTGGTTTAACAGCTTCAATTTATGCTTCTAGATATAAAATTAATCATGCCGTAATTGGAGAAATTCCAGGTGGTTTAATTTCAGAAGCCCATAATGTTTGTAATTTTCCAGGAGAAATAGAAATTAATGGTTTTGATTTAATGACTAAAATTAAAGACCATGCTGAAAAATTAGGGGCGGAAATTATGATTATGGAAAAAATAATTAAGATTGAGGAAAAAGATAATATTTTTATTTTAACTACTGAATCTAGAAAAGTTTTAGAAGCTAAAAATATTCTATTAGCAACTGGAACTAAACATCGTCAATTAAATTTACCAGAAGAAAAAAAATATATTGGTAAAGGTTTAGCTTATTGTGCAACTTGTGATGCGATGTTCTATAAAAATAAAATTGTTGGTGTTATTGGAGGAGGTAATAGTGCCTTAACAGCCGCCCTGTATTTAGCCGAGGTAGCCGAAAAAGTATATTTGATAGTAAGAGACAATGAATTTAATGGTGAAATGGTTTGGGTGGATCATGTTTTAAATAATAATAAAATTGAAGTACTTTTTAATAATGGAGTAAAAAAATTAAATGGAGAAGTAAAACTAGAATCAATTGATTTAAATGCTCCTTATCAAAATAGTGATAATTTACAACTTAATGGTTTATTTGTTGAAATTGGAACTGAACCTGATAAATTATTAATTGAACAATTAGATTTAGCGCTTGATAAAAACTATATAATTGTTGATAAAGAACAAAAAACAAATAAATCGGGTGTATGGGCCGCTGGTGATATCACTACTAATTCAGCTGGTTTTAGACAAGTTATTACTGCTTGTAGTGAAGGAGCTATAGCTGTTTTTAGTATTTTTTCTCATTTACAAAAAAATAAATAATTTTTTAAATAAATAATTTAAAATTATTTTTTATACTATAATACTATATTTATTTATATATTTATTTATATAAATTATATAAAAAATCTCATCTTTTAAGATGAGATTTTTTGTTGAAGTCTATTTGAATGATTATTTTCTATTCACCAAAACCATAACCTGGTTCAGTAGTTGATAATTGAGTTTGACAAGATTCTGGAGCAGTATTAAAAGAGGAACAAACTAAATTTAATAAGCTTTGAGAATCACGAGCTGAAGAAACCATCTCTCCGTTGATAATTAAAGTTGGTGATCCTTCCACTCCATATTTATCATTATCTTCTTGATAAATTGGAAATATTGGGTAAGTATCATTTAACCAAGTTGATTTATCAGCATAACTTTCACTAATTTTATATTCTTTATCAGTTTTTTCAACACATTTATCAATATCATTTTTATTAATACCAGTTTCACTTAAACAATCATCAGATTTACCACTTTTTACATAACAACTTAAATAACTAAGTAATTTATCATTGTTTTCTTTTTGAATACAATATTGAGTCATTTCTTCATCTAGTTCAGCTTTTTCATGCATAGCATAAGTATTAAATTTTAATTTAAAATCAACTGAATCTTTTAAAGTTTCTAAAACTGAAATTAAACCTTTTTCAATTTGAGTTCCATAGGGACATTCACTCATAACAAAAAGTTCAATAACTGGTTTATCGGTTTTATTAGTTACTTCTGTTTTTTCACTAGAGGAGCTATTTAAACTATTTTCGTATTCTTGAATATTTATTGATTGAGGAAAAAATAATTCACCATCTTGACTAATATATGAATCAATTAATTCTCCAGTTCCAGCATCGCCTAAATCAATAGATAATTTGTATAGACCATATTCTTTAGTTATTTCTTTGATAGTAGCCTTAGTTCCTGGTAGCATTAAATTATTATTAATAAATTCTTCGGCCATAACTTTAGCGTCGTTGATATTTAAATCATTTTTTTTAGGAGAAAGTTTAAATACTAATAGAGCTAAAATTAATAAAACTACTGCTGAAATGATAATAAAAATTAATTTCTTTTTATTCATTTTTTTATCAGTGGTTTTTTCGTTTTTTTCTTCTTTTTTTTCTTTATCCATAGTTTTATGATTTAAAAAATACTTTATTTTAGTATTTTTTAATATTAAATATAAAAAACAAATTAAAGCTAAAAGAGCTTTATGTTTATTTTAGCAATTTTTTAAAAAAATAACAAGTTTATTTCTTTTTAAAAAAAATAAAAATAGCTGTAAATATGATAAAAATTATTAAATAAATTAATATAATTTTATTTCGTTTTTGTGTATTTGTTTCCCAAAATTCATTATTTAAAGTTTGACTATCAGCTATTTCTATATTTTCTTCGATTATATCTAAATTTTTTATACTCTCTAAATTAATAGGAATTATTTGAGGCAAAGAAGAAGACGAAGCGAAAGCTAATAATCCACTAATTAAAAAATTTTGTCCTACTACTAATTTTTTACTTGATATTTTTGTTCCAGTTTTTATTTTAATTAAAATTTCATTTTGATTATCATTTAAATAAATTTCTCCATTAGAATTTTGAGTAATTTGTCCTTGAATTGTTTTTAAATTATCAGCTTGTGTTTTAGTAAAACTATTTATATTTTCTATAGTACTTGTCGGTAAGGGATTATTATTAGAAATAATCTTTATATCACTTATGTCTTTTGTTTTTATTTTAAAAGAAAGTTCATTATTAGAACTTATTGCTACTTCGCCTTGAACTTGAATTTGATCACCAATTTTTAATTCTGGAAAAAGTTTATTATAATTATATATTTTTAAACCATAAACATTATAATCATCATCATATTTATCATGGATATAAAAATACTGAGTACCTAGAACACCTGGTAGAACACTTACTAATCCTTCCACTATAACTAAACTTTTATTAGGAAGGTTCTTTATATTTTTTAAGTTAGTAATTTGATAATCAGTAGAACTAGATTGATTAATGGTGGTATCCGTCGAAGTAGCTACTTCTTGATAATTAGAGATAGTAATAATTTCATTTTTTGAATTTATAATAGTAATATTATCTGATTCAATTACAAAATTAGTATCAATTTGAGAATCAAGGCTTGCTCTTTTTAAGCTTTGATTATTTTTTAATAGAACTAAATCATTAAGTAAAATTTGATCACTAATATTTTTATCAGTATCATATAAAATTAAAGTATTATTAGGTGATAAAGAATTAGAATTAGAATAATTTAAATCTGATTTAATACTAGGACCAAAAACTGGACTAGAAATTAAGAAATAAGATTTAGCTGGAATTATTCCATTAAATTTTTTACTAGAAATTAAGGAACTTTCATTATCACTAATAGTTTTTTTCTTTAAAGAATAATTTTTTAAATCAATAGCTACGTCGTTGGGATTATATAATTCAATAAATTCATTTAGAACATTATCATCTTGACCTATCATTACTTGATTTATAATAATAGGATTGATTTCAGCTTGAGAAGAATTTATTTGAAAAAATATTAGGAATAAATTAAAAAAAATAATACAAAAACAAAAAAAGAAAGCTGTTTTTTTCATAAAAATTATTTAAGAATAAGACAGCCTTATTTTATATAAAATAAAATAAATTTAATTATAATTATAAATAAATTTAAATTAATTTTTTATTTAACTTTATTTAAAATTTCTTTTAGATCTAAATCAAGATCAATTATAATATCTTGAGTTTCTCCGTTTAGATCAACAAAATTTAAATGATTAGCCATTAGGAAGATTCTATTAATATTTAATTTTTTATTTTGTATTTTACTCTTTTTATTACCATAGAGATTATCACCTAAAAGTGGATGACCAAAAGCTGAAAAATGAACTCGAATTTGATGAGTTCGACCAGTTTTTATATTAATTTTTATTAAAGTAAAATTAATTAATTTTTTTATTACCCAAAATTTAGTAATAGCTGAACGTGATTTATTTAAAGCTTTAATATGTCCTTTAGTACGATTAGATATTTGATCATCGTCTAATTTTTCTAATTTATCTAAATTTTTTATAGTGCTAGGTATAGCCGCCATTTTATAACCCTGACTAGATCGATTAATGGGAAAATCAATTAGACCTTCATCTTTATCAAGTTTTCCGCTTACTAATGCTATATATTCTTTAGTTATTTTTCGATCTTTAAATTGATTTTTGAAATAATTAAAAGCTATATTATTTTTAGCTATAATCATTAAACCGCTAGCTTCTTTATCTAAACGATGAACAATTCCAGGACGTAAGGGGTCTTCGCCTACTTTTTGTAATTTAGGATATTTTTCTATTAAATAATCAACTAAAGTTTTTTCAGTAATACCAGAACCACCATGAACAATTAAATTAGCTGGTTTATTTATAATTAAATAATCAGAAGTTTCTTTTATAATTTGAATATTCATATATTTTTTTTATTAGGTATAAGAACTTTTAGATCATCTCGAGTTATACCTTTAAATAAATATAATAGCAAGAAGTAAATAATTATAGCTCCTAATATTATAACTAGTAGTAATAATCCTTTTTGGTATAGATAATTAGGAATAGCTAGCATAAAACCAGCCATACCCATAGAGGCTAAAAGTGATTTTCCCATTACTTTTAAATTAGGTTTAAAGCCAGTATTTTTTTTAACACATAAATAACTACCAATTAAAATAATTAAATTACTAAAAACGGTAACAATTGAAGCTCCTATATAAGAAAATTTTGGAATTAAAATAAAATATAAAATTAGGGAACTAATCATAGTAAAAACATAAAGCCCAATAACTTTTTTTTGTTTATCAATGGCAATAACTAAATGAGAAAAAACACAACTAATAAATAATAAAGAAGTAGATAACATTAAAATTTGTAGAGCTAAACCACTACCGGTAAAATTTTTACCAGCAATTAAGCTAATAACTTCTTGAGCTGTAAATTGAGTTCCAATAATCAAAGGAATAGCTAAAATAGCCATAAAATCAAATGATTTTTGGGCTATTTTTTTAAAGAAATCTAAATTTTTATTTATCCAATTAAAAGTAAATAGGGGTAACATTATTCCGACAAACATATAGGGAATAGTACTAATAACTTCAATGGTTCGATAAGCAGCTCCATAAATTCCAACATCATCTATATTTTTAAATAATGATAATATAATAACATCACTTTTTTGATAAATTAAATTTAAAATTATAGTAGTAGCTAGGGGCCAAGAATTTCTTAAAATCTTTTTCCAGACAGTAAAATCAAATTCAAATTTTATTTTGGCTGATTTTTTTCCAAATAACCAATTGATTAAAAAATTGATAAAAGCACTAATAACTGAAGCCCATAAAATTCCGGATAAACCATAATTTAATTTTATAAAAATAAAGATTAATATAACTAAAAATACTTTACCTATTACTTCAGCTAACATGGCTCGTTGCATTTGTAATGTTTTTTGAAATAAACCAATTAAAATTTGATTAAGAGCTGGAAAAACATAGGATAAAGTAGCAATAGCTACTCCAATTTTTATAGTTTCATTATACGGAAAAAAGAAAATAAAAACTGGGGCTAGGCCTAATAAAATAATAGCTGAAAAAAAGCGAATAGAAAATAAATTACTAAGAGTTTTATTAACATTTTTTTCATTAGGATCACTTATCATTTTAGTCGTGATAAGATTTAATCCTAAATCCGCTGACATGGCAAAAAATGAAACAAAAGTAATAACGGTAGAATATTCACCAAAACCTTTGGTTCCTAAATATCTAGTCATGATAGCCAAAGATAAAACTCCTAATAAAGTTGATAAGGCTTTACCAATTATTTGGACTATAGTATTGTAAGCAATTTTTTTCTTAAGTTCCATTTGTTTTTTTTGTAAAAATAGTATATAATTTTAGTATATAAAAATATTATCACAATTTTATGAAAAAAGCGAAAAACATTTTTTTATTATTTTCTTTTATTTTATTATTATCTCTTTTTTTTACTAATAATCAAATATTAAGTATAGAACAAGCTCAAGCTTCTTTATGGGATTCACAGACAGGTATGGACCAAATTGGAACTGCTTTTGGGGAAGATGGTGACGTTGAAGATGTTAGATATAAAATAGTAAAAGTTATTAATATTGTTTTATCAATTTTAGGAATTTTACTAGTGGTTTTAATTATTTATGCTGGTTTTTTATGGATGACAGCGGGTGGTAGTGAAGATCAGGTTAGTAAAGCAAAGAAAATAATGACTAATGCTATTATTGGTTTAGTAATTGTATTTTTTGCTTGGTCAATAACTTATTTTATCATGATGCGTTTACATGCTATCAGTGTAGGCGATCCTAATTATATTAATCCTAATCCAGTAGCTTATTAATGTGATATTGTCTTTTTTTTAAAAATTTGTTAGTATATACATATAAAGCTAATTGATAATACAATTAGCTTTTAATTTAATAAAATAAATGTAAAATTATGTCAGAATTAATAAATGCCATTAAACAAGTATGTGATGAAAAAAAGATAGAATATGATTTAGTTCTTTCAGCTATTGAAGCGTCTTTAGCCGCAGCTTATCGTAAAGATTATGGCAATAAAATGCAAAATATTAAGGTTAAATTTAATCCGGAAACTGGTAAGTCAAAAATTTATGATGTAAAAACAATTGTCGAAGATTTATCAGCTGAAGAACAAAAAGAATTTGATGAAGCTGAAAAAAAGCGTGAAGCTAATTTAGAAAATAAAAATAAAGATTTTAATCAAGTAAAAAAAGATCAAGTAATTGAAGCTACTGAATTAGAAGGAGAGACAGAAAGAAAATTTAATCCTAAAAATGAAATTCAATTAAAGGATGCTGTTTTAATAAAAAAAGATGCTAAAATCGGAGAAGAAATTATTTTTGATTTAGAGGAACCAGTTGGTTATGGACGAATGGCCGCTCAAACAGCTAAACAAGTTATTATTCAAAAACTTCGAGAAATAGAAAAAGAAACCGTCTTTAATGAATTTAAAGGTCAAGAAGGAGAAGTTATTAATGGTATTATTCAAAGAATTGAAGGTCGTTTAGTTTTTGTAGATTTAGATAAAGCTATTGGAATTTTACCTTTAGATGAACAAATTATGGGAGAAAGATATAGTATTGGTAATCGTATTAAAGTTTATGTAAAAGAAGTTCGTTCTGGTATTCGTGGAGCTGAAATTATTTTATCTCGTAAATCAGAAGAAATTGTTAAACAAATATTTGCTATGGAAATTCCAGAAGTTGCTAATGGCTTAGTTGAAATTAAAAATGTAGCTCGTGAAGCTGGTTCTCGATCTAAGGTAGCTATTTTTTCAGATTCTGAAAATATTGATCCAGTAGGTTCATGTGTTGGACAACGAGGTGTTCGTATTCAAACTATTATTAATGAATTAGGTGGTGAAAAAGTTGATATTATTGAATATAGTGATGATCCAGCTAAATTTATTAGCAATGCTTTAGCTCCAGCTAAAATTTTAGGTATTGATATTGATATTAAAAATAAAAAAGCGGTAGCTAAAGTAGCCGCTGATAAATTATCATTAGCTATTGGTAAAAATGGTCAAAATGTTCGCTTGGCTGCTCGTTTAACCGGCTGGAAAATAGATATAATTTCTAGTGAGGGTGAAGAATTAATAAAATTTGAAGAAGTAGTTGATAATGATGATGATATAGAAGTTGAAAGAATAATTCCAAACGAAGAAGATTTAGAAAATGAACAAATAGAATCAGACCAAGAAGAAGTTAAAAAAAAGTCTCGAAAAAAAAGTAAATAAAAATTTATATAAAAATTAAGATTAATTTTTAGTTAATTTAAATTAATAATTAACTAAAAGAAAAAATTTATGACTGAACTTTTTATTATAGCCAGCGCCTTAGTGGCTTTAATTGTGGGGGTAATTTTAATTAGAGTAATTATGAAATTACCTAAAGGTGACGATAAAATGCAAGAAATTGCTAAAGCTATCCAATCTGGAGCTAAAGCTTTTTTAAATCGTCAATATAAAACTGTAGCCATTGTAGCTGTAGTTTTATTTGTTATTATTTCGTTTGTTCCTTCTTTAGGAATTAAAACAGCTCTAGCTTTTTTAGTTGGATCAGTATTATCAGCTTTAGCTGGTTATATTGGAATGAATATTAGTGTTAGAGCTAATGTTCGAACCGCCGAAGCCGCTAAGAATGGTTTAAAAAAAGCTTTAAATGTAGCCGTAAAAGGTGGAAGTATTACTGGATTATTAGTAGTTGGTTTAGCTTTACTAGGAACTTCAGTTTTTTATTTTATAACTAAAGATTTATCTTCTTTAATTGGTTTTGGTTTTGGTGGATCTTTAATTTCAATTTTTGCTCGTTTAGGTGGTGGTATTTATACTAAAGCAGCTGATGTGGGAGCAGACTTAGTTGGTAAAGTTGAATCTGATATTCCTGAAGATGATCCTCGTAATCCGGCTGTTATTGCTGATAATGTTGGAGACAATGTTGGTGATTGTGCTGGTATGGCCGCTGATTTATTTGAAACTTATGCTGTTACTACTATTGCTGCTATGGTTTTAGGAAATATATTTTTACCAGGATCTGATACTATTATTTTATTTCCTTTAGTTTTGGGAGCAATTTCTATTTTTGCTTCAATTATTGGAATTTTCTTTATTCGTTTAGGTAAAAAACAAAATATTATGACCGCTTTGTATAAAGGATTATTAGCTGCTGGATTAATTTCAGCTATTGCTTTTTATCCAGTTACTAAGTTTATGTTTAATGGTAATTTGTCTTTTAATTTTTTACATATTTATATTTGTGCTTTAATTGGTTTAGTTGTTACTGCTTTAATGGTAATTATAACTGAATATTATACTTCTACAAAATATAATCCAGTAAAAAGTATTGCTGAAGCCTCAACTACCGGCCATGGAACTAATGTTATTGCTGGTTTAGCTGTTTCGATGAAATCAACTATGTTACCAATATTAGTAATTGTTTTAGCTATTTTAGGAGCTTATAGTTTGTCTGGCATTTATGGTATTGCCATTGCTGCCGTAGCTATGTTATCTATGGCTGGTGTTATTATTACTATTGATTCTTATGGACCAATTACTGATAATGCTGGAGGTATTGCTGAAATGGCCGAATTAAGTGAAGAGGTTAGAAATATTACTGATCCACTTGATGCTGTTGGAAATACTACTAAGGCTGTAACTAAAGGTTATGCTATTGGTAGTGCAGCTTTAGCTACTTTAGTTTTATTTGCTGATTTTACTAATAAAGTTGGTGATGGCTTTAATTTTAATATTAATAACCCACAAATTTTAATTGGTTTATTTATTGGAGGTTCTTTATCTTATTATTTTGGAGCTTTAGCCATGAAAGCAGTTGGAAAATCAGCTGGTTCAGTAGTGGAAGATGTTCGAGCTCAATTTAAAGAAAGACCAGGAATTATGGACGGTTCACAAAAACCAGATTATGGTCGTACAGTTGATATTGTAACTAAATCAGCTTTAAAAGCTATGATTTTACCAGCTTTAATTCCAGTGGTTGTTCCAATTTTAGTTGGTTTTCTATTAGGAGTTGAAGCTTTAGGTGGTTTACTTATCGGTTCTATTATTACAGGTGTTTTTGTAGCTATTTCTATGACTTCTGGTGGTGGTGCTTGGGATAATGCTAAAAAATATATTGAATCAGGAAATTTTGGTGGTAAAGGTTCTGACGCTCATAAAGCAGCAGTTACTGGTGATACTGTAGGTGATCCTTACAAAGATACAGCTGGTCCAGCCATTAATCCTATGATTAAAATCATTAATATAGTAGCCTTACTTATTGTTGGTTTGCTTATTTAAAAATATATTATTTTATCCAAGAAATAGGGTGTATTAATAAATACATCCTATTTTTAATAATTTATTAACTAAAATACAAATGTAATTTATATTTTAGTTTGATTTTTATTAATATTGACTTATTTTTTAGTTTAGGGTATAATTAAATTATATTTTATAATTAAAATATAATTATATGATTTACAAGCGAAAAATAATTGATGAAATATTAACTTTTATTAATTTAGAAGAAATAATTGTTTTACATGGTGCTCGGCAAGTTGGTAAAACTCATATTTTATTATGGTTACAAAATTATTTAAAAGATAAAAAAGAAAATACTTATTTTATTGATTTAGAAGATTCTAGGTTTAAAAAAATTTTAGACTTAGGAATCGATGAATTTATTAATCATTTAAAAGAGGAAGGGTTTTATCCTAAAGACGAAAAAAAACTTTATGTTTTTATTGATGAAATTCAATATTTAGAAAATCCATCAAATTTTTTAAAATTAATAGCTGATCATTATAAAAATATTAAATTAATTATTTCTGGTTCTTCTAGTTTTGAAATAAAAAATAAATTTAAAGATTCATTGGTTGGCCGTACAATTAATTTTGAAATTTTTAATTTATCTTTTGAAGAGTTTTTGTTGTTTAAAGGTTATAATTATAATCAAAAACAAGTTTTTACCCAAAAGAAAAATGAAGAATTAAAAATGTTATATAAAGAATTTGTTTTATTTGGGGCTTATCCTAAAATAGCTTTAATTGATGAAATAAAAATAAAAGAAAAAAGATTACAACAAATAATTGATACTTATATTAAAAAAGATATTAAAGAATTGGCCAATATTGATAATATTGAAAAATTTAATAAATTAATTGAAATTTTAGCTTCTCAAAGCGGTCAAATAATAAACGTTAAAGAATTATCAGATACCTGTGATTTATCGGTTCCAACCATTGAAAAATATCTTTTTATTTTAGAACAAACTTATATTATTAAATTAGTAAAACCATATAATAAAAATATTAGAAGTGAATTAGTAAAAGCTCCAAAAGTATTTTTTTATGATTCTGGTTTAATGCAAATGTTAATTTTTAAAAGTTTAACTAAAGAAATTATTGGTAATGTTTTTGAAACTAATATTTTTTCAGAATTAATAAAAAAATATAAATCTAGTAATATTTATTATTGGAGAACCAAAGATAAAAAAGAAATAGATTTTATTATAAAAGATAAAAATAATATTATTCCAGTTGAAGTTAAATTAAATTTTGCTCGAGCTGATTATTCAACTATCAATTATTTTTTAAGAGAGTATAATTTAGATAAAAATTTTATTATTGCTTTAGATGGAAATAAGGATAAAAAAACATGTATTTATCCTTGGGAGATTTAATTTTTTTATTTTTTTGCTATAATAGAATAACTAATAATTATTAAATTTATAAATATGAAAGTTACAAAAAAAGATTTAGAGAAATCACAAATTGAACTTACAATTGAAGTTAGTGTAGAAGAATTTACTCCTTTTATTCAAAAAGGAGCTGAGTCTTTATCTAAAGAAGTAAAGATTGAGGGTTTTCGTTCTGGAAAAGTTCCGTTTGAAATTTTAAAACAAAAAATAGGCGAAATGAGTATTTTAGAAGAAGCGGCTCGACTTATTATTAATAAACAAATTTTTGAAGTTATTAGAGAAAATATAAAGGATAAACAAGTAATTGGTAATCCTGAAATTAATATTACTAAATTAGCTCCCGGTAATCCTTTAGAATATAAAATTAAAGTTATAATTTTACCAGAAATTACTCTAGGAGCCTATAAAGATTTTGCTTTAACTTCTGAAAAAAATGAAGCTTCTGACAGTGACATTAATAAAATTTTAGATGATTTAGTAGAAATGCGAGCTACAGAAAAAATTTCTGAAGAAGCTATAAAAAACGGAGATAAAGTTATTACAGCTGTTAATTTATTTTTAGATAAAGTTCCAGTTGAGGATGGACAAAATCCGGAAGCCACAGTTTTAATTGGAAAAAATTATTTTGTTGAAGGCTTTGATAAAAATTTAATTGGTTTAAAAAAAGGTGATACTAAAGAATTTAATATTGTGTACCCTGAAAATCATTGGCAAAAAAATTTAGCTGGTAAGTTAGTTGATTTTAAAATAGAAATAAAAGAAGTCTATAATCGAATAATACCTGAAATTAATGATGATTTAGCTAAAATTTTTCGTTTTAAAAATTTAAATGAATTAAAAAATAATTTAAAGAAAACAGTTGAAGATCAAAAGAAAAAAGAAAATGATCAAAAAATTGAAGTAAAAATTCTTGATAAGATTATAGAAAAATCTAAATTTGGTGATATCGCTGATGAATTAATAAAAAATGAATCTGATATTATGATTAGAGAAATAGAACAAAATGTTACAGCTCAAGGTGGTAAATTTGAAGATTATTTAAAGAGTATTAATAAAAGTGAGGATCAATTAAAATTAGATTTAATGCCTAATGCCGTAAAAAGAGTTAAGAGTGCTTTAATTCTAAAAGAAATTGCTAAAATAGAAAAAATTGAAATAAGTCATGAAGAAGTTCATAAAGAAATTGATACTTTAAAAAATTATTATAAAGATAATCTTGAAGCTATAAAAAATATTTCTAGTCCAGCTTATCATTCTTATTTAGAAAATTTTCTTTTAAATCAAAAAGTAATTAATAATTTAAAAAAATGGAATATCGTTTAGATATTAAATTTTCTAAACGGTATAATAATAAATGAAAATATTAGCCGTTAATAAAAAAGCCACTTTTGATTATCAGGTTTTAGAGACATTCGAAGCCGGTTTAGTTTTATTTGGTCATGAAGTTAAATCTTTAAGAAACGGTCAAGTTAATTTAAAAGGTTCTTATATTTCTTTTGGTACTGATTTAAAAAATTCTTCAGAAGCTTTTTTGGTAAATTCTCATATTTCTTTGTATAAACCAGTTGGTAAATTAGAAAATTATGATCCTAATCGTCCTAGAAAACTTTTATTAAAAAAGAAAGAATTAGTTTATTTAATAGGTAAAACACAAGAAAAGGGCTTGACAGTCATTCCGATTAAGTTATATACTAAGAACAGTTTTATCAAATTAGAAATAGCAATTGCTAAAGGAAAAAAATCTTTTGATAAAAGAGAAGATTTGAAAAAGAAAGATATAAAAAAATATATCCGAACTTTAACAAAGCAAAAAAATAAAAAAATTTAGGGGATGACTTTGGCTTCGATAACAAAATATTTTTTTAAATATTCAAAGCATGTTGAACGTCATGACAAAATGTTCAAAATATAAGTGTAAAAAACACTATAGCTAAAGCGGCTTTCTCATGGAAAGTTCCAGCTTTTGCTCCTGTTGTCGCTTAATAAACGCGATAGCCATCAGTCCGGTGACTCCTTATAACCGTAAACTGGTGTAATTTATAAGGATAGGCTAAAAATTTTTTTCGTTTTATAGTCGAAAGATTAGAAAAATCGTTATTATTCTATTTAGCTTAATTTTAAGAATAATAATTAAAAAAATTAATTAAGCTATTTTTGTAAAAGTATTTAAAAAAACTTGTTAGACACGGGTTCAATTCCCGTCATCTCCACCTAAATATTTTGCCGCGATGGCGGAACTGGTAGACGCGCTGGACTTAAAATCCAGTGATAGCGATATCGTGGGAGTTCGATTCTCCCTCGCGGCACATAATAAAGCGGGTATCGTATAGTGGCTATTATGCGACCTTGCCAAGGTCGAGAGACGGGTTCAATTCCCGTTACCCGCTCCATTTTATCTTAAAAAATAATATTTAAAAAATGAGAAGAAAATTTAGATTTCCTAAAGTTGATAAAACTAAAGTTGAGAAACAATTTAATTACAATGAAAAAATAAGGGCAACCGAAGTTTTTTTAATTAACGAAGAAGGAGAAAATGTTGGTGTAATGCCAACCTATAAAGCTATAGCCATGGCGCAAGAGCTTGGTTTAGATTTAGTAGAAGTAAATCCTAAAGCTGAAATTCCAGTTGCTAAAATATTAGATTTGGGTCAATTTAAGTATGAATTAGATAAAAAAAGTCATAAACAAAAAGTTTTACAAAAAAGAATTGAAATTAAAAATATTCGTTTATCTTTAAGAATTAGCAAACATGATTTTGATGTTAGAGTTGAACAAGCTTATAAATTTTTATTAAAAAATAATAAAACTAAGATAGAATTAGTTTTAAAGGGTCGAGAAAAACAACATTTTGAAAAAGGCCGGGAAATCATTATAGAATTTGTAAATAGCTTAAAAAATCATGCTGATATTAAAGTAGAAGAAGAACAACCCTTGACAAAGCAACCCGGAGGGTTTAGTATTATATTAGTTAATAAAAAATAAAAGATCGCTAAAATCAGGTTTTAGATGGCCTGTTTTTTTAGCTTTTTTACAGTTATATGCCAAAAATCAAGACACATAAAGCTACTAGTAAAAGATTTACTAAAACCGCTACTGATAAGATTAGACATCGAAAATGCGGACAAGATCATTTTAATTCTAGAGAATCAGGTAATACTACTAGAAAAAAAAGACGAGATTTAGATGTTAGTAAGACATTAAAAAAGACCATAAAGAACCTAACACCTTATAAATAATTATTAATTTTTCAAAATACAAAAATATAATTTTTGATTTTTGATTGAAATACTACTATGCCTAGAGTTAAAAGGGGTACCATGCATGTAAAGAGTCGAAGAAATCTTTTAAAGAAAGTAAAAGGTTATAAATGGGGCCGAAAAAAATTAATTAAAGTCGCTAAAACCGCTCAAACTAAAGCTGGAGCTCATGCTTTTATGGATCGTCGTAAAAAGAAAAGAACTAATCGCGGTTTATGGCAAATAAAAATAAATGCTTTTGTTAGAGAACAGGGTTTATCTTATTCTCGTTTTATTGATGCTTTAAAAAAGAATAAGATTGAATTAGATAGAAAAGTTTTAGCTGATTTAGCTGTTAATAATAAAAAAGTTTTAGCTAAAATAGTGGAAGAAGTAGCTACAAAAAAGTAATAAATAAATTCAAAAATTATGCAAATACTTAGAATAGCTCAAATTATTATATCAATTCTTCTTATTATTGTTATTTTATTACAAAGTAGAGGAACAGCTTTAGGTGGTGTTTTTGGTGGTAGTAGTTCTGTTTTTTTAACAAAAAGAGGTATTGAAAAAAAACTTTTTATTTTTACTATTATTTTAGCAATATTATTTTTTGCTGTTTCTTTAGCTTCGGTTTTTTTGAATAAATAAAATTACTTTATTAAAAATAAATTGTGAAAACAATTAACTCATCTACAGATCAATTAAATACTGTGATTAAAAAAGAAAAAAAAGAAAATATTTTTTTTCGCTTTTTTCATTTTTTTAAAAAGAAAAAAGTAAATTTAGATATTGATGAAACTTTAGATGCTTTAGATAATAAATTAGTTTATTCTTTATCACCTAAAAAAATTCCTAATTTTAAACAATTAAAATATACTAAAAAAGTTTTAAGCCCAATTGAAAAAATATTATTAAATATTTTTGTAATTTTAATTATAGCAACTTTAGTTTTCTTGGGCATTAAATTTTTAAAAAAACATGTAAATGCTTATCCTAAGATGGGGGGAGAATATATTGAAGGAATGATTGGTTCACCTAAAAATATTAATCCATTATATGATTCAGCCCGTGATGTTGATAGTGATATTAGTCGTTTAATTTATTCATCTTTATTTAAAAGAGATAAAAATGGAGAGATTGTTAATGATTTAGTAGAAAATTATTCAGTTAGTAGTAATGGTTTAGAATATACTATTAAGATAAAGGAAAATGTAAAATGGCATAACGGAGAACAATTAACAGCTAATGATATTGTTTTTACTTTTGAGGCTATAAAAAATCCTGATTATGGTTCCAATCTTCGTAGTGTTTTTTCTGGTGTTAATATTGAAGCTAGTGATGATTATTCTTTAAAGTTTATTTTGAGTGAAGCTTATCCGGAATTTACAGAATTATTAACTTTTGGAATATTACCACAAAATTTATGGAGTGATATTTCATCAACCAATGCTTTTTTAAATGAATTAAATATTAAACCTATTGGTTCAGGTCCTTATAAATTTAAATCATTAACTAAGAATAAGTCAGGTGATATTAAAGAATTTACTTTAATTGCTAATAGTGATTATTATAATCAGAGTCCCTATATTAGTAAATTAATTTTAAAATTTTATAGTAATTATAATGAATTAGTTAGTGCTTTAAATAATAATGAAGTTAATGGTTTAAGTTATTTACCTCATAGTTTAAAATCTGAATTGGTTTCTCAAAACTCTTTAAATTTTAATAGTTTAAATTTACCACAAATAACTTCTATCTTTTTAAATTCTAAAAAGAATTCAATTTTATCTGATATTAAAATTCGTCAAGCTTTAACTAAGTTTATAGATCGTAATAAAATTTGTGATGAACTTTTTTCTGGAAATGCTCAGGTAGCTTATGGACCAATTTTACCAAGTAGTGCTTCCTATAATGATAATATTACTAAATATGAGTATAATTATGAAGAAGCTACAACTATTTTAAATGAAGCTAATTGGAACTTAGTAGAATTAAAAATAGATGAAATTTCTTTAATTAAGGAAGTTATTAATTTAGAAAAACAAAAGAAAGATATAGAAGCACAAACAACAGCTACTACTACCGAAACTAATACTGAATCAAATACTGAACCAAATAATGAATTAAATAATATTAATAATAATTTAAATATTAAAAATGAAGCTTTAAAAACAATTAGTAATTGGGAAGTAAAAAGAAATATTATTAATAGTTTTGCTTTAAGTGATGAAGAATTAGTTGGTAATTGGAGATACAAAAATAATAAAGATAATACCTTTAGTTATTTGACTATTAATTTAACTACCGTTGATTTAGTTGATAATATTTCAGTAGCTGAGTTTATAAAAGCATCTTGGGAAAAAGCTGGTATAAAAACATTCATTAAAATTATAAATTCTAGTCAAGTACAATCTGAAATAATAAAACAAAAGAATTTTGAAGCCTTGCTTTTAAGCCAGGTAGTGGGTAGTGATCAAGATGTTTATTCTTTCTGGCATTCTTCTCAAATAAGTGAAAATGGTTTAAATATTTCTGAATATAAAGACAAAGAAGTTGATAAAATATTAGAGGAAGCTCGAGCCTCTTTAAAATTAGACGAGCGAACTGAAAAATATAAAAAGTTTCAAGAACTTTTAAGTGCTGATTCGCCGGTTATTTTTCTTTATTTTCCTACTTATAATTATATACAAAACAAAAAAGTAAAAGGTTTTGATTTTGTAAATATTTTGAATCCGGCTGATCGTTTTAATAATATTTCTTATTGGTATATAAAAGTAGATCGTAAAATTGAATTTTAAATAAAACATCTTTTAAACTTTAAATAAAATTTACTCTTTAAATATAAATTTAATAAGAATCTAATTTTTTATTTTAACTATATTTTAAATAAAATATAATTAAAATAATTTTTTGTTATGATAGATAAATATCAAGTTTCTCCTCCAAGTAATTTAGCTAATACTCCAGCTTTTAATTCGACAATGGCAGTTAGAAGTAATTCAGTCTTAGCCTCTAAAAAAAATATTAATACTTATCGTTCGGCGGGGAATTATCAACCACTAAAAGGTTTTCGTAAGAGAACTAATTTTAAAAATTCAATTAAAAGTAATCCTAAAGAATTAACAGAAATAAAAACTTCTGATAATACTGGAAAATTAAGGGTTATGGTTTTAGGTGGTTTAGAAGAAGTTGGTCGTAATATGACAGTAATTGAATATGAAAAAGAAATTATTATTATTGATATGGGTTTACAATTTCCGGAAGAAGATATGCCCGGAATTGATTATATAATTCCTAATGTTTCTTATTTAGAAAATAAAAAAGATCGTATTAAAGCTGTTTTTATAACTCATGGCCATTTTGATCATATTGGTGGTATTCCTCATATTATGGGAGTTATTGGTAATCCTCCAATGTTTATGGGTAAAATGACAGCTGGTTTAGTTCGTAAAAGAATTGCTGAATTTAAACAAGCTCCAGTTTTAAAAATTAAAGAAGTTACTGAGTTTGATCGTGTTAAAATTTCTGATAAATTACAAGTTGAATTTTTACGAGTTAATCATTCTATTCCCGATTGTTTTGCTATAATTATTAATACTCCTTTAGGTAAAATTGTTCATACTGGTGATTTTAAAATTGATTTTACTCCGGTTAATGATAAACCAGCTGATTTAAATCGAATCGCTCAATTAGGGGCTGAGAATATTTTATTAATGATGTCTGATTCTACTGATGCTGTTCATCTTGGCTATCAAATTTCGGAATCAGCTATTGGAGATGAGATGGACAAATTATTTGAAAAAATTTCGGGTCGAATTATTATTGGAACTTTTGCTTCTCAATTAAGTCGTATTCAAAAGATTTTTGATTTAGCTAAAAAATATGGTCGTCGAATTTCACTTCAAGGAAGAAGTATTAATGATAATGTGGAGGTAGCTCATCAAATTAATTATTTAAAATTTGATCCTAAAATTATAGTTGAAGACAAAGATTTAAATCGTTTACGTGATGATAAAGTTATTATTATTGGTACCGGAGCTCAAGGAGAAAATAATGCTTTTTTATCCAGGGTAGTAAACAATGAACATCGAGTTATAAGCTTAAGACAGGGAGATACAGTTATTTTTTCATCGTCAGTTATTCCTGGAAATGAAAGAACTATTCAAAATTTAATGGATATGGTAGTTCGACAAGGAGCTAAGATTATAAACTACAAAATGATGGATATTCATGCGGGAGGTCATGCTAAACAGGAAGATTTAAAATTAATGATGCGTTTAATTCGTCCTCAATATTTTATGCCAATTGAAGCTAATCATTATATGCTTCAAGCTCATGCGGAATTAGCTGAACAAGTAGGAATATTTAAAGAAAATATTTTTGTAGCTGATAATGGTCAAGTCGTTGAATTTAGAAAAGGTCATAAAATGATTAATAATAAAAAATTTGAAGTTTTAGGAAATTTAACTAAAGAAAAAGTACCAAGTGATTATGTGATGGTTGATGGTTTAGGTGTAGGTGATGTTTCAGCTATTGTTTTACGTGATCGTCGAGTAATGTCGGAAGATGGTATGATTGTAGCTATTGTTACAATTGATTCTAAAACTGGTGATTTAATTGGTAGCCCTGATTTAATTTCTCGTGGTTTTATTTATATGAAAGAAAATCGTGATTTAATTGAAAAGGTTAGATCTAAAGTTAAATTTATCGTTAAAGATAAAAATGATAATACTCCAGCTGATGACGATTATATTAAGAATAAAATTAGAAATGAAGTTGGTCAATTTTTGTTTGGAGCCACCAAACGACGGCCGATGGTTTTGCCAGTGGTTATTAAAATTTAATATAATACAAATTTTATATAAAAAATATCCGGAAACGGATATTTTTTTTAAGTTTAACTTGAAATAATTAATATTTTAATTAAAATTTAAAACAAAAAGATAATAGTTAAAAAATGTTTTAGGCATATACATTTGGCGGTTTTTAAATTACGAATAATTAACTAAAAATTCATTTGGGGTCATCCCATTTAAAGCACAATGTTCTAGATCATTGTAATACTTATTCCATTTTCTGATAGCTCTTTTCAATTCTAATACAGTTTCAAATTTCTGTCTATCGTAAAACATCTCTTGATCGGTTCTATGTGAGCGTTCCACCTTGCCATTTTGAGCGGGTTTTCCGGGATCGATTAAGTAATGAATAATATTTAATTTTTGACATTCTAAGTCCAAAGAATGTAGTCTGGGATTTACTGGATTAGCTGATTTTAAATATCCAACATACCTATTAGTGAAGCAAGCTCCGTTGTCGGTTTTGATAGCTCTAATTTTAAATGGAGCAATATTTAAAATAGTTCTGAAAAAATCAATTGTATCTCCATTTCCCATATTGTCATATATTTTTAAATATCTCCATCTAGAAGCACAATCAATGGCAGTATATTGGTAATATCTCTTGTTGTTTACTAAATCAGGCACATATTTAATATCTATCTCTACTAGCTCACCTGGAGTGGGCAATACTTTAATATATTTATATTTTAATTTTCTAATCCGATACTTTCTGACTAATCCTTCTTGTTTAATTATTTTTCCAATCGTTCTAGTTCCAATCACTAATCCCTCCTTCTTTAATTTGTAATTTAGTTTCTGGGCACATAGCTTGGTCTTGTTTCGCATTTCAATGATACTCTCTTTCTCCCGAATGGGTGTTTCATTGGGATGAGACTTAGGACGAGTTGATTCTGGAATCAACCCCTTATTCCCATATTTTTTGTAATCCGATACCCATCTTTCTAGAGTTCTTTTTCCTCCATAAAATACTTCGGCTACATCTTTTAACTTGGTCTTTTTTTCTACGATGGGCATAACCCATCTTAACCGCTCTTCTAGAGCGTTATTTGATAATTTTGTACACATAGGCCTGTATTTTGCCATAGTTTTATGAAAACCGCCATATGTATGTGCACATTACCAATTTCTATTGACAAAATATTTCTTTTATGATATGATTACATCATAAAAATCGAACTTTAAAAATAAACTTGTGAAATTGGTCACAGCCAAAAGATGGTTTATTATTAAGCCATTTCCTGGCTGTGATCAAAATGGTCGTGGCTCCTACTGCGGACAGCAGATAACGCAGATAATCAATCTGCAAAACACATTTTATTATGAAATATGGAGATTTAAATCTTGGACAAATTGAGGCAGTAGTTAACAAGCTCGGAGGAATGGACGGAGTGAACAAATTTTTACGCGGTGAACTCATCGTATCTGAACTGACTAGAAGCTGGCGGGAAGAAAACGGGGTTATTTATTTCAGTGTCACTTCTGACGGTACAACCGGTGAAGAATGGATTGTCCGCTTAGAAAGCAAAGGCTTCCGTGTAGGAGATTATGTTAAACGTGTTTTACGCTCAAAAGACTTCAAGCCGACCAATGGCATCATTTACGAAATTGCCGTTTTAAAAGGTGAACTCTTCAGTTATAGTAATCGTATTACTAAAACAATCCGTAAAGAAGCCAAAAATCGTAAACTTTCCACCCCAAACGCTGAAGTAGCTTGTCTTATCAGGGAAAAGTTCTCCGATAAAGAACTGGAAGCCATGGGTCTATATTGGATTGTTGCCATGCACAAACCAATTAAAGATTCTGACGGCGGTCCTGCACTGTTGGGCGTTGATCGATATAGTGGTGGTTCCTGGTTGAGCACGTACTATGACAATCCTGGTAGCAAGTGTTCTCGTGACAATGGGTTCGCGTTTGTCGTCTCGCAAGTTTTTAGATCTTAGTCTTTTGACTCTTTGAGTCTTTAGACTTTAGTTTTTTGCCCTTTGAATTTTTAGCCTCGAATTGTGTAAACAATTCGAGGCTATTTTTTATAAATTTATCAATGTGTTAAAATATAATTAGTTAAAACGAATATGTTATTAATTAAAATTGATAATTATAATAATAAAATATTTAATACATAAAAGTATTATATATAAGAGATATAGTTACTAAATTTTTCCATTTTTTTAACCATCTTGCTTTTTTAAAGTAGTTGTTCTATAATATTCTCACAAATTAATAAGCCTTTTATAAACATCCCGAATTTAAGGCGGTCGGGAACTTTCTACTTTTTAAAAGAGAAGGTTAAATCATTCTTTTTTTATTTGTAATTAATTTTATTATAGATAAAAATATTTTTTTATGAGTGATGATAAAAAAGAAAATAGTGTTCTACGCGCTTTATTAGAACAAGACACTATTAAAGTTCCGGGAGTAAACGATATTGTTGTTGGTAAGGTAATAACCGCTTCTAAGTCCGAAGTTCGTTTAGATATTGGCGGTGTTTTTATTGGTGTTGTTCGTGGTCCCGAATTATATTTTGAAGCTGAAGAATTTGCCAGTTTAAAACCGGGTGATGAAATTGAAGCTACCGTAATCGATGAAGAAAATGAACGAGGAGAATTGGAATTATCATTTAAGCAAGCCGGTCAGGAAAAGGCTTGGAGTAAACTAGAACAAGCCTTAAAAGATAAAGAAATTGTTAAAGTTAAAGTGGTTGAAGCTAATAAAGGTGGATTATTGGTAAAATATTATCAAATTGCTGGTTTTTTACCAGTATCTCAGTTATCTCCAGAAAATTATCCTCGAGTTAATGGTGGTGACAAACAAAAAATATTAGAAAAATTAAAATCGTTTATCGGCCAAGAAATTGAAGTTAATGTTATTAATTTAGGTGAAGAATCCGATAAAATAATTTTTAGCGAAAAAGATGTTTGGAATAAAAAACAAAAACACATAATTGATAAGTATAAGGTTGGTATGATAGTTGATGGTAAAATTTCAGCTGTTACTAATTTTGGTGTCTTTATAAGTTTTGGCGAGGGGATGGAAGGTTTAATTCATATTTCCGAATTAGCTTGGCAAAGAATTGAATCTCCGGAAAAACTTTATAAAGTCGGTGATATAATTAAAGCGGAAATAGTTAATCTTGATAATAATAAAATCTTTTTGAGCGCTAAAAAAATTGTTGAAGATCCATGGAAAAAAGCGGTTGAAAAGTATAAATCCGGCGATATCGTTAAAGGCCAAGTTTTAAAAGTTAATCCGTTTGGATTATTTGTAAAACTAGATGATGAAATTCATGGTTTGGCTCATATTACCCAGTTAAATATAAATGTTAAAGAAAAAATCAGTGATTTATTTAAATCCGGAGATGAACTTGATTTTGAAATTTTATCTATTTCACCGGCTGATCATCGTTTAGGTTTAAAATTGGTTAAAGAAGGAAAAAAAATAAAGAAAGATAAAATAGATTCAGAAGAAAAAGAGGAAGTTAAGGATGAGTCTAAAAAGAAAGAAAAAAAAGAAATTAAGGAAAAACCAGCCAAAGAAAAGAAAGCTAAGATTGAAAAAAAATAATACAGATAGTTAAAAACAAAGAGCCGGTTATTCGGCTCTTTGTTTTAATATTATTTGTTTTTAAGCTTAATTTATTGTATAATATATAAATATAACATTAATTTATTACAATATGAAACCTTTTTTAAAAAATTCATTCATGTTTTTATTTTCTTTTTTGGTTATAGCTGCTTTGTTTAGTATTTTTACTCAAAATTCTTCCAAAACTGAAACTATTGGTTTAAATAATTTAGTGTCTTTAATTAATGATGAACAAATTACCGCTATTGAAGTGATTGATAACACTATAAATTTGACTTTAAATTCTGGTGAAAAGAAAACAGTAAAAAAAGAAAGCACCGAATCTTTTTCTGCTTTGATAAAAAATTTGGGTGTTGATCAAGAAAAAATGTCAAAAATAAATTTAATCGTTAAAGAAGATAGCAGTTTTAAAACAATGTTAATATCACTTTTACCTATTTTAATTCCAGTTATTTTAATAGCCGCTTTTTTAATTTTTATGTTAAAAGGAGTAAATGGTGCTAATTCAAAAGCAATGATGTTCGGTCAATCTCAGGCTCGTGAATTTGATAATAAACAAAAAAATAAAATTACTTTTAAAGATGTAGCCGGGGCTAAAGAAGCTAAACAAGAATTAAGTGAGATAGTTGATTTTTTAAAATTTCCCAAAAAATTTTATGATTTGGGAGCTAAAATTCCTAAAGGCGTTTTACTGTTAGGTGGTCCGGGAATCGGAAAAACTTTAATGGCTAAAGCCGTAGCCGGTGAAGCCAATGTTCCATTTTTAAGTATTTCCGGTTCAGAATTTGTGGAAATGTTTGTAGGGGTGGGAGCTTCTCGGGTTCGATCTCTTTTTCAAAAAGCAAAAAAAAGTTCACCTTGTATTATATTTATTGATGAAATTGATGCCGTTGGCCGAAAAAGAGGTTCAGGTTTGGGCGGTTCTCATGATGAGCGTGAACAAACTTTAAATCAAATTTTAGTTGAAATGGACGGTTTTGAACCTAACGTCAGTATTATTGTTATTGCGGCTACTAATCGACCCGATGTTTTAGATCCAGCGTTACTTCGTCCGGGAAGATTTGATCGTCAAATTGTAATTGATAATCCTGATTTAAAAGATCGTGAAGAGATTTTAAAAGTTCATGCGCAAAAAAAACCTTTAGCTAAAGATGTTGATTTAAAATTAATAGCTCAAAGAACTCCGGGATTTAGTGGGGCTGATTTAGCTAATGTTTTAAATGAAGCGGCTATTTTAGCCGCTCGGCAAAACAAAAAAATTATTGAATTGCCGGATTTGTTTGAAGCTATTGAAAAAGTTATTATGGGTCCGGAGAGAAAGGGTCGAATTATAAGTGATGACGAAAAGAAAATTACCGCTTATCATGAAGCCGGTCATGCGGTGGTGGCTAATTTTTTACCCAATGCCGATCCGGTTCATAAAATTTCAATTATTGCTCGAGGTCAAGCCGGTGGTTATACTTTAAAACTTCCAGAAAATGATAAAAGATTATATTCAAAAAATTATTTTATTGATGAAATTGCTGTATTATTAGCCGGTCATTTAACTGAGAAAAAAATATTTGGAGAAGTTACTACCGGAGCTACTTCCGATTTGCGTCGAGCGACCGAATTAGCTCGTCGGTTAATAACTGATTATGGAATGAGTGAAAAATTAGGTCCAAGAACTTTCGGTGAAAAAGAAGAAATGATTTTTTTGGGTCGGGAAATTCATGAACAACGTGATTATAGCGAAAAAGTGGCTGAAATGATTGATGAAGAAATTACTAATTTTATTAACGAAGGAGAAAAACGAGCTGTTAATATTTTAAATAAAAACAAAGAACAATTGGAAAAAGTTGTCGCCGTTTTATTAGAAAAAGAAACAATTGAAAAAGAAGAATTTGATAAATTAGTCGCCGTTAAGAACTAAATTAATTATTTTCGTTAATTGTTATTTGACTAATATCAATTTTTAAATTATACTTAAATTAAATTTTAAAATAAACTTTTAAATTATGTCAGTACCAAAAAGAAGAAAAACACGGTCAGCCGTTGGCCAAAATCGTTCCCATTTAGCTTTAAAACCTAAAACTTTAAATAGCTGTCCCAAATGCGGTCAAGCTATTTTACCCCATACTGCTTGCGGGTTTTGCGGAACCTATAAAGGTAAAACCGTTTTAACAATTAAAGATAAAAAAGCTAAAAGTAAAAAATAAGGCACTGTTTAGTGCTTTATTTTTTTAATATATATAATTATGGCTAATAGACATTTATCCCGAACTATCGCTATGCAAACTTTGTTTGTATGGGATTTTAATAATCAAACTAAAAATTTAGATGATATCATTGAAGATAATTTTAAAAATTTTGCTCCCGAATTTGATGATGGCGGTTTTGTTAGAGAACTAGTTTTTGGAGTTTTTAATAATTTAGAGGAAATTAATAACTATATAAAAAAATATGCTCCAGAATGGCCTTTGGATCAAATTACGGTAATTGATCGGAATGTTTTGCGTTTAGGTATTTATGAATTAGTTTTTTCTGAAAAAATTCCGCCTAAAGTTGCTATTAATGAAGCGATTGAAGTGGCTAAAAATTTTGGCGGGGAATCATCCGGTAAGTTTATTAATGGAGTTTTAGGATCTATATTTAATGACATGCCGGAAGAAGAAAAAACTAAAAGAGAAAAATTATCAACCCAAAAAACAAACAATAATAACGAAGAACAAACAGAAGATAAAATTAAACAAGAGGAAGTTATCGATAATCAGATTGAAAAAGATTAGATAATAAATTAGTTAAAATATTAATTAATAAAATAAATTATAATTTGCGTTTTTAAATATTTAAAATTGAAAATTATAATTTATCTGATTTTATAATATGAGTAATTTAAAAGATTTAGAAAAAGAAATCAAGGTAAATTTTACTAACCATGATTTGTTGCAACAAGCCATGGTTCATCGATCGTATATTAACGAACATCCTAATTTTAAAATGGGTCATAATGAAAGATTAGAATTTTTAGGTGATGCTGTTTTAGAAATTATTGTTACCGAATATTTATACAAAAGTTTCCCCGATAAACCGGAAGGGGATTTAACTAATTGGCGAGCTAGTTTGGTTAATTCTAAAATGTTGTATAAAATAGCCAATAAATTAAATTTTGATAAATTTTTGTTATTATCTAAAGGTGAATCTAAAGATAGTAATTCCAAAGCTCGACACTATATTTTAGCTGATTCGGTAGAAGCTGTTATCGGGGCTATTTATTTAGATCAAGGATTGGAAATAGCTAAAGAATTTATTTTAAATAATGTTATAACCAATTTGAATGAAATTATAGAAAATAGAACATATGTCGATCCTAAATCTCGTTTTCAAGAAATGTCGCAAGAAATTGTCGGAATTACTCCATCTTATCAAGTTTTAAAAGAAGAAGGTCCCGATCATGCTAAAAAGTTTACCATTGGTCTATATTTAAATGAAGAACTTATAACTACCGGTGAAGGTTTTTCTAAACAAGAAGCTCAAACTAAAGCCGCCGAAGAAGGATTAAAAATTAAAAAATGGTTTTAATTTTTTAAACACTAATTTAAAAATATGAATATTGATAAAATATTTGAAGTAGCTATAGAGAAAAAAGCTTCTGATATTCATTTGGTTCACGGTTTACCCCCAATTTTAAGAGTTAATGGGGAGCTGTTTTGTTTAAGTGATTCTGGTTTATCCAGTAGTGTTTTTTGTCAAGCGGATAATCTAAATACTCAAGTTTCTGATTTAATAGAAAAAAATGATGATACTGATCCGACTTCTCCGGCTAAATATACTTTTTCCGAAACCGGAGAAATTATAAAAAAGGGATTATTATCCGGCAACCAAGATGATTTATCCGTAATTACTTCCGATAAAATTCATAAAATTGTAAAAAAAATTTTAACGGAAGAACAATTAGAAAAATTTTATCGTCGTAAAGATTATGATCTTGGTTATGAATATCAAAATTCTCGTTTTAGAGTTAATTTGTCATATGAAAAAGGTAATTTAAAATTAGTGGCTCGAGTTATCGGCAATAAACTTCCAACTCTAGAAGAAATTAATATGCCCCCTAAAGTAATTGAATTATTAGGTTTAAAACAAGGTTTAATTTTGTTAACTGGTCCGACCGGTTGCGGTAAATCAACTTCTTTAGCGGCTATGATTAATTATATTAATAATAACAGAAGTTGTAACATTGTTACTTTAGAAGATCCGATGGAATTTATTTTTAAACCTAATAAAAGTATTATTACTCAAAGACAATTAGGGGTGGATATGCCTACTTTTTCCAGTGGACTAAAACATGTTTTGCGTCAGGATCCTAACGTTATTATGGTGGGCGAAATGAGAGACTTAGAAACTATTTCCACTACTTTAACATTAGCGGAAACCGGACATTTAGTTTTAGCAACACTTCATACTTGTAATACTTATCAGACCATTGATCGTATTATTGATATGTTTCCGTCTCATCAACAAAATCAAGTTAAATCACAATTATCTTTAATTTTATCAGCTGTGGTATCTCAAGTTTTAATTACTAAAAAAGGCGGTGGTCGAGTGGCGGTGCGAGAAGTTCTTATTAATAATAGTGCTGTAGCTAATTTAATCAGGGAACAAAAAATTCCGCAGATTAAAAGTGTTATTGAAACTCATTATAACGATGGTATGATAAGCTTTGATCGCAGTATCAAGGAATTGTACGAGCAGGATTTAATAGATGAAGACGAATTTAATAAATTTTTAAATGCCCGATATATTACCGGAAGTTAATTACTCTTATATATTTTTTTTCCATCACTTATTATTTTAATTGTTCCGTCTTGATCTGTACGGAATATTTTTATATTTAGTTTTTCTAAACGTTTTATAATTCTTAAACTAGGATGATTAAAATCATTGTTTTCTCCGACCATAATAATAGCTATTTTAGGATTAACCGCTTCTAAAAATTTTTGATTACTGGCTGTAACTGATCCGTGATGGCCTATTTTTATAACATCACTTTTTATATTTATCCCAGCGGATAAAATTTCGGATTCCACTTCGTTTTCGGCGTCACCCATAAACAAAAAGGAAGAATGATTACAAGTTAAACGACTAACAATAGAAGAATTGTTAACATTATCAATTTTTTGTTGATAAATGTTGGTAATTGGATAAATAATATTGAAAAAACAATCCGATTCCAAATTTATAGTTTGATTATAAACCGGTAGTAGTAAAGGAATTTTATAATAAGAAATTAATTTTAACAGTTCATTATAAATAGTGGATTCATAATCTATTCCATTGTATAGAATTTGTTTAACATCGTATTTTTTTATAATTGGAATTAGTCCGGTGATATGATCATCATGCGGATGAGTTATAATTATTAAATCAATTTGTTTATTCCACCATGGAATTTCTTTTTCCAATTCTTTTAACCCTTGCTCGCTACCAAAATCAATAATAATATTTTGTTGATTGGGAGTTTTTATAAAAATGGCATCGGCTTGTCCGGAATCAATAAAAGAAATTTCTAAATTATTATTTTTTTTACTAACCTGATAAGTAATTAGAAAATAAAAAATTATTATTATTAAACCGGTAAAAAACAAAATTTTTTTAAATTTAATTTTATGATTGTTAAACATTTTTTTTGAAATAATATTTTATAATTTCTATTATAAAAAAAAGTGGTTAAAATAATATTAAATTGTTTTTAAAAATAACTTCAAAAATAGTCATTTTAGCCTTTATTTATGGGGTGTTGACAAATGTTTTTAAATCGTTTATAATTAACACAGTTTTAAAAACTTAGGCTTTACGAAAAAAATAACTATGTTTATTTATTTTTTAGTATTAAATAAAATTTAGCGGCTTTAAGCTTTTTTAGCTTATTTTGTGGCCGCTTTAACAGCGGTTTTTTCTTTTTCAAAAAAAGTTTGCTCCTAAAATAAAAAATTAGAAATTAAAATTTTGCAGATTATCTTTTTAAAAATAATCTTCAAATATTGATATCTAATGGTATCGTATTGAACCTTAATAATTGAATGATGATTTTATTGTTCTTATGCAATTTCGAAACAATAAAATTTAGCGATAATTTTTAAATTATTTAAAATCAAAAATGTGAGAGAATCTCATTAAGAGTGAATGGTGGATGCCTTGACATAAAAAGACGATGAAGGACGTAGCAGCCTGCGATAAGCTACGGGGAGGTGGCAAGCAACCTTTGATCCGTAGATATCCGAATGGGGAAACCTACTCTGTTGAAGACAGAGTGCCCTGACGTTAGTTAGGGGGAGCACCCGGTGAACTGAAACATCTTAGTAGCCGGAGGAAAAGAAAATAATAATTATTCCCTTAGTAGTGGCGAGCGAAACGGGAAGAGCCTAAACTTTATAAACTGAGCGATAATTAATTTTACTTTTGTGAAAGAGATGTCGCGGAAGGGATCAAGCCCATATGTTTATAAGGTGTTGCAAGATAATTACTTTTGTCTCTTGAATAAGACGAGGTAAAGTCATAAATAATATTTTTAACCGAATGAGCTGGAAAGCTCAACTATAAAAGGTGAAAGTCCCGTAGGTAAAAAAAATATTACTTTACTGTGATTATTCTTAAGTAGTGCGGGACTCGAGAAATCCCGTATGAATCTGGGTCGACTATGATCCAAGGCTAAATACTTTTTATGATCGATAGTGAACTAGTACCGTGAGGGAAAGGTGAAAAGCATCCCGGTGAGGGAGGTGAAATAGTACCTGAAACCATTTACTTACAAGGAGTCGGAGCTTTATTACTTTCGGGTAATGGGGTGACGGCGTGCCTATTGAAGAATGAGCCAACGAGTTTGTTCTATGTGGCTGGCATAAGCTCCTACGGAGAATATGCAGAGTGAAAGCGAGGGTTAATAGCCCGTTTCAGTTATCTTATTGGAATGAGATGCTTCTTGTTTCAATATGATAATTGATCTGTCGCATGGACAAGACCCGAAGCCGGGTGACCTAACCATGGCCAGGTTGAAGTATGGAGAAATCCATATGGAGGACCGAACCCACTAGCCGTGCAACACTAGGGGATGAGCTGTGGTTAGCGGTGAAATTCCAATCGAACTCGGCGATAGCTGGTTCTCCGCGAAATAGTTTTTGGACTAGCCTTGAGTGTTTATTATTGGGGGTAGAGCACTGAATGAGGGCAGGCCGCAAGGTACTGTCTTTAACCAAACTCCGAATACCAATAAATATAACTCAGGAGTCAGACTATGGGCGCTAAGGTCCATTAGTCAAAAGGGAAACAGCCCAGATCGCAATCTAAGGTCCCAAAATATATGCTAAGTGTTAAAGGTGGTGTTGTGACCACGACAATTAGGAGGTTGGCTTAGAAGCAGCCATCCTTTAAAGATAGCGTAATAGCTCACTAATCAAGTTGTTTCGCGCCGAAAATTTATCGGGGCTAAGCATATTACCGAAGATGCGAATGTCATTGTTTACAATGACGTGGTAGCGGAGCGTTCTATTAGCGTTGAAGTCAAGCCGTGAGACTTGGTGGAGTTAATGGAAGTGAGAATGTTGGCATGAGTAGCAAAAAGGCAGGTTAAAACCCTGCCCACCGAAAATCTAAGGTTTCCTGGGCAACGTAAATCGACCCAGGGTTAGTCGGTCCTAAGACGTATCTTGTGTAGTGCAAGAGAAGCCGATGGACAAGCTGGTTAATATTCCAGCACTACTATAATTTCTGATGGAGGGACGTAATTCCTAAGTTTAAGCGTTTTATTGGTATAAACGTTGATTGCTTCAAGAAATGATCTAGGTAAATCCGGATCACCAATTTCAAGAAGTCGTCTGAAGGTGAAGCTTCGGTGGAACCGACTTAAGTGGAGGAATTGCCAAGAAAAACTTCTAAGGCTAAAAATTATAGTATCCGTACTAAAACCGACACAGGTAGATGAGGCGAGGAGCCTCAGGTGTACGAGAGAATCTTCGTTAAGGAATTCGGCAAAACAGCGACCGTAATTTCGAGAAAAGGTCTGCCATGAGGGGCGCAAGTTCCAAGTGGCCGCAGCTAAAGAGTTCAAGGAACTGTTTATCAAAAACACAGCTCTCTGCTAAATCGAAAGATGACGTATAGAGGGTGAAGCCTGGCCAGTGTCCGAACGTTAAGAGGAGGGGTTATTTTACTTCGGTAGGAGAAGCTCTGAATTCAAGCGCGGATGAACGCCGGCGATAACTATAATCGTCCTAAGGTTTTGTTTTTTAATTATAACAAATTAGAAAACAAAAGGACTGGGACGGTTATATAAAATTCGTTGCCTATTCATAAATATTATGAATGTCTTTAAAGACTCAGTAAAATGCGAGAAAATCCTCAAAAGATCTTTGGTACTTTATCTTTTTAAGTTAAAGTAAAAATCTAAAGATACACGGGGGCGATTCGCAGGATTAATAATTAATTAATCCTCAGAGACCAAAAGCTGAGGTTCTTGAAAAATATGAATCTAAATCCTTATTGG
>Ga0209099_1000224_pt1 | contig 66483 bp, 104 predicted proteins | sample AD_JPNHW2_MetaG_FD_184430 | JGI IMG/M metagenome (GOLD analysis project Ga0209099, IMG submission 184430) | Active sludge microbial communities of municipal wastewater-treating anaerobic digesters from Japan - AD_JPNHW2_MetaG (SPAdes) (version 2) | ecosystem: Engineered > Bioreactor > Anaerobic...
CCCGGCGCTGGCGACCGTGGGCTGGGACCTGTACGCTGGCGGTCTGACCGAGGCCAAAGGCGCGTTCCCGGCGCTGACGACCGTGGGCTGGAACCTGTACGCTGGCGGTCTGACCGAGGCCAAAGGCGCGTTCCCGGCGCTGACGACCGTGGGCCGGAACCTGTACGCTGGCGGTCTGACCGAGGCCAAAGGCGCGTTCCCGGCGCTGACGACCGTGGGCCGGGACCTGTACGCTGGCGGTCTGACCGAGGCCAAAGGCGCGTTCCCGGCGCTGACGACCGTGTGCTGGAACCTGTACGCTGGCGGCATGGTCAGCGAGCAACTGTTGGCGGCGATGGCAAATCGGCAGTAGCACCACCGGGGCGCGGCGGACACGCTCAGAAGGAGGTGAGACGGTGGCAAAGACGATCACGCAGCAACAGCCCAAGTCGGTCGGCGGTCGTCAGCTTTTCACGGTCAAGCTAGATCGTAGCCTGTGGTGGCTTCTGCGGAAGGTGAAGGAGGAGCGGAAGGTCAGCATGGGTGCGCTGACTACGGAGGCCCTGCGGCAGTACCTGGGCGCGGCGGGCGAAGGGCAGACGAAAACAGACGAGGGAGGCGCATAATGCAGATCAAGATGTGTGACACGGAAGTGGTGTTGTGGGAGGGGGAGTGCGACAACCTGTGCGATGAGTTGGTCGCGGCGGTGAAAGCGGGAGCCAATCTCGCGGGAGCCAATCTCGCGGGAGCCAATCTCGCGGGAGCCAATCTCGCGGGAGCCCATCTCGCGGGAGCCCATCTCGCGGGAGCCCATCTCGCGGGAGCCCATCTCGCGGGAGCCAATCTCGAGGGAGCCAATCTCGAGGGAGCCAATCTCGAGGGAGCCAATCTCGAGGGCGCAAACCTCGCGTTTGCCAACCTCGTGGGCGCTATACTTACGCGGGCAAACCTCGCGGGCGCCATACTCGAGGGCGCCATACTCGAGGGCGCCATACTCGTTAGGGCGGACCTGCGCGGGGCGGACCTGCGCGGGGCGGACCTGCGCGGGGCGGACCTGCGCGGGGCGGACCTGCGCGGGGCAGACCTCGCGGGCGCCAGTGCGCCGCCCGTGAACTCGCACGACTTTTGGGCGGAGTTGCTCCGCCGCGCCGCTGGCGATGATCTACACCGGCGCATGATAGCCGGACTCGTGCTCATTTCGCGGGACTGGTGTTGGCCCCGGATGATCGCGCTGATGACGGGGGAGTTGGCTGCGGACTGGCAGGAGTGGGTGGGGGCGGAGTTCTGGCGGTGGCCGGAGGAGTGCCGGAGGCTGGGCCTGCCGGAGTTGGCGGCGGGAGATGGGCCGAGCGCAACGAACGGGAAGGGTGAGTAGGATGGCGACGGTAGCTGAGTTGCCGGGAGAGTGGAGGCGACAAGCACAGGACCTCAATAACATGGCGTTCGCGGCGGCACGTGGGACGTCCAGAGATGCTGTCATTCTGAACCAATGCGCCTCGGAGTTGGAGGCCGCGCTGGCGGCGGACGCTGACCACCGGGACGCGCTCCGGTTCCGAAAGCTGGCGGATGCGATGGAGCACGGTGACATTACTGGTATTCGTGCGATGTATGCGGTCACCAATCAGGGTGTTGTGGTCTGCGGCGTCGAGACACTGCACGACATTGATGATGATCGCATTGGCCCTGGTTTCTATGGCCCGCACGACCGGATGTCGAAGCGCATAGCGACGGTTGACATCGGGACTCTTGCGGACGCGCTGGCGGAGCCGCAGACTACTGAGGGAGGCGCATGATGAACGTTGCCGAGTTGGGGACTGCGGTGCAAGGGCTCTGGAACTCGGGGATGGCGTGGGGGCTGCTGGGCGTTGGGTTGGGGCTGGTGGTCGGGATCGTGGTTGGCAACAGGCAGGGAGAGAAGCGCACCCTGGCCCACCTGCGGGCGTGGCGCGTGGTGGAGAGGCTGCCGGTGCCGCCGCTGACGGTGCGGTCGCCGCTGCATCGCGACCACCCAGCGACCGGGATGGCCTGCTACCATGACGACTACACAGAGGGGAGCGCGGGCGAATGAACGGTCTAGAAATGGTGCTGTGGATTGCGCTCCTGTTCGTGGTCGCGCCGCGCATTCTGCGGTGGGGGTATCGGCCAGTTGCTGGGCTGCGAGTTGGCTGCCCGGACGAGGACGCGGCGGGACAGCTGGAACGTAACTGAGACGGTAGGGCGCTGCAACGCCCGCAGGAGGAAATGGAGATGAAGCTGATTTGCAGCACGAGGGACTTGACGCAGGCGCTGGCTACTGTGCGGCGCGGTATCAGCCACCGCAGTACGCAGCCGGTACAGCACATGATACACCTGGAGGCCACGGAGGGATGGCTGCGCCTCGTGGCGACGGACCTGGACCGCACGAGCATCGCCGCCACGTTCCCGGCGGACGTGGCCGAGACAGGCGCAACGGTGGTGCCGCCTGCCCGCCTGCGGTCGGCGTTGGTGCCGTCGCCCGGCGAACGTGTTTCGCTTGTGAGCAAGAACATCGGCGACACGGTGGACACGCTGACCGTGGCCGCAGGTGGCAGCAAACAGGTCCTGCGTGGCATGGTGTCGGAGAACTTCACGCAGTTGCCGGCGGTCGGCGGTGGGGTGCGCTTTTCACTGCCGCAGTGGCAACTCGCGAAGTCGCTCAAGCGCGTTCTGTTCGCGGCCTCGCATGACCCGACGCGCCCGATCCTGGAGACCGTGCTCTTCAGGTTCGGTGGTGGTGACGCGCTCACCCTGGTAGCGACGGATACTTACCGGATTGCGGTGCAGGAGTTGCTGGTGCCTGGAGTCACGGTCGCCACGGAGAGCCATAGCTTCCTCGTCTACCGGCAGACCGTCGCCGAGTTACTGCGTATCATGGACAGCGGCTCCGATGAGCCGGTCACCGCGGCCTTTAGCGACACGCAGGTGAGGTTCGCGGTCGGGCGCTACGTGGTTGGAGGTCGTCTCCGCGAAGGCCAGTACTTCAACTATCCGAAGGTCATTCCCAATAGCCACGAGCGCCGCGTGGTCGTCAACACGAAGGCGCTGACCGCCGCGCTGCTGCGGGTTCACGGTGTCGCCGCAGAGGACGCCAGCCGCGTGGTATTCAAGAGCAGCACTGACGGGGCCCAACTGCTGCTTACGGCAAGTGCGCAGGACGTTGGTGAAGCGACCGAGACAGTGCCGATGGCCATGACCCTCGGCACTGAGTTCAAGATCGCCTTCAACGGGAAGTACATGCGCGACGCGCTGGCGGCAGTCTGCGGCGCCGAGGACGTGACGCTGGAACTCAGCGGGCCGCTCAACAGCGGCGTGGTGCGTCCAGCCAGCGACGCGGGTGACGTACTGGCGGGGTATCAGTACGTCCTGATGCCGATGCAGATCATCTGAACGCGGCGGGAACCCGATACGGAGGAGCGTGAGCCGATGGCCGAGCAGTTGACAGAGTGGACGCGGAAGAGGATAGCGGAGGAAAGCGGCAGGCTACAGAGTGCGCAGGCCCTGGAGTACAAGTGGGCATTCCCCGTCGCTGACGGCCTGAGTGTTCTGCGTGAGTTGCAGGTCTGGCAGCGGGCGGCGGAGTTGCTCGCGGAGGTCGCGCAGCACTGCTGCGAGGTCTGTACGTGCGACGAGAGTTGCCCGGAGTTCGGAACCAACGAGAAAGACTGCGGCACCGTGGCAGGTCGAAAGGCCTGGGCAGTGCGGACGGCGCGCGCTGAACTGGAGGCGAAGTCATGTATTCCGCAGTGACGTTATGGGTAAGTGTGGCGTTCGGCGTCGCGCTCGGAGCCTTGCTCTATGACAGATACGCGAGGCGCGTCGCAGTCCGTTTCGGGTGGAGCTGGTGTCTGTTGCGGCACCGCGAGGTCGAAGTTGTTGACCATTACCGGAAGACTGGAGAGTGGTCAGACAATGCGCCCCGCCGAGACCGTGATGGGAACGAACTGGAGGCGAAGCCCGATGACTGAGCGCAAGCCGACGGAGGCCGGCCGCAAGCGCGAGGCGGCGCTGAGAGCCGCGACGGGTGCGGTAGACGGGCAAGCGGTCACTGAGCAGCTGAAAGCCCGGCAGCGGCGCTTGCGGGAGCAGCGGGCGCGGGCACGAGGGGCGGTGCGGCCATGAGTGAAGTCTTCGTCTATGGCAAACCGGAAGACGGTCTCGCGGTCTCGGTCAACGAGTACCGGAAGCGCGGCAGCGCAGTGGCGCTGTACTTCTTCGTCGACGATGTAGTTCTGAGCAAGCGGCAGGCGCGAGAACTCGGCGAGGGCCTGATAGCGGCAGCGGCCCCGAAGAAGAGAAAGGCGGTGCGACCATGAAGTTCATCACTGTCGAGTGCCTCTGCGGGCATAGCGGTTACGAATCAATCTACCTGCCAGCCGATCCTGCTGCGGTAGTTACCTGCCGCTGCTGTGGACGCGCCTGGACTATGGATGATGACGGCGAGCCCTACTGCAACGATCCTCTTCCGCGCGGTGAGTGGCGGTACAAGGGTGAGAGACTCAGTCCGTGGCACGCACCGCTACGCACCTCGTCGCAATGTCGTGACAGCGCGGCACGGCAGCGCGGCGAGTATTGGCTGGCGCTCTATCGGCAGTGGATGAAGCGCCTCAAGCGCATGGCGGTGCGGCCATGAGCACCGTCACGTTCACGGTGCCAGGCCTGCTGGCTACGGGTGGCATCAAGTATACGAAGCAGGGATTCTCGTACACACCTAAGAATGTCGCCGAGTGGCGGGGCGTCGTCCGCGTCTTTGCGAAGGAAGCGTGCCGGGAGCCGTTGGCCGGCCCAATCGCGGTGACGATAACCGTTCACCTGCTCAAGCCTGAAAGCTGGCCGAAGAAGAACACACCGAAGTTCCCGTGGCAGTGGGCACCGTACAAGAAGCCCGATCTGGACAATGTGAGTAAGCCAATCCTGGATGCCTGCAACGGCGTGGCATGGTTGGATGATGCGCAGATTGTTGACCTACGGCTCGTCAAGTCTTGGTGGCATCGCCCGGAGGTCATGGTGGAGGTTGTGCAGGTACAGGAACACTACCGTTCGGGGAATGGCAGCGCGGCCCCGGTGATCGCAATGGAGGAGGCGGCCGGTGACTGACTTTCTGACGGAGCAGGGGCGCAACGAAGTGCGCGCGATTGCAGATCGTGTAAGGCACCAGCTAACGGGGATCGGGTGGTGGGGCAGGACAGTAGACGCGCTGCTGGCGGAGCGTGACCTGCTGGCCCGGAAGGTGGGTGTGCTCGCCGCGAAGCTATCGGAAGCGGCTGGTTCCGGCCCCTGCGACGCGGCAGACTGGTGGCCCTGTCCGCTGTTGGGCGAACAGGAGAACTTGGACACCTGCTTGAATGACGAGGGCGGCGTCTGTTGGGTCAAGTGGTCGGCGACCCAGGCGGAGCGTCCAGCAGAGGAGGAGAGTGGTGACGATGGCAAAGCGCGTTGACAAGCCGCAACTAGAAATCAGTAGGTATCCGAGGCGCTTCGTGAACGGAGTCCCTCGCGATAATGAGTGGTGGTGGTGCGTCTATTTCAGGAGGAACAGAAGCGCCTCGGAGAGGGTATCTGCCAGTCCGAGCAGGAAGCGCGGAAAATGGGGCAGGCGTTCCTGGACAAATGCTTGGAGGAGAGTGGCAGCCATGAGTGACGCCATAGTGGTCTGCGGAGCCGGGCCGTTCCCGGCAGACGAGGCCTGGGCGCTGGACATTGTGGCCTGCTGCAAGTGCGGACGCTGCTGGTGGTCGGACATCATCGGCGCGTGGCTGGTGCCGGATAACTGGGGGCTGCGGCACCGGCCGGCCCATGATCGCGAGGAGACGGTTTGCGAGTGCGGGCAGGACTTGACGCGGGGGCCAGGAGAGGAGACGGACAGCCATGAGTGAGAAGCCGCAGTACGCAATCTACACGGTCGGCTACCGCATCGGCGAGGGCCGAAAATCGCGGGCGCGGACGCACGAGGAGATGGCCGCTCTGTTCTCCGACGCCGGGTTGCGCTCCGTTGATCTGGCGGATGTGCGGGCGAGAGTATCTGGGCCTCGTATCGCGCGCGGGTGGGACTTTGCAACTCTGCGCTTACGCCCATTCCGCGATGCTCCTAGTCCGCTCAGTGTCTACTACCAGTGCTACACAAGTCTTGGTAACGCCGGGAGAACACAGCACTGGCAGCGCGGGCGAGATGCCATGTCCGGGTTATTGTCGCTGGCCCTTGACATCGCAAGGCAATCGCACGAAGCCGGCTGGGGCGTAGTGCTGCTCTGCGCGGAGCAGGACCCGTCGCGGTGCCACCGCTCCGAGGTCGCGGAATCCATTGCGGGGATCATTCGGGCGGCGGGCGTGGAGTGCGAAGTGCGGCACCTGGGCGGGCCGGAGGTGCATGATGCCAAGTGACGCGCCGCCCAGCCACTGGTTATGGGATGGCGTCTATCGGAAACTCGGCCCGGAGCGCGGCTTCTGGTTTGAGACGAGAGTGCGTCTCACATTCATGGACTGGTACAATTGGGGCTGCCTACTTGTTTGCGTGGCGGCATGGCTTCTGTGGGAACGACCGTTGACGCGAGCGAGCTTCGGGGAGTTGTTCTCCGAGTGGTCTGAGATTAAGTGGTGCCGCGAGGAGATTGTGATATTCGAGGCGCACTTACGCGGCGCGGAGTTGCCGGAGGGCGGGCCGGCGGAGGAGCGGAGGGCATGGAAGCGAGAAGACGAGGAGAAATGAGCGAGCCGGTCACCTGCGCCTGCGGGCGACACGTATTCGGACTCTTCCCTGACCGGTTGAGAAACTTCCGCTGGTATCAGGCGGACTATGACCCGCTGCACAGCCCGGTCCTCGGAAACGGGTTCAAACTCGTGACTGGTGGGTTCATCCAAGTTGAGAGCAAGCGTCCTGTCAGGAGACTGGTGTGTTCGGGTTGCGGGCAGGACCTGACGCGGCCACCGGACGGGGCGCGAGGAGCCGACGCCCAGGGCGCGGCGGGCAAAGACGGCGCAGGATAGTGCGAAAATAGCACTGTTGCGCTATTGACTTTTCCTATACCTAACTGTATACTGCGTGAACAGTTTGGAGGTGAACTATGGCACTGACAGACGGGCGCATGACCGGGGCGGAGTTGCGGGAGTGGATTACTGGACTCGGGATGACGCATGAACGCTTCGCCGAGGCGGTGGGATACGGGCAAACCTACATTTCCAACCTCTGTGCGCTGGGCGAGGAGGTTATCCCGGCGAAGGCAGAGCGGCTGTTCCGGGCGGTGATGGCGAAGCGGAAGACGGCGTAAACGAAGCGGCCCCGGCTGCAACCGGGACCAGGAAAGGGGAACGGCTGTGATACGAGACGAGATCATAGCAATGGTGCGCGGTACGGAACTCGACCTAGCGGAATGTGAGGTCACAAACGAAGACCTGTCAACAGTAGCCGCGCTGACGAACCTGACGCGGCTGGACCTGAGCGAGACGCAGGTGAGCGACGTTGCGCCACTGGCCGCGCTGACGAACCTGACGCGGCTGGACCTGAGCGAGACGCAGGTGAGCGACGTTGCGCCACTGGCCGCGCTGACGAACCTGAAGTGGCTGGACCTGAGCGAGACGCAGGTGAGCGACGTTGCGCCACTGGCCGCGCTGACGAACCTGAAGTGGCTGGACCTGAGCGGGACGCAGGTGAGCGACGTTGCGCCACTGGCCGCGCTGACGAACCTGAAGTTGCTGTACCTGAGCGTGACGCAGGTGAGCGACGTTGCGCCACTGGCCGCGCTGACGAACCTGACGCGGCTGTACCTGAGCGAGACGCAGGTGAGCGACGTGGCGCCGCTGGCCGCGCTGACGAACCTGACGTGGCTGGACCTGAGCGGGACGCAGGTGAGCGACGTTGCGCCACTGGCCGCGCTGACGAACCTGACGGGGCTGTACCTGAGCGAGACGCAGGTGAGCGACGTGGCGCCGCTGGCCGCGCTGAAGGCGAACATCTACCGATAAGACAACAGGCCCCGGCTGCAACCGGGAGAAAGAAACAGGCCAACAGGCCAGGAGGAATGAGATGCACACAGCGATGACGCCGAGTTGTTGCCGGAAGACGCAACTCACCGCGAAGTTGGGGCGGCTCTATCGCGGTGAGTTGCGGTCCACGCGGTCCGACATGAGCAAGCGGGAAGCCGCCATGAAGCGCCGGGGCGAGTCGGTTGCCGCTGCGGATGCGCGCCACCAGGCTTATAGGGCGTTGGACAAGCTATGGCGTTGGACAAGCTATACAGCGACCTGATCTAAAGAAGCGGCGGCCCCGGCTGCAACCGGGACCGCCTGAGACGAGCAAGCAGCACGACCAGAGGAGGATGATGTGAAAATCGTAGCACGGAAGTTCCTCAGTTGTCAACACCGCCCGATTGTGGTTGCCGACCTCCAGAAGCGCGCCTGCGCCAACACGGCCTGCGCCCGCGTCTCGTGGACCGCCATGCACCCGAGCGGGCTCTGCGTCACCTGTCGCCTGGCGCTGGTGGCGAGTGAGGCGCTACTGGGCCTTGTGCGGGCCGACCTGCTCGAAGCGGGGGTGGAGTAGATGGGCGACGACGAACTGCGCGGGCTCGACCGACGGATCACCGGTAACTATGGCGAGGACAGCGTACCAGACGCCGGGCAGCAGCGCGCCGTAGAAGCGGTCGGCGAGAACGCGGTCTGGACTTACCTCTGCGACCATGATCGCTGTGATGACCTGTTTTCGCGCTGGCTGGAAGGCCAAATGGGCATCGGCTGGACGTGGGACAATCCGGCGGGGTGGCCCGCGCACCTGCGACCGCTACTGTTAGCGTTCCGCGAGGTGATGGTGAACGACGACAAGCACATTGACGCGGCTCGCGAAGCTGCGGCGATGGCCTACAAGGAAGGGACGGGATACTGATGGGCATTACATTCAGTTTGCACCTACACGATGAGCCTTTGACCAACCACAGCTACACCCAGGACAATCTGGGGACGACACGGAGGGTTCCCGTCTTCTGGTTTGAGGCCGGCCCATATCAGGTCGTCGTATACCCCGCCCAGGCGCGCCTGGAGGAGTTCGCCAAGCTGCTGCACGAGATGGCGGACTACGCGGACGAAGAGGTGGCGATCTATCGTCGGTCAGTCGGCCTGGATGTGTCCGGCTCCGAAGTCGCGTCGCGCGAGAACGCCAGCGCCGCCGGCGCAGAGAGCGAGGACACGAATGGCTGACCACATGCCCTCCGACGCCGACCGCGAAGAGTGGCCGGAGTTGGAACCTATGACCGAGGCCGAGTGCGAGGAGTTGTACGAGACCGCGTTGCGAGACGAAGCGCGCCGGTCGGGATGGACCGAGTTGTACATCAAGCGGACAGGAGACGACCGACCATGACTACCGCACGGACGGACGCGCAGATACAACTCGAAGAACACATGGACGCGCTGGTCGCAGGGGGTGCGGGTCTTGACGAGATACTCGCCGAACTCGACCGCCTTGGCCTCGTGGAGGGTGACAACGCACCGCAGGACGACGCAGGTAGGCCGGTGGTGGCAGTGGATTGCCCCGACGAAGCGCAGTCTGCTGGTGCCCGCCCGTACTTCAACATCCGCGACCGTGCCGCTGGCAATCCGGTAGCCGCGCGGGAACTGGCTGAGTGGGCACTGCGGCAGTACCGGAAGGCCATGACTGCGAAGGGTGACGCCGACGAGGCAGCGGCCCGACAGGTGGCGATGATCGAAGCATGGCGCGCCGGACAGGTGGCGAAGGCCGACCGCGACGCCGCGTTCTTCGAGGGCCTGCTGGACCAGTACCAGGAGGACTTCGGCTGTGGCGAGCGCACCCTGAAGCTCATCGGTGGCGCGCTCAAGTTGAAGAAGAACAAGCGCCTGATATACTGGCAGGAAGACCGCGCGAAGCAATGGGCAATGGCGCAGACTGACAAGGTGGACGACCTCTGCCCGCGTGGATTCGCGAAGTCGGCAGTCAAGTCCCTGCTGACGAAGCGCCCCGACGGCAGCTACATCCTGACCGAGACCGGAGAGGTTGTGGACTGGGTGAAGGACGTTGACCCGCCGACCGCCGACACGTTCACAGTGGAACTGACCTAAGCCGCCCCCCGCCCTTGTGGGCGACCAAGTAGACGCAGCGCATAGCTGCCAAGGTACAAGGCACAAAGTACAAGGAGCTAAGGACAATGGGAAATCAGTCAATGGTAAGAGCCGCAGAAGTACCAGAGTTCGTAGGGCTTATTGCAGTGGAGGGTAAGCCGACCATCGTTGACCTCATCACTGAGAACGTCGGCGACACCAGCCTCACCATGAACGACCTGCCGAAGGTCCCAATCCCCGGCGCGGGTGGTGAAATCTGGGCGGTGCCAGGCATGGGAGGCCCGGAAGGTGTCAACACCATCGAGGGCGTAATCATCATGGCCCAGAGCCACCGCCGATACTACGTCAACGGGTTTGAGGACGGAGGCGGCAACAGCGCCCCGGACTGTTCGGCCCCGGACTCGCTCATCGGCTACGGCACTCCCGGCGGTATCTGCGACAACTGCCCGATGGCCAAATGGGGCAGCGCCGCGAAGGGCAAGGGGCAGGCTTGTAGCCTGCGAAAGACCCTCGTTATCCTGCGCCCTCACGAGTACATTCCGCTCACGGTTGACATCTCCCCGGCGTCGCTCACGGAACTCAAGAACTACGGTATCCTGCTTGCCAAGCAGGGCAAGTCACTGTCCTCCGTTGTGACCAGCATCATGCTTGAGAAGACGACCAGCGGCAGCGGTGTCACCTACAGCAAGTGCAAGTTCCACTGCACCGGCATCCTGGACGAGGCGACCGCGAAGGTGGCCTACGAGCAGGGGCAGTCCCTGCGGGCGATCATCAAGCTCGTGGACCCGGAAGCGCCGCCTGCGGAGCCCGAGAGCCACGAGGTGATAACGCACTATGGCGGTCCTGCGGGCACGGTGCAGGAGAAGCGGGAACCGTTGCAGCCAGGTGAGGACCCGTTCGGCTACAACTGAGCAGCCGAATAACCGTACCCATAGGCGCGGGGTTGTGTGGTGCCCGGCCCCGCGCCGGAGGAGGCAGAGAACGATGGCATGGCCGCCCGCTGACGGTGAACGATACCGCCCCAGTAATGGGAGCGAGGCACTCGGCTGGCATGATGCTTGGTGCAACCGTTGCAGCAAATTGCAGCCCTGCGCCGACCACGAGGAACTTGACTGCCAGACCTGGCGGCATGTACGCCTTGACAACGGGCCGGAATGGCAGTGGCAAGCTGGCAAGCCGGTCTGCACGGAGTTCCAGGCGCTGCGACCGCTGGGAGTTGACGGCCTGCCGCTTGAGCCGCCGGACCCGCGCCAGCTGACGATAGAGCTTGAGTAGCCCTACGCCCTGCTCCGGTGCGGAGACGCGGCTCAGGGCAACGTGGCGCAGTAGCAGGGCAATCAGACAGGCCCGCGAGGGCAAGGGAGGCAGGAGATGGCGGACAAGGTAGACGGGTACGGCGGGACCAGCGCCAGCGTGTCAACGCAGCCGGAGACGTTGGAGGAGAGGCGGGCGAGGTTGGAGCGCGAGATGCGGGCGACCATCGAGGCGCAGAAGCAGGAGCGGGCGGCGGCGCGGGACGCTGAGAATGCCAAGCGGCAGGACGCCTACAATCTGGCGGTGAGCAAGCGGGAGTCCGCGTCGGGGGAAGTCGTTATCGCGACTGTCGCGCTGGATGCGGCCAAGGAGAAGCACCGGGCCGCGAAGCACGAGGAGGCGGTGGCGAAGTCCCGGCTGCCTCGGCTCAAGACGATGGCCGAACAGCTTGACGGCTCTGCGGACGCGGGCACCACGGTCGAGGAGAAGGGAGCGGGAAACGATGCCGTCACGAACTGACAACGCCGGCCAGTCTCCGCTATTGACTGAGGACAGGGTGCATGAGATCGCGCGGCAGGAGATCATCCACCACGTGCGCGAGGCGCACTGGACGCCGGAGCCGCGACCGGAGCCGGTCACCTGCCACTGCGGGCGCAAACAGCGCGGCATTATGGCCGGGCTCAAGTGTTGGGTGGACCGCGATGGACAGTGGACGGTTCACAATACGCAGTGCCCGGACTGTCTCGACGTGTGCGAGGTAGGCGGCACGATCACGCCGAACCCGGCGCGGGCGGCGAAGAGCGCGGAGCCGGTGCCCGTGCCACTGCCGACCATCGAGCAGCGTTGCTTGCGATGCAATACACTCATGTGCCTGCCAGTGCCTCAGCTACTCGCGCCGCCGGGATACTACACCCAGGTGCAGGTTGACGCCCTTGTCGCAGAGGCGCGTCTCGACGAGTGGGGCCGCAACTCCGCAGATGAGGAACACCGGGTCGCGGAGGCGGTGGCAGCGGCCCGCGCCGACGAGCGGGAGAAGTGCAAGGTCGAGGAGAAGCAGCGGTGTGAAGACTGCCACCGGGCGGAGTGGGAGCGGCTGTCTGGTATGGAGTGCACACACAACGATGCCGAGACTCATTGCACTCGCTGTGTGCCTGGATGGCATCGCGGGATGGCTGACGTATACTCAATTGAACTCAACCGCCACGCGGACAAGTTCACTACGGAGCCGTCCGCATGATCACCCTCGGCACCGCCCTGTGGCTGGGGGCCCGCTGGTGTCGGGGCGGTGCCGGGCAATCCTGGAGAGAGAGTGGGGAGCGTGACCATGAAAAAAGTGAAGTTCGCGTGGAACAGGCCGAAGATGACTGGCAAGCATCTCCGTGACTACGAGCAGGCGAAGGCGAAGGCGCTGCTCAGGAAGAGGCAGCCATGACCACCGGACTGCCGCCGCTATCCGCCGAGCATCATTACCTGTACGATTGGGTCTGCCGCAACGCGCCGGGGAAGGCGAACGCGGTCCCGTTGGAGCAGGTCGCCGCTGCCTGCGGGCTGTCGGAGCGCAAGGTCCAGACGTTGAAACGTGAGCTACTGGAGAACGGCCTGGTGATCTGCTCAAGCTGCGACAAGTCGGCGCATGGTTTGTACGCTCCGACTGACGCGGCTGAGGTGGCCCCGTTCGCCCGGCAGTTGGAGCACCGGGTCGCGGCGACGTCAACCAGCTTGCAGACACTGTACCGGATGCACCCGGCGCTGCGGCCCGTGGTGCTGCGAACGCCGCCGCTGCGACACGAGAACGAGGGCGAGCAGGTGACCGCGCAGAGGCGGCTGGAGGTCTGACGCGCCAGGGCCTGTTCGGCGGCGCGGGGTAGTGTCAACGACGAGACAAGGGTAGGTGCGGCATGGTACTGCGCCCCATTTCAGCCTATATGGCAGCGAACCTCGTGGAGCAGTTCCACTACTCGCAGGTAATGCCGCGCATAACGAAAGCGGCCTATGGCTGGTTTGACGGGGAGAAGTTGGTCGGCGCGTTAACGCTCGGGTGGGGAGTGCGTCCAGTCCACACAATAGCAAAGGCATTCCCTGGCCTCGGCACCGCTGACTACTTCGAGATTGGCAAGATGTGCCTGCGCGATGAACTGCCGCGCAACTCGGAGAGTCAGTTCCTATCCCAAGTCATCGCCGCGATGCGCTCCGACTTCCCGGCAGTCAAACTGCTTTACACCTGGGCTGACGGCATTCTCGGCAAGCCTGGGTACGTCTACCAAGCGGCCAACTTCTTCTACGGTGGTTTCATCACCACTGAAATCTATCTAAACGCTGACGGCGTGAAGGTACATGCGCGGACCATGCAAGGGATATCAACAGTCAGCGGAGCGGGGACAATGAATAGCCGGGCAGGTGAAGTCACCCGCGCTATGGGATACCAGAAGTATTGGGGAAAGCAGTTCCGCTATGTGTACCCGCTGTGTGGCAAGCGCGAGTGGAAAGACCTCCAGGCCGGGAGCCCGTTCCCCTGGGAACGCGGCCACTACCCGAAAGACGTAGACTGTACTTGGGGCGTTGACACCGACACAGGGCGCAAAGAGTGCGCGATGCCTCCGTTCACTCGCGGGGCGTATGTCAAGCTGAAGCAACCGTCACTGTTCGGCGGCGCGGCGGGCGAGTGACGCGGCGCGCTGACCGCCGGGCGCGGCCCCGGTGGCGCGGAGAAAGTGCTTGCACCGACGCGACGCAACGGGTATAATCAGGACGCTCGGGGAAGAGCGAACAGAGGTGGCTTTCATGCGTTCTACAGGTCGTACACTACACACGTCAACAACGCCCGCGCCTATGGAGCCGCCTCGCCCTTCCCCGAGCGAGTAGGTCCCGGCGCGGGCGTGTTGTTTTTGTCTGGAGGCAAGCCGTGAACATCGCACTTGTGGCGCTCAGGCTGTTGGCGGCGGAGTTATACGCCTACGATCCCGATGATGAAAGAGTGGCAATCTGGCAACACTGCGGAAACGCGGAAGACATCGAGGAAACCTACATCGAGAAGGCGCGGCTCCTCGTGACGGAAAGGCCGGAAGCCGATGCCTAAGGGCGACGCCGACAACCTGCGCGCCGACATTGATGACGGCTTCGCCAAGGTCAGCAACCTCCTGCTTGAGGCTCTTTGTTGCGCGCCGCTAACCGGATCGGAGTATGCCGTCGTGCTCTTCATCATGCGCCGCACCTATGGCTGGGCAAAGAACGGGGACCGCGACAGTGGCCTCGCCGACACTATGACGGCGCGCCAGATTGCGACCGGAACCCACCAGTCAAACCGCACCGTCGAAGGTGCTCTGGCCTCACTCCAGCGGTCGCACGTCATCCTGCGTGAGCAGGTAAATTCGTCTGGTTTCTGCCGCTATGGCATGAACCCGGAGGTGTCTGAGTGGGGCACTACGGCACCGGAATGGAAAGAGGCCAAGGTCGTTTTGCGGGAGGGACGAGAGACAGGTGCCTATACGCCAGAAAGCGTACAGGTATACGCTCATGAACGTAAGGGTATACGCCAGGAAGCGGGGAGGTCTACGCTACAGGGCGTACAGGTAGGTGCCTTTAGCCCAACGGGCACAGGGCCTGAAGGCACCCCTACAAAGACGTTGACAGAGAGTCTTACAGAGAGCAGTAACAGAGAGGGCGGAACGGCCCCGCTTGACGGCGCTGAGAACGGAGCCGGGCAACAGCAGACGGCCCCGCCCGCGAAGCCCGGTCGCCTCTCCGAGGACGCTCACTGCCAGGCTGGCAACCACCCGGAACTCATCGGGGCCGCACAGGCGTACTTCCGGCAGGGCAACCCGCGCCTGCTCCAACCGCCCGCCGTCCAGGAGTGGGCGCTAAAGCTGGCGGCTGGCCTGAGCCTTCCCGGCGAGGCGGTCACCGTCGCGCAGGTGGTCGCCAGTCTGTCCGGTGAGCCGGGCGCGCCGTCGGGGCCGACCGCCACGGAGGTCAAGTTCCCCGACGGGTACTTGAAGCGGCTCTCCAAGGACGTATCGAAAGCCCAGGCCAAGCAGGCGGACGGCCGGCAGATCACGCCCGAGCAGGCGCGGCTGGAGGCTGAGTTCGGCCAGGTGTTCACGGTGCGGCCCAAGGAGGGCAATCCCTACGAGACCGATCCGTGGGACGAACTCTTCGGCTGGTGGTGCAAGCCGGAGGCAGAACGGACTGAGGTGGAACAGCGCCGTCTCACCCGCTGTATCCGCGAGGCCGAGGAAGGCCGCGCCCGCCACCAGCAACGCGAAGCCGGAGGGGTGATGCCGCAGTGAGACCAGACGACACGCTGGCCCCACCGCAGGACACTGAGGCCGAGCAGGCGACGCTCGGGGCGATGTTGTTGGCCGAGGACGCGGGGAAGCGCGGCCTGGAGATTGTCGGCCCGGCGGACTTCTACCGCGAAGCCCACCGCGTGATAGCGGAGGCGATAGTGGCCTGCGCGGGGCGCGGGGAACCAGTGGAGCTTATCACGGTCGCTGCTGAGTTGCGGCGCAGTGGGCGCTTCGAGGAGTGTGGTGGGGCCGAGTATCTGACGGCCTGCCTGAACAAGGTGCCGACAGCCGCCCACCTTCCACGGTACGCGCAGATAGTGGCCGAGAAGTCTGTCCTGCGGTCGGCGATGAAGATCGCGCATGACGCCATCGGCGAGGCCTACGCCCAGCCGGCGGACCCGGCGGCATGGGTGTTGTCAGTGGCCGAACGCTTTGGGGTACTGTACCAGTCGCGGGCGAAGGCGCAGGTGCGTCCAATCGCGGAGCACGCCGAGAAGTTCTTCGAGGAGTGGATGGCACTGTTCTCTCGTGGCGCGGAAGGCACCTTCGTCCACACCGGCATTCGCAGCCTGGATGAGAAGATCGGCGCCGGTGAGGGCCAACGGCTTTGGGTGATACTCGGAGGCACCAAGCATGGCAAGAGCAGCTTCGCCAGGCAGATCGCCCTGGTCACGGCGCGGGCCATTCGGAGGGCCGGAAGTCCAAAGCAGGTCTTCGTCCTGAGTATTGAGGAGGCTGAGGAAGACTACCGGGCCGGGTGTATCGCATTCCTTGGTCTTGTCAACAGCATGGCGCTTACGATCCCCGGCTGGTGGCAGACGCTGTACGGCACTTCCGAGGCCCCGGAGCAGCGGATGTTTCGGGCGCAGGAGGAACTGAAGGGCCTGCCGTTGCGGCTGCACTTCGGTCCCGATGAGATGGGCGCGGTCTGCGCGCTGATAGAGCGGGAGGCCAAGGAGCATGATTTGGCCTGTGTCATCATTGACTACTTCCAGAGGCTAAAACTCAAGGGCGTCACCAAGGACTTTGACCGTTTCTCAGCCAACGCCGTTACGCTGTATGAGTTGGGGAAGCGGCTGAAGCTGCCGATCATTGTCCCGTCGCAGGTGACGTGGCTTGAGGACCAGAAGAAGTTCGCGCCGTTCGGCAGTGGCGAGTTGGAGAAGCAGTCCACGCTGACGCTACTACTGGCCCGAATGCGCGACCCGAACACGAAGGAAATTCTGGACAGCGGCCATATCCACTGCCAGGTCTCGCGGAAGACTCCGAGTTTCGGGAACGTACCGGTCGTGGCGAAGCTCAAGTACAGCATGTTTCTGGACGAGGCGGACGCGCACCTGGCGGACGAACGGCGGCTTGACGCGGAGGCGTGTAAGCCGACGCCGGCGGAGCAGTGGCCGGGCAACTGAGAGGAGGCAGACAGTGACGACCTACCTGCTGCTGGAGACGGGCGTGGTGACGAGGGCGCTGTCGGCGCTGGGCGAAGCAGATAGCTGGGCGTTGGAAGAGTTGCGGGAAGAGGTTGCCGAGGCGCTGGACGAGGGCCGGACGCTGACGGTAGACGACGCGGGCGCTGCAACGCCCGGAACGGGAGAGTGAGGCAGATGGCAACGAGAGACGAGATGTGTCTGATTGTTGGGGCGGTGGCGGCGCTGTTGCGTGCGCATGGGAAGCTCATGCAGGTGCAGGAGACGCCGGTAGCGGAACCGGACTCCCTGACGGTGACGCTGCCCTGTGGCGTTGTCAACGCGGCGCTGGAGGCGATGATGCGGGGCGCGGCGTTGGCGGGCGAGAACCTACGCGAGGCGGCGCAGGCGCTGAACGAATCGGTGTTGACGGCGATCTGCCAGCGGGAGGCGGAGATGGTGGCGCGGGCTACGTCGTCGCCGGTGGCGGAACCGGCCCAAGACGCCGCGGCTACGGTCCCGGTGTCGGCGTCAAAGCTGGCCCTGTCCGAGTTCATTCAGGAATTTTACGACCGAACGGAGGAATTGGTGGCCAGCTATGAATTGCTGGAGGGCTATCCGCCCTTCCCGCTGGCTGACCTGAGGAATGTCGGCGTCGCAGTTGAGCGGCTGGAGCAGTCGTTGGCGGCGGCGCGGGCCGACGCGGCGCGCTTCGCAACTCTGCGGGCTGTCCTCGAAGAGTGGCAGTACCCGACGCTGACGACTATACCAGATGGTCTGCGGATCGGTGAGTATCTGGGCGGCGCTGGCGTCGGTCGCGCCCTGGCGAGACATACGCTTGACGACCTCGCGGATGGCCTGGCAGAGATGGCGGCGCGGGCCGGGAAGGACGTGACGGGATGATTGTCTACTGGGATGAGACGCAGGACGAAGACCCTGGACAGGAACAGCGGCACTTGTTCATGGGCACCATGTTCGAGGACAGCCGGAAGCACGAACTTGATACGGCTCTCTGCGGCTATGGTTTCCATGCCGGGAAGCCACGGTCGAAGCGTCCGTACTGTGCGGCGTGTCTCAAACTTGCTTGTTTGGTACGCGATAAGGCGGCGAACAGATGACCAGCACGCTACGTTCCATTTCTCTGCTGTTTGTGGCAAGCATACTGGCCCCAGGAGCGCACGCGGGGCACCGAGTAGGGCTACCCCTCCATTCGGCGCATCTCAGCGCGTTACAGTCACAGGATCGCCGGGCCAAGTGCCGGGTAGTCTGGCAGGCGTCCGCGCCCTGGTCATACTCGCCCGGACTGGCTGACTTCTTCGTTGGCGAGCATGAGCGCCGTGGCATCGGGCCGGAGTGGTGGTATTCGCTGGTCTACGGCAAGGGGAACTTCGGGCTGACCATCGGCAAGCGCGCGCCGGGTCTTTGCTATGGCCCGCTTGATGTCAAGTGGCCTGGAATGGCCCGCGAGGTCGGGGCGCGGTGCCCGAATGATCTGCGGAATCCTCGGCTGAATATCAAGGCGCACTGCGCTGAGATGGCGTACTACCACAGGAAGACCGGGCGGGAAGGGTTCGCGCTTCTGGCGACCGTGTTCTACCCGGCCAGTCCGCGAGAGTATTCCCGGTGGCGTCCAGTCGAGAAGCAGCACCGGGCGATACTGGCAAAGTGGCAGGCGAAGCAACGGTGACGGCCTGCACCGCGTGGCCGCACTGAGCGCGGGGCTGGATGCGTGCGAAAGGGAGTGGGCAGCATGGCAGACGTAACGTTGACGGCCGAACAGTTGGCGGAGTACCGAGCAATCGGTATCGCGGCCATGAAAGCGGCGGCACCGGCGGGTGACTATGATCCAATCGGCCACGTATATGGCCCTGGTTTGGTGGCCCTGGCGGACGCGCTGGCGGCGGCGCGCAATGATGCAGTCGCGGCTAGTGATGACTCCGAGTCGCATAGGCGCGATGCGGACGAACTCCGAGAGCACTACGAGCCGGAACTGCGGCAGGACACGGTGGCGCACATCGCCGAGGTTGGGCTGACGGCGTTCCTTCGTGATCAGCGCCACGAGGCCGCAGATTACGGTGAGGACGAGACTGCCGCGCAGTGGTGGGCGGCGTTGGTTGCGGCGTCGGAGGCGCGGGACCGGCAACTGGCGGCGGCGCGTGATGCGCAGTGCGTCGTCTGCGACCGCAACCCGGACGGTAAGCTGGCGGACGCGCTGGAGGCGGCGCAGCAGGACACTGCGCGGCTGGATGCACTTCGTGGTCTGTATCGGATCGAGATTGCTGAGTTCTCCTGTCCGCAGTGCCCGCAGCCGGATTGCTCAGTGCGGCACTGGGTTGGAGTGCAGCGATACAATGGCCCGACATTCCAAGGACATTCGCCAGAGGACCTCGCGGACGCGCTGCTGGCCCAGCAGGGAGGTGGGGCAGGTGCTTGACGCTTTGGAAGTGGAACGGTTTCTGCAAGCGGTCGGCTTGGCGACCATCGTCGTCCTGTCGATTACCGGCCTGTTGACCATAATGACCGCGGTGCTCAAGGCCTACCCGCTGGAGACAGGCGACAAGGAGCAGGGAGGTGGCGACGGTGAATAGCGAACGGTGTTGCCCGATGGGGTATCGGTGGGAGCAAGTGCCCGACGTGGCGGAAACATTCATGGGTTGGGTTGGTATGGACGCGGCCTGGGTTGTGAGCAAGCAGGCAGTCTATTGTGACCGTTGTGGCAGGCCCTTGCGGCCCGATGGTACGTTCGGCCAGAGCTACGAGCAACTAGAGGCGGAGCGCGACGCGGCCCGGCGGCAGGCCGAGGTGCTCGCGGAGGTGGCAGAGAAAGCCTTCGGCGAACCGCCCTGCGACGCCTGTGAGACTGGCGCTTGTGGGAATGACCCGACGTCCGAGTTGTGCGACGCTGCCGACCTGAAGCAGTGCTGGCTCAAGTATGCGGCCCAGGCGCAGGACAGTGGCGCGGAGTCGAAATACGATCCAGACGAGACTCCTATCCCGCGAACATGGGAGCAGGTGCGTGGTGATACCAGCGGCGCGGAGCCGCAGCCAGTGACCGCCAACAGCGACTACCCGCCCGACCTGTCGGAGACCACCGGCCCGCGCACGGTTCGGGCAACGTACCGCGTCAGTTCCTTCCAGCAGGCCAGGGCCATCCGCCGCGTCGTCGCCGAGCGCAAGCGCCAGGACGCCAAGTTTGGCGACCAGTCGGGCGTGTCCCGCGAACGGATGCTTTGCGCGCTCATGGAGGAAGTCGGCGAAGTGGCGGAAGCCATTCTCGACAACGGGAAGCCGCGAGACCTGCTGGCTGAGTTGGTGCAAGTGGCGGCGCTCGCGGTGCAGATGATTGAGCATTGCGTGGTATCAGTGGAGCCGCAGCCGGCGACCCCGGCGGAAGGGAGCGAGTAGACATGAGGCTTAGCGGATTGACCCCTGAGTCGGCCCGCGAGAAGCAGTACCAGAAGGACCTACAGTTCATGCGCAGCGCCCGTACCGTGGCGTCGCGCAGTAAGTGCAGCAGCCGCCAGATTGGCGCGGTGCTCGTCAAGGATGGCAGTGTCGTCAGCGAGGGCTACAACGGTTCGCCGCGCGGGTCGGCACTCTGCCAAGACAAAGAGTTGGTTTGCCGCCGCCGCGCGCTTGGCTTCGCCTCTGGCGAGGGTCTCGACCAGTGCCCTGCTGTCCACGCTGAGCAGAACTGCATCATCCAGGCGGCGCGTAACGGGATAGCGACTAAGGGCACGACGCTCTACGCCTACTGCTGCCAACCGTGCAAGGCGTGTGTGGCGGCAATAGTAAACGCGGGCGTTGAGCGTTTGGTCTACCTGGCGGACCTACCCGCCTACGACGAACTGAGCGGAGTTTTGCTCGATGAGTCGGCCATCGTTGTGGCGACGGTGAAGGACAGCGACGTTTGAGAGCAGCCGGCGACCCCGGCGGAAGGGAGCGAGTAGCTGTGCCTGAAGAAGCCGTAAGCGACAAGCAGATATGTCCGTTCCTGCGCGAGCCTTGCATCGGTGGTGCCTGTGCCCACTGGGATGTCTGTGGCGGCCCCGCCGGGTGCGGCTGCTGTTGCCACCTGGAGGATGTGCGACTTCGCAGATACATTCTGCGCGGACAAGAGGAACTCAACGACCTACAGCGGGAACAGCGGCGGGTATCCGCTTGGGCGCGAGTGAAGGCTTGTGCCACCGCCGAGGGTTTCGACGCGCAGGCGCTTGAGCGGGCAATGACCAATCTGTATGAAAAGCCGGCGACCCCGGCGCTACCGAAGGAGTGAGGCAGATCATGGCGAACGGTTTCAAGTCGGTACACCCGTTGACGGAAGAAGCGCTGCGTAACCTTGGCGTGAAGTCGGCACAGGTGACGCAGGGCTGGGGTTCGGCCCCGGCGAGCGTCGGGTTCCACGCGGCGGTGGGGACCTGCCAGGGCCGCAAGTATGGGCCGTGCGTGGACCTGGACTGGGAGTTGGCGGACATTGACTTCCTCAACCGTCTGTGGGAGGCTGGCTTCGTCGCCTTCGACCGCTGCCGCATGACCGGCTGGAGCGGCGCGGAGCACATCCACTGCATCCACATCGGCCTCGTTGACGACGCCGGGCACGCTCACCTGCCCGATGGCCCCCGGCGTCAGGTCGTGGACTTCCTGAAGCAACCGCCCCGCGACGGCCTCGCCGGTCACCAAGGGCTGCTCCGTGGCTACCTGCCGACAGTCGCAGCCCAGGCAGAACTCCGCAAGCAGTACGCGGGTTGGCTGCCCGACTACCCCACGGCGGTCCTCGCGCCCGGTGGTCAACAGATCACCTGCTATGCCTGGATGGACGGGGAGGCGGTGACCGCCGAGGTGACGGCTTTCTGCAACTGGTGGGGCGTAACTGTGGCGCAGCAGACAGGTATGGTCTGCGTCAATGGCGAAAGGAAAGCAGTTCTGGCTACGACCTTCGACGGCCGCTTCTACCGCGCTCCGGTGCGGGCAATGGCGGAATTGCTCGGGCTAAAGGTCGCATCGTACAAGCTGAACGCGGCGAAGACTGCCGCCACCGTGCAGTTGGCATACTAGCAAGCGTGCCGCAGCAGCACGAACGCGGGGCCTGTGGACCGTAAGGCCCGGAGCCTGGTGACGACGCCGCGCAGACCGTGCTATTCTGATCGGAGAGGGAGACCACCATGACAACGCAGCGCCAGCAACTCACCCGCCAGCAGCAGGCCATCGTCAACGTGCGAGACCCAGTAGAGCAGGCCCTGTTGGCCGAGACCCGCAGCGTGTCATTCTGGTGGCCGCAACTGTCCCCCGAAGTGAAGCGGGCGGTCCTGTACGAGATCGAGCAACTGCGCGAGAAGTAGAGTATGACTGCCGATAGGAGATAACCATGTTCGTCCCGGTAGCATCTTACGAGCGCGAAGAAGCGAGGAGTCGAGAGCGCGAGAAGGCAGACAAAGAGCGCCGCGAAAACCTGGAGATAGCCAGGGTAGGCCGCTACTGGTTTTCCCTGCTTGCCAGGAGGCCGAGAAAAGACTGGCGAAGCTCCGGCGGTATCACGGTTAGCGACCGAGGTTCCTGCTACCATAGGACACAACACCCCGGACCAGAGATTCCGGGGTGTTGTGTTTGTGAGCGGACCAGAGATTTCGACTTCGCCTCAGACCGCCAGTGAAAGCACCGGGGACTTCGGCAGCGGTCCCTCCTGCATGTCCAGCAGCGCCGCCTCCAGCATCTTCTCCTCGCGGGCGCAGGTCTTCGCCATGAGCACCTCGGGCCGGGTGTGCAGGTAGATCGAGGTGGTGCTAATGCACGAGTGGCCGAGGCTGACGCGGACCTCCTCCAAATTGAAGCCATCTTCCAGCAACTCGGTCGCATAAGTGTGGCGGAACTTGTGGGGCTTTGCTCCCTCGGGGTCGAGGCCCGCCTTGCGGCAAGCACTCTGGATGGTCTGCCAGACCTGCGACCGGGACACCTGCGCCCCGGTCCAGGTGCAGAAGAAGCACTCTGCGGCCGCTGGGCGTGCTTCCTGCCACTGTTGGAGCCACAGGTAGAGACGGGGGCCAATCGGCACGTTGCGTGACTTGTCGCGCTTGCTGTGCCGAATGTAGAGCAGGCGCTGGCCGAGGTCCACGTCCTGCGGGTGCAGGTCACAGGCTTCCTGAACGCGCAGCCCGGCGAGGTAGAGCGTCTCCAGTAGGACCCGGTTGCGGAGGGACACCGGGAACTGCCCCGGTGAGACCCTGGGCTTGACGGCGCTGAGGAGGGTCGCCACTTCGTCACGGGAGAAGACGCGGGGGAGTTGGCGGGCCTTGGTGCGTGGGCGTCCGCGAGTGGGGTTGGTAGCCATGTCAGCGCCGCCCCCGTCCACCGAGCAGCCGCCCGGCCAGGATCGCGGCCAGTTCCAGGCCCACGGAGAGCAGACCACTGGCCTTGCCGAACTCAAGCCGCGAGTAGGCGCGCCCCACGGCCACGCGCCCCATCCGGCGGGCCACGGTGCCGAGGTTGCCGTCCAGCAGCGGCTGCACGTTGCCCATTGTGCGGGCGGCAGCGTACAGGTTCTTGCGCGTCCCACGGTACAGACCCATCGTATCCATGTTGAGCAGACTTCGCTTCTTCGGCATCATTGCACTTCCTCTTCGTTCGTGGTGTCTTCGGCGGCGGGTAGGAGCCCCTGCCACTTGGCTTGCCGGAGGTAGGCGCGAGCACGGTCCCCAGCGCGGGCTTGCACGGTGCGCTTGGGGTCGGACTTCGGGCGGCGGATCGCGGCGGGTCGGCGCATGGTCACAGAACCTCCAATTGTTCCGGCATTCTGCGCAGATTTGCATGGTCACTTCTCCTCCTGGTGCGACAGGCAGGTGCGGTCGTCAGTGATCTGCGGGCGGTGGCCCTCCGGCATGGCGCAGCAGGCCCCGTGCGCTTCGTAGCTCTCCCGGTCACACCAGCGGCATGTGCCACATCCGAGCAGCGCGTGTAGCTCGGCCATCTCCTGCTGCTGGTCGCGGGTCTGTGTCATCTCACTTGCCTCCCTTGGCGCGGTTGACGCGCCCCGTCTTCCCGGTCGCCCGGCCACTCGGCGACAGCTTCTCGCAGGCCCACCACAACCCCGCCACCAGCAGCAGGAACGCCACGATCCCCAGGGCTTCGTTCGGTGCTTGCATGGTTGACTAGCCTCCCTCGATGTTAGCGGACCCGGCGGGGCGGAAGCCTTCGGCGACTAACTAGCGGTGCGAAGCGATCTCGCCCAGCAGGTCGTTCACGTCTTCGTCAGTCCACAGAACGGACCAGTGTTCGCCCTTCCAGTGGTACTCGCAGCGGAACTCGACCACTAAGCCAAAATCGGGTGAGTGGGCGGCGTCGGCAAGTGCCACTTGGCAGACGTTGCGCTTAGTTCCTTCGCGATGCCGCAGGCTGATCTCCGTGATACCCGCCGACGTCAAGCGCTCTCGGTTCAGGCTCACTTGATATTGCGTCATGGTCTTTGCACTCCTGCGCGTGTCTGCGGAGCGCCCCGTGATACTAACTACTACGCCAATCCGGCAATCTCCCGCTGGCGCTTGAGCGCCGCCTGGAGGGCTTCCGTTCCGTATGCCTGCGCGTAGCTCTCGCGGGCGTGCTGCTGGCGACGGCGCTCAGCGAGCGTAGCGACTGCATCGTAACTCTCACCGGCCTCCCCGTCTTTCCCCTCAGTCCAGACGACTAACGAATGCTCAAGCCGGATCGTCGCCCCGTCGCCGTAGAAGCTGGCGAGTGCAGCGGCGGCTTCAACTTCCTTGCAGGCTGCTTGGTATTTCTTCTGTGCATCGTAAACTTTCCACTGCGGGGTGCCTGCCATATCCCTGCCTCCTGCGCGTGTCTGCGTCGCGCCCCGGTCATTTTGGTGCTTGCCCCCGGTGCTATACAGCCAGCCGCAGGCCCTCGCTGTCACCCTGCGCTTCCGGCAGGCCGGTGGCCCGTGCAATCTGCGCGAACAACTTCTGCGCCACTTCACACTGCGCCACCACGGCGCGCTTCTGTTCGGGGGTCAACTCGGCGAGCTTGCCCTGGTTATCTAGGAAGAAGCCCTGCAACTTCGTCACCTCGTCCAGCTTGCGCTCAAAGGCGGACTTCACGGCCAGGGCGGCGGCGCTAACTTGCTGGTCATCGAAGCCCATCGAGGCCTGCACCGGAGCTTCAGCCATTCCGTAGGCCTCCTTCACGCGTTCCATGATCTCGGCGCATTCCCCGTTCACGGCCCCGCGCTTCGCGCAGAGGTTGACGAACACTGCCTGCGGATTGCCACTCTCGCAGCGGAAGACCTGCGAGAGGTCAGCGGTGCAAGCGGCACAGACCTGCGCGCCGTCGCGGTTGACGACGTGGCAGCGGGGGCATTCCACCGGGGACAGGTTGCGGTCGGGCAAGGTGGTGGCCAACTCCAGCGCTCGCAGGGAGAGGGACTTGGCGAGGAAGAGTTCCCGCGCCCGCGCCCCGGCGCTCAGGTGAATGGCAATGCGGCCCGAAACGTAGGAGGGGGACTTGCCCACGCGGGCGGCGACGGCAGCCATAGACAGGCCATCGGCGACCAGCTCCGAGTACCCGGCCCCCTCTTCCCAGGGCAGGAAGTCTTCGCGGTGGAGGTTATCCTGGAGCACGAAGAGGCGGGCAGCGCGGTCGTCTAGGTCATGGATTGCGGCAGGGATTGCGGACAGGTGCGCCAGGGCAGCGGCCTTGGTGCGGCGGTGCCCGGCGAGAATCTCATAGAAGCCCGGTCGGCCAGGGAAGGGGCGGACGGCAATGGCCCCGACGAAGCCGCCTGCGCTCATGGAGGCGGCGAGTTCCTGCAACGCCACCGGGTCAAAGTGCTGGCGGGGCTGGCCCTTGCCGCCGTTATGCCAGGGGAGCAGGAGTTCCAGCGGGATTGTCTGCACAGTTCCGGCTTCATTCGCGGCCATCTTGGACACCTCTTCGCTTCGGATCGGGTTAGCGCCCTTCGCGGGCTTGCAGGTACGCATTGCGCCGGGCATCGCGCTCTATCGCTTCGCAGGCGCGCCGCGCCTTCCTCTTGGCCAGGGATACGGCCACACGGCCCCGCCGACCATAAACAGGGTGTGTAGCAACCCGGCCACCGCGTCCCCCTGGTAGCAGCCCTGCGCGAACAGAACCGCGCCGGGCACCTGTCCGGCCATTGCGCCGAGGAGTCCCCAGCCAGCCAGCTTCCACGGGGAGCCCCCGGCCAAGTGCTCGCGGGCCTGTCGGCGGGCCACGCCCTCTTCGTCGCGCAGTGTCTCGGCCATGATGCGTAGTTGCAGTGCTTCCAGGGCGGCGGCTTCGCGGTCCCGGTGGGCCTGCGCCAGTTGCGCCGACAAGCGGGCCTCAGCGAGGTTAGCAGGGGCCTCCGTGGCGGGTGCCGGGGCTTCCGAACGCGCAGGAAGCACTTCCAAGGGGGCCTGCCGAGTGCTACTGGCCTGTTGGCGGGTCCGCTGGCGTTCCTGTCGGGTCCGTTCCTCGGCCCACCGTTGCTTCGCTTCGGCTTCGGCAGCGCGCTTCTCGGCTTCATTGGCGCGGGCTTCCTCCTGCCGGGCCTGTGACGCCAACCGGGCGGCCTTGGCTTCCTCCTGCTTGATCTTAGCTTCGGCCATTCGCCCGCTTGTCGCCGGATTGGTCACAGGAACGCGAGAAATCGCAGGGACGGCCTCCGGGGGCAGAAGGTGAGTGGTAGGCCCACTTGGGGCTTCCGAGCGCTTACGGCCCCGCATTCCTTCTTTGCGGCCAGCGGCAGGGACCGCACCGGCTTCCGCCAGGGCGGCGAGGGCCTGCGGGTCCACCACCGGGTGCTTCGGCACCTTGGGCGCCGGGGCTGGGGGCAGGATCGGCCCGGCCTGCGGCACCGGGGACGGCAACGCCCCGACCAGTCCGCTCGCGAGCAGCGCCCCGGCCACTTCGCCCCGTTCCCGCGCTGAAAGGTCAACAGGCAGGGAGGTGGCGTCTACATAGCAGGGGGGCAGGTCGTCGCGCTCGACCCGAACGCCCCGGCCATCGCTGCTGAAAAGGGGCTTGCCGTCCGCGTCCCTTGCGAGTCTCATGCGATCACGACCTGCCAACCGTCCGGGGCATAGTCACCCCAGTTGCAGAGGCGCTGGTCCTTGGCAATGGTCATGGTCTTCGCGTCAAAATCGAGGTGCAACGGTGCGCGGTGGTAACGGCCCTCCTGTGCCCCCTTGTCAGCATGGGCGCAGAAGGCAGCCTCCGCCTCCGGCGTGTTCACCTGCCAGTAGCCCCCGGCCCAGGCTACTTCTTCACAGCCGCCGACAGGCAGGTGTGGTGAGAAGCCCTTCGCGGCCTCCTCGTGAACGGCCAGGTACTTCGCCCAGTATTTGTCTCTGGGGTGTTGCGCCAACGCCCTGCGCGCCGCCTCGGCGCATTGCCGGTGGTACTTGGCATGATCGAGGATGCCCTGGGCATAGTGCAGCAGCGCGGTCTTCGTCTGTCCGTCGCGGGTGTAACTCACAGAGCACATACTCACTGCAATCGCTTCCCTTCGCTTGTCTTCAAGGTACAGGCCATCGCCCGGAAGGATACGGCCCTGCCGATAGTGCGGACGCTTGCGGGCTTCGCGGCGGTGGCGGTGGCCATCGGGTTAGGCCTCCTGCGACTGCCGCACCGCATCATCGGGGCTGCTGGCGTCATACCAGGTACTGTCGGCGCCCCAGCAGATGCCTGCCTTATACCCCGGCGCGTTGGGCGCCCAAAGCATTGTGCCGCCCTGACCAGCCTGCTCGTACCCATGATCGTCATAGGCGGCAATCTCGACCTCGTAGCAGGGCCCGTGCCCGCCAGCGGTCAGCTGCTCGGCCTCAAGGCTCAGATCGCCGATCTGGTTGAGCCTTGACTCCCGCCCGTCTACAGTCTGGATGTATAGATCGTCACGCTCAATACCCACCATGATCTCAACTGGCTGGCCTGTCTGGTAAGTCATCGTGTCATCTCCCTGCGCGTATCCCGCCGCGCCCCGGTCACTGTCTACAGCCAGGACTGCTCCAGCGCGTACCCGTCACCGGGTAGCAGAAGGTAGCTTAGGTTTAGACCTTGATCCAACAAGCTAACTGCCGACCGTCACACCAAAGGTCACCGTTAGTACCGACCCCGGCCTCGCCCGCGATTGCGTCCAAGGCCTCGGCCAAGGTCGCGAAGCGCTGGTGCATACTGTCATGCCGGGTTGTCGCGAGTCGCACGATATACATTGTACTAACCTCCTCGTGTGCTGGTCTATCCCACGACCTGCCTAAGCAGGTTTCGCGCCTTCGCGCTCGTCAGGTGGGGCGGACTACCCGCAGGATAGTTCCGCTCGGCAGGCACAGGTCTCGCATTTCGCCATAGCCTCCCTGTGGAAGTTCTCGCCGCCGCTGGAAGAGTGGGCGACCAGCGCCCACAACCGAACCCTCGCCACTGAATCCCGTAATGATAACGGTGAGGTGCTGGCCATTGCTCTCGCGAACGGTCACCTTGTCGCCGACCTGTATGCTAGCCCGCAGCGCATTGCTCACAGCCCGTTCGGCCTCATGTTGTGCGGCGGCTATTCGACACTGATCCTGTTCGGCCTTGCTTCCTGTGTATGCGAGACTCGCCATTGCCCTGCCACCCTTCTCCTGTGGATTGCCCGCCCTTGCCCTGCCTACCTGTCGCCCTGTGCATTGCTGGCCAGCAGCCTACATACTGCCCTGCTATGCACGTATCATACTGCGAACGTAGCACGCTTGTCAATACCCTATTTCACGTTTTGGTGAGAAATATCGCCCCCTTGTACCCCCGCGACGTAGCGCGCCACCCGACCTGCTACCACAAGCCGTTAGACCTCTACCAAAAGGCCTTGGGTGGCACGCAGGGGAGGCCCCCTGGCCGACCCACTGCGGCCACAGTCTACCTAGCCTTACGGCCAGCCACCAGCCACCAGCCACCAGCCAGCCACGGACAACGGACGCAGGGCAACGGTATAGGGTCATCGCTCAAGGTGCCGTTACAGGTCGGCCAGGCCGGGGGAAGCTGGACGGATCGGCGTAACCTGGTGGCAGGGCACGGAGCGGCACGGGACGAGGAGGAAGGGAGGAACTAGGAGGCGTCCGACCAAAGGTATGCATAGTATGTATGCATAATGCGTATGCATAACCCTAGGGTCTATGCTCGCACTGCCCTGTGGTGGTGAGATTGCCATGCCCTGTCAACTCGGCGCATTCTGGCAATCCTCGCGCGCCCTGGTGGCATTGCAGGTGGCGGCAGGTGGCCAGCGCTGGCAGGTTTGCGGCGTGATCGTCGTCACTGGTGGCCATTGCCCTGCAAGTTGGCCAGTCAACGCGCCCAGCGCGCCAACAAGTCTAACCATAATGGCAATAGTGGTTAGGGTAGGCAGGTTGCAGGTCGCAGGATAGCTTGCAACGCGCCTACTATAGACCGTAGGACATCCGATAGCAGACTATTCCTACCGGCGCAGTAAACAATCTTTTTTGCGGCCAGGCGCGTGGGGACCCCCGACTATCCTCCGAGACCCGATACCTCCCCCATTCCAGCGACTCGCCCTATCCATATCACACTGCTACCATGTTCTGCATATTCTGTCCACCAACTCACTGTGCTATGCCCCGCCCCTCCGAGACCTGCACCCCCTATCCTTTCCCAATGTCCCCATACTCTACGTCCGTAGCATATTGTATCCATTTGCGTTGCCTTCCCCTACCCTGTCCGCTGTCCTCCGTCCCCTGGTTCATTGTGCTTCGTGCTTCCACTCAAGTCTGTTGCGTCCGCTGCACTCAAGTCTATGTCACACGCACCTAGTTGCCCCTGCCTATGGAACAAGTGTCTTGACACGCGCGTTGCTCTGTGCTATGTTGGTGGCATATTGAAGTTTGGGCGCAGGGCCCGGGCAGCAGCGGGAGAGCACCGCGCCGGGACTATCGGACGCCCGCCAAGTTTGGCCTGCGCAGGAAACTGCTATCTTCAGGCTCCCGATTAGCTACCGGGTCAAAGCTGAAGTATTGGCGCTCAACGAAGAGAGTCAGCAGGCCGCAGTATCATCGCACCCAGGCCCGCCTTCTGGAAACAGGACGGCGGGCCACTCCATTTGTCGGGGGCCGCAATGGCAACCGCACTCTCCGCTGAAACAGCGCAAACCTTTCGCCAGATCGGTACGCAGTCCGCCTTCGCGGCTGGTTTTTTCGTGCGTGCTACGTTTAGGATATTGACAGGGGGCTTGGGGAGGGGTATGTTTGTGGCATTACGTTTGTAGCGTGCTTTGTGGAACGAAGGGTGAGGGGCCGATGGCTGACCTGAACCGGGTGTCACTGACAGGGAAGGTGGGGGGCTTGCCGGTGTTGCGGAAGTTGGTGAGCGGAACGTTGGTGTGCTACTTCCGGTTCGCGGTGCGGCGGCGGGCACCGAAGCGGGAGGAGAAGCTGGGTCACCTGTCGGCGCGGGTGGACTGGCTGGACGTGGTGTGTTGGAACAAGGTGGCGCAGGTGGTGGCGGCGTATAGCTCGAAGGGGAGCCCCCTGGCGTTGGCGGGGAAGTTGAGGACGCGGGAGTGGACGGGTGATGACGGCGTAAAGCGGCAGCGGGTGGAGGTGTTCGCGGAGGAGGTGTTCTTCCTGGAGACGCCGCAGGCGGCGAAGCGGCGGAGGGAAGAGTTGCTGGCGAAGGTGCGGGAAGCGAAGCGGCGGGGGGAGGAGGTGGCTGAGGATGAGTGACAGGGTTGAAGAGACGGCTGAGGTGGCGGTGGGCAAGAAGCGCTGTGCGTCTGCCCTGGCGCGCAGGCAGGTGCCGCTGCGGGGGCGGTGGGTGGTGACCTGGGCGGACCGGCCCTACTCGCTGGGGGAGGCGGCGTTGGCTTTGCAGTGTGCGAAGACAACGGTGGCGTGGTGGCTGGCGCATGGGGAACTGGAGGAGTTGCCGGTGCGGGGGAACGTGCGGCTGGTGGCGGCTCCTAGTTTGCGGGCGTTGGCGGAGCGGCGGGGGATCGTGCTGGTGGAGGCGGGAACGAAGACCGAGGGAGGCGAGGGCGATGGGTGAGTTGCTACAGGGCATACCGGAAGCGCCGGCGCGGCTGTTGGTGAACGCGAATGGCAGTGTGCTGCTGTTGTCGGGACCGCACGAAGAGTACCGCGAGATGTTGCAGCGAGTGCAGGAGTTGGTGTCGGCGGGCTGGCAGGCGATGTTGCTACCCACCGGCTGGGAGGTCTCTGCGATTGGTCCCGCTGACCAGTGGACTTCGGCGGACATGCTGCACATCGCGTGTGAGGTTCTGGAGGAACACGAGGCGGAGTGGCATGATGCGCCCACGGATGCTGCCAGTGCCGGTGTTCAACTGGCTTGCCAGTGCGGCGGCATTGTCTGGAGTGACGGTTTGCGGATGTGGCAGGAGCGTTCCTCGGCTAGTTGCCTAGCAAATGACGTGGACTGCCCGGTGTGCCATGATCTTTGCCGACGGGGGGGCACGGTGCGGCGCAACCTCAGCTACGTGCCCAAGGGGCGCGCAGTGCGGCACACGCCGTACTGGAACGAGGACAAGCACGAGCACAGGAAGCCGGATACGGACGGCTGCTCCGAAGACTACGAATGGACGCCCTTCCCTGGAGGGCTGCGACCCAACTTGGATGCGGCTCTCGCGTTGTACATTGACGACGCCAACCTGAGAAGCGCCTGCGTGGTCCATGTGGCGAAGGCGGTTGAGGCGACGTTGGATGCGGAACACGCCAAAACCCACCAGGACGAGTACGAGCGGCTGACTAAAGCCGCTGCGTTGGTTCACGACTTCACTACCAACCGCAAGGTAGCAGAGAGTGTGCGCGCGGTGTATCTGGACGAAGCGAAGCGCCACCTGCCGTTCCTGAGTGCGACCCCTGAGGTGCAGCCATGAGCGACCGGATGATCCGTGCCGATGGACGCCAGCCTGGGTTGCCATGGGACAATGCAATCAAGCAGCGTGTTCGTATCCGCTGGTGTCTCGAAGGAGGGCTTCCGGGGGCAATCGAGCAGGCGGCAGACGAAGAAGGCGTGCCCCTTGAGATAGCGAAGCAGTGGCTGAAGAACCGGGAGCCCGATGGTACTGATTGGGAAATCTATCGGCAAAGAATGGGTCTCAGCCGCGGCGCGGTGATCGCCAAGTTGACGCGCATAGACAGCGAGTGGGAAGTGCAGGCGGAAGTGGCGCGGGCGGCGCGGGACATCATGATTCAGGTGATGGCCACGATGCAGCACGGGGCGCTGTACTTGCGGCGCAGAACCGCCGAGGAGAAGAAGTACGGGGAGGACGTGCGGGAGCCGGTGGCCTTCCTGTATACGCAGAATGACCAGGAAGTGCAGATCAGCAACATGCGCCCCCGCAGCCTGACGGAAGCCTCCAAGGTGCTCAAGGAGATGGGGGACGTGTTCACCGGCAGCTTCCGCCGCCTGGATGACCTGGACCAGCAGCGCGGGGCCGCGCAGGCGATGGCGCAACAGGTGCTACAGGAGTGCCTGGGAGTGGTGTTGGACCTGTACGGGGCCGAGCAATTGGAGGTCTTCAAGGCGGCGCTGGTGGCGGCGGAAGAGGAGCGCAAGGTGAACGCCGAGCGCCTGGAGAAGGCGCGGGAGAACCCGATACAGGCGGGGGCAAGGCAGCGGGTGGCGGAGGAAGCCACGGAGGAGTTCCCAGTGGGGGAGTGGGAGGACGAGGCACTGGAAGATGCGGAGGATGCGGCTGATGACGGAGATGACTCCGAGGGTGAAGACGGGGAGGCGGAGCCGGAGTGACCGATAGGAACCTGCCATGACGGTACAGGAGTTTGTGGCCCAACTCGGCAAACTCACTGCGGACAAGACCCTGCGCTGGTTCTGCACCCGGAAGGACGTGCGGCAGCGCTATCTCGCGAAGGCGCGGTGGGGCGGACACGAACTGCACCTCGTCGGCTTCGGGGACCGCTGCCGCGCTACGCTGTTCGTGGTGCGCCCGGACATGGGCATGATGCCCGGTGAGATTTGGGAGTTGGCCTGCCCCTATGAGGTCGAGGCGCTTGCCTACCGGGTGTCGGAGCGCTTGACACCGCCCCGCGTTCTGCGGCAGAATGAACCGATACCCGAAGTGTGGGGTGAGGCTTTCGAGCCGCCGCCCCGTCACGTACCGACCGCTGCCCAAAAGGCGCGGGCCAAGTATCGCAAGGAACAGGCCGCCGTGTTGCGCGCCCAGCGGGACGCGGAACGGGACGAGTTCAACAAGGACTTGGCCGAGTCCGAGGAACGCGAAGCCGAACGCCGCCGCCTGGAGCGTGCCTACAATGCGCGCCGTGGACCCAACTAAGCGCTCTGCCCCCGCTGGCTGTACGCGGGTCTGTGCGGGCTGCCGTCGCCAGGGCGGACGCTGCCAGGTGGTGACGCCGCATGGCAAGTGGGTGGCGCAAAACGGAACGCCCTGCCTGGAGTGCGGTTGCGCTGGGCTGGCCCCGGCGGTGAGTGGGCCGAAGTGTCGCGTGGACGAAGGGTTGTTTGACTAAGGAGCCTGCCGTGCCTCGTGCCCCCAAGTCGACGGCGAGTCGCCCCGGTCGCCCATCCCGGTATGAGCGACCTGTCATCGCGCCCTATGAGTTGGACATCGCCGGGCTGCTCAAGGAACAGTTCCCCGGTGGGGTGCAACAGCCGGTCCTCCCCGGCTACAAAGTGGACCCCCTGTGTTGGATTACCGAACGGACGCCGTGGATTGAGGACAAGCGCCAGGGTCTCGTGCCCTTCGCCCCCTACCCCTATCAGGAAGCCGTCATCAAGCTCTGGTGGGAGGGTGGGGCCTACGTGGTTGAGAAGTCCCGCCAGATGGGCATTAGCACCGCCCTGACGGTGGCCATCGCCCACTCGCTGCTGTACGCCCACGAAGCCAAGGGCGTCCCCCTGCATTGCCACCTGATTGCCAACAAGGAGAGTACGGCGCTGAACCTGCTGGTCAAGGTGAAGCTGGCCTTGAGCCGCTGCCTGATGACCCCTGAGGAACGCGCCTGTCTGGCCGGGCATGATGTGGGCACCAACACGGACGCGATCCGCTTCTGGACCGACACCGCCCATGCCTATGTGCGGGCGCACACTTCGGCGGAGAGCGCCTCGCGGTCCTTTGACGGCAACGCCGCGCTGCTCGAAGAGTTCGCCTTCATGGAGAGCCCGATTGGCATCTGGAAGACCGTGGCTGCAATGTTGGACATTCCGGGGTCTTCCCTGTGGCTGGTCTCGACGCCGAATGGCCCGACCTACCACCAGGAACTGTGCGACCGCGCGCAGAACGAGAAGGACTTCCGGCTGACCTACCTGCCCTTCGACTGGCGGGCGCACCCCGATAGGGACGAGGCCTGGAAGCAGGAACAACTGTCCCTGATTGGCCCGACGACCTTCAGTGTGGAACACGAACTGCACCGCATGGGCTACGGGGAGTCGGCCATTCACCTGAGCGCCGTGGATGCTTACGCAGCGGAAGTCGAGTACCTGGGGCCGCGCCCGTTGCCGGGACACCGCTATGCCAAGGGCTTTGACTTGGCCGGACCCGGTAAGGACCTGTGCGTGTTTACGGCGGTGGACATCACCAGCAAGCAGGCGCAGGTGGTCTGCCAGGAAGAGTACCCGCAACTGGAGATTGACCAGAAGGCCCGCGCTATCGAGGACTTCCACAACCGCTGGCCGGGGCCAAGCCGCATTGACGGGAGTGGTGATCCAACCTTCATGGGCATGGTCTGCAAGCGCTGTCGGGGCATGATCCCGGTGCGCTTTACGGGCGGCAAAGATGTGAGCAGCACGAAGGACCTGGAAGAGGGCCTGACCTGGGAGAATGCCCCACGGGAGCGCATGTTCAGCGCCCTGTGCGGCAACCTGGAGACGGGGCGGCTCATCGTCCACCGCGAGCATTTCCCGAAGCTGCACAAGGCGCTGGCAACGGCGGTGCGCTACGCCATGACCAAGGCGGGCACGCTCATGTCCGCCAACAAGACCAAGCGCCTCGGTGAGTTCCCGGACTTCTTCGACAGCGCCATGTTGGCGAACGCGCAACTGATGGGCCGTTCCCGTGACGGCGCTGAGCGACGTAAGCCGGTGAGTTTGCGAAGCAGCACACGCTTGAAGCAACTGCGCGAAACCCGATGGTAGAGGAGTCGGCAACCGATGAAGCCTGAAATCACCATTGATTTGTCTGTCAGAAAGAGGGTTGTAGAGAACCCCGCGTTGGCTGAAGCGTTGCAGAAACATGCGGACCGGACTGGTTGTGCGAAGCGCTTCTTCACCCTGGTCAGTGATGGTACGCCGCAGGGCACGACGGTCAGCGTCAATGGGCATGATGTTCAAGCACAATCAATAGTGTTCGAGATTACCGGGATGGGCCGAGGAAAGCTAACGCTGGTTGCTCCAGTAGCCATTGTACGAGTTGAAGGCGAAGCAGATGTGCGGTTCGTTCCCCTCGACGAGAACGGGATAGGTTGTGCCGATGGCGGGCCGCTCTAGCGGTAAGCCCCTGGAAGGCGAGTGGCTGCAATGACTGCTACTCTGGTTGAAGTGGGAAACGAAGCGCCGGCGGTGACCAACCGCGCCCCGAAGGCGAACAGCTATGCGCCCGCTTTGGGCCGTCCCCTGATTCACCCCGACGACCTGCCCCTGCTGCCGCACTCGGCGCGGGGCCGCGAGATTCTGGCGGCAATTAGTTCCGGCTATGACCCATACGCCTGGGCCGGCGCGCGGAGGACTTCCGCTGTGGCGGGCGCGCCCCTGACGGCAGAGAACGGTTGGACGGGTCTGGCCGTACAGACCGGGCGGGTGCGGCAGGAGTACAACCTCTCCCTGCAAGACCTCAAGAGCCGCATTGTCGCCTATGAAGAGATGCGCCGCAGTGAGCCCGCCGTCGCGGTGATTGAGGAGTTCAGCTACGCGCTGGCCCACACGGATTACTGGATCGAGCCGGGGGACGATTTCCAGTTGGCGCGCTTCGTGCAGTGGAACCTGGAAGAGGGGCTGACCAGCCCGTTTTCGGAGACCATTCGGCAGGCCGCGCTGGCGAAGCTGTACGGGTTCTCATGGCACTACAAGCGCTACCAGGACGTGACCTTCGAGGGCCGACAGTGGCTCGGTTGGCGGCAGTTTGCGCCACGTAGCCGTAGCACGGTCTACGAGTGGCAGTTCCAGGATGACGGCGGCTTGGCCGGCCTCGTACAGTATGGGACGAACCCCCGCACCGGCGAGACCGGCTATGTGGAGTACAGCATTGACGACATCGTGGTATGGACCTTCCGCCCTGACGACGGCGACCCCGAGGGGATCGGTCTCTTCCGGCAGATGTATCGGCCTTACTCGCAGAAGGACGCCTTCCAGGAGTTCGCGGCCATCCGCATTGAGCGCAGCGCAATGGGAGTCCCAATTGCCTATGGGCCTCCCGGCTATGGCCTGGAAGAAGAGACGCAAGTGCTTTCGATCATGAAGAACATCCGCACCGCCGAGGACGCGGGGGCAGCGGTGCCGGACGGTTGGCGTCTGGAACTGCTTGACCTCGGCCCGGCGGATGTGCCCTTCGAGACGCACATCGAACGCCAGCACCAGTACATGCTCCAGGTGGGGCGCAAGCAGTACGTGGGCCTCGGCCAGGGTGGCGACAGTGGCAGCCTCGGGCAGGGCAAGGACGCCTCCAGCATGGACGCGATGGGCATGGAGTACGATGCGGACTGGCTCTGCGATACCTTCAACCAGTACGTCCTGTGGCCGCTGGTGCGCCTCAACAAGAGCGGCGTCCAGCGCAAGCCGCGCCTGGTGCATGGGCGCGTTGGCGTGAAGGACACGCAGGCTTACGTGCGCGGCGTGGAGCTGATGTACCGGGGCAGCGAGCAGGGTATCCCCGAACACATCAAGCAGCGGATTGCGCGCTTGCAGGGCCTGCCGAGTGCGGACGCGGCAGCAGCGGGGACCGCCCCCGGAGGTGCGCCCGAAGAGACCACGAGGCAGCCGGAAGCGCCTACGGGCGCATAACGAGGAGGCCGCAAGCGATGGTGTTTTACGTTCCGCCGTTCTGGCTCGGTGTGTTGGCAACGCTCTGTGCGGAAGTCGCCGTCCTGGTGATCCTCGCCTGGGTCGGCGCAAGCACCGGTAAGAAAAGCAAGCCCTGAGGGGAAGGAGTGCTTGACAGGCACTAGCGGATAGTGTCAAAGTCTATGCGAAGCGTAGGCGGCAGTGTCCCCGGCCAGGGACCACCGCTGACACGGAAGCCCCGCCCCCAGCTTCTCGCTTCAGCCGTACTCCTTCGCCAGCCGGGGCCTCGGTAAGCAGCACACACTGCGGTAGCGAGGCCCCGGCACCCAAACAACCAGACGGGGCAATCGGTCTCGGCGGGCAGACTACTACAGTCTGCCCGTCTTCGTTTTTGTGAGGCACCGGCATGGCATGGCGCGGCGTGAAGTGGACCTACAACGGCAACACCCTGGACGCTCCGGTGTCCCTCAGTGCCAGTATGTTCGGCGCGGGGCAGGCCGTCTGGTATCCACTGATCCCCAAGGGGTCCTTCGTTGACCCCGAGGGCGGCATGGCCTTCGAGATGACCGACGCAATTCTCGCCGCCATGATGCAGACCTTTCAGGGTGGCGCACCTGGCCCCAACGGCATTCCCATTGACGAACTCGCCACGCACGGCAAAAACCCACACGGGGCATTCGGCCACATCAAAGCCCTGGACCTGCGTAGCAATGGCCTGTACGGCCTGTTGGAGATGACCCCCGCCGGCCTGGAAGCAATCGCCAGCGGGCAGATGACCTACGTTTCACCGCATTTCACCGTTGGCACTGACCCCAGCCGCAACTATGGGGTTTGCAACATCATGGAGGCGGCAGCCCTGTGCAGCAGCCCCCTGTTTTGGAACCAGCCGGGCCTGCGGATCGCCGCGTCCATGTCCACGTTGGCGGAAGCTGCGGACGCCGAGGCTGAGACTGAAGGAGGCACCAACATGCCCACCGAGGCCGAACTCCAGGCGCAGATTGACGAGCTGCAGACCAAGTTGACGGACGCCACCACCAAGGCCGAGACCGTGGACACGCTGACGGCGGCAGTCGCCGAACGTGACCAGACGATTGTGGACCTGACGACTGCGCGCGACGCGCTCCAGACCGAACTCGACGCGCTCAAGGCCGATGCCGCCAGCGCCGCCGAGAAGGTGACGGCGTTGACCGCCCGCCTGGAGGCCCTGGAAGCCGAAGCTCAGGCCCGCGCCGTGGCCGACCAGAAGTTGCAGATCGCCGCGTCCCTCGGGGCGCAGACTTTCGCCGACCCGGCCAACGCGGAGCGCATGTTGCGCTATGCCCCGGCGGCCATCGAGGTCCTCGGCGCGATGCAGTTCGACCCGTCCGCTGCGAACGTGGCGGCGTTCTCCGCTCACCTCAGCGAGAATGGCGGGCACCCGGCGATGGTCCCGGCCAATGAGGTCCCGGCGCTTCAGACCGTGAAGGCCAGCCTCGGCAGCCACGGGGACGCCGCTGTGGGCGACGAGGACTTCTTCGCCAGTGAGGCGTTCACGGACGCGAAGAAGGCCCAGGTCAAGACGCTCATGGCCAGCAATCCCGGAGTCCCGGCGATGGAGTTGTACCGCAAGAGCTTCCTCCGCTAGTCGCGGGAAAAGCACCGTCTGAAAACAGCGCCGTAGAGGGCGCGAAAGGTGGACAGAACAATGGCATACGCTGCTCCTGTTGTGAACAGCACTCCCGACAGCCCCCGCGACCGCTTCTACGCCGTGGCGGGCGAAGCGATTACCGCCGGCCAGTTCGTCAGCATTGAACCGCAGGATGGCAAGGCCTATCTCGCCTGCGCCGCCAGTGGCAGCGAGAACGTGCCGGTGGACGGCATTGCCGCTGCCGACTTCGCCATTGGCGACGTGGGTTCGTTCGTGACGGACGGGTGGATCGCGCTGAATGACACGGCCATCGTGGCCGGGGATTACCTGTATCTCAGCGAGACCGCCGGGCAGTACGCCCGCGCCGCTGGGCACGTCTCGCAGATCGTCGCCAAGGTCTATGGCAAGACCGACGAAGCCAAGCTCATGTTCCAGACCGCCACCGCTGAGCATCCGGGCACCTAAGGGCCTACGGGCCTAGCCGGGCAAGTCGCCCAACAGACACCGTAGGAGGTGTGACGCAAATGGCAAGTGGACCCCTGACCATTGATGGCGTTCCTTTGCAGCAGTTGTACATGGACACAATCACTGACATCGGCGTGAACACTGAGCGCACCCAGGACCTCATTGGGATGTTCGCGGGCGCGCCGACGATCAAGAGCACCGTGGCGATTCGGATGCGTGGCATGGAGGCCAAGCGGCGCGGCATGGAGGGCGGCAACGCGGCTGTCCAGCACATGCCGACCAACATGATCTCCCTGGACGAGCCGGTGGCTTTTGAGTGGGCCGCTGGCATCACCCGCGACGCCTGGGAGCGTGGCATGACGAGCGATGAGGTCATGGCGCAGTCCGCCGAACTCACCGCGACCGACCGCCGCCTCGTGACGCAGGCCATTCTCAATGCCATGTTCCGCGACGGCGCGTGGTATGACGGCAGTTGCCCGTGGGCTCCCCCGCCCTTCGAGGGCAACACCTTCGCCGTGACGCACAACCACTACCTGACCTACGCCGCCAGCGGCCTGCCGACGCAGACCATCATGGCTGACTGCAAGCGGCACCTGGCCGAGCACGGCGTCTTCGGCAACGTGACCGCCTGGGTTCACGGCTCCAGCATCACCGCCATCGAGAAGCTCGGTGAGCTGGCCGACAACGCCACCATGAACACGCCCTTCATCCAGGCCTTGCAGACGCAGGGCTTTACCGCGGGCTTCACCATGAACGGCGTCCCGGTGATTGGTTCCGACTGGGTGCCCGAGGGCTACATGCTGGTCTTCGCGATGCCGGAAGGCCGCAAGCCGCTCCGCTGGCGGCGCACTGAGAATCCGGCGACGGGCTCGCTCATGCTGATCCCCGGCCCCGGCCCCACCGAGTCGATGCAGTGGCACGAAGCGGCCCACCGCTGGATCAGCGCCACGGTTGTCGAGCCGGCCTTCGGCTGCGCGGTCTGGCTGTCCGCTGCCAGCGACAGCGATGCCTACGTGGACCCGGCCATCCTGGACCTCAACGCCGCGTAGAGAAAACAGACGGCGGCGGTGGTAGCTTCGGTTACCCCGCTGCCGTTTCCTGAGAGGCGGGTGCCGCGATGGGCCTCACGATTTACCGAGCAGGCGACGTGGCGATTGACGCGGGCGACACCGCCGTAGTAACCTTCCCCGGTGCGGGTGGCGCGCGCTTCGCTGGCCTCTGCGCCTATGCCAAAGTGGTACTAGGTGGCGGCGACGGCGTGGCGTTCTCGCTGGAAGTGGCCGCTGTTCCCGATCCCGGCGCGGACGACTGGTTCGATGTGAAGGTGGTGGACGCCGCCGGCACCAGCGAAGAGACGCTGGTGAGCACAGTCACGCTCGTCGCCGACGCGGCAGCCGCTGTTTTCACCTGTGAGCAGTTGGCGACCGCCGTGCGGGTCAGCATGAAGAACAATGACAGCGGAACCGCTGCGACGGTCTCGCTGGTAGTGTTGGCTGAAGGGTAGCACGAGACAGCAACCGAAAGGGTGGCAACCGATGACTGAGGCAACAGCCGTGCGGACTGAGGCAGTAGCAGAGAAGACGGCGGAGACGGCGACGCAGCCGGAAGTGGTGTTGGCGGTCTTTGAGGGCAAGCGCTTCACCACGAAGGACTCGATGGTGCGCTTCCTGTACGGGATGGCGAAGCACTACCGGGAAGCGACCGGGAAGATGCGCCAACCGTACAAGTTGGCGAACTACCCGCTCCTGGCCGACCAGTACGAGAACCTTGCGAAGAAAGTCTCGGCGATGAAGGTGGAGACCCTCGTGGAGAAGGCTCCCTGGGACTTGGCGCGGTCGCTCGCTGCGGCGATGCGTACCCGCTTTGTGAAGACCGCCGACCTGATTGACCCCACGCCGACGACCAAGGCTGAGAAGCCGCCGGCGGAAGTCTTTGACGAAGAGGACTAACTCGTGGCCTACTGCACCTGGCAGGACGCGCAGGCTTTTGCCGAGGAACGCGCCGCCGATATGAACAAGCATATCGTCAAGGTGCAGGGCTTGCTCGTGCCCGTGGAAGCGAACTTTGAGAACCAGGTGCGGCGCTATGTGGACGTGCCGGTGGACCCGGTGGCGTCCCCCGGCACCTACGCCCAGGCGACGCAGATTTGCGCCATGCGGACCTGCGCGGCATTCCTGCGGTATCTGAATGAGACCGAGGGGACTGCCGATCAGCAGTGGTATCCCAACTGGCTTGACCAACAGGCGGACGAGATGCTGGCGGGGCTGTTGTCGCAGCAGGGTCCGACCGACGCGGCCCCGGCGGATAACCCGGTGAGCTTTGCGCCCTCGGATGGCCTGGCGCCAGAGACGCGCCCGTTGCCGATCTTCAAGCGGGCGAACATCGCGCGCGGGGGGGGGCACTGGTAATGGACGTAGTGCTCGAACTCGACCTGGCCGATGTGTGCCGCCGGGGCATCAAGCAGTATGTCACGGAGGTCAAGGCCCGCGCTAAGGACCTGCGCCCCGCGTGGACGGACGTGCTGGACGTGATCCACCGTTCCGAGATGGCGCTCTTTGAGAACGAGGGTCGCAGCAGCGAGAACCCCGGCGGGTGGGACGAACTGAGTGACAATCCACGCACCTTCAAGGGCCGCGAGTTGCCGGGCTACGCGACGTGGAAGCGGGCGCACTACCCCGGCGCGAAGATACTGGAGTTGACCGGGCGACTGAAGGCGCAGATGACTGGCTTTGACGACACGGCCTACGTGCGCCGGGGGACGCGCAAACTGACATTTGGCAGCAACTACCCGGTCTCTGGTGGCGGCGACCTAGGCGGCATTCACAGTGAGGGCCGGGTCATGCCGAACTACATGCCCGCCCGCGAGCCGATCATCGTAGACACGGAAGAGACTTACGACATGGCGGGCCGCATTCTGGACTATGTGCTGGACGCGCCAGACCCTGACGCGAACCCATAGGGGGCAAACCGATGTCCCTGGCCTACGCGACCAAGAGCAACCAAGTAGCCGCCGCCCTGCGCGATACGCTTCGCGAACACTTGGCCGACCAGATACCACCGGAGTACGAGGGTGGTCCAGACGGGGGACGGTTGTACCTGCCAGCGGCGCTCGTGCCGCCCCTGCATGACAACTACCTGCTCCAGTCTGGCGCGGCGACCATGCGGGCGAACCTCTGCCCCGCCATCTGCATTGACGACAAGGGCTCCACGCAGGAAGAAGCCTATGTTGGTGGGACAAACCTTGTCGAGTACAAGTTCGACGTAGAGATTTGGGACCAACAGCGCGGGGCCGAGGATGGACGGGAGCGCATCAACGCCTGGCGCGACGCCATCGAAGCCTGTCTGGACGCCGAGTGGACCTGCCGCGAAGCGGTCGCGCTGTGTGAGACGGAAAGCAGCGACCCGGCCTTCGCGGCGAAGCTGGACAGCAACGTGCTTTGGATTGGCGTGGTCCACGTTCGCACGCTATGTTACATCGGTCGCGGCGAACCGGCGCTAACCTAAGGGGCGAACGTCATGGCAAAGAAGAAGAGCACTAATCCAGTTCCGGCCACGCAGCGGCGCTACAGTTCCATTCACTCAGGCTACTTTGTGGACGAGGAAGTCCTGGGCCTGCCGGTGGCCGCGCCCACTGTTGCGCCGGAGCCGGAACCCGAAGACGAACTCCCGCTGGCCGACGAAGCTGTAGCAGACGATCCCCCGCCCCCTGAGGAGGCCTAACATGGCTTGGACCGTGCCTTCCCACAAGGATGTCAAGTTCGCCGTCGGCTTGCAGACGGCCATTGGTGCAACGCCGAGTACCTACTATGCCCTGCCCTGCCCGGAAGAGGTAGATGTGGACGTTGACCAGGGCTACGACTTCTTCCAGATGGGAGGCGGCGGCTACCGGGGCGAGACGCACTACGAGACCAAGGGCGCGATCACGACCGGCAAGTTCACGCTGCCGGCGTATCCTGGCTACACTGGTGTCGGCGACCTCTATGACTGGATTTGGGGCCGCGACACCGCTGCCAACTATTACCAGGGCTATTGGGCCACGCTGGTCAAGTACGTGCGGCGCGGGTCTTCGGCCTGGGTGGAGACCTACCCCGACTGTAAGGTGGAGAGCGGCAACGTCAAGCTGGACTATGGCGCGCACTTCGTTGCCCTCGAACTGAACGTGAAGGGCATCACCCTGCCGACCACCGGCACCAGCTACGTCACCGAGGACACGACCCTCCTGGGTATGACCCCGTACCGCTTCAATCAGGCCTCGATCCAGTTGGACCTCGGCAGTGGGCTCGCCGCCGAACTGCTGACACGCAACCACTCGCTCGACTTCGACAACATGCTCTCCCAGGCGGACGGCGAGAACCTGGACGGCTACACTACCCCCTCCAACCTGCCGAACAGCGAGTGGACCAAGTGGACGGTAGGCTTCGACCGGCAGTTCTCGGACACCGCCCTGCGGGCTGCGTTCCTGGCCGGAACCGAGTGCGCCTATGTGCTGACCCTGACCAGCGGCGGCACAGTCTGCACCTTCACGATGGGCCGTGGCATCTACGAGAAGGCTCCGCTGACCCTGCCGAACTCCGGCATGATAAAGCAGGCGGCCAGCATGAAGGCACTCACCCCGATTGCGACTGGCAACGATGACCCAGAAGACATGTGGCCGTGCGTTATCAGCGAGAGCCCGGCTGGCACGTAAGCGGCAGAAGAGGCCCGCAATGGATGTCGTTCTGACCGAAGAGATCATCATCAGTACCCGCAATGCCAAAGGTGCCGCCGTGCTTATGTCCGGCGGTGCCGTGCTAGACGGGGCCTACCCGACGCGTCGCAAAGGCACCGTGCAGTTTGACCTGCGGTTGCCGAGTGCGGAGGCCGCTGCGGCGCGTGACCGGCTCGCCAAGGTTGGTGGCGGGATGGACGTGGAAGTACACCTGGGGGATTACGAACGGGCCTACCGCGTCGTGCGCGACGCTATCCGACAAGTCCATGACAGAGGAGACGATCACGATGGCCGACGAGTTCGAGATGACGATAGTGAGCAGCGAAGACCTGGAGACCTCCCGCCCGAAGATCAGTGACGGTTACTTGCTGGTGATGGAAGACGGGACGCCCGACCCGCTGCGGCTGGCGGACTTCGTGGAAGACGCGCCGGAGTGGGCCTTCATTCAGGCGAAGGTGTTGACCCCCGCCGAGAACCGCCGGGTGCAGAAGGCGGCGATGCGCGCGCGTTTGACTGGTTTCTCCGGTGGCAACCGGGCGCAGCGCCGGGGCAAACAGGACGGCGGCGACCAGGAGATAACGCTGGACATTGACACGGACGGTGCCTTCATCGAACAGTGTCTCGTCCAGATCACTGACTACGCTCTGGCGGTTCGGTCAAAGAGTGGTGAGATCGTCGCCCGCAAGTATGACCCGACGCAGAACGGGAACAATGCACACAACCGCGCGTCGTGGGAACGTCTGCTGCGGCCGGAGTTCGAGGACTTTCAGAAGTTGGTCTGGCAGTACCTGTCCTACGCGAACGGAACTGACAACGAGGCAGCGGAGGACTTCGCGGCGCTAAAAAACGCGCGGCGGTCGTAGCGGACCAGTTCGCTGCGACCGGGGTGTTCGACCCGTGGGAAGCGCTATGGTCAGCGGTGGAGATAGAGGTCGAGGCCGAGGAGTTGGCGGCGGCGCAGACCAAGCCGCGAGTGTGGGTGAACGCACGGAGCAAGCGCGAAGACGTGGAAGCCCTACAGCGCGGCGTAGTGGCCCAGCAGGAGACGCGCAAAGAGGTAGTGGGGCAACGGTATTGCCAGCGCCTAACGCCCCGCGAGGAACGCTTCTGCGAAGACCTGACGCGGCTGTTTCGCGAAGAGTGCTGGTCCCAACGGTACGGGTATCCACCGGAGGGCAAGCAGCTACAGGAACACCAGCCAGTCTGCGCGGAAGTCTACGACCTGTTTGCGCGAGCGATAGGCCGCTACCAGAGTGGCGAGAAGAAGAGTACGGACCCGCCGGAAGAAGCAGCGCCGCCGGGTTGGGAATAGCAGGACCACAGAGACGCGGCCCCAGGGCAGGTGACACATGGCGCGACGCACCGAAGTGACAGTAGACTTGGTGATCGGACGAGTGTCCTTCGCCGGGGGCCGCGTTGCGATTCCGGCGACCGTTGAGGGTGGTGGTGGAGGCACGGGTGGTGGCGGAGGCGGGGGCGGCCGTGGTGGTGGAGGCAGCGGTTCGGCAGCGCCCGGTGGCATTGGCGCTCTGGCTGACATCTTCGGCGCGGCGGGAGCCTTCCGCCTGCGTCGCCAACTGATGGTGCTGGAGTCACTGTTCGGCGCAGTGGGCCGCGCGGGGGCCGGGGTCTCGACGGGTCTGATTGCCGCGCTCGGCGCAGTGGCCGTGGCGGTCGTGGGCGTACTCTTCTGGGTCAAGGCACTCAAGGTTGGCATCGAACTGGTGGGGGCTGCGGCGAAGCTCTGGTTCGGTGGTCTGCTGCGCTTCACGCAGATGCTGGCCGATGGCTTCATGAATCTCGCGAAGACCATCATGGGACAGACTGTCGCCGCGTTGCAGGCCTTCGCGGGTGCGGTCTTCGGCGTCGTGAAGAAGTCAGTGGAAGCGGTGGGACAGTTCGCCAAGAACGCCGCCGCCGGCTTCGCGGACTTCCAGCAGGAGATTGCCAACACCGTTGCGGTCATGGGCGTCTTCGGGGCCGAGGGCCTGAAGCTGCGCGAGACGCTAATGGACTTCGCGGAGAACGTCGCCACCAGGTCGCGCTACAGCGCCACTGAGTTTGCCAAGGCCTTGTATGAGGTGGCTTCCGCCGGTTGGGGCACCAAGGAAAGCATCGCCCAGGTCACCGAAGCGGCCATGGCACTCGCGGCAGCTACTCTGTCGGACCTCGTGCCGACCTCCGAGTTTCTGTCCACCACGCTCAATACCTTCGCGCTTTCCGCCGACAAGGCGGCACAGGTCGCTGACGTCTTCACCCAGGCGATCAACAAGTCTCCGGGCTTGATGCGGAAGCTGACTGACTCCTTCAAGTATATCGGCCCTGTGGCGCACCAAGCAGGGCTGTCGTTGAAGGAAGTCACGGCAGAGTTGGAAGGCCTGTACTTCATGGGCTTTACGGGCAGCATGGCGGGCACCTATTTGCGCCAGTCGCTGATTTCGCTGGTTGCGCCGACCATGAATGCCCGGAAGGCCTTCGCTGCCTTCAACGTGGACATTGATAAGTTCAACCCGCTCAAGAACGGCGGGCTATTGCCGGTCATCGAGAAGTTACAACAGTTGCAGGAGACGCTGGGGCAGTCCAACTTAGCGCAGATGGTAATGAACGCCTTCCGGGCGCGTGGCAGCGGTGCCATTCTCGGACTTATCAACATCGGCGCGGAGAGGCTGAAGCAACTGAAGGGCGAGTTGAATGAGACGGGCGTCGCGGCCCGCACCGCCGCCGACCAACTGAACACGCTCCAGGGTGCTTGGCTCCAGATCAAAAACCTGTGGGAGAACATCTACATCGAGACGATGCGCGGTGGCCTGAACGTGGGCATTGCCGCGCTGCTCGACTTGCTGCGCGACTTGCAGAAGCAGGCGCTCAACAGTGGCGTCTTCCGCTTGCTCGGTGCGGCTTTGTCGCAAGTGGCGGGCGTGGTCAGCGTCCTCGCCCAACAGGTCGGCCCGGTGCTGTTGAAGGACTTTCAGGAACTCGTGGGAATGCTTCCCGGCTTCATCGCCCAGGTGGGGACCGCCGTGGCAGGCGCAACCCCGGAGTTACTCAAGTTCGCCAAGTCCCTGCCGGGCCTGATTGGCGGGTCGCTGACAAAGTTGCTGCCGTCCCTGCTCGCGGCGCTGACCACTGGCTTGCCGGTGGCGCTGAACTTCATTGCCACCATCCTGCCGCAACTGGTCGGCGTCTTCGGGGCCTTCGCCGATGTGGTCACCAACTTCCTGTCCGCGAATGGCGGCAACCTCGTGACGTGGTTCTCGCTGTTCCTCGGTGGCGTCTTGCAGATCGTCCAGTGGCTGCCGAAACTCGTACCGCTGGTGACGACGCTCCTCAGTGGCATCATCCAACTCGGGCAGGCGATACAGGGGAAGATGGGCAATGGTCTGACGATGCTGTTCAACCTGCTCAGCGCGGTGGCCCCGGTGCTGCTCAACTTGGCGCTGACGGTAGTGCCGGTCCTGCTGACCGCGCTGACCGACGTGGGCAACCTGCTCACTGGCGAGGGTGGCGCGGCGCTCCAGAACTATGCGCTGCTGCTGACCTATGTGCTGTACCTCCTGGCGACCAACTGGCCAACCATCATGCAACTGGTCTACCTCGGTCTGGTCTTCATGCAGAACGGCCTGACCATGACGACGAACGCTATGGTGCAGTTGCTCCCCTGGGTGACGTGGCTGTTGACTACGCTGCGGGACACTTGGCCGAATATCATGGGCTTTGCGGCGCAGGCCATTGACTTCATTGCCGCTGGCATCGAGGGCGTGGTGGGCTGGTTGGCGGTCCTGGCCCCGTGGGTGGCTGGCATCATAGTGGGCTTCACGGCGCTCGCGACGGTTCTTGACGCGGTATCTCTCGGGTTGGCGACTATTGCGGAGTTACTTGAGCAGGTCATTACTTCGATAATGAAGCTGCCGGAAGGGTGGGGCGAGTTTGCCAATAGCTGGAAGAACTGGTTCAAGGGCGCGACTACGGACTGGGGCAACTTCGGCCAGCGTACTGCCGCGACTTGGAAGATGGCCGATGGGGCTGTTGGTGTAGGAGGCGCGATCCGCCAGTACGGCCCCGATGTGGCGAAGGGTGCAGGCAACTGGATGCGCCAACAGGCAGAGCAGAACGCCTATGGCTATGGTGCGCCGGGCTACACTCCTGATCGGGTTTCGCAGACGACCCGCAACATGGTCCCCGGCGGGGCAGGAAGCATCAAGCCGCCGGACCTCAACATCAACTTGACGCTGGACCCGGAGACCCTGAGCCGGAAGATCAGGATTGACACGACTAAGATGGCGCAGGAGCGGAAGACCGCAGTGCGGATTGGTGCGCCTCAGCCGTCTTATTAGGCGCAGATGGGAGACGGGTCTACTTTCTCGTAGAAAGCGGCCCTGTGGCTTTCTGACTATGCAGGGAAAGAAGCGGGTTGACTGTAGCCTCCAGCGTGGTATGCTAAAGGTGCCCGGTCAAGGCGCTGCGCCCTAACCACGTTTGAGAGCCGCCTACTTCGCGCACCCTTGACCGGGCGTTGGAGCAGGGCGGCTCTCGCATTTTGTGGTAGGCGGAGGCGAGGGCAGTGTTGCGACGGGTGACGGTCTGGTTCTTGCTGCTGGTGATTGCGGGCTGTGGTGGTGTCGTAGTCGCGAAGGCCTCGCATAACCATTATGTATTGGGCTGGTTGCGGTGGCAGGACCGGGTGGAGAAGCACCCGGAGGAGGCGTTGGACCGTACCGACGTTCGCCGGTACGGGCTGCATCAGAAGATCGTCCGGTTGCCCTCCGGCAAGCCGGCTTGCTGCAAATACAGTGTCTCGTATCCAGAGGGGCTTCCGCCGATGAGCACCAGTTGGGGTCCAGAGGTGAAATGTGCTGGCTATACAGGGAACCTGTATGGCTTCACGTTGCGACTCGACAACATGGACGACCTACTGCTCGGCGCTCCTCCTGGTATTGATGGAGGGCCTGCTGAAGGTGTTTCTGGAACCGTCCGGGCTTTTGGATGCGCATGCGCTATCGTTTGCTCCAAAAGTGCTGTCGGGACACCGCATGATGCGCCTTACAGTTGGACGGCCGACGAGGTAGCGGCTTGGGATGCCTGGAAGAACACCATCCCCGAAGACTACACTGCTGTTGCCACGGGCTTTCTCTACTCAGCAACCGTCGCGGCGGGCACCGATACGGACACGATCTACAAGGTGGTCGGTTGGGTCGGCGGTGCCTTTGAAGTACCCGAGATGCCAACATGGGTCGGAGATACCTCGTGGGACTTGGCCGGGTCCTTCGGCATTGTGGATTGCGTCCCCGTCAGAGAAATCGGGATCACCAGCAGCACTCGTGTTGCCACACCACGTTACCCCGGCCACGTCCACGCCCGGCACCATCTGGAGGCTGGCAAGGCTTGCCGTGTCAACGCCACTTTGGGGTCAATGAGTGTCAGTGACGCCGTGGCTGAGGGCACTGAGGTTACCCCCGGCAACTTCGTAACCCAGTTCACCGCGGATTTAGCCAAGACCACAAACACCGACTACATCAGTCTCACTGGCCTATCCTGCTCGTCCGAGGACGTGCCTGTGTCCACGGCAAACTGCAACTTCTGGGGGGCCGCTGACGGCTACTTCTGGGCCTACTGGACGCAACCAGACGTGGTGCGACAAGATGGCACCGGCGTCAGTCACGGCGCGCCAATGTGGCGCTTCTTCGGTACTGGTTCCGACTACCATCTGCACCGCATTGACGGCAGCGCCATCGCTGAGACAACCTACGCCGTAAACATGGCGCTGGGTGGCCCGGTACGATACAAGGTCAATGCTGGTCGGTTCGGACCAGAAGCTGGGCTGCCACTACCAGGAACTCCCCGGTTCGAGGTGGGCGTCGGAAAATGGCCCGATGAAGTCGGGCCCGCAGTCATGGAAATGCTCGCCCCCGGAACTATGTCCGACTGGTACGTCGCCTGTAGCAACCATGCAGTCGGCAACGTCTACAACCAACTCTTCACGGGCAAGTATGAGTGGAGTTCAGCGGGCCTGGCCTACTGCCTCGCCGAGGAAGCATGGCTTGACAACATCGGGGACAACCTCTCCGACACCTTGACCGACGGCGAGGACCCGCCGCACACAATCGCCACCGCCGACAATCACTATGGGGCAGTTGTTCTTGCTTCCGTGAAGGACGGGCTTGACGTAGAAGACCCCTATTGGGGACCTGCCCTCACCTACACCTGGCAGGAGGTTTCGGGGGACATTCCTCCCGGCGAGACGGAGCGCCCTACTCTGTGGACGGCCCTCGCCGACACCACCGTGGACGAAACTGACAATGGACACTGGACCGTTGGCCCAACGCCACCGGAACCGTCCTGTCACATCACCAACTACGCCGGGGGTGAGACAGTCAGCCGACCGCTGACGTTCAGCGTGGACTACGAGGGGATCGTCACATCCGTCTACGGGCTGGGCATAGTGTTCGGCGGGCATGACGTGTTCATTGATAATGCCTACTTCATGGACATCTCCACCGGAAGCGGAAGCTTCACTGTCACGATCCCGCTCATTGACATCAACAACAATGAGCCGGTCCCGGACGGGACCTACGCAGTCACCTTCGCCCTGAGCGACGGACCCGGCGGTCACATTGTCTACGCAGACAACAGTGGTCTGTCATTGACGGTTGTGGGCGGCACAGCGACGGGCTGGACCTATACTCTGAGCGAGGACCCGGAGCCGACAATGACCGGCGGCGTTACTCGTGCGCTGGCCAGCCGCAAGCCCCTGCGCTTTGCCTACATGGGGAGTTGGGATGGCACGGGAACGGCGGTCAACGAGGACTGGCCGCTTATCAATCGCGCCAACTTCGCCGGTGCGAATGACCCGGACTCAATCATCGCGTCCGTGCCGGTCGAGGACGTGCGTGACTATGACAACTGCTCTCTGGTTGGGGTCTCGTTCACCTCCTGCCCGGAAGACATTGACTGGTCGGGCGTTACCCTGACCCTGCACTACTCGACGTTTTCCTTCGCTGATCCATGCTTCGCACCGCCCAGCTATGGAGAGACGTATCGCTTTGGTGTGGATAGTGACTTCGCCGACAACTACTCGCGGGATGACAGCGGCGTGAAGGTCTTCTATGGCTATGCTCCGGCCGACGGTGACGGCAAGCAGTGTCTCTTTGACCTCGGCGCTTTGTCACGGAGCAATACGGTCAACCTACAGCATGTGGACAGCATAACGATCAGCGGCTTGCCGGCAGGGGATTATCAGTTGGAGGACCTGCGCCTGGTTGCTGATACGGAGGCGCACGGCGCAACGTCCTACCCCCATTGGATACCGCAACAGGCAGTAAACCCCTGGAACTGGATGCGCTCCCTGTGTGGCTTCGGGTCTACCTACGAGGGTGTTTCCTGTCTGAATCTGGACAATGGCACCTACGCTGGTGGCGGCGGAAGCCCCTTCAACAAGGACGTGGAGTACGGCTTGGCACAGACGCAGTTCGTCCAGTACAACCCGGAATGGCTGGCCGAACAGGAAGAGGCGCCGGAGCCGACCGACCCGAGCTATGCCAACCCGCTTTATCGGTCTTCTGGGGTATCGCGGCTCATTGCGGTCCTGTCCATGCAGGAACAGGTAAACACCTCGGCGCTCGACTTGGACGCGATTCGCGAAGCCATCGGCGACGGCACCAACGAACTGGGAGACCTCTTTTACTGGGACCTGCAACGCGGCGACGGCGAGAACTCCGAGGGGCTCGCAGCGCTACACGTTGGGATCGTCGAGGGTGTGCCGCTGCCGTGCATCCCGCAGACGTACCACTTGGAGTGGTCTTCGCAGGGCGCGGCGCATGGGATCGCCTATCACGGCAGTGATGCGACCTGGGCGCGGACGCGGCTGACCGGGGGCAGCAGCGACACGCCAGGCGCCTACCGCATCAAGGTTTGGAGGCAGCCCGTGGATGAAGCGGGCGACCCGACCGGCGCATGGGAACTCGTGGGCAGTTGCCAGCCCGACGCTACCGGGCGCTACCGGACGTCGCCACAGTTGGAGAAGGGGTACGCCTACGAGGTCCGCACCTCCGAGACACAGAGCCTTGGAGGCTTCGTGACGCGGGAGTATGTACTCAAAGACATTTACTTGTCCATCGGCATCGCGCAACTCCACGCTCTCTGGCATGGCGTCAGTGGCAAGGTGTTGTTGCTGGACTGCAACCTCGCGGAGAACAGCGTGGTGGGTCACCGCCTCGTGAACCGCCAACTCGACCCGGCGTGGTCCGCGCGCTACCCGATGACCGGCGCGGAGGGGGTTGCCTATGCCAACCTCACCTGCGACCGGACGCGCATTGACTTGGTATCCGGCGAAGACAGCGGCGTAGCCTGTCGCTTGCAGAGGTCTCTGGCGGGCGCTTACGCGAGTGCGGCGACACTGACGGGAGACCGCAGCGCGCCCTTTGGCGTCGCTGCCCTGGGCTTGCTCTATACTACCGAGAACGCCGATGGCAAAGCCTACTTCGTCGCCCGCAATGACGACGGCGCCTACGCCACCAAGCGCGGCCCCGTCGAGATCGGCGACGCAGTGAGCGACGTGCCCGGCGCGTTGGTCATGGCGGAAGCCCACCGCAACCTTTTCGCGGCGCTTCAGGACGAGTCGGGCGTCACCCTGTACGGTAGTTCCGACCAGGGCGCGACCTGGGTGTCCTTGCAGACAGTCGCGGAGTTGAAGTATCCTCACCTCACGGCGGACCAACGCTTCGTGTGGTTGGCAGGCTACCAGGAGGGGGAGACCGGAGGCGCGACCGGACAGTGCATGTTGCAGCGCTACCGGACACGCGGCGCGGACCTGACGCCGGAGGGAAGTCTTCTCGCCGTTGGTCCCGCAGACGAAGGCCGCAGTGCAATCATCGCGCGGCCCGGCGACTGGAAGCTATTCGCCTTCGCGCCGAAGACGCAGGACTGGACAGAGACGGGCGCGACGCCGGGCATTGCCGAGTACCACAGCGCCGACACCGGCGCGACCTGGACCCTGAAAGAAATCCACGGCTTGACCTAAGGCGCTACTATGGAACTTCCCGACCACCTGTATGAGTTTGGTCCCGCGAAGTTGGAGTTGGGCATTGCTGCCACGCGCCAGCGCCGCTATGCGCCGGAGTCGGGAAAATCCGGGTGGTTCTACTATGACCGGCTCGGAGACTTGTCGAAGCGGGGCAAGCTCATCTGCAATCATTACCCAGCAGGGGCGCGGCCCGAGTTCGGTGGTCAGTCGGCACCGAAGATACTAACACTGGACCGCAAGTATCTGAAGGGTATCATGTTGCGGCCCTTGCTGCGGCAATGCGCGCATGTGGTCGAGGCAACGCAAGAGTATGTACCCGGTTGGTCGGCGACGGACTTCACGGAGAGTTTTGCACTCAACGGCGGAATGTGGTCCGTGGACATCAGCAAGAACGGTCTGCGCTGGGAAGCGACGCAACTGGTCGCCTACACTGGGGACGGGACCTCCCCGACTGATTGGACGGTCAGCGAACTGACCACTACGCCGGGCTGCCCCGGTGGCATCAGCCCCGACCCGTTCTTCTCGGTCTACATTCGCCGCTCCGAGGCGACGCAGGAGATCATCACCAACCTCGCGGCGCTGGGCAAGGTCACTGCCGCCTACACCGCAATCGTCTGGGGCGACAACAGTTGGATGTTGGTCATTCCCTCACAGGGCGCACCCAAACTCTACCATGATTTTCGCTCGCAGCCGCCCGATGGCTACTTCTACCCCTGGCCGCAGTGGTGGCCTGTGACTTGGACCGAAGGACACCTGGCGGAGGTGGATGCCAAGCGCGCCTCCGAAGAAGGTTACGAATATCAGATCGGAACCATCGGCGGATGCGTTTGCGTGAGCGAGAATGGCTTCACCAACGACGACTTCGCCTATTACCGGGTTGAGAACACCGGCGAACCAGTCGTACCCATTGGTGGCGTCACGATCCGCAACTGGCCGGGGCAGTGTACTCTCGGCCTTGACCTCAGCATCTTCCCTGACGACGCGCTGGCCTACCGCTCCCTGTGGGAAGTAGGCGACTTTTGCGAACCCTCGACGGCACAGGGCGTCTTCGGTCAACCATTCGCCTCGGTATGGGCCGACTCCGTGGTTGAGCCGACAGTCACTTCCGCGCTGGAAGGCGTAGATGACAACTCGGTCAGCATTGCTCTGCATGAGTCCGACACCTACCCCGGCTACGCCTACTACTGGTTGGGATTGACGCGGGGACAGTTCCCGAATGCGGCCTACATTGCCGAACATAGCATCAGCGAGACGCTGCTGACCTACACGACGCCTTTTGTGGAAGCGGTCTCCACCTATCAATTCCAGACGCTGACCGACCGCGGGGCGTATAGCTTCACTGACACTGGACTGTTCCGCCGGGGCATGACAATGGAGGCGGCGTTGGATACGGGCCAGTCACAACACTTCGTCGCCACGGTTTGCAACGAACCTGCCGCCGTCCCCGCGAGTGAGACTGCATGGCACGCCGTTGACCAGAGCACAACCGGCTTCGTGGGTTTGCCTCCGACCTATAAACTGGAGCCGGGGCAGGTCGTGCGCCTGCGCGGGGGCCGCACCTATAAGGTCCGCAACTGGACGCCACCGGAAGAAGAGGGCGACCCGGAGACGCCGTACCTGGACGCGGTGATTGACCTCGGCCAGTACACCATCGTCTCGGCGCTGCGTAACCGCCACGAGGGCAAGTTCGACTTGACTGACGTGCTCGGCCTGACGAACCTCGCCAAGTGGACCTGCGGCGAACTAAACCTGCGCGGGTGGGACAGCAACGCCGCAATGGAGTTCCTGCTCGACCTGTCCAACATCGGCGCAGCGGAACGCGACTTGGAAAATCTTGACACTGCGGGCATGATTGCCGACAGCGAAGATCGTGCTTCTTGGGATCGGGGCGAGACCTTCAACAAGATCATGTCCGAGTTGGCTGATAAGTATGGTCACCACGCGGCTTTGTGGTATGACATCTACACCAACCAAGTGAAGACCGGGTGCCGCTACTGCCGCACGAAGCGGACCAACGTGGAGACCGAGACCGAGGGCGTCTTCGAGTGGATGACCCACGAAGACAACGGGTGGCTCTCCTCGGGTTGCTTGGCAGCGGACTTGGTGCGCGTTCCCGACACGGGCATTGACCTGCGCTTCGTGGACGATCCGGTGTACGCGACGGACCCGCAGAGCATGTACATCTGCAAGGAGTTTACGGCGGAGATTGCGTCCCTGGACCCGGACAAGTTCGCCAACGAGTTTGTGGTGGTGGGCAAAGACCAGTACAGTGAGGACGGGCCGACCAACCGCAGCTTCGCCGACGAGATTGTGGGCAAGTGGCGCAACCTCGCCAGCCTGACCTATGGCGAGTCAACGAAGGCACAGTACCTCGGCTTCCCGGTGACGCACTTCGAGGAAGACAGTGCTTTGACTTCGCGGGTGGCGGTCAACCAGCGCCTCATCGAGGCGGCCCGCTGGAAGGGCAACTGGCCGCGTGTGGCCGAGGTGCGGATGCCACTGCACATTGACTTTGAGACCGTGGAGAGCCCGCGCCCCGGCATGGTCTTCGTGGTGGAGGGGGCCAAGTACGCGGCCTGCCACGGGGTCAAGTTCCGCGTGACGAACGTGACCCTGGACCTGGGCAGCCGCGAACAGATCATCAAGGGCCGCGAGATGGTCGGCCTCTATACCGGGTAGGTGTCTCATGGCGGACGTAACGGCGGAGCGCGCAGTCGCGACCTCGGGCGCCGCTGATGTAGCAGCGGAACGCGCCAGTGCTCTTTTTGGCAATGCGGTCGTTACAACGACGCGCAGCGTCGCAGTGTGGGGCGAGAGCCTGCCGCCCTTTGAAGGCCCCGGCAGTGACGGGGAAGTGGTCCTGACCGCGACCTACCCGTTTTGGGCATGGCGCAGGACGCGCCCGGCGGGCTATGATACGAACGAGAACCGATTGCGCGGCGGGACCTTGCCGGTGGAGTAGCCGCCCAGGAGATGACACATGCTCATCAAGCCGTCGCGGAAAGCGAACACTACCCCACCGTTGCACCTGCGGGGCGCGCCCGTCGTCATTCCCCCCACTGTCAGTTCGGCCCCGCGTCGCAGCGACTTGGCTCTGCGGGTCTCCTTTGGCTTGACGGACTGCTGCTCCATCAGCCACGTCAACCGCAACCTCGCGCTGGCTTTGTACCACGCGCAGGGGGCCGAGGTGTGTTGGACACCGGACGGTATCACGCAGATTTCCTGTCCCTCCTACCTGGGGCGAACCGAGTGCATGAAGTCACCGCCGGAACAACCCCACGCGACGGTCGCTTGGGTGGCGCATATGCCGAACACCTACCCCGATGAACGCGGGCGCTTTCTGATTGCCACCAGTGACCACGGAGTTGTCTTCGACAAGCATGTGGTGGCGATGCTCAACGCGCCGGGAGTGACGGGCCTGATGGCGATTTCCCCCGGTTGTGCGGAAGCGCTGGCCATTGCCGCGCCGGAGCAGCGGACGACCATGTTGCCGCTCGGTGTGGACAAGGCAATCTACAAGCCGCAGGGGCCAGCGTTCGGCCACATGGGAGACATTGAGTGGCTGGGCAGCGAACCCGATAGCGGGGCTTTCATGTTCCTGGTGGCGGGCTACATGCAACCAAGGAAGGGCTTCGCGGAGGCCTGCGAAGCGTACTGCCGCGCCTTCGGAGACCGCCGGGATGTGTGTTTGGTTGTCAAGGCCGTCATTGACCGCCACGGGCGCGACGGGCGACAGGAGTTGGCAACCCTGGCCGCGAAGCGCGGGATGCCCTGTATCGGGTACTACGAGGGGGTTCTGTCCGAGTACGAACTGGCGGCGCTCTATCGGCAGGCGGATTGTCTGGTCAACACCCACCACCGGGAGGGCTTCGGCCTCCCGCCCCTGGAGGCGATGGCCTGCGGAACCCCGACGTTAGTGACGAACTTCCACGGACCTTCGCAGTACGCCCACGAAGACAACTGCTACCTGCTGCCGCCGGGTGTGATCGAGCCGGAACGCAGTGTGATACCGGGGCAGGTCCACCGCATTGATTGGGCCTACTTTGACCTGGACGTGCTGGCGGGTCTCATGGAGAAAGCCGCCGCCGGCGAGAACCGGGACAAGTTCGTGGCAGCGGGGATCGAGGAAGCGCAGAAGTGGACGTGGGAACGCACCGCGCAGACAGTGGTGGACTTGGTGGAGGAAGAGTGCGGCACCGTGCAGCGCCGGGCAAAGAAGTGGCACTCGCCCCAGGTGGACTTCAGTGTGGTGGTCTGCTGCCGCAACGGGGCGGACTATCTGGAACGCATGGTGGCGGGCCTGCCGCTTCCGGCGCGCAGTGAGTTGCTTGTGCTGGACGACGCGAGTACTGCCGAGGAAGCCAAGCGCATCGCGGATGTAGTGGCGACGCGACCCGAAGCGCGACTGATCCGCAGCGACGTGCAACTTGGTATCGGCGGCAGCCGGGAACGGCTCTTTGAGGAGACGCGGGGCGAGTTCATTTGCAGCCTGGACGCGGACTTGCTCTTTGAGAATACGAAGAAGACGTGGTTGGCGGACTTCCGCGCAATCTGGAAGAAAAGCGGCGGGCGCTTCGGGATACTCGCGCCGCTGCTGCTGTGGCCGGATGGCACTGTGCAGTCGGCGGGGGCCTGTGCGGACTTCACCTCCAACGTGTTCTTCCGGCTCCGCGAAGGTAAGCAGCCAGTGGGCAAAGTGGCGAAGACGCCCGCGCTGTTGACCGCTGCTTCCGGGGCCGTGTTGTTCTTCCATAAGTCGCTGCTGGACCACTGCCAGGTAGACACCGAGTATTTCCCCTGTTGGTTTGAGGACAGCGACTTCTGCATTCAGGCACGTCTGGCGGGGTATGCGGTGCGCTACTCGCCGGAGGTGCAGGTGACCCACGACGCGCAGAGTTGGTGCGGCAGCAAAGAGGGTGTCCAGCAGCAACGGTGGGCGGCGGTGCGCGACCGCTTCATGGCGCGTTGGCGGGATGTGCTGGAGGAAGACGAACGCAACCAAGACGGGACCGGGGCGCTGGCGCTCCTATGAAACTGAACCTCGGCTGCGGGCCGCTCTGGATGCATGGCTATCTGAACGTTGATCGCGATGGCATAACGGAGTTGGCCCACGCGGCGCGGCTGCAAGGCTTGCCGACCGAGCCTGCGCCGGGCGTCGAATTCCTGCAAGCCGACCTCGCGCAGCAGTGGCCCTGGCCGGATGCCAGTGTACGGAAGATAATCGCCGACAACATGCTCGAACACTTCGACCACACGGAGTTGACGCACTTCCTCGCCGAGGCGCTGCGGGTGTTGGAACCGGGCGCGCAGATGGTCGGCGGGGTTCCGGACTTCGAGCGCATCTGGAACTACTACCAGATCGGCGCAGGCTGGGAGTGGGAACCGGAGTGGGCGACCAGCGGACCATACAAGGACCGCGCTGCCAACGCCTTGCAGAACATGGCCCACGGGTGGGGCCACCAGCAGATTTTCACGCGCCCAATGTTGGAGGAACGCTTGGCGCGGGCAGGCTTTGCGGCGGAGGTCATTCCCTTGGGGATGCACGGCCTGCGCTTCACGGCCACTAAGACGGAGTAACCATGTACGGTAGCTACGGAGGCTTGTACGCAGGAGACCGGCGCTTTGCGCGCGTTGCCGTCACGGCGACGCGGCAGTTGGCCGTCTTCGCTTCGGGGACGGTCACCGGGATCCGTGGCTTGGCAGTGTATGGCTCCGAGTTGGTCTCTGCCATGCGATCTATGGCTACCTTTGGCGCAGCGGATGCAACGGGCACCCGTGAGTTGCTGGTCTACGCTTCGGACTTGGAGAGTGCCCTGCGCGGGGCCGAGACCAGCGGTTCGGAGACAGTGGCGGCCAAACTCGCCCTGGAGACATTAGGTGCGGAAGATGTGTCCGCTGGTCGCTCTGCGTTGACCTATGCTTCCGCTACAGTAGCGGCGCTTCGCGAGACCAATATTAGTGGCTCTGAGGCATTGTTGACGGAACGCGCCCTGCTGCTGTCTGGTTCTGCTGTAGAAGCCGCAACGCGCTTGCTGGCTCTCTGGTCCAGTGATGCCGCGAACGCCGAACGTGGGGTTTCTGTCTTTGCCCAGGACGGCACTGACGCGACCCGCGCCGCAGTGGCCAGCGGGTCCGCTGGTGTGGCCTCCGAACGCGACGCGGCGCTCTTTGGCGCGGCTTCCACGGTGGTGAAGCTGGCGGCAGTAGTCTATGGACTCGCCGCCGCCTCTGCGTTGCGCGACGTTTCGCTGTGGGGCGCGGAGACCACGCAGGCAAGCCGGTTGCTCACCTTATACGGTACGGCCTCGGTAGGCGCTTCTCGTGGCATGGCAGTGTGGGGCGGTGTAGTAGAGACCGTCAACGCCCTGCGGACTATGGCCGCGTGGGGTGCGGCGCTGCAAGCGGCTTCGCGGTCGGTCGCGGTCTATGGTTCGGAGGTAGATTACGCAACGCGGGGCGTGGCGCTCTCTGGTGCGGACACCACAGACGCCAACCGCGCCGCAGTTGTTCACGGTTCCGAGGTGGACGAAGCCCGGCGCGCCGCCACGATCTACGCGAACGCCACGGTTGCCGCCATGCGGGAACTTGCTGCTTGGGGTTCCGCCACGCCGACTAAGACCACGACGGTCTGTATCTGGGGATGGGCACCACAACACCGTTGGGACCCGCACAGTCGCCCGCGTTACACGCTTTCGGCCACGCGGGGGCGCTATGGTTTAGGTTCGCAACCGGGGCGCTTCAACGAACAGTCGCGGCTCGGAGACACTACGGCAGAGGGTGCCGTGGGCTACCTGTGCGACACGCTTCCGGGGCGCTACACGCCAGTTGCGGAGCCGGGACGCTTCGGCCTGTCTTCAGTTGTGCTTGACCCCTCTACAATGGAGACTTACACTTTTACATGCCGAACGCTGCCGGGGCGCTACGTCGCAACCCCCGCGCCCGGACGCTTCGCGCAGGAGGCCTTCTGACATGGCACTCATCAACCCCGGATATGGCAGCACCGAAGACCTCATTGGCGTGGTGTCCGAGAATTTCGGACGCGCCTTCACCATTACCAGCGCTACACTGACCGTGACCGACGCCGAAGGTACGGTCCTGCGGGATAGCGTCGCCTGCACGGTGGATAATGCCCTCAAGCAGGTGTACTACACCGAGACCTTCACTGACGATAATGGGTACGCGCCGGACACGCAGTACTACGCGACCTTTCGTTACCTGATGTCCACTGGTCATACCCCGTGGTTTGAGGACAGCTTCGTGGTCCAGGCTGCGCGGGACCTCGCCCCTGATCCGGTCGCCTAAGGAGACACACTCATGGCAAACACACTGACCTTCAAGACGGTCTACGACGCCGGTGCCGGTCCCGCGCTGACCGAGATTGGCGCGACCGACAAACTGTACTACCAGAAGGCCGGGGCCTTCACCTACGGGGCGCTCGGCGCAATCCCGGCGGGTACCTACAACGACGGTCACCACATCATCAACTCCAGCAACGAGGAACTCTGCACCACGGCGCACCCGGCCAACTTGAAGTACCTGACTGACAGCACCGTGAGCATCAATGGCGGCGGCAGCGCGGACGTGACGACCATCACCACCGCGCAGTGTCTCAATCTGCTTGCCTCGTGTTCGCCGAACGCCGAGGTGACGGCGTTCTCGTTCTTCGCCTATGGGGCCACGGAAGCGGACGCCCCGGCTGGCCTGACGGTGTACGGTATGAAGCAGGGCGAGGCTGCGTGGTCCAACATTGGCGGCAGCGCAGCGGCCCTCGACCTCGGGGCGGGTGGCAGCGCGGCGACGCACAACCGCTACGTGGCCCTGAGCGTGTCCCCGACCAGCAACGGTGCGAAGACCGCTACGCTGAAGGCGAGTGTTACGGTTGTGTGAGCGGGATAGCTGGCAGGCCGCGACCAGTGACGGGCGTAGGTGGTCTGAACATGACGACCTGCTGCACGTCGAGGACCACTCGCCGTGGCGCGAGTTGGAAGCACTGTGTCTGCGTGAAGGCCTGATGATTGTCTGGGCGCAGGTGAACCTGCCGACACGCTTCATGGCAGTGGACGCGAACGGGTTCCCGCTGACCTGTGGCGAGTTGCTGGTCGGAGAACTATCCATTGCGGGAGAATTCATTGGTTCGCGCCGCTACCGTTGGCTGCGCCGCGACGAGCCGACGCGCGCCCTGTGGGGTGTCATTGGCGAGAATGGCGCATGGCAGTTCGAGACCACACCGGGGCAGCAGGAATGTCCGCAACCGACTGACTAAGGACGCACAATGGCCTACTACGGAGCCGCAAACAACGCCTATAGCACACTCGCTTCTCCGGCCTCCGCTGGTGCGTCCTCGCTGACGGTGGTGGACGGTGCGGTGTACCCGACCATAGACGCGGGGCACCCGTCCTTCCGGCTGGAGTTGTGGAACAGGGGGACCGCTACTGAGCCGGGCGAGGACGCCCACACTGAGATTCACACGGTTACTGACGTAACCGGGGATGTGCTGACGTTGGCGGGGACGCTGGCCTATGACCACGTAGCTGGGGAACGGGCGTCGAACGTGTTTGACGCGGCGACGAAGGTGGAGTTGGAGGTCGCGATTGACGGGAAGGGTGACGTGACCGGGCCGGAGGGTGCGGTCGCGGGCAACTTGCCCTTCTACGCAGACACCACGGGTAAGGTTCTCGCGGACAGCGGGGTCGCCGCCGCCGATGTACTGACCGCGCTGCCGACGCACAACCTGCTCTCTGCCGGGCACCCGGACACAACGACCGCTTCCCCGGCGCGTGGGGACCTCGTGACCGCCCAGGGAGCAACGCCCAAGTGGGCGAGGCTCGCTATCACTGCCCCGGCGGCGACGCATCGCAACTACATGGGTGCCGCGAATGGCGACACGGAGCCGGGGTACAAGGCGCTCTTCGACGCGACGGTGCCGGTGACGCAGGCATTGGGCGACGCGGCGGCGGTTGGCACTGCGGAGGTCGCGGCGCGTAGAGACCACAAGCACGCGATGCCAGCGCAGTTGGTGACGGCGAGCGGGCTGACGGTAGCCGGGGCCTGCGTCCTGGGGGCGACGGCAGCGGGGGCAGTGGCAGAACTCGCAACCACGGGGTCCGGGTCAGTCGTGCTGGCAACCAACCCCACACTCTCGGCGATCACGATCACAAACACTGGGGCGGGAACGATAACGCTCAACGTAGCGTCTGATGATGCCCCCGCGAAGGGCGAGATACTGCTCAATAGGTGCCGGGGAACGAGTGTTTCACCGACCGCCCTGGCCGATGGCGATGAGACGTTCATCATCCGGGCGGCTGGACACGATGGCACCGGCTACCGTGCTCGCGCTCGCATTCTCATGGACGTTTATGGCGCGGTCTCCTCAAACACCGTGCCAATGCGTATTCAGTTCCAGACTGGCACCACCTCCTATGCCACGCGGATGCAAATCCTGCCCGACGGCAAGGTCGGAATCGGGCAGGTGCCGACCACAGGGTTCGACGTAGCGCTGCAAACGATTGTGAGCACGTCCAGTTTTCCGCCCCTGCGGTCAGAGCGCTCGGGCACCCAGGCAAACTCCTTCATCACGGCACTCGATGTCCGGCAGAAGACGACGGCAGACATGACAGACGGCTGCGGAGTATTGGCGTCTTTCTCAATCCAGGACTCAGCGGGCGTCAGCAACATCATCGCCGAGATCGGCGCGAAGCGAGCGGGGGCGGACAACACCGGCGACTTCTACATCAAGCCACGCGCCGCCGGGACGGCCAAGGACGCCGCCGCTTTCCGCAGTAGCGGCAACATGAGCTTGTTCAAGAACGCTCTGGTCCTCGGCACGGACGGCAGCGAGGATGTATCCGTGGCCTGGATTGCGGCGAACGTCTGGGGTAGCGCCGCAGACGAGTTTCGGGCGTCGGCATTGAGCACTGGCGGCACCTACGCCTGGACACTCGGGGGGTACACGGCAGGGGCCCCGACAGCAACGGGATATGTTACAATCACCATCGGCGGCGTGACCTACAAACTGGTGGCGAGCACGTAGGAGGAACAGGAAAGTGCAGACAGTAACACTGACGAGTGAACAGGTGAATGTGTTGTGGTCGCTACTGGCGAGGGTGCCGGTGACGCCGGCCGAGCAGTATGCGTTCGCGGCGATTACGGCGGACGTGAACCAACAACTGCAAGTATTCGCAGACAATGCTGCCACGCCAGGGCCGGTACACTTGCAGTGACCTGAGAGAGTGAGCATCTACTATGGCGCCAGAAGCGGGCGCTCTAGCGGAGGCGCAGGTGGTAGCGTTGGCGGAGCGGTTGCGTCGGGAGCGGGTGGTGAGCAAACTGGAGCCGGAGCCGCCAGAAGCGTAGCAGGCGGTCAACACGCGGGCGGAGTTGCGCCCGGTTACGAGAGCGAGCACCTACCATGACGCCAGAGGCTGATGCTCTTGCGGCGGCGGTGAGTCGGTTGCAGGACCGGACGCAGGACCCGCACGTGTGCGGGATGCACAATGAGATGACCGCCGTTTTCAGCGGCGTCGCGGCGGAATTGTCGCGGGTGGGCGCAGAGTTGCAGGCGAGCCTCGGCAACATCGCGCTTGAGGTCAAAAGCCACGTCGCGCCGGACGGCCCGGCGGGGCATCCGCAGCGGCATGAGCTGGTCGCCCTGGACCGCAAGGTGGACGCCATCCAGAAGACCGTGGACGCCACCGCCGAGGAAACCAAAGGCATCCGCGATGACCTAACCAGGCACGAGCAAGCGGCGGCGGTCGAGAAGGCGATGGACACCAAGGCGATTCAGGAACACGCCACGCGGGAGACCACGCGAACGCAGCGGTTCGTGGCGTTGTGCGTGTTGGTGGGGACCATCGTTACCGCAGTCCTCATGCACTTGTCGAAGTAGGCGTGAGCCATAGGCCACATTGCGCGTGGCGACGCGGCAGCGCGAAGCCTGGGCGCGGGAACAGGGAGATGCAGACCAGTGACGAAGCGTGAAGCCGTCGCCATCATCGCCAAACACCAGCGCGCCCTCAACCTTGGCGAGTGGACCATTGTGCCGCTGATCGTGCCCGGAGGCACCTGCGACGAAGACGGCGATTGGGGCCGCATCAGCTACAACGTGCAGCGGCTGGAGGCGGTCATTGAGTTGCCGCAGGAACGCACCGACGCCGAGATCGAACAGACCATCTGCCACGAACTCGCGCATCTGTTGCTGAGGGAATACGAGGGGATAGTCAGGCGGGCGCTCTACGCGCTGCCGAAAGTGTCCCGCGAGTTAGCCATGAACCTGTTGCACGAGGCCGAGGAAAGGCTGTGTAATCGGGTGGCGCGGGCGCTAAGTGGTGTAGAGCCTGGGCCACTGCGCGACCCGGCGCAGTTCGTGGCGGCGCGTGAGTAGGGCGGGCAAATGTCAGCCCGCTTGAATTCCGAACAAGCAAATTGCAGAAATCGTCCGCAAACTGAAATGTGAGGTGGCGCATGGACATTCTGGGACAGGTCTGGGCGAACGTGTCGCCCGAAGTCGTCAAGCTGCTGTCGGCGGCAGTGCTGGCAATCGTCGGCATTGCTGGTCTCTTCCTCACGGTCGCCTCTGGCTATGCCATCAAGCGATTGCAAGAATGGGGCGCTGACAGAAAGGTGGAGGAGGCAGTCGCAGTGGTTGAGGCAGGCATCCTAAAAAGCGGGGAGCTCAAATTGGAGGCCGTGGAGGCGAGAGTGCCGAAGGCCAGTCGTCCACAGATTGAACGGGCGGTGGCAAAGGTCAAAGGCGCGGCTCCGAAGCCCTGCGCGCCGGAGTAGACGAACCAATCCTGAGGAGGTCCGATCATGTACCGCACTCTCACCGTTCTCATGGTTCTCACCGTTCTCATGGTTCTCACGGCCAGTGCCCACGCCGCGCCGGTCCTCGGGCTGTCGGCGGTACAGGCGGCGGTTCCCTCTGCGGCTACCGGCGGCGCGCTGTCCTGGCAGTTTCTCGCGGAGCCCGCCGACCTGTGGGCCGATGTGGGCTTGGTCAGCGACCAGTCCACCGGGGCTAAGGGGCTCTTTCTCGGCGCGTCCACGGGCAAGGCCACCACATACCTACGGACCCTGCCCGTGTTGTCCTGGCTGCCGGCCGGTGCGCGTCTCGGCGCCGGATGGTCGGCGCAGAGCATGGACGCCATGATCTACTCGGCGCTACCGCTGTGTAGCTGGTAGCCTGACCCGTCGCACTCAAACCGCCGTTCGCCGCCCGGTGCTCCTCCCACCGGGCTACCGCCCCCGGCCCGCAGGCCACTCCCTCCTGCGTGGCCGGGGGCTTTTTTGCATCTGGCGTTGTCAAGCTGGCCGGGGCCGAAAATAGTCAGCCCCGCAGCGAAATAGGGGGTTGACACTGTATATACGGTTGTATATAATGACCCCGTAAGCAGGAAACAGGGAGTGACCGAAATGAAAAAGTGCAGCAAGTGTGACGGGAGCGGAGAGTACGAATTTGATCGCAACGGGCAGCGCACTTTGGCAACATGCAATATCTGCGGGGGAGACGGCATCTATACCGATCAGCCGACTGCTGCGCTGCATGGTAGTGACAAGCAGATTGAGTGGGCCGTGCAGATACGCCGGCAGGCCGCCGTTGAGATGCGCAAACTCCTCAACAAGGTCGAGGAACAACGTGCCGAGAACCCGGCGATAGCTGACCAAATCACAGACCTGGCCGCGAAGGCCATGGCACACACCTCGGCTCAGTGGTGGATCGACAACCGCGCCAGCAGCGCGCAGTACCTCTGCCGCTCTGAGATGTAGCTCAAATACAATCATGGAGCCGCGCCCGACGCGGCAACGAGAGGGAGACAGATAATGAAGACCACCAGACGGTATCCGTACACACGGCAGCAAGCCGAGGAAGCCATAGCTCGCGCCGTGCAATACTCCGGCCCTAATCACGCGACCGGGGGACTGTCGTACCGCAACGACAGAGTGCGGCCCTGCGACGGCCTGGTCGCATTCAGCTACATTGAGAGCCATCGCACGCCGGTGGCCTATCGCCGGTGCGAGTATGCATCTTGACCAAGATACACCAGCACCGGGGCGCGCCGCTGACACGCGCAGGAGGAGTGGCATGAGCGAGTTTCTTTCGTGCGTAATACTGGTAGACGGCGAGGGCACGATCACAGGCGTCGTCGGCGGTGATCTGCAACAACATGCCTCGTGCTGGAAGGCGGGCGCAAACCCGAAGCGCGCCCATGAGGTCACCTGGCCGCAGGACGACGACGGGCGGAGCCTGCGCATTCGTGCCCTCGGTGAGAGCGGCGGGCAACTGCATGGCGGCGCGTATGAGTTGCTGCGGGACCGGCTGCTGCACCAGTGGCCGACACGCGATGCGCTGCTGGTGCAACTGCTGCGGCAGGGGATCGGGCCGGAGGGGCAGTGGGCTGGCGATCTGTACCTTGGTGTGCCGACGCTGACGGCGGAGGTGCGGGCGGAGTTGGCGCGGCTGACGACCGTTGGCTTGTCCCTGCACGCTGGCGGTCTGACCGAGGCCAAAGGCGCGTTCCCGGCGCTGGCGACCGTGGGCCGGAACCTGTACGCTGACGGTCTGACCGAGGCCAAAGGCGCGTTCCCGGCGCTGACGACCGTGGGCTGGTCCCTGTACGCTGGCGGTCTGACCGAGGCCAAAGGCGCGTTCCCGGCGCTGACGACCGTGTGCTGGAACCTGTACGCTGGCGGTCTTACCGAGGCCAAAGGCG
>Ga0209099_1000225_pt1 | contig 66036 bp, 105 predicted proteins | sample AD_JPNHW2_MetaG_FD_184430 | JGI IMG/M metagenome (GOLD analysis project Ga0209099, IMG submission 184430) | Active sludge microbial communities of municipal wastewater-treating anaerobic digesters from Japan - AD_JPNHW2_MetaG (SPAdes) (version 2) | ecosystem: Engineered > Bioreactor > Anaerobic...
GCCAGCATCTCCTCCTCGCTGGCCGTCAGCAGCTCGGCAGGGAGGAGACAGAGCGGCATGTCGATCCTGGAGGACTCCAGAAGTCCCTCAAGTTCCGCGATGACACTCACCGTGTAGTTCGCCGGGATGTTCGGGTACTTGACGTGTCCGGTGTAGATGCTGAATTTCATGCTGTCCTCCTCTTGTCGTGGGCTTCGTGCGCCCGGATCTCTCGATCAACCTTCGTGAGCTGCGTCACCAGGACCGCCAACCGGTGCGTGTTCCGGCAGATGACGGGCTGTGATTCGATTTCGGCCATTTCTCCCTTGATGTCTGCGCGGCGAGCGATAAGGACGTGATACTTGTCTCGGACGCTCATGCGGCCTCCTCGTCAATCCACACGCCGAGGCGCTTGGCCTCCTCGATAACCATGATTTCGAGTTGCTTACTGGCAGCGTCCCTGGCAGCGTCCCAGGCAGCGGCCCAGGCAGCGGCCCAGGCAGCGGCCCTGGCAGCGTCCCTGGCAGCGTCCCTGGCAGCGGCCCAGGCAGCGGCCCTGGCAGCGGCCAACTCTTTATCTGTTGCCTTCCCCTCAATCCACCGCTCTTTGACCTCGACCGCCGTGCGGCTCCGCTCGTCCGACAGTAGATCCCAAACTGTGCGTCCACCAACTAGCGGCGTGTTGCGCGCGCACCAGCAGGCAAAGCGATCAAGTGTTTTTGTCGCATCCACCATCGCCAGGACGTGCCGATGCCGCCCAACCAACTTGTCATCATCAACCTGCACATCTCCATAAACATCGACGAGACATGCGACTGGCCCAGGCGCGTACCTAAGCGCGTCGGTTGCTCGCACAGAACCATGCATTCCACAGGCGCATAGGCTCGGTGTCTCGTTCTTGCCGATGCTGTAGATGTAGCCCGGCGCGACGGTCAGTTTGGTCGCGTCGTATTGGAGTACGCGGTTTTCCCCGACGAAGTGCCAGCAGCGGTACTTTTTCATCTCGCGTCCTCCGCTCCAGTGGCGTTTGGGTTTGCTGTTTGGCCTCTCATCGGGCGGCCTCCATAGTGAGGACAATGCCCTTGCGGAATCCGATTTTCGTCGGATACTCAGCCTTGTCTAGCGGCCAAGCGTAAAGGTCGGCAATTGCAACCTCAATACTGATGATGCGCGAAGTCCTTGCTGGGTAGAACTGGTAGCAATAGCTTGGCTTAGCGCAAGCATGATACTTTCCAAATCCGCACTCAGAGTTTACCGGGTCCCAAGCCGGATGCACGTACGTGTTTCCGACGATCCACTGGGTTTCGCCAGACAGCCCCCTTCGCGTGTACCCATTGCCATCTACGGCTTTGTAAAGGATGACTTTACCGCCCGTGCTCAGTACGCCGTTCGCTTCTAGCCAAGCGGCTACGTTGTCGGTCTTTGTCGTTGGTTGGAGCAGCCCCGTGCAGCCGCGCAGGTCGAGGGTGTTGGCTTTCAGTCCCTCAGGCAGGGCCTTCAGCCCCGTGCAGCCGCTCAGGTAGAGGGCGTTGGCTTTCAGTCCCTCGGGAGCATTCCCTCTTAAGATCAATTCACGAACATTGACTTCTACCATCGGTTGCTCCTATGCCGCGATGCCCCGATCCAACAGGGCCTCTCGGATCTCTTGCTCGACAGCCGCCTCGCCGCCCGGCGCTTTGCGGTTCATCGGACGGCCTCCTGTGGGACGGGTGGAAGAGCTGCGGCCACAATTTCGTCAATGATCTCGCCTTGTGTCTTACCGCGCGTTGCGCAAGCGATATAGATACGGCGAGCGGTCTCTGGGCGGACCCAAGGGTTGAGCCTCACGAGCGGCTGTGCTATCTCAGCTATGCCTACTTCTGCAATCAAAGCAGCGAGTGCGTCCGTCATTGCAAACCATTCGCCACGCACTCGGCTAGCGGCAAATCTTTGATGGAGTTCAAACTCAGCATCCCGCGTGCCAAAACATAATGCAACAATCCGAAGTTCCTCGTGGTTGCCAACCTGAAGAGCAGTGAACCGCTTATCTATGGACTCCTTGCAGTGTCCAATCTTTACGAAGGCATTGTCGCTTGTTGCCACAAAGTAGATCATCGCGCCGCCTCGTCTTTCTGGCGAAGCATATGCTTTGGTATACTTTCCAGCCATGCCGCCATTGATACGCCGCGTTCCATCGCCGCCAACCGTGCGCTGCGCCAGAAGGCAACTGAAACATCTTTGACTAGTACGTCGGCCCTATTCTGCTTAACGTGCTGAATCCCAACGGTTTTGATCATCGCGTCTAGTTCGGCAGTGGGGCGAAACCATTCCCCTCGGACAAGAGAATCCTTAAACCTAAGATGCAGTTCTGTTTCCGCGCCGAGCGTGCCTTCACAGGAAGCAACTATGCGCAACTTCCTGACGTTTCCGACTTGCAGTTGCTGAAGTCGGGTCTCTGGCGATGCCTTACAGTACCCAATCTTGACATAATTGGTATCGTCTTCCGCAATGAAGTAGATCACTGGGGTTTTCTCCAAGCAAGGAACCGCGTCAGCGCGTCGATCAGGATGCTTTGGAAAGTCCATCCCGGCTTGCTGGCGGCGGCAATCTTCACGGAGGTATGCAGTTCGGAAGGAAGCCGAACGGTGGTTCGGACCAGCCCGCCGCTTGGCTTCCTGTTATGCCTTGCTGTCTTTGTGTCAGCCATCTGTTGCCAACTTTACGGCATAGCTCCGCCCCTGTCAACAGAAAAGAGTGTTCAAAACAGGTAGGATAAATCCGTAGCTAGGCTAGGGGGATGGAGGCTTTGGGACTTGCCGGAAGTACTGAAACCACAGCATGATGACCCAACCCAAGAACGCAGAGACGGCCCCGGCGAGCACGTACACAAACTTGCCGGTGATAGCCATGCCTTTGGCAATGCCTCGCGCCTCTTGCTTGTCGGAATTGAGCGTGCGCTCTTGCTTTTCGATCGCGTGGACCGCGTCCCATAGATGATCCACCTTGGTCTGGACCGCCGTTTCGAATCGCATCAGGTCGCGACTCAACCCCGGAGTGAACACGTCCTGCGCCGCCGATGCCACCTCAAGCCTCTGGACCTTCGGCTCAAGAGTGTTGATACGCCCGTTAGTCGCGTCTTGCCGTTTTGTGATGGCGGAGACACCCAAATCCAGTTTGACCTCCAGCGTGTCGATACTCCCCTGCATCTTGATCTGGCCAGCAGCCAGCCCGTTCAATACCTGGGTCAGTTGCTTCAGCGTGGTTTCGTGCTCATCGCAGCGGCGAGTATCGTTCATTCGTCGTTCCTTTGCCTTGTTAATGGCCGCAGCCACGCGGCGCCGGGCTGATCCAGACGCCGCGCGGCGGGCCGTCTACTGTGCGATCTTCTTGGGTTGCGGCTCGTACGCCACGGCGGCCGGCGTCCCGTCCGGGTTCTTGCCCTGGCCGATGACGGCGATGGCGAGTTGGAAGAATCCGACGGACGCGGCGAAGACTTGCCGCCACTCAGTCGGCACGCCGGGAATTGCCGGCGCTACCGTCTGAAGGAAGAGAGCTATCAACTGAAAGACGATCTGTACGTTTCGCGTCATGGCGTTAAGCCTCCGCCACTTCCGTTTTCAGAGCAGACCAGTCGATGTACGCCAGTTGTGCAGCCGCGCGCGCCACGCTGGTCGTGAGTTCCGGGAACTTCGCCTGCAACATCTCGGCCGCGATCACCAGCGCCTCAGCCTTCAGTTCGTCGATGGTCTTTGCGGACCCGTCCAAGAGCTTCGGGTACTTGGCCTTGATCGCCTTCCACACCGCGTCGTCAACCCCGGTGGGGGTCAGGGTCACAATGACGTTGCCGGCCGTCACAACGAAAGGCATGGCTTTCGCGACGTATTCCAGCGCCTGTTGCGCTTGCCGGGCCGCGCTGCCAGTCTTGAAGTACTTGGAGATCGCACCAAACAGTTTCTTGAGCCAATTCATGTTCTTACCTCGTAGATTCCTTCCTTGTCCAACTCGGCCTTGAGTTTGCGCTTGATCGCCCACACCGGGACGAAGCGCGGTTTGCGTTCGAGGATGAGGGTCAACTCACAGGCCGGTTCGTTGTAGCTGTAGGTGACTTCAAAACCACCGTGCTTCGCAAAACCGGCATCTCCAGGCACACTGAACCCAGCAGCCTCCAAGATTCGCGAGCGTGCCTTTTCGAGCTTTTCCCTGGACACGCCTCCGTAAACAACTTGTTCTGCCACGTCACACCTCCACCACCCTCGAATCGCATTCCACACCCACCGCCGCACCGGAGCGAGCACCTTCCTCCATTGCGCCGACCGCTCGCGTTCCCAACGCCACGCATCGAGCGGCTGCGGGGGCAGCGCCGGTGGTGGCATCAGGATGAAAGCGACCATGGCGGCAGTCATTCGACTTTCGCGACCTCCACCTTCTCGATTTGGGACCAAGGCCAGAACAGATTTGGGGCCTTGAAGGTGTTGTACATGATGAGTTCGAGGCCCGCCGGCAAAAACCGGATGTCCCCCTTGTCCACCATATCCCACACCTTCACATTCGGCGGGCAGGTAACATCGGTAGGAATTCCTGGAACCTCAGTGCAGACGCCGGCGTACTTGAACGTCACCGACACCTTCCAGCGGTACGGTTCTTGGCGGACCACCTTCGCGTCCAGGTAGTACCAGTTCGGGTAGACCCGCTGGATGACGGCATCGCCCTCTCGGACGGTAATGATGACGGCCTGCTCGCCGACTTTCACGTCCCGATCACAGTCAGCAACGGAGATTTTCTTTTCAATCAATTTCCCGGCCGCATCGTATTGCGGGCCGAAGTCAACAACACACGGGACTTGCGCGGCGGCGAACGCGGCGCACAGGATGAACAGAATCAGGATTCTCATTGGGTAGCCTTTCTTGCGGCTTGGATCGCATCAGCCAGTTCCCCTTCGAGGATGGCCAGGATGCTTGTTTCGTATGTAGGCGCCGTCGCGTAGACCGGCGCAATCCCAGACAGTAACTTCTTCCATGAGCGATGGACGATGAACTCGCCCCACGGCTTGCGGTAGGGCTTTCCGTTGGTGATGAGCCGGGCATGGTCTTTGAAGCAGTCGGTTAGGGAGTCGTAGGCCCTGAACCAGTCCTTGACCCGGTACTCCAGGCGACCCCGGCCGTTCGGCTCGGCGGACAGTTGCTCGACGATCATCCGGCCAGGCTTCGACGCCACCCACCTGTCGCGCTCGACTTCTGTGAACCATTCCTTCGTGGTGAGAAGCTGGCCCGGCTCGCCGCCGGACTGCTTGATCCCGAAGCAGTTGTTTCCAGGTGAGTGCTTCAGCCAGCCGCTCTCCAAAGCACACTGGGCGGCTGTGATCTCGGCCGGAAGACCCGATTGCTGCTCGCTCTCAAGCGCGGCTGGCGCAATGATGCTGACTGCTTCATCTTTCGTCATGGTTCAAGCCTTCTCTTCTCACTGGCCATCTCTACCACTGCAACCTCGTGTTGGCGCTCGCCACTTGCGTCAAGATAGACCAGTAGCGCCGCTTGATAATAGTTCGAGAGCCTGATGCAGCCGTGCGTAGGCCGGAACCCGCGCCCGTCGGATGCGAGGTCCCCGCCATGGATGGCAAGCCCGCTTCGGCCATTCTTCATGGCCAGTAGAGCGTCCCCGCCCGTGGGGTACAGCAGGATCGTTCTATGCGGCCCGTAACTCCGTAATCGTGACGCGCTGGTGCCCCAAGGCGCGCCCTGAACCATCCCGACGTACTTGCCTAGCGGCGTGTCCCCGTTGCGCTGTAGCGGGCTCCTGGTGGGATTGCCGACCTTCGCAGCGGCAGCGCCGTCCGCTTTGCCGTAGCAAAAGCATCCGAAGTCGGTCCCGACCAGCGTCAGGTAGCCCCGCTCCCAACGGTTCTTCGGGAGTTCGACGCGGATTCTCACCAATCAACCCCTATTCCATCTACTCGCCGTCCGGTGTTTGGCTCGACCTGTACGGCCCGGTCATCCCACAATTCGATCATTCCGTAGTCTTTCGAGCATGTGACCTCAAGCACTTGGCCGATGTGCTTCTGGCACCATTGCTCAATGGGCGCAAGGGCTTCGTCGCGTTGGTTCCCGTACACCCGAGCAGTGAATATCTTGACGGTCCTCCCCTGCGCAAGCCACCGCTTGACTCGATCTACCATGGAAGAAATCGGCTCTCCAATGTGGTCCGCACTGACCCAGTGATGGTACTGGGCAAGCGTTCCGTCCAAATCAACCCCTATCCAGCCAGCCATGGGTACTTCTCCTTCATCTCGTCCCAGCACAGTAGGCATGTTTCGCATATGCCAGCATGAGTTTCGCCAAAGTACGGATCGAATTCGTAGATCCTGTGGCCTGGATGACGTGGGCATTGTGGGCCATGAATACATCTCAGCCACAAGTCGCATAACCAAAACAGAAAGCGCTTCATCTTCGTACCGCCTCTTCGATCCGCTCCACCACCTCCCGCGCCGTGCCCTCGCTCACCCGGTTTGACAGGCGAAACTTCCCGCACGAACCGTCAACCGCCAGGACCGTCTCGCACATCGGCCCGAAGAAACGACCGTCCGGTTCGGAACGCCGCTTCATGGCCATCGGCTCGGCCTCGCAGCGCCCGTAACGGCCCCGATGGTGGCAGATGGTGCAGATCATGGCTACTCCGGCACTCCCTCAAATTCCAGAGTGCCACGATCTATCGTTTTTACGGATGGACCGGGCCGGGTCAGTTTCAGATCGTAGTCCAGCGTGGCACTGCGCTCGTTCAACGATGCCGTGTCGTTCGGAACAATGGCGATGGCAAACGTGCCAGCCGCCGCGCTGACAACGGTAATGCCACCACTTGCAGTCAGAGTTTTGGTGAACACTACTGTCCTCGCGCCGTCCTGACGCCTTGCCCTGAACGTCATCTCTACGGCGTCACTCAGGCTGACTGGAGTCGTGTGGGTGCTGTCCGTGTAGACCGTTCCCGTGATCTCGTTGTTGTCGCCGGGTATGAGTTCGAGCATAAAAGTCTCCTCCCTATTGGGTCGTGAGCGGAGCGGACGGTTGATCCACTACCTGCAAAACAGCGTCTAATCGCGTGGCTGCCGCCAGAACAGCGAACGGGCCAGCCGCTGCCTGCATGACAGCCGCTAAAGTTGGGGTCGCCGTCAATACAGAGGACGGTTGGTTCACCGTCTGCATGACGGTTGCGAGAGACGACGCCCCGTAGAGAACGGCGGTGGGCGGGACGGTTACGGCGAGCACGGCCACGGCATAGTGCGAAACGGAACTTTCGCTCACGTCGCTGGTCCCGGAGATGGCCACGGTCAGCGTGTCGCTAGCTACCAAGTTGAGGCCGAGTAGGGCGCTCTCCGCGAAGGCCAGCGTGAGCGCGTCGGAAGTCCCCATTGCCAACTCAGAAGATTGGCTTTCGCTTAGGGAGACGACCGCTGCGTCCCCAACTTCGAGCGTGCCGAAAGAAACCTGAGACTCCGCGAAACTGACGGCCAGCGCGTCCGTGGAAGTCAACTCGCAGTGGATAGCTACCGCCTCTGCGCACGCGACGGAGAGAGTATCCGATGCGGTGATAGCCACCATAATTCCGGCTGATTCCACGACCGAGACGGTGAGATCGTCCGAACCCGTCTTCTCGATGGCAGCGCCGGGGAACTCCAGTACCGACGATTCGCTGATTGACGTTGTGAGAGTGTCGCTCGCCGCAAGCGCGGCTTCAAGCGCAGCCGCATCGCCTACCGACACGGCGACCGAATCGCTCGGGCTGACCGCGCACAACGACTCTTGCGCTTCGACGATGGAGGCCGTCAGACTATCCGTCGAACTGAGTTCACTGAAAGACTCCTGCCCTTCCGTGATACTCACCGCGACCGAATCGGCGGCGGACAGCGCGGCCAGGATAGCCGCTGCGTCGTCAACTGACAGAGCCAGGGTATCGCTGCCTGCCAACTCGCCGAATGACGCTTGGGACTCAGCCAGGGCCACGGTGACGGCATCTGCGACCGCAAGCGTCCCCAGTGACTCCTGCGCTTCACTGAGCGCCACGGCGAGGATATCGGAGACGGCTATTAGCCCTTGGCTGGTAACCGCCTCATCCAGGCTGACAGCCACGGTGTCGCTGGCTTCTACGATGACCCCAACAGCGGAGGCATCCGCAATGGAGACGGACGCGGAATCTGACGCCGCCAACGTTCCAAGGGATTGCTGCGACTCTGCGATGGAAACGGAGAGCGAGTCCGTGCGGGCCAATGCACCCTCGGACGCTTGGGCCTCCGATACCGAAACCGTCAGTGTGTCCGTGCGCGCGAGCGCCCCGAGAGAAACTTGGGCTTCTGAAAGCGAAACGGTCAGTGTGTCTGAGGCTGTGATGGCGGTAGGCGCATCACTGATAAGCTGTTCGCCATAGAACGTGGACGGCGAGTTCTCGTTGTTGTACTGGCTGGTGATCCAGTTGGCATCAAGCGCCCCGGAATGGATGCGCACTTCGTCAAGCAAACCGTCGAGAGCATACGATCCGTCTGTATCAGACCAGTTGCCCAAAACCAGTGCCGCGGAGTTGGAATTAGCCGTGTACCCCGACGCGGACGATGCGGTCGGCGTTCCATTGTTGATGGCAATGGATATGACGCCAGTCGCCGCCACCCACTGCACTGTAAAAAAGTAGAGCGTGTTGACGGAAATGGTGACCTTTGCCGTCACCACCGACGCGCCAGAGTTGTAGACGGCGGCGGCCAGCCCCAGGCCGGTGGACACGTAGCCGTTGTCCACCACCACAATATAGTTGTGTGGAATTGAGCCGGTTCCCTTGCCCAGAACTCCGTAGAATGTCCCTGACCCTGGCGTTGAATTGGTGCGGACCCACCCAGTGATCGTAAAATCACTAGCGAGATCGAGCGATGCAGCGTCGGCGACGGCGATGCGATCGGCTCCGTCGCCGCCAAAATCCATACCGTTTCCAAGTTTGACCGCCGCCGAAACGCAGTCGCTGTCCGCATCGGTCAGCGTGCCATTGTTGGCGTTGGAAGTGGAGTCCTTGTAGGCTCCTGCGCTAGTGGAGCGCGCTTCCCCAAGGTGGTAAACGCCCTTGTAACCGGACTTCCAGACGTTCGTTTTGTCGGACTGGTCGGTCGTTACCCCGGAGTCGCCGTAGCCGAGGTAGATAACAGTATCGGTCGAACTCGATAGAGTCGGGATCTTGACCCAGAACACTACCTCGCCCGTGGTGAGCGTGTGTAGTTCCCGCTCGTACTTGAGCGGCGTGGTCAGCGCCTCGTCGCTGTAGAAGTTGAGATCGTAGCCGCTGGCGTTCGCAAGATCCCCGCCGTTCGCGGAGGTCTTCAGCCAGGTGTACGTGCCCGCAAAACAAAGCGGATAATCAGTGCTGTTGCCAGCGCCACACTTCGTGTGGTCAATCGTGATTCTCCGCTTGTATGCGTAGGCCACTGGCTGACCTCGTTAGGCGGCGGTGACTGTCAGCGTAACGGTGATCTGCCAGGACTGGGCGCTCGTCTTCGTGCCCAACGCTTCCACCTTGCGCGACACCATCGTCCCGGCGCTGGCAGCATTGAAGACCGCCCACTCGGCCCAGGCGTAGTTCGCTTCGCTGGTCCCAAACAGCGAGCGGAACGCAAGCGCATTCGATGCCCCGGACGGGTAGGTGGACTCCATGCCCTTGCGAAGTTTGTTCGTTGCCGCCTGTAGATCGGTCTGCGCAACGTCAAATGCTGTGGTGCTGTCGCCCACGCCGATGTAGGCGTTCGCAGCGTTGAATGCGGTCACGCCAGCGCCGATGAGCGCCTGGGCGAGATGGTTACGACCGGCTGTGGTCAGTGCCATTGTCTATCTCCTTTTCTTCGTCAATCACAATCGTCTCGACCGGCTCCATGCCCGGCTCGTACTCGCCGTCAAACTTTTCCAATTTAATGGAAAGTTGCACTTTGATTCCGACAGTTTCGTTAGGTTGCATAATCAGTTCACCGTTACCGTTCCGCTCGCCCGCGCGGTCCCGCACGAGATGCGGTAGTAGTTTGTCCCGGCACTCAGGCCGCTGGCCGAGTAGGTCTGCCGCTTGCCATAGGTGTTAGTCGCCGAGGCATCCGCCGTATCGCTGGACGTGGATGGCAGCGCCGAGCCCACATACACCTTGCAGGCCGCGCCCGAGGGGGCCAGAAACGAAAAACTCGCCGTGCCTGTACCTCCGACCGCCGCAAGGTCCTGGACGCGCTCACGGGGCGTAAATGCCCACATCGGGCGAGTCTTGTAATCTTGGTTCGGAAGCGCTCCCGAGTAGACTCTGTAGGCCGTAACTGGCGAGTATGAACCGATCTTGGTCGCGTCTGCGAGTAGCGCCAATGCTCCGCGAGCCACCACCGGGTACCCGTCCGTGTTGGCCACATACGTGGCCCAGAAACCAGGTATCCAGGTGACCGTGGCGCTGGCGGTGTGAGCCGCTGGTGTTGTGCCCCATACCCCGCGTTTATAGAGCGCGACCGTCGCCTTGCCAGCCGAAGGGGAGTTGATCGTGTGGGTTCCGCTCAACTGAACAATCTCATCGTCAATCTCGACGTAGCTCTCATTGAGCCATGAATCCCCGGTGTTGCGAATGTCCATCGTTGTGAGGACCATACTGGTGGCCGAACTGGAAATGTCGGCGTCCAATGTATAACTGGTGACATAGCTGCTGAGCACGTCTGCGAAAGTGGTGGCGATCGCCCCGGACCCTCCGACTCCCCATTGAATGTCTCTCAGTAGATACATGGACTTCGGGCTCGACAGGACGCGGCCTGCAAGGTTTGCTGCCATAGCATCTCGAACGTGGGTGAACATCGGCTGGTCATCCACGTCGAGAATCGCCCCAGTGGAAGCGATCCAAGCCCACACCGCGGCCATATAGCTCTGCCAATAGCCCGTCGTGGTCCGGGCTCCGTCCGCGAACCCATCACTCGTACTGGTTTTCAAGCTGCCGTAGCTGACTTGGTATAACGGGTTAGATGTCAGTTGCCCTACTGTGCTTTCGATCCACCAGGCCCGGCCAGCGCACCAGGAATCGTAGACCTGATTCAGCGAGGTTGCGTCGCTGCGAACATACGAGGCACACGTAGGGTCGTCGGGCGGATCGGCTCCATTCGCGAGCATCATGACGCCCTCGGTCCAGCGGGCGTTGCGCTGGAGTTTGTCGGCAAAGTAGGGTTTCTCAACCTCGGAATCAGGTGTGAGGATGTAGGCCCAAGCCAGATCCCGCATTACCCAAGGCGTGGCCCGCAAGCCTTCGTCGTACCATATAATGCCCTGCGGATTGTACCGGACCCCGCCATTCCACGATCCTGGGTCAGTATAGCTACCTGTCCCGGCCGGAGTCGTCGCCAGCGCAAACGCAGCCTCCATTTGAGCCCCAGTAATGTAGTAGTGGTATCCAGTCAGGAACGCTGGGATGGCATAAAACGGCGGTTCGTGGCTCGTGAAGTTGGTGACGCCCGCTGCCTTCCACCCATTCAGATGCGAGGTCACTGACCAGTCGCCATACATGCCCCGACCATCACAGGGAGATGCCGCGCAGGCAGCCGGCCAGGCCGTTTGCTCAGATGTTGCACCCAGCGGATAGCTCATCCTGGCGTTGATTGTCACGAATCGACCGACCGCCGAGGTGGAGTCGTACCAGGAAAAGAACGTCTTGGTCGCGTCTGTTTCCATGTAGTGGATTGGCGCGCTGCCCGCCGCATCCGCGTTGCCAATGACAAGTTTGTCCCAGACCTCTTTTCTCTTTGCCACAGTGGTTGACCCGTGGCCCATCAGGTAGAGGTAGTTGAGGTACCAGGTCGGGATCAGGGCAATGTCGCCGCGGCCCCCAGTCGTGCCGACGGCCTTGGTCCAATTGCCGCAGTAGGTTGCATGGCTGCACCACTGAACATCGTCGCTTCCCACGTAAGAGTCGTAGAGGCTCAGCGTCGTGTCGGCGAGGGTGTTCGCGACGGCCAGATTGTAGTCGTACGGCCCGATCAGCTTGGTGTGGATGAGATACGGGAAGTTGTAGTCAACCACGATGGCCCCCGGCGCTGTACCGCTCCAAGAGCGCGAGTGGCGACGGGAGCGTGGATGAAACAGTTTGCTCGTGACGCTGTAGGCAGTCGTGGCCTCAGCATTGCCGGTTTTCACCGAGAGGCTGATGCTGTCGAACCCCTGCAACCGCAACAGAGAGGCGTTCTGCAAAATCGCATCCACCTCGACGCCGCCCCACGCCGTGAGAGCCCCCGCCCCATCCGGGTCTGGATAGAAGCGGATCTCAAAGACAGGGTGGAGGCTCTTGTAGGTGTTAGAAGTTGGGGCGATCCAGGCTGACGTGCCAGTGTCATACGTCCAGCCGAAGTCGTAGGCAAAGCTTGACGACCGGTCCTCCACAATCACCGCCGAGACGACCGGCCCTCGCAGCATCCACCGCCACGCTGCCGCGGCGAGCATTGTCCGCGCGGATGCACTGTACTCGATCGAGTTCACCGTCCCATACCAAGTCGCAGACCACGATCCCGTCCCGCCGCCTGTGTCGTAGTCGAGCATGTTGGCTTGCGTGAGCGCCGCCGTTTGGCAAGTGCTCAGGTTTCCCAGATGGCAGGGGTTCGAGTCACGCACGAAGTCCACCGTCGCCGAGCCGTTGGCCGTGAGGTCCAGTCGGAAGCTCACGTAGGCCGCCATCACGCTGCCATCCGGCCAGGTAGTGGACACGTCCACCTGCCAGACACTCGGGACTGTCCCCCCAATGCGCGGCTTCGGGTAGGTGCCCGTGGCGAACTCCCCCTGAGCGAACGATCGGTAGATCGTCAGGGGCCGCGCGGTCTGGGACGATCCGCTGGCCTCGTGGACCACGACGCTGTTGTCCAATGCCAGCAATGGCAGGGCGAGTAGGGCGATGATCAGGGCTTTCATGCGTGGTCTACCTCGCAGCCGTGCTCGTGATGAGCGGCATGACCAACTTCTCGACGCTCATCTTCCTAGCGGAAGTTGAGTTGATGAAGTTCGCCACAAAGGGCTGCATATTACCAGTAGTTGAGATGTTGGTTGTGATGTCACAACCACTGGCACAGATCGTTTTAGCCGTCCCCCCGTTGACGGAGGCATAGATTTTGTTCGCTGTCACTCCATCTGAGTACAGATGGAATATGTTATAGGAAGTGTTCGCCGCGACCCCCATCGACACCGCTGTATCGGTCGAGGACGCTCGACTGACCAACATAAAATCTGTGTCGCTGGCGGTAGTTGAGTAGCGGAAAAAGAAACCTTTGTCGCCGGGCGGGTCGCCGTTGTAGAGCCCCTGAAGTCCAGCGTAAAGGATCACGTTGGTCGTCGCGTCGACCTTTACTCTCCAAATGAGATTCCACGGCTTGTCCGTGTTCGCGTAAAATTGCGTTGCTGGTCCGTATCCACCGCTCTGAAAATTGAGCCAGCACCCGTTGCCGCTGGTCGTGCCCGTGGTGACCTCCCACTGCCCAAAGTCTTCCCAATTGCTCGCAGAAACCAAGCTCGCTGTACACGTCCCACCGTGCCCGTAACGCCAATGCAGCGCACCTACACTAAAGCTGTCGGCAGTCCCGACAGGGGCAACAAAATCATCCACCAGCACTTTTTGGCGCATGTCAGTGGGGTCGTACGAGATTGCTGTCCCGCTGATGCTGATGCCGTAGCCCGCCGTGGCCGCGCTCCCAGAACCTCCAATAACGGTGTACGTCCCGCCTGAGCAGGTGTAGAGATTCTGCCCTGCTGATGCGTCCGTCTTCACAAACAGTTGCCCGCCCGTGCAGGAACCCGGCACAGTGGTCCCCTCGGACACTCGCACAACGCTGGCAGCCGAGGCGTTGATGCCAGCCGTGTTTGTGTAGGTGCCGGTCTGCGTGCTGGCCCCACGCGTCTCGGTCTGGGCGGATGCGATGCTCACCAAAAGCAAAATCATCAGGAAGTGTTTCATCGGTTAATCCCCACTGAGAAGGTTTTTCCATCTGCGACGGCAATACCAGTCGCCGAGTAGTTGCACAGCCGAACCACAACAAGATCCGTAGCCGGGATCATCATGCCAACGATCCCAGCTTCAAGCGTTGCCGGCCATCCAGGAGAGTGCTTGTCACCGCCCACCGCCCCAACAACAGTAATGTTCTTATCGACACATCCAGACGCGATGGTCCCCCACGAGTTCAATGTAGCCGAGCCCTCGAGGTCATACGATGACGTGACGTACTCGATATCCGTCGCGCCGGTGTTGACTCTCACTCGCTTGAGAGCGTTGCCGGTCATTGATGGAAACAACGCGACGCGCGCAGCCGCCGCCGTGGTCGCTCCAGTGCCGCCCTGCGAGATTGCAGCGGTCCCGCTGATCTGGCTGAACGCGTAGTCATTGGTCGCCGAGACCACGGCCCCGGTCCGCCCGAACACGCTCGACACGTCTCCGCCGCCTCCGGTGTACCCAGAGCCGGCGTGAAGATAACAAGTCCCGGTCCAAGCCGGGTCCACGGTGATCGTCACGTCGCCGCTGCCGTTCTTCGCCCATGACGCCGGATTGATCTTCGCCCCGGTCGTCACCGTGTAGCATCCACCATCCAAGGGGTTCGTACCGAGGCCGTGCGTTGCGGCGGTGGCTGTCTTTGTCGTGTCGCCACTGAAGGAAACCGCATATGGGGAGCTTGCGGACCCAGAGCCACAAGCCGCCGCCGCTACCTCCAACTTCGTCCCGTCGGCTGCGACTTGCACACAGCGTCCAGCAGTCCAAGAAGTGTTATTCGTCCCGCCCTTTGCCAACCCAAGCGTCGTAATCGTCGCCTCTTTCCCAGACAGCGCAGTGACGAGATCCGTTACCTGCGACTGTGGAATAGTCATTGGATCGCTTCCCGCAGCCGCGTGGGAGGAGGCATGAGCGGTAGGTACCCTGGCATCCGTAAGGCGCGAATCGGACCCCTCTACCTTGTTCGCAAGGTCCGTTACCAGACCCGTCACCTGCGCCTCTGTCACGGTCACCGGATCACTACCGGCTGCTGCGTGGTTAGAAGCGTGAGCAGTAGGTGCTCGAGCATCCGTCAACCTAGAATCTCCCGTCCCTACTTTCCCGCTCAGGTCCGTCACCAAGTTCGTGATCTGGGACTGGGCCAACGTCACCGGGTCTGACCCGGCAACTCCGTGGTTAGTCCCGTGATCGGCTGTCAGCGCCGCGTAGAGGTCCGTCTGTGCGCTCAATGTGCCCGTGATTCCACCCCAGGCCACGGCGGAGATAGTGTCGCCGCAACTAAATGTGTTCGTGGCGGCGGTGTACTTCAGCGCCTTGCCCACGGCTCCGCAATCCGGCACCACATTCAGACTGAATCCAGTGCCGTTGCCCATGATGAGAGTGTCGTCTGTCGCCGTAAGCGGTCCCCAGTGCGAGCCGAGCCACGCGAGCGGCTGATACAGGTAGGCCCCCGACTGCGCCAGCTGCGCCAGCGCGACCGTTCCGATGGGCGTAGCGACCGCCGTGCCCACCCGCACAGCCCGAACCGTTGTGGGCGACGGCGAAGTGGGAATAACCCAGATTTCGGTCCATGCGGTCGGCGCGTTTCCGTTCGGGGCCAGCCGGACACGGTATTGATTTTGCTGACCTGTCGGGACCGTACAACCCGTGTTGGCTGGCAGTGTGATCGACACCAGCCCGGACGTGATGGTGTAGGTCTTCGTGCCCCGCACGTAGGTCACCGAACTGCACGTCATGTCGGGCGACTCCACCGTGATGCGCCCAACGAACTTCTCGTTCTCAGGCCCGGTATAGAGGGTGTCGGTGATGGTGACAGTCTGCGCCACCATCACGCCACTAAACGCTAAGGCGATGATCACAGTGGTGATGGCTCGCATGGTCGCTCCCCTAGGTGCAGATAATCCTGAACACATTGCCAGCCGCGTTGGTCGTCTGGTTGACCGCGTTGGCCAGCCCGGTCAGAACCAAGCTGCACACCAGCAGGGCAAACAAATATCGCTTCATACGTTCTCCTTTTCTAAGTATATGGTTCTAAACGGTTTTCTCTAAAGTTGCGACCACAAATAGACAGCGGCCGAAAGTTGTTTCCACTCAATGTCTTATGGCCGTAGATGAAAATGCTTGACAGCAGTTGGCGTTCCTGTATGCTTGGGGCATGACCATCGAGGAGTGCTGGAACATCTACCGGTCGGAGCACCTGCCCACCATCATTGACAAGCGGCGGCAGGAGGCCGCATGGAAGCGGCTGTCCGTCCTCGCCAAGACCAAGGTTGAAAACGTGACGCCCGCCGTCATCCTGCGCTACGTCACCAAGCGGGGCGGCGGTGCTACGGCCAAGCGAGAACTTGCTACGCTGCGAGCGTCCATCCGCTACTGCGCCAAGACGGGCAGGATTCCCGCCGCGCCCATCATCTTCGCCAACATCGTCGAGAAGCCCCGCCTCCGCTGGTGTACCATCGACGAGATGCGCACTCTCATCGTGGCCGCCGAGGCGGCAGGGATCGGAGACTTCGTGCGCATCATGGTGCTCACCGGCCAACGTCCCGGTGCGGTCCTCACCCTGCGGTGGTCCCAAGTAGATGAGCACGCGCAGGTTGTTGACTTTAACCGGGGCGTGGCTCGCGCCAAGAAAGCTGGCGTGCTGCCCATTAAGGGATCTCTGGCCGCTATCCTCGACCGGCTGCGCGAGACGACCGGCGGCGTGGGCTACGTTCTCTGGGGCCGCAAGTTGCGCGACATCCGTCGGCCCTGGCACAATGCCATCACGGCGGCTGGACTGGGATGGGTCACACCCCACGTCCTGCGCCACAGCGTTGCAACCAATCTCGTCAAGGAGGGAGTCCCGCTGAATGAGGTTTCTAAACTGCTCGGCCACACCAGCATCGTCACGACCGAGCGTGTCTATGTGAAGTACACCCCGGACTACCTGACCAATTCCGTTGGCCGGCTGTCTGCGAGTTTCGGAGTATGATAATGCAGCCATTTATGACAACTCAGCAGGTCGCCGAGTACCTCAATTGCAGCGCCATGCACGTTCGCAACCTTGAGAAAGCGGGGAAGTTGAAGTGCCTCAACGCGGGGCTGGGCACCAAGAACAGGTTCGTGCGATATCGCCGGCAGGATGTTGTCGCGTTCATGGCGAGACGCGTTCCCCGCCCCGGAAAACCGGCTTCCCGCCCACCATCCGATCAAGACTGGTAATGGCCTCCATCTTCTGCTCCGTCGTGGCTTCGTCCCAAGCCTTGTGAGAACTGGTCATCGCGTTGAGTTTCGCGGTGACGGAACTCGCCATCTTGCGTTCGATGTCGAGGCGCTGGTTCTTGTCCTTGATGGCGATGTAGTTCGGATCCTGCTTGAGTTTGCCGACAGCCTGGTTTACGGCCTTCTCGCGTAGGGCCGCAAGCGCGTCGTAGATTCTCTGGTCAACCTCACCGCCTCGCGCCTCCTCGAACCGTGCGGTGATGGACTGAGCCACGTTCTGACCGCCGACTTCATCCTGGGGAATCGCGCCCATGCTGGCGGCAGCAGAATCGACAGCGTTGATGAGTTCGGGGGCCGCGCCGCCGATCGTATCCTTGATGAACTCCTCTGCCATGACGGGCGAGATACCCGCCGCCGAAGCCGCTTTACGGATGGTGCCGCTGGTGTTCGGCATAACCTGTTGCTCGGGCGGGAGGTTTTCAAGCCGCCGTGGCAACTTCGGGCTGCCCCGGAAAAAGTCCTTGTTCGTGTACGCCTGAACTCCCGGCTTGACGATTTGCGGGGTGAGGCCCGCTGCCATGCCGTTGACTGTCGGTTCAACCGGGCTGACCGCACCAACCAACTTTGTCGCAACCTCTTGAAAGGTCACTGGGTCCGCTCCGTACTGCGCCTCGATAACGCGGCGCACGGGCACAGTCAGGCTGCTCAGGCCGGGAGCGAGTTTCACTTTGACGATGCCCTCGTACTTGTTCGTCTTGGGGTTGAGATGAGCCCCCGGCGTCACGATGATGAGGTTGTTGTCCTTCTCGTACTTGCGGATGTCGTCGTAGATTTTCTTCCGCTCCGGGTCGCTGAGATTGTAGTAGGTCGTCAGGGCGACGGGCAGGTACAGACCTACGGCAATCTTCGAGGCCGTCTCGATTGGTCTGTCTTTAATCGCCCGTGCCGTGATTCTTGCGCCCTGGAGTCCAGCGTTGAGATAGAGGATCATCCCGTTGAAGGCGCGAGTGACGTTGCCGGAACGCCGGTAGTTTGGCAGCTCGTTGTTGGACGCGATGGCGGCAAGAATCTCCGCGTCCTCAAGAGTGTGCCCCTTGGCGAGTTCTGCCTTCTTGGTTCCGATGTAGTTTCGTGCCCGCCCAAATTGCTCTGACCGGCTGATGACATCTTCCATCGCCCTGAAGACATCGACCGAGGAACGGATGGGATGGGATGCAACGTACTTGCCCCAGTCCTTCCCGCTCCGACTGGCGCGGATGGCGTCGAGCGTATGTTCCCGCGTGTTGCGGTAGAGATCGAGTTGCGTGAACCCGGCCCCGTGCGCTTCGATCTTGCCCCACTCTTCGCCGTGTAGAACTCCCGCCTTGAACGCCTCCCACCATACAGCCGGGTTGAGCGTCGTCTGCTTTGCGTTCTTCGACGTGATGAGAGTCGTCATAAGATCGACAGGCAGGTTGGCCGCGGCGAATGCGGGGCGAACGTCCGTGGTGAAGAACCGCGTCAACCGAGCTGGATACCCCACGATCTTTGCCGCGATGCCCAACGTCTGAGCGTCAAGAGTCTTGGCCGCAGCCGCGAACTCCGGCGTCGTCTCGAACACCCTCCGGCTGCCGTCTTCTAGATAACTGAATGAGTTTTTTGGAACTTCCTTGTCTCTCGTCGCGTCTCGGATTAGTTCATTCAGCCCCGGCAGTTCCGAGTAACTAGCAAGCGTTCGCGCTGCTCTGTTCCGCTCACCCTGAGAGAATGCGGCGCGGGTGCGCTCCATCATCTCGAACATCGGGTTGTCGATCTGCCGGGCAGAACCTTTGCGTTTGGCGTAAACGGTTTGCTTGGAGAGATGGGCGACTTGACGATTCGGCTTGGCCGACTCCGGCGCTGCGCGGTCGATGGCCTCGAATACGCGGGCCAATGGAACGTGTTCCCCACCGTACTCCAACTTCCACTGCTCGGCTGCATTCTTTGAAACCAACCCAGCATCCACGCTGTAATCCAGGAGTGAGTTTCCGTACTCGTAGAACTTCTCGGACAACTGATCGTAGGTCACCCCTCCCGAACGAGTGTCGGCGGGTACGTCCTTCCATGCTTCGACGTAGCGGGCATCGCTTTCTAGATCGCGCCCAGTTTCGCGCCCTTGTGCTGCTGCCTCACGGACAGCTTCCTTGGCGATGAGGAACTGATCGAAGCGATCCATTTTGTCCGGAGACTTGATAACGTCAAGAAGCCCGTTGCTTTCCATGAACCGCTCGGATGCTTCGTGGGAGCCAAGCGACCGGTCGGCGTAGTACTCAAATCGTGATGTTGGGAGAATCTCGAACTTGTGTTCCTTCTGCGCTGCGGCAGTGGCATCCAGAATCGGAGAGAGCGAGTCGAGCCCTTCCGTCTTTGCCTTGGCGACGGTCTGCTGAAACGCATCCAAAGCTCGCTTGGTCCTGCCGCCCCTCGCCGCCTCGCGTTCTGCGATCTTGGTCTTGGCGTAGGTGTCCGCCCACTGTTGCTCTGGGGTAAGCGTTTCTGTTGGAGTGAATGGATTCGGGATGGAAAGCGCCCCCGACTCCGGGTTCTTCTCTGTGGCCTTAGTTGCTTTCTCCGTAGCGGTCGCCTTATTCTCCGATTCCATCGCCTTTGTCTTGCTGTTTTCGGCGGCGGCGTGGATGAGCGGCAGCCCCGCACCCGCGACGGCGAACCCGGCTTCGGCTACGTTCTTGACTGTGGGGTCTTCGATGGCCTGTCGAACTGGCTCGACAGCGGCCTGCGTCATGTCAGCGCCGAATGCGGCTCCCGCACCGATGCCCGCCTGTTCGGCAATCTTGGCCTTTAGTGCGAGCGAGGCAGCTTCAGGGGCACCCGCCGCCTGCGCTGTCTTGGCGGCTTGCCGCATCATCTGGCCCGTCTTCCCAGCCAAGGGAAGTGCTACCCCAACTGGGGATGATTGGAACTCGGCCAGTCCGCTGAGGAACTTCAAACCTTCCTCGGTCACATCGCCGATGGCCGGGATGGCTGGCAGGTTCCGCTTCAGTTGCTCCGTCGTCCCGCGACCGCCCACAGTGTCGATAACCTTGGTTGCCACATCGCGCAGACCGCCCGGAGCGTTGAACCCCGTGTCGATTCTCTCAGGCAGCGACGTGTACTTCTTCCCAGTCGCTTCAGTGATCTGCTGCGGGACGCCCGTCATGGCCGCGTGGGCAAACCCAGCGGGGCTTAGAGGATGCGGCTTTTCCCGCGGTTCATCTTCCCCTTGACTCATGGCGCTTGCGACTTTGCCAAGTCCACGCACCAGCCACGACCCCTCGGGTTCCACCTCCGTCGCACGAGCAGGCAGGTTCGGGAGATCCGCTCCCACTTGCGGAGCCGACTTGAGGATGTTCGTTCTGATCGCCGCAGCGATCTGATCGTTCGTCATCCCGTCCGGGAACTCGACTACGCCAACACCAGGGATTTCGACATCAGTCGGCATTTCTGGCCTACTCCACCTTCCCCGTGGCCGGGTTGTACTTCAGCTTCGGTTTCTGTGCTGCCGGTGCGCTCGCACGAGCCTGCGACTGGATTCCGGCCTCTGGGTACTGGAAGTGCGGAGTTGCGTCCCCCGTAGCCGCTCCGATGGACTCCTCATATTCGTCCTGAATCCGTTGCTTTTGCGCCAGGAGCCATTCGTAGGCTTCCTGCTCGGAAGCAAAGTCCGGCGGTTTGTCCTTCGACGTTAGAGCGTTGTACCCGGACTTCAGAAGCCGGACTGACCTTCGCACCTTCTCTTCCGCGTCTCTCAGGTCGCGGGTCTTTTTGTTGTTGATCGCGATTTTCTGCGCGGGCGTGAACTGCGCCGGGCGTTGCCCGCTGCCAGCGGCCTTTCGCGCATCTGCCGCGTCGAGGTCCTTCACGACAGAGGCCGCGATGGGATCGCCCAACTTCGCTGCGTACCGCAACTGGTTCTCGTTGAAGGACGGCATCGCCGCCTGCTTCGGCTGCTGGTTCAGCAACCTGGCATTGTTCTCCATCGCCTGAATGGCCGCATGGTTGGCCGTGCTGACCGGCCCCGAGGCGAGTTGACCGGCCACGATGTCCCGGCCTACGCCCTTCTCGTAGATGTCCACATCGCGCCGCGCCTTGTTCTCTGCCGCGCCCTGCTGGCCGCTGCGCACCCGCTGCTCCTCGTTCAGTAGTGCCATCAGACCAGCTTCCTGGTTGGCCCTATCGGCCTCGTGGTAGCCCAGACCGGCCATCGCGCCCTCTCCGATTCCGCCCATCAGGCGCGGAGACTTGGACGCCATCATGGCGAACCCGGCCTGCATCAGAGCGCGGTTCAAGCGGTTCTTCTCGCTATCCGTGATCTTGGCTTTCCGCTTGGCGATCTCAGGCAACATCATCGAGAGGTAGTCTTCGGTCGCGCTGCTTGGCGGCGGCGTGACAGCAATCTGCGGAGCAGGCAGCAACTTGGACAGGTAGTAGTTCGGATCGACCGGCTGCTGCACAGGACCGCCTTCGGCCAGCCCCACCACCCCGCCGCGCCACATTGGCTGCTGCATGGGCGGCTGCGGTTGAGGCGCCGGCATCTGCGCATTCGCGTTCGCCATCAACTCCTGCACCACCGTCGATTGCGGCCCCGGCATCGACTCCCGCGTCTTCTTGCGCCGCGTCATCTCAGCCGCCACCACAAACTGAGGCAACGACCCACCCCGAAGCGACTGCTGGAGTTGCTGGTCCGAGAGACTCATCGCCATCTTTGCTGATTCAACGAGGTTCATATTGCCCCTCTTCCCTAGCCCTGGTTGTAGTAGCTGCCCATTGCGCCGAGTCCGGCGGTTGCCAGCCCAAGGATTCCGCTATACGGGCTCGCCTGCTGGCCCTGCGTGTACTGCTCCGTCGAGACGGTCGTCGGCACGCCGTTCAGCAGGTTTGAGTAGTAGCTCATCATCTGCAACGGGTAGTCCCGCTGGTTCAGAAAGTTTTGATAGTTGTAGTCGAGGTACTGCTGGTTGTACGCATCAGCCTGTGCCCCCGCAGATCTCAACGAGTTCAATTGATTATTGAGGTTCGTGGTGTACTGGCCCGACGCATCCATCATTCCAGCCGCCGCATCCTGACGCGCATTCATGGCGTTGAGGTTGGTCCCCACGACGCTGCTCTGAATACCCTCCGCCGTCTTGGCCGCTTCCATGTCGAGTTCCGACTGCCGCTGCCGCCCGGTGTCTGTGAGATTGGCCCCAAACTGCCGAGACTGTTCGTTGAGGTTTGCTGACTGGAGTGCCGCCTCCAGGCCCTGCCCACTGAGAGAGGTCAGCCCGGAGAGGTTCCGGTCCTGGACCTGCCCGTACTGACCCTGGTTGGCGAGATCAGCCTGCAAGCCAGCGCTGCGGTCACGCTCGAACTGCTGCTGCGCATTGAGGTAAGCGTCATTCAGCCCGGTCTTTTGGATCTCATCCAGCTGCCGGGTGTACTCGCGGTTTGCCATGCCCTCCACAACGCCATGCCGCCCGCCGCCGAAAGCTCCCGCCGCCACCGCGTTCGCTCCGATTTGGGGCAACGCCTCCTGGTACGCCTCGGTCGCCTTGGCCTTCTGAATGTCGGTCACATTCTGCTGGTAGGGGTTCATGTAGCTCTGCGCTACGCCGGGATCAGTGAAGTTGCCCGTGTTGACCGCCTGATAGTTACCACCCGTGTAGCCAGCCAGCGCCCCCGCGTTGCCGCCCATCAGGTTGGCGGCGCTGTACTGCGCTGGGTCATATGACCCAGCCTGATAGGTATTCATGGGCGTCTGCTGCGACCAGTCCCGAATCTGCGTGTGGTACGCCATGTCGGGGTCGGTGAAACCCTCAGCCATGCGCTGCATCGAATAGTTGCCCAACTCAATTGGCGAGTAGATGGTCTGGCTCGGATCAACGAGACTCTCGTTCATCCTCTGCGTCCCGGCCATATACATGTTGGTGAGGTCGCCCATTTCGCCGAACCGCTGTCCGGGGTAGGGCGTGTAGGAGCCGACCGGCATGCCGGTGATCGCGCCCTCGGGCACGTTCGTGTCCGACCCGGTTTGGCTATCTAAGATGCCGCCAGAGTCCATCCCCACGACGCCGCCCTTGGCGAGAAGTTGCAACAGCCCACCGCCGGCCATGATCCGGGTCGGCTCCCCTTGGAGTATGCCCATTGCAATCATTTCGTCTCGCATCATCGCGTCGGCCATCGCCTGCGGCGTGTTGGCGTAGGTATTGGCGACCAGCCCCGCATTCTGCCCCTGGTTTGGGCTGCCCTTCGCTGTAATGGCGGTTTGCGGAGCCCACGCGAACGGCCCCTGCGTCGGGGAGGCGCTTGTTACTCCGAGGTTGCCGCCGGGATTCAGCCGCTGAAGCTGCTCCAGTGCAAACTGCGTGCCTGCCTCGGATGCCCATTCTCTGTTGTTCTGATTCAACGGAACCGTAGTCCCGTCATTGCGCAGTTCTGTCCCCCTCGTCTCCGACAGCCAGGAGTTCGCAGGCATGGTTGCCATGAGTTGATTGGCTCCAACTGTGGGTTGGCCCAGCCCGAGTTGAGAACCGAGAGTGTTCCCCGTCCTATTCGGTTTGCTATCGGGGCGCGGTGTTCCCGTCGTGGAGCCAGACGTGCGGGAACTCGGCAGACTGAAATTGTTTGTGCCGGTCGTCTGCGTGGGTTGACCTGTCTGCGGCGTTGCGGGGGCCAGCCCGCCAACAAACTGCTGCGACTGTGTGGTAGCCGGCTGCGTTGCCGGGGCCACCCAGGGCGAGGTGTAGCCGCCTTGCTGCGACTGCTGCTGATTCCACGACGGCAGATAGGGCGATGGCGTTTTGGGTGTGTTGCGGTCCTCAACGGCCTGAAAGATCGGAGTGTACGGCTGCTGCGGCTGGTTGTTGGTCTCGTTGAGATTCATGCCGAGCCACGATCCCCAGAACTTGTTCCCGTCCGAGTCCGGACGTGCGTTGTTCAGTCCGGGATCTCCGAGGTTCGGATCTCCTGCTGTCGGCAGGTCTGTGCGCTGTGCGGTCCCGAAGACGTAGGGCTGTGCAGACGCAAGCATCTGCAAGTACATGTTTTTGAGCCACTCCGGGATCGTGCTAGTTGTAGTTGTCGAACTCGTGTCGGTGAGAGCCATTGACCTTGATCTCCTTCTCGATCGTGATGCGCGTGACTACCCAGCCTGACCCTGCGAGTGCCCGCTCCCAGCCGCGGCGACCGCCCCCTTCGAGGCGCGTACAACCGGTTTCTCTGGCGTAGGCTTCCATCGCTTCAAGTCCTGGCCGAAGCCACTTCGTCATCGCAGACCCGCCGACGACCGGGATGGTCAGAACTGAACATTTCGGGAACCGCTGAATCGCGGTCACAAAGGCGAGTACCAATTTCTCGCCGTCCCGAATCGTCCACAGTTCCGTCAACCCGGACTCCAACGGTTGCAGGAGATCGTCAACATCGTATCGGCCACCGCTCCTGTTTGTGGCCTTGCGCAAAAGCGGACTGACTTCGGGCCATACCGTAGGCACGCTGTCAGCCGAAATGCGGCTAATAACCAATCCCACCGCCTAACCTCTTTGGCTGCGTCGGTTTACCCGTCCGCTGCCGTCGAACCAACTCCATCAGCCCTTCCAACTGCTCCGCACCAGCCTTCGTGCTTCCGTCGCCCAGGCCGCTGACAACATCTGCTGGCAGGACAAACTCCCCATCTGAAAGGAGGATGTCCCGGCTCGGTGAACGAGCCGGGACCAAATCGTCCATTCCGCCGCCGGGACCAGTTACTAGCCCCGCTTTTTCGGCAGGTCCGGACCTTCCTCCTTGCCCGAGAATCTCATTGCGAAAGTCGATGAACTCTTCCATCCCGAAGTAGTCGATGAACGCCTTGATGGCCCCCTGCGGGTCACGCCCGCCGCCCATTAGAGCCTCACGCGCTGCGGCCACAACCGACTGAGCCGCCCGGGCGTCGTCATCCACTGGGCCACCCGCCGCCATCCCCGGCACCATCGGGCGGTAGCCGGTCACGACATCGGTGAAGAACTGATGTTCGGGGTCCACGCCCATGCGGTAGCCTTCCGGGGCGGGGTTGTAGCGCCGCTCAAGGATGGGGCTGTATGCCTGCCCTTTGTTAAAGTTGTCGAGCGATGCCTGGGCGTTGGCGGACGTGTTCGACTTCTTGGACGAATCTCCACTGCCCAACTTCTTCGAGATGGCCGCGCTTGCGCCGCCGCCAATGGCCGAAACCAGAATCGGGATCAACGCTGATTCGATGCCCATATTCGCTCCTATCTCTATGCTACCGTTACTGTTCCTACAGACGAGACAATTTCAAAAGAATGCGCGTTGGCGATCTGCGGAACCACCATCCGAAGGTGCCCATCCCCGTCAACCCAGACCTCTCCGATGCCCAATCCAGCGCCGGCCACGTCGTACCGCACGAACCGAAGGCCCGTCAATTTCGCCCGCTGCGGACTGTAAACGTCCGAGATGAGCGTGTTCAAAATACGGAGAATATCGTTCAGCGCATTCGGGCCGCTAGTTGTGCCCAGATTCGGCGGCGCTGATCGCTTCTCAATCATCGGCGTCCATCCTCTTGCAACCGCAGCCGCACGGAACCCACGCGCCAGGCCGTCCCGGCTGTCGTATTCTCGATTTTGACCGCCATCTGACGGCCACGGACCCGCACGTTTTTCTTTGCGCCGCCGCCATTGGCGTACACCGTGAACGGAGCCAGCGTCTGCGCGGCACCCGGCACGCCGCGATGCGATATCACAATGTCCACCATCTGCTCGTCTTCTGAACCGGTCCCACGGAATTCCACGTCCGGGATGATGGCATCCACAAAGGCGAACTTCTCGCCGTCGTCCAAGTCGAAGTCGCTGGACTCAATGTGCGACAGCAGCGCCGCCCCGTCCGCGTCCACTCCAGACTCCTGGAGGTACACGATGCCGCCGGCGGCGCCGTAGATTTTCCCGCTGTCCACCGACTCTGCCCATGCCGTGCGGGACATCGTGCCGTAGCTCCACACGTTATCGACGTAGTTGTAGAGAACGAACCGGTCGATCTCAACAGAGTCTTCACTCGGATAGAACCAGATGACCTCGTTGTGCTTGGTGATTCTGCCGCCGATTACCTTCTCGGTCTGGCTGTTGTTCATCCCGCTGAACACGTAGTCGCTGATGGGGCAGGGGATCTGATCGACGCGGCCCGTGTAGGCGAAGAACCCGCCGCTGCCCATCCAGTAGATCGTGTTGTTCGCGCTCACAGGCGCGTGGACCGAGGCGATGGTGGTGGCCGACGAGATCAACTCGAACGAGAACGTGTAGGGCGGCCCGGTGAACCGCATCGAGTACAGGGCAGAGTCGGTCCAGATCAGCGTCTCGTTCTTCGAGAACAACGACGCCACGATGCGCGAGCCGACGCTCAACCGGTAGTAGCCCGCCGTGTTGGTGGATGTCGGGGTCCAGTCGATCAGGCTCTCCTGCGAAGACCAGCGAACCATGAGCAGGTCCTGGCTGGCTGACCCGATGGGGTTGGCCCCCATCGCAACGACGTGCCGGTCGAGGTAACTGATCCCCATGATCGAGACGACCGTGGGCGCATCGGACGACCCGGCGAGCGACGTGATGTTGACCATGCGTGCGGCCAAGCCCGCGCTCTTGCTCCAGTAGTAGATGCCGCCACCGTTGGGCGCAGCCAGTAGGTTCTCGCCGAAGTTTCCCTGAGTCCAGGTCCGCAACTGGTAGACCGTCGCCCCGATGCTCGACGACGTGCCGTAGGCAGGGTAGCCGTAAGGTCCGCTGCCCCAGCCGTCGCCGCTGACGTAATCAGCCAGCCCGATTGGGATTTGATAGGCCGCTACGACGGATGACCCGCCGCCCGACACGCTGCCAGCGGTGGCCGTTCCTGCCGTCAGAATCTGATACCCGTCCACGCTGCCGACGTAGTAGATTTGATGCTCTTTGTTGATGTCGGCGGCGGCAATCCCGTCAATCGGGCCGGTCGCTCCGGAGATCGTCACATAGTCGCCCGCCGCCGCGCCGTGCGCCGTGTCGGTGATAGTGATGAGGCCAGATCCGGCGAGAACCGTAATCATGGGGTCTGCCCCCAGCGTGACGGTTCGGCGAACTGGCGTCACGTCGTAGAACAGCGCCCCGTAGTAGATGTAGAACTTGATGTTGGTCCCGATGCCAGCGTAAGCCCCGTAGTCTAGAGCAACCCACGGGTGGATGGAGCGGCACTGGCCGAGATACGAGGTGATTGACTCGCGGACGTAGCCTCCAATCGACTCAGGAAATCCAGCCCGGAACCGGACATTGTTGCAGTCGTACCAGCCGCCTTCGTTGGCGTAGTTGGTCGCGTCCCGCACGATGCCAGGCCGGAATGTGAATTTCTTGAGAGGCATCTTTAGAACCCGCTCGGCCCTGTTGTTGTGGGATAGATGTACGACACGACGTTCACCGGAATGCCGCTGATGGTTAGCGTGATTGTGTTGTAGTTGATCGTGTGTCCGTGGCCCATCGTCGCCGTCATGAGCGTCGAAAGAAGTGTGCCGCCGTGATAGACCGACGTTGAAGCATGCGTATGCGACAGGGCAGCCTTATCGTTCAGTAGGTTGGCGAGATCTGTCTGTGCGCTAACCGTGCCTGTGATTCCGCCCCAAGCCACACTGGCCGTCACGGTGGCCGGAACCCAGGCCGACCCGGACCACTTGAGGTACTGGCCGGTCGTCGCCCCACCCTGTGCGATTTTCGTAAGCGAGAGCGTCCCGGTGATGTCGGACTCGGTATGCGTGTGCGAGGATGCCGCCTTCGCGTCGAGAGCCGTCTGAAGCCCGGTGATGGTAGAAATGGCTTGCGTGTGAGACGCCGCCGCTTTGCCGTCCAGAGTGGCCTGCAAGCTCGTCACGTCGGAGATCAGGATGGTGCCGAGCGCGTGCGTGTGGCTGGAGTCCGCCTTCGCCGTGATGGCCGAGTACACGTCGCTCTGTGCGCTCAGGGTGCCCGTGATGTTGCCCCAGGCCACCGACGCTTCGCCCAGTCCGTCGCCAGTTAAATCGGTAGACGGTGCCCACGCGCTACCGTCCCACTTCAGGACCTGGCCCATCGTCGCGCCGCCCTGCGCAAGTCGCGCCAGCGCCAGCGCCCCAGTAGCAAGATTAGACGCATTCGTAGCATCGGTGGTCGCACTGGCCGCCAGAGCCAGTGGTGCCCACGCGGACCCGTTCCAGCCGAGAGCGTTGCCCGACACCGCACCGCCCTGCGCAATGCGAGCCAGCGACAGTGCACCGGCTGAGATGTTGTCAGCGTTGGTCGTGTCGGTGGTCGCACTGGCCACCAGGCCGGTGATCTTGGAGTTCGCCAGAGCCGTGATCCACGATGGGTTGCTATAGGAACCGGTCAGGCTGGCATAGCCGCCCACCAGCGTATCGACGTAAGTCTTCGTGGTGAGGTGGCCTGAATCCGTAGGCGCTCCGCCGCTCACAGTTCCGGTCGCAACAACCGTCCCGCCTACCGTCACGTTGCCGGAAGCGGTCAACGTCGCCAGCGACAGATTTGCTAGAGCGTTTGCGACAGCCGCGCCCACACCCGCGCCGTCGCAGAAAATGAGCGTGGACTTGCCCGCCGCGATAGCCACCGTCGCCCCGCTGCCCTGGCCTATCGTCACGATCTGGTCGCTGTCGTTGACGATCAGCAGGAACCGTTCCGCGTTGTTCGGCACAATGGTCACCGCCACACCCGCTCCCGGCGTCCCGTAGAACCGGATGACCTTGCTCCGCTGCACCCCGGCGGTTCCGTCCGTGATTTCGAGCGCGTAGGTGGATGTGGTCAACTCGATGGCGCTGTAGCCGCCGATGGCCTGATCGAGAAACTCGATGGTTTCGTTCAGCGTTGCGCCCCACGACCCGGCCTGTTCGCCGGTCGGGATCAGTTCCAGTCCGAGTCCATTGGTGTATGTGCTTGGCATTATGCAATCCTCACGATGGCCGATGCCGCATCCGCTGTCGGGAACTCAACCGTGAACGTGCTGGCAACCGACGCCTTATCCATCCCGAAGTCCAGGACCGCCACAGCCGGGTTGCCGCCGACAGATGAGTTGTAGATCAGTGCGCCGCGGACTCCAGTGAAGTCGCCCGACCATGTGGCGTTGTCGAAGTCAACGAACGCCGTTTTTCCGATGACGCCCGCCACCGCGCCCGACGCAACTCCGTTCGAGGAGAGCGCCGCGCCGCCTGCCGTGTAGCCAGTAAAGACGATCTCATTGGCCGCAGAGTAGGCGGCGGTGGCCTCGGTCATCGTGGCCGAACTCGTGTAGAGCGCGATCTTAAACGTATGGCCGGTCGTCTCCGTGAAGTCATGGACTCCAGTGAGAATCTCCGTCTTGAACGTGTCGCAAACGTAGTTACCAGTGAATGCCATGCTAGGTCTCGATTCTCAAGTCAGGCTTGCGGTGAACGTCCTTCATTGCGCGGCCTTCGCGCAGGAGTTGGATCTCAGCCAGCGATGCGTCGTAGAGTTGCTTCTTGGCTGCAATCTCGTCGATCGGTTTCTTCATGAAGATGGCGGCTTCGAGCAGGCAGGCGTCGAGCAACAGGTTGTAGGCGTTGTCGCCTAACCAACTCGTGCCGCTGTCCACGATGGAATCTGGCGGTGCCCCGTACTCCAGGGTGTAGGGATAGGCTCCAGCCGGGGGAGGGGCGATGACAAATGTGTCGTCATCTGAGAGCGCGTAGTATTCCGGGAAACCGGAGACAGCGGTCGGGAACGCCACGCGGATGTAACTTAGATCCTTCAGTTTTAGCGCCCGCTCCCCGGTGGTCGGCAGGGTCACCATCATGGATTTCTGGTAGAGGAAGCCGGTGGGAACGTCCAGCGTCTCGACGTTGGCGGTCAGTGTCCCTGTTGATAATCGTTTCCCATTAGGGATGCGCACGGCCAAGCCGATCCGGTTCTCCGCTTTTCGCACCATCACAGGGATGTTGGCAACGAACGAGGCTTCGTCGTTTTCTTCCCACGCTTGAATGGCATCGACCAGATCGGAGTAGTTCATGTCAACTCCTCTTTTTGCCGCCCTTTGCTTTGGCCGTCTTGGCCGTGGCGTTCTTCTTCACCATGCCGCCACAGGCTTTCGTGGTGGTCTTCGGTTTCCTGTTTTTCATAAGTTCCTTTACCAGCGTTGTGATGCCAGCAGCAGCGGCTCCGCCCAGGACTGACCCTCCCTGGCCCGCCATCGTCCCGATGAGAGCGCTGCTGATGAGGTCAGGGGCATAGTCGCGCCATGACTTGCGCCGTGGCATGAACCCGTCGCCGCCCGGCAGTCTGCGTGGGTCGAATGGCTGCCCCTGTGTCCCTGCGGGCAGGGGAGCCGCGCCGTAAGCCGGGGCCGCACCCTGCGGGACGGTCTGCTGAGGCAGTGCAAAATCAGGCTGAGCCACGGTCATCTGCTGTTGTTGCGGCTGCTGCCACGTCGGGGTGAACTGCGGAGCGCCTGTCGGCCCGCCCTCCAACATCCTCACAGGTTGCCTAAATCTCGCCATTACACACCTCCAGATATCGTGACCCTGCCCACCTTGCTCCATATCTCCAGTCCAACAACGGGCTTAAACCCGCAAAACGTCCGGCTGCGCAGGTCGTTGGGCGGGCGGGCGCATTCCAACGCTTCCGCATCCACAGTCAGATACTGGCCCACGTAATCCTGCTCGTTATCCACGTCGTTACAGGCGCGGCAGACGACCAAGCCCGTCCTTCGTCCGTCCGTCAGTTGCTCGCTCAGGTCACGATAGCGATACCGTAATCCGCATCGGTCGCAGATCCCAGCAGCGTACTTGCCTGAAACGAATAGGCTCATCGTGCAATCCCAGGCCGGATGAACAGAGAACTCCGGTCCCGATCCTCCTGCTCTGCGCGGTGGAACTCCTCTTCGTAGAACGACTTTAGAAGCGGTATCCGCTGAATCGCGTCGGGCGTCTTGATTGCAAGGTAGTAGGCCAAGCCCGCCACCAGCGCTGGCAGAAACCGAAACGGCACGTCCATCGTCTTGTCGGTGTCCGAAGCCGCCTCGTACATCCGGCGCATCCGCCAGTAGTAGAGCGAATACGCGGAGTCCGGCACCGGCCACAAGTAAACGTAGGGCGTCAACTTGCGATTGACGAAGTAGGTTGTCGGGCGGCCCTGCTGTGTCTTCGATGTGATCTTGGAGTACGAATCGAATGAGGCCCTGGCCAGCGGCAGATCCGTGCCTTCGTTGCGCAGCGCCGCGTCGAGGATGTCCACCGTAGCCGACCCAAGAGAATAGGATTCAGTTCCCGCCACCAGAGGCAGCACGACCGACTCGACCGTCCACAGATTCAAACCCCGGTTCGCCCACTCCAGTAGGAGCAGGTTCAGGCTACGCCGTGCTGTCTCGAATTGATACCCGCCGCGAATCTCAACACCCACGCGCTCATAGGCTTCTTCGATGAGATCACGAGCATTCAGGTCGAACGCGGTCGTCGTCGATGCAGACATCTCTACTCCTCATGCGGATGGGTATGCGCGTGGGGAATCTCCACGGGTTGCTGCTTCAACACGAGGTCGAGATCGTCGGTGATCTCGTATCCTTCGGGGATGGCCTCGACAAGCAGGGCGCGTAGGGCTGCGAGGTACTCGTTCTCCTCGTTGACGGCGTTTGTCAAACTCTGCCGGTGCTCAAATTGCCGGACTTTCGCGTACATCACCTTGACCTGCGCCGCCCGGATGGCAAGCTTCTGGTTATCTGTGAGCACCGGGCCTTCGACGATGGGGACAATGGGGGCCATCACGCCCCCGCCTGTAAAACGGTGACTACGGATTCCGCTGCCGCCGTGCTGACTGCGCGAATGGCGGTATATGGCCCCCCAAGTGTGACGATCCAGTTGGCTGTTGCAAATGCGGAGGCCGACTCAACCTCAAACCACGCCACTCCGCCGTCCGTATGGCCAGCGGCTGTGAGATCATTAAGGCCCGTCCCGGTGAATGTGATGCTCGACTTGACGGTGGGAGTCACCGTAAAGGACCACGTTTCCGTATCGGTGTGACCGGTTGTCGCGGCGAACGTCAGGATGACGCCATTGCCGAGATCGTTGGTCGTGCTGATCTCGACACCTTCGGCCCCGCTTGTGAATGAGGACCCGGTGCCCCAGGAGAACGTATCCGGGGTGCCTTCGGCGTCGATGGCAATGTTGATGGTGAGCGTCTCTGCCGGGTCGTACTCAGTGAAAATGTTCTCCAGTGTTGCCTGAAGTTTCACTGTACCCGAACCGCTTTTGGTAACCGTGATGGGCGCATCGTATACCGCGTTGAGCGGGATGGCTCCGGTCGTGTTGTCAACGCCTGAAACTGTTCTTACGATTGGCCTTGCCATGATTGCCTCGCTTTCTTCAGGAGTGGGGAGGAGTTGCCCCTCCCCCACCATGACTAAACCTGAACGTAGGTCACCGTGACGCGGACGTACCCGGCGGTCGTAGCGCCAGTCGGTGTGACCGTCGCGTGGATCGTGGTGTTCGCGCCGACGTTCGCCATCGCCAGCAATTGCGCACCCGTGCAAGCCGGGGCGATGCGGCCCGTGGCCGTTTTCACGTCGATGCTGCCCGCGTACTGCGTGCCAGCCGCCGCGCTGCCGATCGACAGGACCGCGGACGTGGCGCTATTGAACGCCGTGCCGACATCGCACATGAGATCCAGCAACCGCGAGTTCGCCGGAACCACGATGGTCGAGGTCACGACGGCGGTCGAGTTCTGAGCGATGGTGGTGGACTGCGACAGAACGACTTGGCCGAGATTGACCCCGGTGTTCTCTTTGATGGTGCCCACCTTGAGTGGGCCTTTGAAAGTAGACTGTGCCATTTGTTTCTCCTACGAGAGTTGGGCCGCACTGTCTTCGTAGCGTCCCCCAGGCGGGTCAGCGCGGCTCTATCTCCTGGACCGGACAGGGGCCTTGCGGCCCCCGCCTAAACCTACGCGCCAGGCGTCCCAAAGACACCCAACGGATCGCTCACGCCGAACGAGTAGCGCTCGCTCGCCTTGAACTTCAGGTTGCCCGTCTCGAAGTCCGAATCCTTCTCGAACTTGTAGGGCCGGCGAACGAACATCTTCATGCCGTTCGGAACGTCGGTGGTCAGGAACCAGCCATTCGTGTCGGTCAGGTAGTTGTTCACCGCGTACCCGCCCGAAATGGCGTTGGTCTTGACCAGCGCGTTGATGTCCCGATCCGCCGTGCCGGGGCGATCCGCGTTGTCGAGCAACCTGGATGCCACGAATTGCAAGTCGGTGGGGATGAGCAACCGCTTCGGCTTGGCTGCGATCAGCAGGCCGCGGTCGTCGGTCCACTTGCTGATCTGAATGGTCGCGGCCTCAAGCGAGGTCTCGTTCAGATCGGCGGCAGTGGACAGCAGGTTGGATACCGTGCCTCCGCCATTGAGCGGGTGGGACGCGCTGAACAGGTACACGGCATCGCCGGACTTGAACGTCGCGAACCCGCTGTTGAGCGGGACAACGGACTTGATCTGCTTGGTCTGGGCCATCGCCCGCGCCAGAGCCTTCGTGTACCGCTTGGAGACGGACTCATAGAGGTTGTCCTCCATCGCCTCCTCGGTGATGACGAAGCCTAGCGCGATGGTCTGGTGGGTGTACCGGGCCACCCAGCCTTCCTGCGCGTGGTCGTACACGATGCCCTGGCCTTCGTACTTGACTTGGGCCTGGCCAAAGCCGGAGAGTTTCAACTCCTCTTCAAACGCCCTCTCGGACGTTTCGACTTCGTAGATCATCGTGTGCTGTTCGGGGTACTGTTTGTACTCCAACCCAAAGAGAGCCTTCAGGCCGGGAACCAGTTCTTTCGCGAGTTGTGCTCTTGAGATGGCCATTGTCGTTCCCTCCTACCGGCCTTCAGCAATCCCGTAAGCGTGGACTGCGGGGTTGAATTTCACGATCACGTCCGGGTAGGACGTGGCGGGGTCAAGGACATCCACGATGCGGACGGCCAGAGTGGCTGTCGTGGCGATGGAGCCATAGGTCAGGTTGATGGCGCTGCGCCCGGTCACCGTGCTGCCCGCCCCGAAGTTGCCGAGGGGCGCGTTCAGGCCGATGGCCGCTTTGGTCACCGCACCGCTGCCCTGCACCTTGAACAGCATGGCTGGGTCGTCCCAGATATACAGTTCAACGTCGGTCGCTCCGTTGGCGATCGCACTGGCAGGAAGGAAGTTCGACCAGGTGGGTTTGCCGGTGGAATCGACGTAGCTGCATCCAGCCATTACGCCGACCGGCGTGTTCACACCGATGGATGTGGTCGGGGACGCAACTGCGGCGATCGGTTCGCCAAGCGCGGAACTCACCAAGTCGCCCTGGAAGATCCCGACCGTGGAAGTGGTCGTCATGGAGAGCCTTCGGGTGGCCCCGTTAAACGGCTGGCCCGAAAGTTGCCCGACAGGAAGAAGCCCGTATGGGGCCGCTGTGTTCGGCATCTGCTTACCTCATTCGTTGTCGTCTAGCGGCCCGCCCGTCATCGGGCTACTCTGGACCGCCGATCCGGCTGCTCATGTTGACTGTCATGGGCATGGCCGGATGCTGTGCCTGTGCCAGCGCGGCATTCACCGACTGAACCTGCTGTTCAGACTTGCGGGCGAAATGTTCGTTCCGCGCTCTGACTTCCGCTTCCGGCATCTTGCAGAGGATCAACCCACCGATCTCGATGGTGTCCCCTGTGTTCTTGCGGGAGTCTGCCAACTGAGCAAGTTCCGGGTGTTCGGATGCCTTCAACGGCACCCACCCGTCACGGAAACGCTTGTTCATGTTGGCGTCGTCCGTGTTGCCCAGGTAGCCGACCCTGATCCAACGGAAAGCCCACCCGGGCTGCGGCGTTGGGACCGGGAGCGGACTGTCATCATCCCAATTGCGGGGGCGCGCCGCTTCGGCGCGAGTCACTGTCTCTCTTGAGGTGCGGTCAGCCATTGGCTTCGTTCTCCTGGTAGTACCGGGCATACTCCGCGAGGGGCACGCCCAGCCGTTTTGCAGTTTCTGCCGCGCTTTTGGGCAGAACCAGTTTTTTCGATCCAGCCCCATTCGACCGGACGCTGGGTGCGACGATCTGCGGGGCAGGCTTGGGTTTCGCCGGAGCGGCGTGACCCAGTTTTTCGGGGAAGGTTGCGACCATTTGCTGGTCGATGAACTTGAGATACCCGATCGAGCCGGGGATCAGGTCTTCGGTTAGCGCCTTGTGGTGCATCGCCAAAGCGTAGTCGGTCATTTCCTTGTCCTGAGCGAACCAGGGGTTGCGTCCCTGCCACTCCTGCAACTGCCGCTGGAACTTCTGCGCCATCTGCGCCTGATACTGTTCGACTTGCGGAGGCGGCTGGAGTTCGCCCAGTTGCTGTGCCGCTGGCTGTTGAGGTTGAGGCGGCGGCTGGAAATTCATGGCGATGTTCTGCCGCTGGGCGGCGAGCATCGACATCTTCTCGGTGGCTTCGGCGATCTTGTCGGCATCGCCCAACTCGGTCGCCTGCCTCAGACAAGATGGCGTGTTGAGGATCTCAGCGTCCAACCGTCCCAGCGTGGAGTCGTAGGAGACTTTCTGTCCGGCGGCTACCTGCTGCTCCAACTGCTGTTTCTGCGTGTAGACGTTCTTGGCCCAGGCGGCTGCCTGATCGCGCTCCCGCTCGGCCTGCTCGGCGCGGCGGCGCATGTCGTGAACGTCGAACTTCAACTTGCTGATGCGGTGCTGGACCCGCTTGCCGAGAGCTTCCTTCTCTTCGAGGGGCGTCTCTTCGGCTGTTTCGCGGCGCGGAGGGCGGCGGTCTTCGGGAGGCGTGTCGTCAACGATCTCGACTTCTACTTCGGCGTCGGCCTTTGGCTCCGGCTCAGGTTCCGGCTCGGCCTTGACTTCAGGCTTGGAAGCGGCTTCCTGGTCCAGTTCCACGAACAGGTCGCGGTCTTCGTCAACCGGCGGCGGGATTCCGGGCATGGGCGTCGTCATGGCCGCTGCACCTCGCTCGGATCAGACACCACGGCTTCCACCGTGTCGTCGTTGATGATGCGGTACTCATTGTCACCGCGAATGAACCGTGTCCCGCTGTAGGCGCGGAACATCACGAAGTCGCCCACGGCGCACCAGGGGCCGGTCGGGAACCGGCTTGCGTCTTTGTAGGCGTCCGGTCCCAGCGCGACGACTTGGCCCAGGATCGAGGCGACCTCTTCCGTCTTGCGGGACTGGTCGGGCAGATAGACCGAACCGACTTTTTCGGATTTCCTGGGGATCAGGAGAATGATCCTGTATCCCGTCGGTTTGGGCTGCTTCGGCTCCGGCGCAGCCGAAAGGGCTATGGTTTCGGTGACGGCTGGCATAGGCACGCTGGCCGGCCAGATTGCAGTGCTCATTACTCTGGTTCTCCTTCAGGCAAGTCGAAGTGCTGCTTCTTGAGCAGTTCCTTCAACTCGGTTTTTGCCCGTTCAAAGGCGGCGATAGCGCCGACCATCTCCCGGTAATGCGCGTAGTCAGTCGCGTTGCCGCGACTGATGACGCCGGATCTGTGCTGGATCTCGGTATCCAGGTACTTCAGGAACTCGTACAGCGCCGCGGCTTCAGGGGTCATTGCTGGCCTCCATCAAAGTTGGGCGGCGAGGGCGGCGGCTTCATCGCTTCCAGCGCGAAGTCGGCTACCCGTTCGGCTTCCGCGATGTCTTCCCGCGACTCGATCGCCTCGTTCGCCATGCGCTCCTGCTGGGCGAGACGGGCAGATTCCAGAGCCATCTTGTCGTCGTGCTGCTTACGGGCAAGTTGCAGTTTCCCTGCGGCAGTGGCAGCGGCGGACTGAGCCTTTTGCGCGTTGATCTGCAACTCGGCCTGCTGCATCTGAACGACCGGATCGTTGGCCGCCTGCTGGGCCTGCTGCGCTTCGACCGCGGCTTTCGACTGGGCCAGTGCCTTGCGGCTACCCTCAGCCATCAATGTCGAAACCATGCGTTCCACTTCCGGCGTCATCGGCTCGCCTGGCAGCGGAATCTGCGTGCCGATCTGACGCTCGACCTTATCGCGGTGCGCAAACGCAAGATGCTCGGCGATGTGCGCGTCGATGCCCGCCTTCATCTGGTTGCCCAAGGCGCTTTGATTGAATACCTGGATGGTCTTGGGGTCGTTCAGCAGCGACAGATGCACTTCCATGTGCGCGTCGTGGTCCTGATGCGGGAACACCTTCGTTGGCTTGCTGGTGAGCATGGCGATGTTCTCGGCCAGCGGGTCGGCTAACTTTCCGGCACCCTTATCTGGCACGAGTTCAGCCGCGCCCTGCACGCCGATCGCTTCAAGCATCTGCCGGTGCAATTTCGGCATGTCGTAGATGCTTGGGTTCTGGGCAGACAACTGCAATGCCGCCTGAAGTTGCGTGACCCGCATCGCCATCGAAGCGGCGTTGGGGTCCGACACCGGGATCACGTCCACGCGATCGTCGAAGTCGGCAGCCTTCGAGTCGCGCCCACCCACGGACGGCTCGAACTCGTACACCTCTTTGGCGTAGCGGATCAGCGGCATCAGCAGCCGGAACTCCTGGCGCTGCGACTCGTGCAACCGCGCCTGGATGGCTGTCATGACCTTCATTGCGCGTTCGAGCAGGGCGACTGTCGTACCGACCGGGGCTTCCTGGTTGCCCTCGCCGACCTGAATGTCCTGGGTTGAGGCAAACCGGCGGGCTTCGGCCACCATGGTTGTCATCAACTGGAACAGGACCGCGCTCGGTTCCTTGTAGGGCAGCGGGAAAAACGACTCCCGCAACGCGCCACCACCGGTATCCACGTCCCGCCACTCGGCTGGCTGGTGCGGATCGTCGTCGTTCTTGATCCGCAAGTCCTTTGATTTGTAGCCGCCGGGCAGATTGGACAGCGTTCCGGCGTCCACCAACTGCCGCAGGATGGACGTGGCCGCCTTTGTGGCCCCGCCGATGAGATGAATCAGGCCGAATCCGTAGGCTTCCAGGCCGGGCACGTAGCGGTAGTGGACAAAATGGAGCCGTTTCCGCTTGTCCGGGTCTTGCTCCTCCCAGTTCCGGTAGACTGCAAGGATTTTCTTGCTCTCTTCGTCGATCGTGACGACGTAAGGCAGCGCGATGCCCGTGTTTTCGATCTGGCCGGTGTCCTGATTGACGGCGATGTCCGCAAACGGGGCCGGGAGGTCCAGATTAACGTGCATCTCGAAGAGTTTTCGGGGTGGCTTGGCGGCGCTGTCCGCCGGACGGGCCTGTCCGGTCAGTTCGCCCTTCTTTTCGTCGATCTCGTCGCCAGATTGGACCGATTCGGACAAGTCCATGCGCTTGTAGAAGCCGGCCTGCTGCAACTTCTTGACATCATTAGTGTCTCTACTGATGATGTGGGTGTAGCGGGGGCACGTCTCCAGCCGGGAGTACCCGTAGGGCAGGATGAAGTCCTCGGCTGGCACGAAAATGGCGGTGGGGCGCTTCAGGATGGGGTCAATGTAGACCTTGCGAAACGCAGAACCGGTCATGGGGACCGCAAACAGCAGTTGCTCGGTCTCGTCCCGGTACTCCGGCATCTTTTCTGTGAGCCAGTAGTTGAACTCGTCCTGGACGCGGGCTGCTTGGGCACGGCGGGCGTCATCCGCCTTGCCAAGAATCTTGCATTTGGCCGGTCCCGCCGCCGGGAACATCTCCGTGATGGACTGCGCCTGGAACCGGATGATGCCTTCGGCCAGCATGGGGTGGAACACGCCGCAGGCCCCCGGCCATGGGCGGACCCGATCCTCGAATTTCAGGCCAACGAGGTCCAGCCCCTCTTTATAGGTGCGTTCCCAGACTTCGCGGGACTGCCGATCGGCGTCCAACTGGGCGATGAGGTCGCTGGCGATGGAGGCAAGGTCGGTATCAGACAGGAACTCGGCCAGATTGTCGAGGTGTCTGGGTTCGGGCAGGGTGTCGTCGATCTCAATTTGCGGCTCGTCACCCTCCACAAACACTTCGAGCATCTCATCGCTGGCAGGCGGTGGCTCCACGCCACTGAAACCGTTCGGAGACCGTTCGATCATGTGATACCCGGTTGGTCACCCATCAACCAAACGATATCACATTATCAGTATCATTAGCGAAGTCAGGTCAGTAGTAATCTGCTTTGCGCCGCAGCCTCTTGTTTTTGCGCTCGTCGTCCTCGTCGCTGTCCAGACGGATGAATCCGCCCTGACGGAAGCGCAACAGGGCCGCTGTGACCGAATCCACGTAGTCGTCGTGGTCGCCGGCGGGGAAGTCGGCTACCTCCTGGATGACTTCCTCGGCCCACCGGGACGGCGGTGCGTACACAACCCCGCTCGAAAACAGGTCCGCGACTGCGTTCAGACGGGCAATTTTGTCCTCGCCGCGGCTGGGGGTGTAGTCGCGCACCGGCACACCCGCCCGGCGCAACTCCTGAAGCAGCGGCGCTCCAGACGCCTTCGCCTCCACGATCAGCGTATCGGGACGGTGGAACCGGTAGACCTCCAGCGCCTTCTTTTTGAGGTCCGGGAACTCAAACTTGTCCCTAAACGCATCAAGCAGCAGGATTTTCGTCTGTGGTGTGCCGTCGTCCGCGAGGTGTGTGAACACGCCCCAAGTGGTGCAGGCGCTGTAGTCGGCCCGCTGGGACTTGAGGAAGGCCGTGTCCCAACTCTGAATGACGAACTCAAAGTCCTCCCGCTTGGGCGGTTCGGGGCTGGCCCACGTCTGCCACCACGACTTCTTCACGATGGCGGCCTGTTGGGAGGTAGGCTCCTGCTGGTACTGCGCCATCCACGCATGAACGGGCAGCGATGCTTTGATCTGGAGGAGTTCTTCCAGTTTCCAGAACTCCGGCCACATTGCTTCGCCGGAAGGCAAAATGGCTGGAAACTCAATGACTTCCCACTTGTCCGCGCCCTCGCGGTTGTACTGATCGTCTATAAGGCGACCGACAAGATCTCTCTTGGACCATCGTGTCTGGATGTGGACGATTCGGCCACCCGGCTGGAGGCGTTGGCGAGGGCCGCTCATGTACCATTCATATGCAGTATCAAAGACTTGCGGGTTGCCCTGCTTGGCTTCCTGTTCACTGTGCGCATCGTCAATGATGAGCAGCGTCGCGCCCTTTCCGGTCACAGCGCCAGAAACCCCGACAGCAAAGTATTCTCCGCCGTGATTGGTGGCCCATCTGCCAGCGGCCTTGGAGTCGGTCTTCAGGCTGACTCCTGGAAATATCTGCTGGAACTCAGGCTTTGTAAACAGATCGCGCACCTTGCGCCCGAACCCGACCGCCAGTTCCGCTGTGTTGGACGCCTGAATGACCTTGCCGTCAGGGTATTTCCCCAAATACCAAGCGGGTAGGTGGATGGACCCAAACTCAGACTTTGAACAGCGTGGCGGCATACAGATGATGAGCCGCTTCAAATCCCCGTCCACCAGCCGCTCGAACGCATTTGCCATGATCTCGTGGTGGTGGCCGTGGATGAACCCCCGCCAGGTATGGCGCACAAACTGCAAGAACCACTTCCCGCACTCCTCCTGCTTCTGCTCTATCTCCGCGCGGGCCACCAGGTCCATGATTTCGGCCATCTGATCCGGCGGAATGTTCTTCGCCGCCCGCAACTTGTCCATGTAGAAGGCCAGGACCTCGGGCGTGAACTCGATTTTTGGGGGCTGGACGACAGATGCCATGCTCTCAGGATACTATTGATAACGATTCTCAAAATATTGCTTGCTTGCAAGCAAGGCTTGCAATACTATTGGGCTGTGAAGGCAAGTGTTCGTTTCCCTGTCTGGCTCAACGAACGGGCGGGCCTACGACTTCAGCAGGTCATCGCCATCATGGGCGGCTGCAAGCCCACTATCGCTGTCGAGGAACTCTGTATTCAGTTCTTGGAACGGTACAAAGCCATCCAGGAAGACCCTGAGCCACCACCGACCCCCACCTCAAGGAGATAGCCGCCTATGTTGATGTCTCTTGACGCGCTTGTGGACCAAAAGGTGCGTATCCACTGGAAAAGGACACCGGAAACGGAACCACCCAAAGAGTATTTCCTCGTTGGCGCGGACCCTCAAATGGCGGCGCTGTTCCTGCGGCGTGTGGATGACCCACCGGAAAGCGACACCCTCCTTATCCCGTTTGCGGACGTGGAAACCCTCTACGTTTCGTCTAGCGATATTCTGATGGCGAAGCCGAGCAAGCGCCTTGGCAGCCTCAGTTCCCGCGCCCTCGACCTGCTCGAAGACTTCAACTGCGTCACGGTGAAAGACGTGACGCAACTATCGAAGACCGCCATCCTCGAACGCTCCGGGGCGGGCCAGGCCACGATTCAGAACATCGAACGCGCACTGGCGCAGTACGGATTCAGGCTGAAACCATGAAACACATTTCTGCTTCTCTACTTAATGCGGAGGACATCGAACGTGTCCGTGACGCCAATATTATCGAAGAAACGGTAGCTGCGGCCCGCTTGATGTATCGCAAACATCCAGGTATCGCAATTGCTCCCACTGGCAATGTGGTAGTAACAGGGTACAAGCGCTACAGGACAGAAGACCCAGCAAAGCCGGTCTGGCTGAACGCTTGGATTCTTGTTGGGACGAACAAGGACTCGCCGCTGAAGGCGACCGGTTTTGTGAAGCGTCTTCGTCTTCAGTCTCTTGTCCACGCTCTCGACCTTGCTGAAGCGGGTCTGCGGGTGTGGTCTCTCAAATCGGGGGAATCCATCGCAATTGATTTACGTGACCTGGATACGGTTTTGGACGGCGTGACTTTCGAGTTCGATGGGTTCTACGCCACAAGCGGAGGGGTCTACCCTACCCCGCCCAAACTGATCCCGCGCGTGCGGCGGCTGCTTGGGCTGAAACCATGACGACGTGGAACGAAGGGCAATTTGTAGCAGAAGGATATACGCTCTGCGAGAAGTGCAGGATGGTGTACTTTTCCCGCGATGCGAGAGGCGACGTGTCGTACCACGAGTGCCTGCCAGAGCACAGAATTGCCGCCCTCGAAACCGCGCTCCGGGAGATGGCGGGTGTGCTGGCTGAAGCCAGAGACCACCTGTATGAGAAACAAGACTGGGCGCGAGTCCGCGACATGTCCCGCGAAGTCCTCGCCCGCCACGCCAAAATACTGGAGACGACATGACCAAACCCTTTCTCCTCATCTACACCCCCGCCAACATGGGAATGCTCTACAAGGACTACGGCGCGACGCTGATTAAACTCACCCTCACCCTCGAACGCGCTGGCATTGAGTTCCTTTACGTCAACGCCGAATGCAGCGACATCGTGCAGGGACGCGCCACTGCGCTCGACATTTTCCAGCGCTACCCGCAATGCACGCACTTGTGGTTTCTCGACGCCGACATGGACTTCGACCCGCCCACCGCCATCCTGGAAATGCTCGCCGCCGACGAGGACGTAGTGGCTGGGGCCTACCCCTGCCGCGGCCCGGACCCCACCTGGATGTGCATGGCCCCAGATGTCACTGTCAACGAAAAGGGGCTGATCGAGGCTACCCACGTCGCCACGGGATGCATGTTGCTGAAGCGTGGCGTCATCGGCCGGCTCATCGAGGCGTACCCGGAACTTCAAATGGAGTTCGGGTGGCGGGGCGAACTGAAGTCGTTCCTGTTCTTCGACGCCCGCCCGTCGCTCGACAATCCCAACATCTACATCAGCGACGACTACGGGTTCTGCGAACTGTGGCGCAAGATCGGCGGCAAACTCTGGATCTACCCGGACATCACGTTCCGGCACTACTGGACGACGTACAACCACGGCAACTTCGGCGAGTGGCTGAAGGCGCGGGCAGAGCAGGCAGCGGAGGTCGCCAATGTCTAGCCCGCTCCTCTACATGGGCGGCGCGTTGGGGAGTTACGCTGGCTCGGCTTACGACAGCCGGGCTTACGCAAACCAGTACGGCCCATCTGAATGGCGCGATATCTGCGTCTCGACGACTCAACCTCTCAACCTCAGTTTCTATCCCATCCCGTCGCCCACCACAACCTGCTCCTACTGCCGGTCGCGCAACCTCACCTCAACCAACTGCCCCAACTGCGGGGCACCCGTCTAGGAGACACGATGACACTAGATAAACACGCCGCGGAACTCTGGGCGCGTGACGGCGCACACAACGAATCGACTTTCGTCTACCTCTCACCCGAATACCAGAAGTTGTGGTTCTGCAAGGCATACGACGAGGCCGCCGAGCGCGACCAGATTGAGAAGCGACTCAGCATGGTTCAGGCCCAGTTCCACCGCATCGCCCGCGCCCTCGGCTACGAAACCGTCGTCGAACACAAACTCATTGCCGACCTCGCCATCGCCGCGATCGAGAGCAGGGAGAAAGGGGGTCTGAAGGCTGCGTCCCCGCCCACAGCACCACCAGAAAAGAAGGCGATTCACCTAGTGGAGAAAGTTGAACAAATCTGTAAAGACATGAACTCCGTTTCTCAGCGATGGCACGAGTTGGAGGCTGAAGACAAGCACCGTATCGTCGAAACGATTCATGCCGAGAATATCCACATCGAACAACTCAAGCGAGAGCGAGCCGAAGCCCGCAGTGCGCTGAACCGCATCCACACGGCGTTTAGCAATGGGGCTTGTGGCTCGTTCGACCCCGCCGCCATCGCAGAGAAGACGGTTAATTTCATCAATGCGCACAAGGATGCCCCAGAGCCGCCCCGCAAGGCGGTGTACGAGTGGCAAGACGCCAAGGATGTCCCTATCCACTGCTATCTCTTCCGCGGCGGGGCTTGTTGCGGAAAAGTCTGGCCTAGGGGTGATGGTCTCTGTGGATGGGAAGCGTCATGCACACGGGCATTAAGCCAACCCATTATCGGCACGGCTGTCACACTGCAACTTGCCCGTGCCGCCGTCGAGGCCGTCGTCCGGGCGCACTTCGGAGACGAGGCATGACCTGGACCCGCAACGGAGCCGTCTACTCCCTCACCCTCGATAACTCCCTCGCCGCCACCATCCAGCCCCGCCTTGGCGAGTTCCTGCTCATCCTGCTGCTACCCAACGGCAAAACCATTTACAAGTTCGGCGAGTCCGTCCAGAAACTCATGGACCACGCCGAGGCAGAACTAAAGGTGACCGCATGACCAAAACCGTCTCCCGTACCCAACTCGCCGAACTCATCATTAACGAAATCGACAACTTCGCAGACGGTACCATCGGCCCCGGGGCCGATATCCACGACTTCGAGGTCACCGTACTCGGCAAAGCCTTCAAAGTAGTTGTCGTCCGCCAGGAGGTCTGGTCCGAGGTCCAACTCATCCTCCTTGAAGCCGGTGCTACCCAGACCACCACTCGCGTGAATTAGCCCCCCCCACCCACCGGCGGCCCCTCCACTTTATTTCGTTGAAAAGGGGGTGGGGGTGTTATTCTGGACTCGGTGAAGGTTTCCGGCGGACCTCGAATCAAACTGAACTGTCGCACCCTGCGATCGGTGAAGAACCGCTACCAGGACTGGTCCAACCTCTACTCGTCAGGACCGCAGTCAGATACACCACGCCGACGCAAACCGACCGCCCTAATCGGCGGAGCGACCCCAAGCCAACTCGCCTATCAGCAGTACCTGGAATCCGACCACTGGCGCGAGACACGAGCGGCGGCCCTACTCCGGGCAAAGTACCAATGCGAACAGTGCGGGTCTAAACTCCCGCCCCTCAACGTCCACCACCTCAACTACCGCAACAAAGGCGCGGAAAAGCCTTTAGACCTGATCGTCCTCTGTAAGTATTGCCATGCCGAGCAGCATGGTAAGCCTGTCGCGTCCAATGTCCCAGTCACCCGGACTGCGTTCAACCGCAGCGGACACGTCGAAGCGTTGGGAACGCGGGTCGTATGCGGAAGCGGGCCATACTCGAACAGCAGCCAATACGAGAGCGCAACGCAAGCCTCCCGGCTGTCCCAGTAAGGTGTGACCACAGCGACGGCTGACCGAAGTCGGCAGCCCGAAACGACATACGAGAATCGACCAGCGCGAGAACCTGGTCGGCCAGGAAAACCCCGCCTACTTTGCAAAAAGTCCAGTGGGAGGGGGCATTCCCATGTTCCGACCTTCCTCACTGCCGTAGGCCGCGGCGAGAGCGAAGCGAAGCCGCTCCCCCCCCCCACTACTACCCACCATCCACAAGAAAACCCCGAGTCCAGTGCAACCCGCAGGTCACGCTGCTCGGGGTCCCCCGCCTCACCGGTTAGAAGGATTCACCACGAAGGAGTTTTGGAAGGCCCGGTTCGGCTTACCTCTACTCTACAGCCAGATACGTTTTCAAGCCTCAAATCCCGTCACCGTCCCCTGCAACCTCATCAACCGAGCGAAACAGTGTGTATTGAGGGACGGGACTCCGATCCTCAATGGGGGGGGTGCCGGGTACGCCGGCCCCTGGCTGCTCGAGGGAAACAACGGGGTCGGGGTCGATCGCTCGAGCCTCAATCACCTGGCCTACAGGCTGCGCAGTGCCTATCAATGGCACTGTAGCAACGGCTGTATCCTCTTGATTAGATGGTACTTGAGGTGTACCGTACAGATTGGCGAGCTTGGAAATGAGGTGGTCTCGGGCAGTTTTGCCCTCAATATGGAGGTGCTGGTGCAATGCGCCACCTGATTGGTACAGACCAGCAGCAGCAGTCCGCCCGATCAACTCGGCGGCCTTCAAGCGGTTCTTCTCATTCTCTCCAGTCTCGGCCACCTCGCGCATCACTCGTAAGGCCGTGCGGCGCATTGGTTCAACATCTGCTATCGCTCCTGTCCACTCTTCTTGATGGTAGGCCGCTAAGATTTCAGCGACCTTAGGTTTTGCGGCAGCTCGATGAGCGTCAACGTGGATTCCCTTGCCTTTCTTCTTGGACTCGTACGCACATCGGTAGGCTTCAGTCTTGTTCATACCTCCGACTGTGAGGAACTTGACTAGGTCGCGCTGTTTGGGTGTGAGTTGAGCGATGAGGTCGGCAACACGCCGGGACTTGACGGGGAATGGAGCGGTGGGATCGCTTAGTTTCGAACTTTGCGTCGTGACATTACTCGGCCCTGCTTGCATGTCTTGCTTGCTAGCCATGCAACCATTCTAACCCGCTTTGGTGTGAAGCGATAACTCCTTTGGTTGCAATCATTCAGAGCGAAAGCGCGGTCTCTTGGCTGGTCTAAGTCTCAGAAAATCGTCTCTTTGTTATCAACGCGATACGAATTTTGTTGACACGACATGTTGACAGTGGTACAAAGGGTATGTGAGACGGCAGCAAGAGAGGACAGAGACGATGCAACTAATCGAGTGGTACTTTGACGGGCACTGCAACAAGACTCGCGCGAAGGTGGAGTATCGCGGCTGCACGGATTGGTATTGGATCTCGGGACACATGGCGGAGCGTGAGATCCTACCGACGCTGGCATCGCTCGTTTCCGCTTCAAGCTCTCCAGCGGGCATTGAAACGAAAGAGAGGAACCATGGAACAAATGAAAGCTATCTCGACACTCAGGACGCTATACGTCCGATGGATTGGCAGCGGGTTTGCGGTCACGACGGCCGCGGCGGATAACGTGCGTCGGGTGATCCGGCAGGAGTTGGACTGGAACAAACAACTGCCTGCCCGTTGCTCCGCCGGATGCAAGGCCGCGACTCATGGCGATGCTATCGCGTTGGGTAAGGCCCGCAAGGCCTTAGGACTCTAGGCTTCAACCTCTTGAGGTCGCATTGTGCCCAGTGCGACCGATTAGCGGGTGAAACCGTGAGCCCCGGAGCCGTTGGAGCGGCCCCGAGGCGAGACACCAGACCGAAGGAGGGTCCAATGTCCAAGAAACACTTTATCGCATTGGCGGACGTGATTAGGGATCACAACCGCGTGGCGCAAAACAACAAGAGCGAAACAGCATTCACCGAAGACCAGATCCAGACCCTTGCATGGTTCTGCAAGAAGCAGAATATGAACTTCGACAAGGGGCGTTGGCTTGACTACATCGCTGGCAAGTGCGGACCGAACGGTGGGAAGGTGTCGTCATGACGCCCTACCTGCTGGCCATCGCCTGGGTGACGCTCTGCGCGTTCTTCGCGCGGGCGGAGTACCGCACCTGGAAAGCGGCGCGGCTTGTTGATCGCGTCGTGGGAAAGCAATAGTAAGAGACGCTGGATTGAGAGGAGAGGATATGACAGTCATAGGGATTGCGGCAGTACTCGATGAGATCAAGGCCCGCAGATGGGATGCGGTCCAGGACGGCAACGGCGAGGTCACACTGGTGGACGATATCACCATCGACCCCGCAACGGACGACTTGGAGGGTGAGTACCTGATCGACGGCGACCAGGTACTCAGGATGCGCAACGGTGTAAGGGCCGAGCGGATCTGGATTGAGCAGTGACGGCGAGCGGCTAACGCTAGGAGAGAGGACACCATGCGAGACTTTACAATCCTGTTTGACGATGGCGGAGGCGCGCTGCTGATGACGCGCGGTTACTGCCATGCGTATGACGGCGGCAAGCAACTTGCGCGAGACGTGCTGGCTTTGATCGGTGGCTCCGACCCGCGCGAGTGGGAGGGCAACGAGCCGGAGTACAGGCGCGCCGCGGACCCGACCGACACTAGCGAGTCGCGAGACTCCATCATGTCCGTGGTGCGCTGCGACGAGCAGCTGAGACTCCCGTCGGGCGCGACTCATCGGGAGTTTTGGGCGGAACTGTCGCCGTCCGAGTTTGCGACTGCCGAAGCGCGAGGACTGTAACCCGGCGGCCTCTTCGGAGGCCCGCCCGTCCCGCTTGTCGCAGCAGGCGGAACCGGCGCGCAGCCGAATTGAAAGAGAGGAACGAAATGGAAGAACTCACAATCACCCGCGACGGCATCGAGGCCGTTGCGAACTACATGGGCCGTAGCGTCGAGGTCGATCTGTACCGCGACGGCGAGCACCTGGATCACATTAGCGGACAGGCTGAGTGGCAGCACTACTCGACAGTCGAGGCCATGTTGACGGCGGCGGCGGAATCGGCCATCAGCGAAGAAGTCTCCGCCCAGGCGGAAGGCGGCGAGTGATGGTGAGAGACGCCGCGCCGGAACTGCTGGAGGCGCTGAAAGAGGCTCGCTGTTGGATGCGTTTCGGCGATAACGAGACCCCTGCGCAACGTGGCGCAACATGTTCCACGGCACACGAGGCTCACGCTATGATAATTGCCGCGATCGCCAAGGCAGAGGGGAGGGAGTGATATGACCGCCAAGCAGATCATCGCGCAACACGCCGCCAGGGAGCGGCGAGAGGGCGAACTGGGGCAGGACTGCTGCCTCTATAGGGGCTGCTACGGTGAGCCGACCGCGGGCGAATACTGCGAGAAACACAAGCATCTCGCGGAGACGTGCGCCCTGTGCGGCGATCCCATCGGCCCGGACGATGTAACGAGCGGCGGATGCTGCTATCACTGCGCCCTCGATATCGAGGGGAAATAGGACTGAGGGGAGGGAGAGATGGCTAAGTGGGAGGCCGACAACTTGATTGACGCAGCCGAGGCGATAGCCGAGAACGCCCGCCTGCTCGCATACAACAACCGCACGTCCAAACTGACGGAAGAGAAGGTGGCCCAGATCAAAGTGGAACTGCGCCACGATATTGAAGACGCGCTCAAATCATTGACGCGGATCGAGAACGGGGAGCGATAGGGCCGTCCCCGGCCCCCTGCCGTTCACAGACGGCGGCGGGCTGGAGATACCTGAAGTGACAGTTTAGGATTCTCAAGGTAGAGAGGACAACATGAAAGCACTTCTGCTCACAATCCCGGCTGCGGCCCTCGCCGTGGCCCTCCTGATGACACCGCCCCCGGCCTGCGCGTCAGGCTGCGGGCTGAAACCCTTGAAGCCCTTGCCCCCTCTGGGCTGCAAGGATCTCGTCGCGGTCTGCCGATGCGACTCTCGCGGGCAGAACTGCCGATGGGAATGGGTTTGCGTCCCGAAGAGGTAACGACGATAGAACAAGAAACAAACACGTTGGCGCAACAACACGCCGCCGAACTCCTAGAGGCACTCAAGAGGATGGTGGTCTGCTATATCCGCCACGTCAAACGCGATAGGTCGTGGTGTAACCCAGAAGTGACCGCCGAGGTCAAAATGGCCCGCGCCGTACTCGCCAAAGTCGAACCGGAGTAACTATGACCAGCGCGGCGAAATTTTGTTGCGGTTCCTTCAACGAAACGATGACCGTCAAAAGTTTCGTCGCGCCGTTTTCTTGTTTCTCTACCCCTGCTGCCCCTATGGTGAGTCTGAGCCGAGACGCAATGATGCTAAACCCTCGCATCATCACGTCCCGCGATTCTGCCCCTACGGAGCCGTCGTCGCCTCGACGCAGCCAGCTTGATCTAGGATGCTGGCCCCATACCCACTGTCCCTGGCTTGGTTTGACCCTGTACGGGCTGGTCCTGACGCGCCCAGAGAGGCCGTGGCACCGGGTTCTATCGTCCGCGCAGCGGGTTGACTCTCCCGCCGATCACGTTCCCAGTGGAGGGACTTCCCTCGCTGGCCCTAAACACGCGGCGTTGCCTTTCGGCTACGCTGATTTATAGATAACACAACTTGAGGCCATAAGCAAGTGAAAAACACAAAAGAATTGGATGACCATGCCCGCGCCAGACGGATCTTGTCCGAATGGGGCAAGATAGGCGGACGCATCGGCGGCAAGAGTACGGCGGCCAACATGACCCCCGAGCAGCGCCGCGAACGCGCCATTAAAGCCAACGCCGCCTCCCAGGAGTCGAAGCGCCGCAAGAAGGCAGAACGTGAGGCCGCCCAATGAACGGCGAATCCCCGTTGTCCCCCGAGGCCAAGGCGTTCTTCGCCGCCGCCGGTCGCAAGGGCAACGCCCGCATGACCCCGCAACAGAAGCGCGAGCGGGCCTTGAAGGCCAACGCTGCCAGCCAGGCGTCGAAGTTGAAGAAGAAGCTCTTGAAGGGAACCTGCGATGGATGAGCGCATCGGCCTGCCCACGCGAAAGAAATTCCCCGTGACGCCGGCCATGCGCCGAGCACGAGTCGCGCAGCAGACGGCGATCGCCGCCGCGCGGACGCCGCAAGAAAACAAGGAGAGGATGGCACACGCCATGAAGACACGATGGAGGCCCAGCCAGGAGGCCATCAAGACGATCAGCGGCAGGCTCGCGGACGACGGCGGGTTGCCGGACTGGATCTGCCGCCAGCCGGAGATGGAGCAGGCGGCAGAGAAGGCCCGCCAGTGGATCGCGCGGGGCGTGCTGGCGAATCTGGAGGCGAAGGTGCTTGCGGCGGTGCGGGCGAAGTGGGGAGGCGCATGATGGCAGCAACGAAGGCTGACATCTTGGAATGGCTCGAACAGGGGAAGGCGCAGGGAGCCGCGTACATGCTGGTGATCTGCGACTCGTTCGATTACGAAGACTACCCGGTCTACGCCGCAACGCAGGAAGAGGCAGCCAGCAAGGGAGAGCACTACAGCGCGGCACCCATGCAGCGCGTGATGGAGTGCTACGACCTGAACATGGACTGGTATACGCAGTTGAGCGAGGCGCGAGCGTGGCACGGCTGGAGAAACGTCCATGCGTAGGGACCTGAGCGGCCCGGCGGCGGGTTTGATTGCGCTGGCGATCTGGATTCTGTTTGGGTGGGCCACAAGATAATCGGTTATACTTATTGAGAACTCGCTATCAGTACGGAATCCTCTCCCGTACTTGACACACGGGGAGCCTTCGGGCTCCCCGCTTTTTGTGTCGCCTCAGCCGCTACGATGCCGATTTGCCGCGTTCAGGGGCACCGCCACGCGATTTGTGGCCCCTGCGCCGTGGTTGGCGGCACCCCCGCCCGTCTAGGGCCGTCAGCGCGTAGGCGCAGTGATGGATCATTTGCTCCAGCGCTATATATCCAGGGGAGTTCTCCTCCATCGTCGGCAGACGGGCCCCGTGTAAATGCAGTAACTCATGAACCAGCGTCGTCTCCATATCCTGCGGGTAGATGCAGGATGGGTCCCAGTCCGCTGGATCTAAAATACGGATCAACGCCTCCATCCTCGATAGCGTCCACTCGCAGCAGCCTTGTGTGTTGGGGTGCAGATTGAAGACACGATCAATCTTCACCTTCACATCCCAGTTTTCCAGTCGGAGAACCTTCTGCCAATACTGGAGCCGGTCCTGAAGTTGCTCCTGGGACAAGTGAACCTGCCGCCGTCCTGCCGGTTGTGTTGTTTTTTTCATCGTGCCTTTCTCTCCACTGTCTCGCCCACTTCACCGCCAGACTGCCTTCGCCGCCCCACGCCTCAATATTGCCCAGGATGAGCGCGGCGGCCTGCCCGTTGCCCACGTCGAACGATTCCTGGTCGCGCCTCATGTTGCCTCAGAGAATCGGCCCGTGTCGCCACGGAACAGCATTGGGACGGTGAAGTTGTTGGCCCCATCGCGCTGCTTGGCGATGATGAGGTCGATGGGTAACTCTTCGGACGGCTGGCTCTCGTACCGCGTCTCGCCGCTCAGGAACAGCACCACGTTCGCCGCCTGCTCGATATCGCCCGACTCTCTCAAATCATGTAGTTGCGGTTTCGCCCCGGTCTTCTGGTGGTCGCGGCTGAACTGACACGGCGCCAGGATGTGAACCTTCAGCGCCGCCGCCATCACCTTCAGCCCCCGCGCCACGCTGCCGACCTGCTCGGCTCGCGTCTGTCCGCGCCCCGTGACGAGTTGGAGGTAGTCCACCACCACCAGCCGGATATCGTGCCGCGCCTGGAGGCGTCGGACCCCGGCCTCGATCGAGGCGACCGTACAGTTTGTCGAGTCCCGGACGTACACCGGGAGGTCGGACACGTCCGTAAACCCCTGCTGCAACACGCCCAGGTGCCAGATTTGCGGTTCGTGACGCACCAGCGCCCGGTTGAACCCACCCCGGAGAGCGGCGAGGCGGTTGATGACCTGCTCCCGGCTCATTTCGAGGCTGAAGAACGCCACCCCGCCGCCGTTCTCAGCGCAGTGCATGGCGGTGTTGATTGCGAAGTCCGTCTTGCCGCGCCCCGTGCCCGCCGCGATGATAGACAACTCGCCCGGAAACATGCCCGCCGTGACATGAGTGAGCCGGGGCCAGGGCCAGGACACGCCCCGCGCCCGGAACTTCGACAGGTACGAGTCCAGCCCGCCCGACGCCATAACGACCTCGCCCGGCGTAGCGAACTCGCCCGGCGTGGCCGGCGTGAGCTCAGAGAGCATCGCTTTCGCGTTGTCCATGACGGCGGTTAGGTCATCCGGGCCAGCGGCCATCTCGCAAATCGACTGCGCCGCCACGATCAGCCGACGCCGTACTGCCGTCTCAGAGATCGCCCCGGCGTAACTCTCGACGTTCGCCAGCGGGATAGCCTGATCCGAGAGTTCGAGCAGGTAGGTCAACCCGCCGATGCTTTCCAGTTCGCCCCGGCGATGGAGGGCCGTCGCTAGGTTGACCGCATCGACGGGCGTACCGGCCCCGTGCAACTCCCCGACCGTCTTCCAGATCGATTGGTGTTTCGTCAGGCTGAAGTCTCCAGGCCGCACGATGTCCCGGACGAACGGGTAGCACCCGCCCTGCGCGAGTACCGCCCCGATCAGCGCCCGCTCGGCCATCGCTGCCTCCGGCAGCCCACCCCGGTCCAAGAGTGTGACGAGTTCACTCATTGGGGTTCCTGAACAGGTCTTCGAGGTAGCCGTCCGCTGGGCGGTAGGCGGGGCCGGAAGAGGCTGCCGCCTCTTGGTCGTCCTCATCCTTCCACCTTCCCTGGTTTATCCAAGTGGCGGGGTGAGGGACCTTTTTTTTATCAACTCCCATCTGGACCATCATTTCTGGAGTCTGCTTCTTAACTGCCGCCATGACGGAATTAAATGTCGCCTCATCCCTAATTTTCAGACGAAACTTAGCGAGGGCTGCGTCCTTGCCAACTTTCCTCCAGTAAGCCAAATAGAACCGATCAAACCACTCGTCCTGTTTCTTGCGGAAAAGCGCCCCACCGCCACCCGATCCCCGTGAGGGGGAGGGGGGTGTTTCTTCTGCTTCTGTACTCTGTATTCTGAGGGCCGTTTCATCACCGTTACACCCAACGTTTCGTGCAACGTTGCATGTAACGTTTCTCCTCGCGTCCCTGAAACGATTCACGCGCTCTGTGGAATTGTCGGATTTGTACTGTCGCCGAGCCCAGGAGTGAGGGGCGTAACCCTTTTCTTCTGAGTCTAGTAGGCCAGCATTAGCAAGCCCGGCGAGTTGCGATACTACTACCTTTTTTTTGAGCCTTAGAATGAATGCGATTGACCCCGGATCTGGTAGCCAACCATCGTACTTCCGAGCGATGCAAAGGCAGTTGATCCAAAACTTGAACAATTTGTCAGGTAGTAACTGCACTTTTGAGTCATCAAGGATCTCGACGTAGAGCCGGAGCCAAGGGAGGGGGCCGTCTGACTTCATCTGGAGGCCCAACTTTCACTGGGTATGAATTGTGAACGTTCCGATTTGTACTTAATATAAGATGGCATAAATACCTGCGTGGAGGCGCTGGCTTAAATCTCTTATGGCTCGATACTGTCAGACACCACTAATCGCCGCAAATCGCTACGGACGAGGAAGATGGCAGCATCCTTCTCTTGGAGGCTGTCGCACTTCAGCGCGTGGTCGAGCACGTTCAGAGCGGAGGTCAGTTCGACCTTCAGGCCGGTCAGGGCGCGATCGGCAGCGGCTTTGTCCCTTGGCACGGCGGTTCCTCCAGGAGTAGACGGTGGTTCGGCGCACGCCCATCCACTCGGCAACTTTGGCTGCTGAGTAACTTCCGAGTCTGTCGGCGGCGTAGCGGCGAGCGGCGCTGACGTGGCGGACATGGATGCGGGGGTTGCGGATCGCTGCGACCGATGTCCGGTAGATCCTGGCTGCTTCGGAGAGCGCGTCGGCGGCCTCGATGGGGATGTGGTTAGCCACGGGGCACTCCTCGGGCGGCGTCGAGAGCGGTCCTGAACGTCGGTTCGTTCTCCGATTCATCCACAACGAACCACGTTCGAGTGTGCTTGTTGTAGCCGGGCAGCCAGCAGTTTTGTTGAAGCATCTGCGCCTCCATCCAGTTCAAGCGGGCCTTGTCCGCCTCCAACTGTTGCAATTTCTGCAACAGTTCCTCCTTCATCAACCGAACCTCCTCAGCGGTGCTCACGAGGAAATCCGTTGATACGCCCGGCGCGGCAATGCCGCCGCATGTCACCACGATTGATCTCAGTGTTTGCTTGAGGCGTTCACATTCGATTTCTAGTCCGTCGGCCCTAGACCGCATGGCATCGTACAATCCCCTGACCTCCTTGTATGCCCCAAGGTTTGAATCAGCCAATCTAGCTTCATGAGTTAGATGACCATTTAGGTTGGCGTTTGCAACCTCTAGTACCGCAATCCGCTCCTGGGCGGCCTCCAGTGCCTCGATGATGTCGGGCACGTCGCCTCTTAATAGATGAGCGCGGGCAAACCGACGTATTACAGAGTCCACTTTGAGTTGGCAACGGAAAAGGCGGGTCTTGATCTCCGTCAGTCGTTCAGCGGTCATTTTGCCTCCAGTTCCAGGCGCAGTTGGGGGTCAACTGTCACAGTTTCTTTGACGGTTCGCTTCTCTTGCTTCTCCAGCGCCCGCTTGTACGCCATCACGAGGGCGTGCTGCGCCAGGGGCCGGTCGCGGAGGGAGGCGAGGGGCTTAGTCACCTCGGTACCTCGCGTCCCAGCGATTCCGCTGGCGGTTCCGCCACTCGCGGTATGCGGTCGTCTTGCGGCACTCTGGGCACCACTTGGCGTTGCCGGAGGTCGTGGCGAAGGTGGCTCCACAGTGGACGCAGGGCAGCGTCCGGTCGAAGCGGAGCGGCATGTGGGCGAGAGCGCCTGGGCGGTAGGGGGTCATTGGGCGGCCTCACGCTTGCGGCGTTTCGCTGCCTGGGAAGCGGCATTTGCCTTGATCGCACGCTCACGGCGTTGTTCTGGTGTCATGTTGGCGCTCGATTTCTTGCCGCCTTCGCTCCCGCCAATCTTCCCAAACTTTGACATCATCCTGGAAAAGGCTTCACGGTCCCGCGCAGAAATATCTACTCTACCCATTGCAAAAGGCTCCTTAGTGGTGTATGCTGTGGCTGTAAGGCCCAACCGGGATACGGGAAACAAGCTCCTGCCGGGTACGCGAGTGGGCATCAAGGAGTTCAGTCATCTCGCAAGCCAGTGTTTCGTGGATGGGAACGGCGTGCGGTGGAGTACCCCGCCACCAACCCTCCTGACCTGACGAGTCAGGGTAAAGAGAGCGGCCTCCGGCGAAAGGGATTCCGGAAGGCAGACAGCCGCCCCCATCCACGAAATTGTCAGCCTCCCAAGCCTGTCGAGGCAGGTCAGAGGGGAAAGCCACTCCCCCTCCTTGAGGGAAGTCTGTCATCAAAATCACTTCCTCCATGTGCCAGTCGGTCACGCCTTGCCACGCGCCTTCCTTGTCCTCACCCGGCCCGTTAAGGTACTCCCGGCAGCGGGCCTGCTCCACGAGGCAGCGGTCGAGCGGGGTCATGCGCCCCTCCGGACGAGCGTGGCGTTAAGCGTCCACGTCTCAAAACTCTCATACGACCACACGCCGCCGGCCCCACGCTTGGGCGTCATCAAAGTGAGGTCCTTGGGCCGCGTGGTATACACCTCACGGATCATGCTTCCACGTCTCCACACGTCACCTATGACTGGATTCCGTCGCGCGTCCTCGATCTCGGCGGCGGTGAAGGTCATAGCTTCGGCCCCGTTTCACACGTCACCACCAGTGGAGGCGTCCTACATGGGCATTGCTGCGTAAACGGCGACAGGACCCTGCCGCACACAGGGCAGATCCAGCCCATCTGGCCGTAGGTGGGCGTCGTTGCCTTGAACAGCGGACATCCGCATCCGCCCGTGGTGTACGGCATACCGCACTTCGGGCAGGTGCCGCCTGTGGTCTGATAGGGGTTCATGTCAGCCTCCTGAACTCTCGTTAGCCCCGGCCCCGCAAATCAAACAGTTCTTTGTCATAGCGCCTCCACGGTGATGATCGCGCCGGGCACGTCCAGGACCTTGCCGGGTCCGCAGAAGTGCTTCTCAGCGTGCAGGTTGACCACCCGCGCATCGTCGTCGATCACGCCGGCAATCGTGAGCGAGTCGAAAACGCTCCTCACCAACTTGTCCACGTCGGGCTTTCGGAATGGCCGTAGAATGCGCTTCGGCGTGGACTTCGGGCGGGGCAGGTAGAAGTCGATGCAGACAAACACGGGGCACTCGAACCAGCCGTTGAAATTCTCTCTGTTCCGTGCCTCGCGAACGGCCCAGACAATTGCCTCTCGCCACGGAGGGAGCGCCTTACATGACTCGACCATGATGCCGCGCCCAACGTGGCGCTTGCTGCCCTGCGGGGCGGGCGTGCCGAGGACGGTGATGGTCATGTCCGCTCCTTTCGCGCCGCGTCGATGGCGGCCTCGCCTTCACCGTCCCATCCGTGCTCAATCTGCTCAGCAGCGTGATCGGCAAAATGGCGAACTTCCCAATCCCACTTCGCGGATGCGGACTTTTCGCGGATAAATGCGGCAATTCGCGTCCGTTGTTCGTCCAGCCGTGCCGTTCCCTCGGCCAGTTGCGATTCGATGGCGGCGATGCGCCTCTGGACCCGGACCCCGGCGAAGTCACACATGCATCGCGTCAATTTCGGGCAGGCTCCGCAGTCAGGGCAGGGGTCCAAGTCCCAATACTCTTCGGCTGGTTCCTTTGCAGCAAGAGCAGCGCATTTGTCCTGAAACGCCTGCCAGGTGTCAGAGTCCCACGGCTTGTTACCGTCCATCACTCACCCCCTTCCGGAAGCACGGCCAACAGGGCGGCCTTGCAGATCGCGTCGGGCGGGGCGTTGAGGTAGCCCATCGCCGCATCGCCTTCGGATAGGTCAATGGGATCAGGCCAAAGGATGTCTTCGAGTTCGTCGAGAAATGCAGTGTTCAGCCCCCTCCGCTCGATCTCCGCCAGGACAAGAGCGACGGCGTTGCGGTCGGAGGAGTAGCGCGACACCATCTCGGCACGCGGGAACACTTTCTCAACGCCTTCGATGATCCTGTAGTATTCGTCGCGCTGTGACCAGATAATCGACAAACCGCTGATCTCATATACCTGCTCGTGCAAGACGAACGACATTCCTGTCTGGTCTTTTCGGATGTCCCACCCCATCACCTTTTCGGCCACCGCCGCGTCGAGTTCGCGGCCTTCGAGCGCTAGCACGTCAGTTCGCGTCATCGGGAGCCTCCGTCTGGCACCGCTCGTGCCACGTCGTCCCGCTCATGTACCTGCTCAGTTGTCCAGTTTTTCCGGTCAACTCGCCATACGTGAATCTTTCCCGACAGCCGGGGCAACGGCGTACCAGAAGATCAGTCACCACCCCCGCCCACGCTGTGCGGAGCCGCCACGGAAAGAAGCGCGACCATCCTCGCAAGTAACGCGGTTCATAGACGGTTAGCCAAAAGACCCACGGAAAGCGCCAGCGCCACTCCCGGCGCAGGTACTCGTGGTCACCCCAGTTAAAACACTGCGCCAATCGTACGAGCCGGTATCTCCACATGGGCTCAGGCCCAATGCTATTGCTGAGCAACATTGTCCTTCTCCTTCTCCGCCCAGCAGGGGCAGCGGTCGCAGTCGTCGTCATCCACCCGTGCCACTGGCATGTTTAGGGCACGCCACAGCCATGGTGGGACAGGCCAGCGACAATCAGATGTATTGGCTCGGCAATCGTTGGGCCTCATCGGATGGTGGTAATTCCCCTCCGCCCACCGACACGTCGCCCGCTTGGTGCTCGGTATCAATTCATCACCCCCCAGCCAAACCGCTTCCCACATGGCCATTGCCTGCCTATACTCGTCTGGACTCTCAGCCTTTAGGCGCTCCAAGACGAGTTGGTAAGCATTCTTCTGCCACGCATTGAATTTGGCAAGACGAGCGTCATCCATCGCGTCCCTCCAGGATAGCGGCGGCCTTCTCGAACGGTTTCCCGAGATTAGTCCAACCGTGAATGGCAAGGTATGGAGCTTGCTGTCTCAACGCAGCGTCCATGACCCGCAGCGCCGCGCTTTTTGCTCCGCGCAGTGTGCGGTGTGGCATCGGAGACAGCCCCAGGCAAGGCGGCGGCTGCCACACATACGTGCCCGGTCTTGGGGACCAGATGAAGCCTAAGCGACTCTCGTAGTCGCCCAGGGATGTTCGTGTCCATATAGTCATGGTGGAATTCGATCGTTCTGTGTCAGCCACGGGCGGCCTCCATCAGGGCTATCCCTGCGTTACGTTCAACCACCAACCTCTGCAAGTCAGCAGCTAGAAGGGGGTATCTCCTCTTACATGCTTTGGCGTACGCCCTCAGTGCAGCCCACGCGAAATCGTCATGGTCCAGATCGAGGACGAAATACTGGCACTTGTGGTGCTTGCCATGAGGTTCGCTCGAACCGTCCGTACGGGTCACGTTGTACTTGCGGTACAGCCCGCGTGTGGTGTCAGCCATTGCCTTCCTCCTTCGCCAGCGCGGCGTACTTGGTGAGGACGGTCCTTGCGTCTCGCGTTGCCCTGAATCCAACGGGGAACTGATGGTCGGCTTTGTGATCGCCGCAGTCGCCTTCCCCACAGCAACCCATCCTTGCCATGTCTACGGCGATACATTCAGCGCAGCATTCCAGCGCCTCCCGCGTCTCCCGCAGTGCGGCGCGGAGGGTGTTTACCACTTCTCGCGGCAGATCGTCTTCGCCAAACACATCATCAACCAACTGGGGCAGCGGCGGCTCGTTCCCGACCAACAATTCAGCAATCGCCTCAGCCGCTTTCCCGCGCGAAATGTCACCGCACTGTAGTAGAGAAAGAACGAATCCAACCTCATTGTGTTTTAGCTCGCAAAAGACCTTAAACCCAAACGTCTTCAGCCAACCCTTCATGGCGTAGGCGCGGTCGGGATGATTTGGCTCACCGCCCTTCACAAGGGATAGTTCAGCGCGGAGGGTGGCGATCTCGGCGTCCTTGGCCGCGAGTTTGACGGTCCAGTTGTAGATGTAGGCATCAAGTTCACTGGCCATCACGCGCCTCCCTTCAGTTGGGCCTCAACCGCCACACACCGCTCGAACTGATCCAAGAACGACTCGGCCATCTCCTTATCCCAAGGCCCCAAGTCCTCCTCGGCTCCGATGACGGTGACGTAAACCCGTTTATTCAGGTTCTGAACGAGGGAAATACTTTCATACCGGATGTAGATTTTTCTGCCTTCCGTCACCCTGTCCACAGTGATCCACATGGCTACGCGCCTCCCTTCAGCGCGGCGATCCTGTCACGGATCGCTTCCCACGAAATAGCTGTGCCACCCTTAATCGTCCACGCATAAAGAAACCGTTCAAGTTCTTCCTCCGCCCCCTCGCGTCTGGCCTCGGCGCGGACGCGGGCCAGGATGGCGGGGATATCAGGGTGATTTGCCGCCTCCCAAACTAACCGTTTTTCAGCGTGCGTTCGCCTTTCGGTAGGCAGCAGGGATAGCGTGGCCGCAAGCGCGTGAAACCTCTCCAGCGCCGCCGCAAGCGCCGCGTTCTGCTCTTCTAGTGGCTTACGGACTTCGGCGTCGTGAGCTTCAATAATAGCGGCGTAGTCGCAGTCAGACAGAAGGCTCCTGACGGTTTCAACCATGTAGTTGAAGTCCACCCAAGTCCATTGTGGAGACTCCTTCGTTGTTGTAAGCCGCGCCCTCACCGCCTTGATTATCAACGCCCAAGCCGCGATTTTCTCCTTCGCCGCCGCGAGTTCGGCTTCGAGGTCGGCGATGCGCTGATGCAACTTCCCGGCCTCGTGCTCCACCATACTCATCAGACTGTGGGTGTCGCTCATGGCTTCGCCTCCCGAATCTCTACCGTCAGCAGTACCGCCGCCATCCACGTCAGCCACCGGGCTATCGTCACCCGCCAGCGGCCCTTGATCCTGCCGCCGTAGTTGAGCGCATCCAACTCCTCGTTGCGCATCTCGCCGACGAGCCTGTCGGGACTCGTGACAACGAACGCGCCCCCGTTGGGCCGGTATGTCTTACGCCACGCCGAGCGGCGTGCGAGGCGATCGGCTTCGACCTGCTCCCAGGGCGTCATAGTTTCGGCTCCCCAAGCACGGCCTCGGCGATCTTCCTAAGTTCGCTAAACCTGAGAGAAATGCAGGATTCCTCCCACTGGAGGCGGGTCGCGCCGGTCGGCAGCCAACCTTCGCGCTCGGTCACAAGTACGCCTCCAACATCCCACGCGATGACGATTTCCCGCGCCAGCCCTCCCGTCGCCTTCGTGATGGTTTTTCGATTCATATAAGTGTCCACTTCATTCCGCCACCTCGTCTAGCCGCATCTGCCGCACGTCCTCTCGCAACATGCCGATGCTGTTGAGAATCTGCTCGCGGCCCAACTTGCGCTGCTTATTCATCTCCTTCGTTTGCGCGTCGTACTGATCGAGGTTATCCATCTCCTCGACGAGAATCCGCGCCTTTTCGGTTGCCGTGTAGGGCGTCATAGACCCACCTTCAGGAAAAACCGGGCAATCGGTCCGGGTGCAGGCTTCACAATCGTTGCTCCCTCATAGAGCGGCAGGAGTACCTTCGCAAAGGATGCTTGCCTGGCTTCGATAGCCGCCAGTTTGTCGTTGATGTCTTTCAGTGCCTTCGCCAGTGGGCGGGCGCGTGGGGGTTTCGGGCCTGTCGTCATACGCGCCCCTTCATTGCTTGGACCGTCGCGTCGAAGCCGCACAGCCACTCGGCGATCTCAGGCAGCGGCTTGTCCCAGTTCTCCAGCGCGTTCACGTTCCAGGGGTAGTCGTTTCGGTTTTCCTCTGCGACTCCCCAAGCATTACGCACACCGCCGATGAAGCGTGAAAACACGTCCGTTCCAAGGCTCGATACACTGCACTCGTCATCGGTCACGTCAGTCAACTGGCTGACGATGTACGGGCCAAACGCTCCGGCCAGTATGTCTTTCAATCGTTCCGTGACCGCATCTCGCAGCGCAGCCTCGCGCCGCTGTTTCGCCGTCAGTTTCTTCGTCATGCTGCTCCTTTGACCGCAAGCGGCTCGCCGGGCGTCCGCTCATGAATTGTGAATCCCAAGTCGATGAGGCGTTGCCGCTCGATCGACATATCCTCCACGAACTGTTCCAGCGCGGCGGCGAGCAGTGTGATGTACGGCTCGTCCCGCTGGACCCTCACAATCACTGGCGGCAACTCCGGGTGGTAAGAGCAGATATCTACCCAGTCGCGCTCGGCGACAAACAGTTGCCCTTGGAGTTGGACCCGGTAGTCAGTCGCCACATCGGACCACAACATGTAGCCGATGTGCGTATCCGGGGCTGGGCACTTGAATTCAGCCATTCCGTCGTTACCTACCAGCGCGTCCGGGGAACAGCCCCACGTCCTCAGATCGTTCTCAATAAACCCGACGCGCTTGATAGTGACCTCTTGGTCGAACTCGTAAAAGGACATCGCCTCGCCTTCCATCTCGTTGCCGCGCTGCATCCAACTCGTCTTCACTTGCTGGATCGGCCTGCCGATGATCAACTCCGCGATCAGATGCCGCATGTACGGCTTCGCCTGTGCTGATGGCTTGCCCCCCGGCGTCAGGATCTTGTCGAAGTTGCTGGCTGTCGGGATGCCCCTGCGCACCTCGCACCATTCGGGCGTCCCCTGCTCGAGGGTGTCGTAGACAATCACCGCCGCTTCCTCTCCAGTGCGTTGATTGCCTTCTGGTACTGTGCAACCGGGATGGCGTCCACCGACGACGCCCCCATGAACTTGAGGAAGCCGGTCGTGTCCGCCTTCACCTCTTTGAGCAAGTCGTTGATGACGATTTGCTGGTCGAGGCTGATGCAGCCTCCCTGCCCGTCGTCATCGAGTGGGTCATCCGTCGTGATGATGTTCCAGAAGTTCTGGACCAAGTACCGCTTGCCGAACGTGTAGGTGCTGCCAGTCCCCTGCGTCCCCGACTTCGCCCCGCTGGCATCGTAGGGCAGCGTGATTTGCCGCCGCTCCTTGTGGCCCATACGGTGGGACACACAGAGGACAACCTTCATCTTTGCGCCAAGATCCTCGGAGTCGAAGTCCTGCGCAAACCCTTCCTCCTCCAGCAGTGGCCTGATTGCCGCGTCCAGATCCTCGTAGCGGGCGAACTTCGACCGGATCTCGTTATGTACGACGATTTGCCCGTGCTTATTCACTCGCGGCATCTTCGGCTGGATGCGGGCCATCGCGGCGTTGAACTCCATCTCCGCCCGCGTCCGCATGAAGCGCTCCTGCATGTCCAGGAGTTCTCGCATCTTGCCCGTGTCCACGTTGGGGTCCGCCGCCGCCCGTGCGATCACGGCGAGGATGTTCTGCTCCGGCGCTTGCGTCTCCGCCACGCCCGTCTGGGGCGCGACCGTCAGTTCATTGCTCATGTCGTCCTTTCGTCACCCAACACCGCCTGCCCCATCAGTTCCGCGCCATGTCCATCCATGTCTCAACTCTCCCAATCTCTCCACGCCTCGCCTGCTCTAGCATGCCTTGCCTCGCCTTTCCTCGACCCGTCTTGCCTGCCGCGCCACGCCAAGCCCGGCCGTGCCCTGCATCGGCAAGCCAGTTCCCGCCATGCCTGCTCATCCACGCCAAGCCGATCAGTCAGCCGCCACGCGAGCCTTGCAGACCTTACGCATGGCACTGATGACCTCTACGAGTTCCTGTAACTCCTCGTATTTCCTCTGGAACCGCTCCATCTCTTCGAGAGCATCGTCGAGCAACTGCTGGCGGTGCTCTCGGTCGGAGAGTACCGCCGTGATCTGGCGGTACCCCCCATCCTTCCCGGTCCGATCCGGCGTCAGGCTCACGAACACTCGCGTCCGTCTCTGCCCGTCCTTTGGGCCGATGTACTCAACCACGACGTTCAGTAAACGACGCGCCTGCCACATTCTGTACTGTTCAGCAGCCGCGCTGTCATCCCATTCAAACTGGGAATGGAGTATAGACTCTTCATCACGCGCCGCCACAACAATGGTTGAAGCCGTCAGCACGCCGCCGTTGTCATCTGCCAGCCGCTTCAGCTCTGCAATGATTGCCGGATCGGTCATGACTACGCTCCTTTGGATTGCTCAAGTTCGAACGTGCCCCAGCCCATGCCGGTTGAGTTCTTTGAGTCTGGCCGTCCCTCGCCCAGCCCCACCTGCATCCCGACGCGGGAAAGCAAGTTGGTGACATCGGCGAGGCTGAACTGGTCTTGATCCCACTTGATTTTGACCTTCGCCTTCCAGTCGAAATAGGCCGCCCGGACGGTGACGTAGGGCTGGCCAGTTTCGACGCGGGCCATGTCCTCCTGCTTGGTCGGCTTGCCGAGGATGCGGATCAACGGAACTTGCGGCTCTTTGGCGTCCCAACCATCGGCCTCGACAAAGAGGCTCATCTTCGCCAGCGTCATCTTGAAGCCCACCAGTCGGCAAGCGGAGATGAGCGCGTTACGCACGGAGGCCGCGTTGAAGCCGTCCCATCCGTCCTTAGCGATGTAGCGGGCCTCCATGAAAGTGTCGTCCGTGGACTTCGGCTCCCGGACCCGCTTGGAGGATGCGGACTTGCCTTCCTCCATCTTCTGTTTCATCTGCTCTTTCGTCTTGGCAGAAAATCGGTGGATCACCAGCGGGGCCGTGCCCCTGATTCCGAAAACCGCCGTTCCGAAGTTTGGCGGCTTGATCGCCACCGTCTTTGTGTTTGTGTTAGTCATACTGTTCCTTGGTGTGTGTGTTTACCGCATCGGGAACATGGCGTCCCGTCTCGCCTGCTATGCCATGCCGCACCGAAACCCGACTCTCCGAGTCCTGCCAATCCTGCCTCGTCGGGCCTCTCCCATCCGCACCTTGCCTTGCCAAACCTGCCGAGCCCGTCCATGCCGCGCCTAGCCTAACCCCGCCTGCCAAGTTCACTTCTCAACCTCCAACACCGCCTGCCCGACCAACTCCCGATACCGGCTCTCCGGCACCATCGCCCGCACTGTCTTCGCCATCTCGCTCAACTGTCGAACAAGCGGCGCGATGGCTGCCTCGGCATCAGCCACCGACCGGACGCAGTAGTACCCGGCCACTTTCCCCCGGCTGGCTCCAATGGCTATGCCTTCGCGCCGCATCCGTTCCACAACGGCCTTGATCGCCCGCGGCGAGAGTCCCGTCGCTGCCTGGATCGTGGCGATGGTGACGGGCCGCTCGCGGGTCGCCTCTTGGATCTGAACCAAAACCGGCCAGGATGCTGTGAATGTCATAGTAGTAGCCCCCACTGCTCAAGCACATGGACCACAATCAGAGCAATTGCGGCGGCGAGAAGCCACTGGAGAAAGTTCTTCACACGCCCTCCGTCGGTCGCTGCTGATCCGCCGGCAGACCTGTCAGATCCAGAGCCGTCGGCTGATTCCGGATGGCCCGAAAATTCTCGCGAATCTGTTCGACGATCGACCCACCAACATGTCCGTATGCCGGATCGATTTTCAGTTCCCGCGCGAGCCGCTGTGCTTGGTCGCTGGCCAGACGAACTCGTCCGACCAACTCAATCAGCATCATCTCGGCATCTTCCGAAATGATCCGCTCATCGCGGACAGCCAAGCTCGTTTCTGCCACGTTCAGCGCCAGAAGCACCTGGCCGTGTGTCTGGTCGAGATCGTAGGCGGCCTCGGAAAGCGCCGAGAAGAACGCCGCGCGCGTCATGCCAACCCCCACGTCAGCAGCCACACCACGAATCCAATCCACGCTACGCTGAGCGCCACGTCCCACCACGAGAGCGGGCCGGGGTTCTCCGTTACCAGCCTGTCGGCTTCGGCCATGCGGTCGAAGCAACGGGCAGAACACGCCGGGCGATTTTTGAACCAGACGACGGGTTCGCCGTCGTAAAACTGCTGGCAGCCGATGCAGTAGTAGCGGCCTGCTGGCAGGCCAAGCACGGGTTGGTTCTGGCGCTCCATGCCATCTCCTTACCGACCGAAGATTCTCAAAACTTCCTGAAGTGCCCATGCCTCCGGCGTGCGAATAGAGCCAATCGCCGAGAGTGCGATGAGCACAGAAATTACGCCGATAAACAAGCACGCAAAACCGAAACCCGAGAAGTCGCCGGCCTTCGTCTTGCGCACCTCGACGTCGCCTCGCCAAATCAGCAACAGCCCACGGAGTTTCACGCGCTCACCGTGCGTTTTACACCGCCAAAAACCTTGGGGCGGCGGGAAATCCGCGAACCGCCGCCCCGCGCCTACCCTCGGAGGAGGAGGTAGACGAGACCGCAATTGAAAAAGAAGGAACTGACGAAGAGGATCAGCCACCTGAGTTGCCACGTCTGGGAGCGGGCAAACATCTTCCGCGAGACGGCTAACTCTTTCGTTAGGAATCCAACTTCGTCGCCCCGGCGCGGAGACCAACAACGCGGGTCCGGGGTTATTCCGTCGCTGGAAATCTTGTAGGGCGGGTTCACCGAATGGCCTCCGCTTTGGCGATGGCGTCCCTTGCGTCGGCCTCGACCACGGGGTCTAGCCAATCCCGTCGCGTTGGTAGGCATTCCATGATGCCCTTCAGCGCTCTCAGCAGTTCCGGCGCGGCGGCCCGGATGCGCTCTCGCCGTTCTGCGCTTGGTAGTAGCGGCGTGTGCTTCGTCATTGCGCGACCTCCGACCGTCTCCGTCTCTCCGCCACCAGTTCGTCGATCAGCGCCGCCCGCTTGGGGCACACGTCGCCCGCCGTCACGAACCTCTCGTAGTGATGAAGCGGAGTCTGATCTTCGAGGTCCAAGTCGCCGCCTGCGGCCATCAACCTGAATCCAACGGTCATCTTCGCTTGCGGCCCGCCGTCGCGCGGGGGTGAAGTTTGGCCTCTCATCGGGCGGCCTCTTCTATCTCGGAAATCAGCATGGATTCAAGTTGCTTGTTTTGTGCGTCCCTGGCAGCGGCCCAGGCAGCGTCCCAGGCAGCGGCCCAGGCA
>Ga0209099_1000226_pt1 | contig 65854 bp, 36 predicted proteins | sample AD_JPNHW2_MetaG_FD_184430 | JGI IMG/M metagenome (GOLD analysis project Ga0209099, IMG submission 184430) | Active sludge microbial communities of municipal wastewater-treating anaerobic digesters from Japan - AD_JPNHW2_MetaG (SPAdes) (version 2) | ecosystem: Engineered > Bioreactor > Anaerobic...
GGTAAAGGGCTCCGTATTCACTGCAATTGGCCTCATTGTTCCCGTAACAATATTTCTCAAGGGTATCGTTGTTCTGCATCTCCATTGCCCCGGGAATCATGGTACCGATATTCATGCTTTGTGCCAGCCAGCAAACCCCGTTAATGAGGACGGTTTGATAGCTTTTCCCGTCGCGGGTATCGGTAAAGGGGAACCCGCAACCCAGCCAACAGGAGGTGGTCGTTGCTGTGAGTACCGCAGGTTCAGAGACACTGCAGGCATTGTAGGCCCAGACGTAACGGGTATGAACTGTTTCACAGGCAATTCCGGTATCGGCTTTGGTGGTGAGGGTTCCCATATCTGTTGCCTCTGAATAGTTGTTGACGGTGCTCCACCGGTAACCTAAGGCGCCATCGACCGGGTCCCAGTTCCAGGTAACATCAGTTCTACCGGGAACCTGTGTTCCGGCTACCGGCGCAGCAACCGAACAAAAAGAGAATGTTTTCCAAGTGTCCCCCGAATAAAAACTCAGGGCACCGTCGGTCCCGCAGTCGGTGCAGAAAACCATCAACCCCGGAGCGGGGTTCGTGATCGCGTTGCGCTGAAAAACAGTCATTCTCGGGATTAAAACCCCTTTGTCAGAAAATTTGACATCCAATCCGGCTGAGGAATCAGGCGCGCTGCCATCAGCGTTGATACCGATTTGAGCGGATAGACAAAGAGTGGAGAAAATAAACGACAATGTCGCTAACAGAAAAATCCTTGATCGTGACAGCATGGAATATAGTTTTAATGTTTTAAGTATGGATTATCGTTTCAGTCCCTTTTAAAATGATCGCATAGATAATGACGGCGCCATTGCCAATGTATTCTCTGAAATGTTCCTTTCCTTCCATCTTAATAAAATGGAGGGTAAAGGTAGCAGAATCTTCCGGATGATCTATTCCGGTCCTGAGAAATTGCTTTCAGGAGCGGTACCAGCCAAGAAAGACGTTGCTCAGGGATTTCGAGGCGTTGGAGAGGATCTCGGTTTTATTGAACAAACACGCCAGATAGCAGGTTTCGCGATTTCATCTGAATTTGTTGCCCGCAGCAGGGACACTAAGCGTTTCTCCCGGGCTTTCTTTCACCAGATCAAAAAGAGCATCCTGCTGCAGAAGTTTCTGGCACCCGATCCAAATGTCGTTCCCGGGTTGACCTATGAAGTCTGAGAATTCTGACTCATGAACCGATCCTGTTCTCTCCTCTTTCTTTTTTGTTTATCGTGCAAAACGGTTTTTCCAAAAACAACAGGCAATGGCAAAGCAATGGTCAGTCGTGAACGCAGCGTACCGAGAACCCGCATATCTTTTGGTTCCCTCCGCGAACGATCCTCGCTGAACTGTAATCGGGGCTCCGGCTCCAAGCGTTGCTTGTGTTTACTTGTGTTGAACTCCACCAAAACCCGTAGTTACCCTGGTAGGCAAACGATCCGGTTTCATCCCGGTCGCCCGACGGAAATCCGGTAAATGCGCTTTCATCGGTAGCTCCCGTGTTGGGTTGGTGCCACAACCCGGTTCCCGCTTCCAGTGTGCCGGTTGACTTCATCTTCCCCCCGGCATTCTGTCCGCTCCAGCCGACTGCTGTGCAATTCACCGTGGGGTCAAGGTACTGCGTCAGGGTACACCATTCGGTATCGGTCGGAATGTGCCAGCCTGTCGGACAAAGGCCCTGCACCCCTGGTTCCGTGGCATATTGCATCAGCTCATTCCACTGGTACAGTCCGCCGTTTGGTAAACAGGCATCCTCATCATTGAGGTAGCAATACTTTTCGATGATTCCGTTGTCGGTTTGATTTTGCGCTCCATCAATCCGGGTGCCAACATTCAGGTTTGCGGCCATCCAGGTCTGACTGCCGATCACCACGGTGGGATAGTGGTTGTTATCGGCATCGGTACAAGCGGTAAAGGTGAAAGGGATCGTTTTATCAGCGACAGGAACGTCAGAAACATAGGTGCTGTAATTGTACGATACTCCCCAGAAAAGCAATCGGTCGCCTTCGTGATAGGGCATGGTTATGGTAGATGCACTGTTCTTGTGATGATTGGATAAAACACCTTGTTCCGTTTCAACTAAAGCGATGGCCGGCGTCTGATTCCCGTCGCCTGTACTGATCAGTTTTGTGCAGTAAGAATAACTATCGCCTGAGACGTGCACTGCACAGAGTCCCTTTCCTATTCCTGTAATCCTGAACTGACAGGTTCCGGCTTGTAACTGATCCCGATACAGTATCAGGGTCTTTCCTGCCCTGTCGAGTACCCGGATGGTTGTAAGGCCGGTTTCCGGAACGCTGAAAACAAGCAGGGAGGTATGGATCATCGGATTAGGATAAACCATAATTCTGTCATTGTTAATTTCCAAGGATGGGACGCCGACCGCTTCGAGCAGGTGCAATGTGTCGTCGCCCTGAAGAACCACATGAGTATAGCTGTTGAGGTTGTAAACATAGACGGATGAAACCACATTTGTATCGCCTGTTGCGGCAAAGGTGATGAGATAATCCTGAGATTGGGAAGCCAAACCCAGACAAAGGAACAGCAGAAAGAAGACAAATTTTTTCATGGGTCGTTGGTTAGCGGAAACAAAGCCATGTTATCGATGTTCAGGTTTTTGATCACATAATCATTCCAGACACGCAACGATTTTTCATTTTTCCCCAGTTCCACCTCCTTCAGATAACGCCGCGTAATAGCCTCCATGTTTTCAATGGTCCTTGTATAAATGGAATCAACCCTGGCTATCGTCAATGGTTTGCGGCTGAGTTCATTCTCCATTTTCCGCCGTTCTATTTCACAGATATCGAAATAGATATTCAAAAATGGAGTGATGCAAGGTTGTTCCGGAAGATGAAAAAAGGTCTTACCGGCATCAAAAACGGTGTAGGAACGATGATCGATTGTGTCGCCCGATAGTGTTACATCCAGCAATAGCTGGACTTTCAGATGGTACAGGCTGCTTTGAACGGCATTGTCCCTTTTGTTCAGCGGGAAGACGCTGTTTTGCACCAATTTCCGGTTCAGGCGTATCCGTTCAGAGGAAGACCAGAAAGTATAGTAAAATTCATATAACTTTGAAAAACTGGTATCATTTTCCTGTTGAATTCTCAGAAAGTCTCTGCCATACCTCCTGTCGCCAAAATTGATCAGCTGTCCTTTGTCAGAAAAGAAGTTCAGGTTTTCCTTTTGCTTTTCGGTAAGGCGCAGGGTGAAATTACTTTTCCAGAAAAAATCATTGTACGGGATGAATGACATTTTCCGGTAGTCATCAAAAGCATTATCGTATTCAAAAAACGGCAGAATGAAAGGGTTATCATAATCATAAAAATACATGATCCCCTTGGTGGTGATGTTCCGGGTAAGGATCGAGGGGTGTCCGGCGGTTGGTTCCTTTCTTACGCTTTTATAGACCGCATCATAACGGAAGTCAAAATGGTCGGGCAAAACAGTGTTGCCTTCCTGCTTAAATGTCTGGTTTATCGAAAGATGAATCTGTGACAGCGAATCTGTCGGGAATATTGGGAGGAACGGATGTTGCAAAGCATTTTCGATATTCAGGTTGATTTTCAGGATCGAGAGGGATTCCTTATCGATCCATACTTCTCCAGAAAAGCCATGTTGTTTCATCTTACGGGGCTGAAAACTAATTCTGTACATTTTATTGTCGGAGGGTTCCAGCGCAACCCGGAAATGCTTTTTCATCTCCCTTTTGTTGAATTGAAATGGGATAAAAGGATAATCTTTGCTTTGGACTATTAGGTTAAGCCTGCTGATGGCAGCCGAAGTGTTAAGGGTCAAAAAATAGCTTTCATCAAGCACAGCCAGCCCCAGTCTCCCGTTTTTAAAACCCAGTTTTTCAATAGTAATTCCCTTCAGGTACCCGTTATAGTAACATTCGAGTTGTTCAACCGGTTGCTCTTTGGTTTGTGTCTCAATCCCGTAGTAAACCTTTGCCGTGTGTTCAGACGGATCATCTGATAAACGTTTCCGGCAACGCAGCAGGACATCGAAAATATAATCATCTGTTGAATGAACGACAACCTCGTTCAGGAGCACATTGTTCCGGTTCATTAGTACCATGGGTTTCTGTACAAGCCGGCGTGCGGGGATGGTTTGTGGTGTATATCCCACATAGGAAAACAGAAGGGTGTCTTTATTCAGGTTGACAAAAATGGTAAACGCACCCTCTTCATTGGTTATCGTACCCTTTGTGCTCCCCTTGACCGTTATGCTGCAAAAGGGCAATGATTCATTGGTTGCGGAATCCTTTACCCGGCCGTCGATGGTGGTTTGTGCAAAGGAATTGATCGTGCAAAGCAGGACCATCGCTGTTGCCAGCAGGCGAATTTTTGTCATCTTATTGAATATCAATATTGAATATCAATAGACTTGTTGATTATCAGGCAAACACTGTGTGTTTAAGTCCATGAAATTACAAAATATTGGTGGGACTCCTCCTGACAAAAAAATGTATAACCGAAAATCAGCCAGAAATTAATTCCGGTTTTTCGTGTTCTACCATGGTGTTTGGGAGGGTGATGGTGACGGTGGTTCCGTTGCCTTCTTCGGAATCGATGGTAAGGGAGCCCCCGTTCTGTTCAACCATCTCTTTGCTGAGGACAAGGCCCAGGCCTGTTCCCCGCTCTCCAAGTGTTCCTTGTGCAGAACTGTAAGCATCGATCCGGAAGGCATTTGTTAATCTATCGGGATGAAATCCGATGCCATTGTCACGAATGATGATCTGTGTTGTCATTCCGGAAACTTGTGTCTGGATTCCGATTTTTCCGTTGACCGGGGTGAATTTGATGGCATTTGACAGGATGTTCATCAGGATTGAATTGAGCATATCGGGATCTACAAAGAGACTTTTTTCGCAGGTGACCAGGTTGATCAGATGGAGATTTTTTCGGTGGAGATCTCCGTTGTAAAGCTCAATCACACGTTTCAGGGCATCGGAAAGGTTGATGAAACGCGGATTCACGTTGTTTTTTTTCAATTGGAGCTTCGACCAGGTGAGCAGGTTAATCAGGAGGTTGTACATCGAGGTCAGTTGCCGGTGGAGGCTCATCCCGATCGTTCTGATCTCGTTTGAAGAGAGTGTTTCGTCGGGATCGGCTAAAAGCTTACTGAAGCCCAGCAACGCGTTGAACGGGCTTTTTAGGTCATGTGAAATGATGGAGAAAAATTTGTCTTTGGTCGCGTTAAGTTCTTGCAGCTTAGCCGATTGATCAAGAATCTTTTGTTCTGCTTCTTTTTGTCTGGAAACATTTCTGGTAACCCCGTACAATGCAGGTTGTCCGTTCCAGAATCCGCGGGTAATCCGGGTTTCAACCGGAAGAAGTTCCCCGTTTTTTTTGATCACCGGGACATGGCAATAATCAAGGGTGCCAAGGATCATCTCATGAACTACTTGCGCAGTTTCATTTCTGCGATCGGGAGGGTGGATCACTAATACGGATTGCCCGATGAGCTCTTCAGCGGAGTAGTTCAGTTGCCTTGTCACCGCATTGTTCACTTCAAGAATGATCCCCTCCTCGTTGAGGATAAACAACAAGTCGTCAATAGTATGGAAGAGGGTAAAGAAATTTTTCCGGTTCATACGGGTTACTTCTTCTGCTCTGATTCTGGCCACGGCGCCACCGATACCTGTGGCGATCAGTTCTACTGTATGCTTCGAGGCCGGAGGGAAACTGGCAGAGGTATGGGAAGCCAGGTTCAGACAGGCAAGGGGTTGATCTCCGTGTAATATCGGTATAATAGCCGATCCTTTGATCTTTTCCTTGACTTTTTCAGGGGTGTTCGGTAAGTCGACGTCAGAATATAGGCCATATACCGGTTTTCCCTTTCTGACGAGGGAGGCATTGGGAGACCCTGCGGGGTAAAAGGAAAATTTTCCAATAAAATCACGTGATAAACCCCTGTGAGCACATAAAACAAGGGAGCCGTCCTCAGGGTTGATCAGATAAACACCCCCGGAGTCAAATCCGTCTATTCTGCAGGCTGTTTCTATTACCCGATCGAGCGCTTCCTGCAAGTCGGTCGTTTCCAGCAAAAAGCGAAAAAGGTCGTCGATAGCGGATAATCCGGCTTTTTCTTCTTTCACTACCATATTATATTTTTCATCTGACTCCATGATGCCCCCTCTTTTAAAATGTTCAGTAGCAAATGCACAATGTTAAACCATGACAAAATTTCCTTCAGGTAGTGAAACATAGTTTGAACATTACAAAGATACAAATGATTTTGAATTTGTTGCTTTTAAGAAATGTTTTTCAAAATCCATGGATGAAAACCGGCTCCCAAACTAACTCAAGAACCGAAGAATTTTTATTGAAACATAGAACCGTGATCCATATTGATTGCCTATCTTTGTAATCAACATTTATAGTTTAATACCACACTTCATGAAATTTTTACCCCTGTTTGCTGCTTTTTTATTTTTATCACCGGCTGGATTTTCGCAACTCCCCGGAGTTGTTACTTCCCCCAAAATGAAGATTCACCAGGAAGTTCCTGAAGATCCCTACATGGCTCCGCCGGCGCACAAGATGACTTCGCCGGGTTATCGTTACAAGAGTACTGAATTTTTCACTGTTCAGGTCAATGTAGATGCCGAAGGAAACAACATTATCGGCGATGCGGCCAACGAGCCTTCGATTGCTGTTGATCCGACCAATCCCGATAAAATGGCCATCGGATGGCGTCAGTTTGATAATGTCAACAGCAACTTCAGGCAGGCGGGATATGGCTATACGGTCGATGGCGGGTTAAACTGGACTTTTCCCGGCAAGATCGACCCTGGGGTTTTTCGCTCCGATCCCGTTTTGGATTTTGATACGGCGGGTAATTTTTATTACAACAGCCTTAACTCTGACAACGATATATATACCTGCAAGGTTTTTAAAAGTGTCAACGGTGGCGCTATATGGGATCTCGGGGTGAATGCCAAGGGGGGCGACAAGCAATGGATGGCCATCGATCGTAGCGGTGGTGTGGGGACAGGAAATATTTATTCCTCATGGACTTCCTATTACAGTTCGTGTTCTCCCGGTTTTTTCACCCGTTCCATTGATGACGGGGCCACTTTTTTGAACTGCATTACCGTTTCCGGCGAACCCTATTGGGGAACGATGACAGTGGGCCCTGATGGTGAATTGTACATTGCCGGATCGGCCGGATGGTACGGAGGGATTGTTGTGGCCAAATCGACCACTGCGCAAAACCAGACCACTGCGATGAGCTGGGATTTTTCGAAGTTGGTAGATGTGGATGGGTATATCACAGGGCAGGTTGACATCAACCCGGTCGGTATCCTGGGGCAGGCCAACATCGCCTGCGATCATTCCGACGGTCCCGGAAGAGGGAACGTATATGTGATGGCTTCGGTGGAACGTCAATCTAATAATGACCCGGCTGACGTGATGTTTGCAAAAAGTACCGATGGCGGTGTGACCTGGAGTGATCCTATCCGGATCAACAACGATAATAACACCAGTCGTTATCAATGGTTTGCAACGATGTCGGTGGCTCCCAACGGACGCATTGACATCGTCTGGCTGGATACGCGTGACGCTCCTGTCGGTTCCTATAAGTCGGCCCTCTATTATTGTTATTCCGACGATCAGGGGGGGACCTGGTCGATCAACAAGAAACTCTCCGGATTGTTTGATCCGCATGTAGGCTGGCCCCAACAGGAAAAGATCGGTGATTATTATGACATGAAATCCGATGATGCCGGCGCACACCTGGCCTGGGCCAATACGTTCAACCAGGAGCAGGATGTTTACTATACCCACATTATCCCCCAGATCGTGGGGATGGAAGAAAATCCCGAACAACCCGAGCTTTTTACTGTGGCAGCCTATCCCAATCCCTTTTCCGATGCCGGCACGGTACAATACCAGGTTGCAGCAACCCAAAAGGTGAAGATTGTTCTCTGCGACATATTAGGCAAAGAGATGCTCACCCTGGTTGACAAGGAACAGCGGCCAGGTTCTTACACGGTCACTTTCGATGGAACCAATCTGCCCGCAGGATATTATATTTGCCGCATGACTGCCGGGACTCAGGTACGTACCGCTAAACTGGTGAAAGCCAGGTAGGGGTAAGAAATTGGTGCTTTCATTCCATGAACTCCCAAAATTCAAACCCGGAATACTGCTCCCGTATCAACCGGGTGATGGATTACATCGAAGCAAACCTGGCGGAAACTCATACCCTTGAAGAGCTGGCTTCAGTGGCCAACTTCTCAAAATTTCATTTTCACCGCATCTTTACCGCAATGACCGGCGAAACGCCGTTTCAATTTCTGACCCGTCTCAGAATCGAAAAAGCGGCCGGATTGCTTATCAGCAACCGTTCCATGACCATCGGTGAGGTGGCTTTCCAGTGCGGATTTTCAGCTCCGGCGCTATTTTCGAGGACCTTTAACCAGTACTTTGGCGTTTCACCAACAGTTTGGCGTTGTAACAACGGCACGCCCGATGATAAGAGAGAACAAACGGTCAGCAATCTGAAGAAAGCAGATAGCAATCAGGGTCAAACGAACCGCAACAAGAGAGAAGTGAATGAGGAGGTCTCCATGTACTTTTGTCATGAAACAAAAACCTTTAAATGGAGAACAACCATGAAACTGAACAAAAGTATGGAGGTGAAACAACTTCCTAAGATGACCGTGGCGTATGTCCGCCACACCGGCCCCTATCAGGGCGACAGCAACCTTTTCCAACGACTGATCGGTGAACTGTGTACCTGGGCAGGGCCACGCGGACTCCTTCAGAGCGACGACACCGGAATCATGATTTTCTATCACGATGATCCAAAAGTCACCGAACAGGATAGACTGCGCATCAGCGTTTCAATAAAAGTTCCGGAAGATACCCGTGTTGACGGGAAGATCGGGAAAATGGAGATCGCTGCAGGAACTTACGCGGTCGGCCGGTTCGAAGTCGAAAGTCAGGAATTCGGAGAAGCATGGGATTGGTTGTACGGTACCTGGTTGCCGCAAAGCGGTTACCAACCCGACGATGGTCCCTGCTTTGAAGTCTATCCGGAAGAGCCGAAAGCGGGGGAAAAGATCAAAGTCGACATTTGTGTGCCTGTCAAGCCGATTTAGGTATCAGTGATACATAAACAGCAGTACCGGCGGGATCAGTAACAAACATCCGAGGATCAGGAACAGGAGCGATAAGGGGAGCATAAAGCGGATCCATTTGTCGTAAGGGATGTTGCCGATGGCCAGGATGCCCATTGTGACACCACTGGTAGGAAAGATGTTGGTGAACAAGCCGTCGCCCAACTGGTAAGCCAGCACTGCCGTTTGGCGGGAAATACCGATCAGGTCGCTCAGCGGGGCCATCAGAGGCATGGTGAGGGCGGCTTGGCCGGATCCCGAAGGAACAAAGAAGTTCATGAAACCCTGGAAAAAGAACATCATCTGCACGGAGACAACCTGCGGAAACTGGCCCATGGTACCGGCAATTCCATTGAGGATGGTATCGATAATCTTGCCGTCGGTCGCTATGATGAGCATGCCTCGTGTTAAACCAATGACCAAGGCCGCGGTCATCATATCGCGGGCGCCTTCCAGAAAAGCCCCGACTGCAGTGTTGGAGGGCAGACGGAAAAAGAGGGCCGCCAACAATCCCATGGCGATGAACAACCCTGCTATTTCATTGATGTACCAGCCCCAGATATTCACCCCGATGATCAACAGGACAAGGGAGGCGAAAAAGATTACCAGAACCATCTTTCTCTTGAACGTGAAGGCCAGGTCTTCGTCTGTGTGATATCCTGTCAGATCCCGCTTCCGGTCGATTTCATAAACCAGGCTTTTTTCAGGATTCTTTTCGATTCGCCGGGCATAGACCATCACAAAGGTGATGGCGGCAGCCATCAGTACAAGCCAAACCGCGATCCGGTATTCCCAACCGCTGAAGACCGGTATTTCGGCAATTCCCTGGGCGATCCCGATGGTGAAGGGGTTGCTGAAAGCGCCTGCAAAACCCGAAGCAGCCCCGATAAAAGGCATGGCGATCCCGGTGAGTGAATCGTACCCCATGGCAATGGACAGCGGAATGGTGATCAAAATGAAGACCATCACCTCCTCGCACATGCCGAAAGAGGCGCCGGCTAAAGAAAAAAGGAACATGATGATCGGGATGATGAATTTTTTTATGGCAGGATTTTTCTTTGTTGTTTCCAGAATACCGGCCAACCCGGCATTGATGGCGCCGGTTTTGTTTAAAATGCCGAAAGCGCCTCCGATCAGCAACACAAAAGCGATGATCTGCGCCGCGGAAATCATCCCTTTTATAGGGGCTGTAAAAAGATCGACTAAATCCTGAGGTTGTGACTCTACCTGGTGATAGGTTCCCGGAACAACAACCTGGCGGCCATTGTATTCATGCCGGTCGAATTCGCCGGAAGGAATGATCCAGGTCAGTATCAAAAAGATTATCAAAATGATGGAGACAATGATCAGGGTATGCGGGATCTTTTTCTTTTCCATGGGTTGGTGTTTAATAGTGCAGGGATTGGAAGCAAATTTATTTTATTTTTTCACAATCTTTTGGTTCTTATGGATATTTCGACAGCATGTTTCAGGTGCCCTTATCAGAAAATATGTCATTCAGGTACATCAATTTTGGTAAAAATAGCTATATTTGTGTAAAACTAAGTTTAACAAATAAATATTCTCACTATGAAAAAAACGTTACTTTTTCCTCTTTTAATGTTACTGTGCATCGTCCAGGTTTTTCCACAGGCTACCTTTAATACGGGAGCTATCCGTGTGGATGTGAGCCAGTACGGGCGTATCCGGCTTTTTACTCCCAATGATATCAGACATTTACAGCGTGCATCCATCCTGGTCGGGACCGGCCAGAACGCGGTGTTCGATTACACCAACGATGCAGAACAACTGGAGCCGACGGTGCTGGTTTCCAACCCCACCATGAGCAATTACGAGATCTATGGTGCCTATGATAACAGCTATTCTGACCTGCCGCCGGATGTAATTGAAAAATTGAACGCCTATGGTTGGACGAATGCACCTTACACCATTATCAAATTCAACATCAAGAACAATGAGACGGAAGCCATCAATGCTTTCATCGGGCTTGACATGATCCCCGAACTGAATGAGGAATATGGTTATGATACGGTGACTTACAACAGTACCGAAGGGGTTATCTGGTTTCACCGGGGGAACCAGGAACATTTAGGCGTCAAATTGTTGAATGCTTCCATGTCATCCCTCTATTCCTTAGAATGGTTTGAGGATTATTCTACCGATCCCAATTACTGGAACTATATGCATTATGGTTCCCTGCAGCCGCAATATATTTCCACAACGGCCGACGGACCTGTTACCATTACCTCGCAGAATGCCGTGACCCTGGCTCCTCAGGAGACAGTGGATGTTTTTTATGCCATGGCCATTGGTGCTACCGAACAGGCTATGCTCACCAACATGGCTGCTGCCATTGTGAAATACCAGTCACTATTCACCGGTATTGACGACCAGATGGTGGTATCGAACGAGCTGGCCCTTGGTCAAAACCGTCCCAACCCGGTTACCCAATCGACCCGGATCACTTATCAGCTCCCCGAATCAGGATTGGTAACCTTAAAGGTTTTCAACGCTGTGGGTGAGGAAGCAGCCACTTTGGTCAATACCAAACAAACCAAAGGGAATTACTCTGTTACAATGGATGCTTCAGGTTTACCTGGCGGTATCTACTTCTATCGGCTGATGTTCAACGACCAGGTTCAGTCACGCAGGATGATGGTGGTCAGATAGAAAACGATTATAGAAGAAAAGAAGCGGGCGACACACCCTACAACGTGTCGCCCGCTTCTTTTTTTACAATTTGATCCATACCACGGTCATGGCATGGGGGCTTACGCCCGTGATCCAATCTTCGGGGTTGGAGCCGTCGAGGTTGGCACGGATAATTTTGCCGTCGGGGCTGGAGTTGGAGTTTTTGATTCCCCAGAACAGCTTGTTGTGTTTTTCGTCGAGGGTTATTCCCCAGGTTGCTTTGCTTCCCATGTCGCCGATACGGGTAAAACTGGTCCCATCGAGGTTACACATGTAAACTCCGCCGTCGGGTGCTACGGTACCGTCGCCCGGGTAGATCACCAGGTACGCTTTTCCTGTCCGGGTATCTAATTCGAGGGCTGTTCCGTCGATATCGGAGGTTCCGGGGGCGTCAAAAGTGATCTTCTGGAAGTTGGTGCCATCGAAATTCACCGACCAGAAGCCTCCCAGGTAATCGGTTTTATCGTTCACCAGGTATATTTTTCCGCTGGCAGGATCATATTGCATATCGATCGGGAACATGGGTTCTGCATCTCCTCCGTTCATCGGGATAAAAAGTTCAGGATTGGATCCATCCAGGTTGGCGCGGTAGATGCCACCGGTGCGCCCCCAGTAGATCTTATCTCCCAGTAAGAAGATGGCTTCTGCATCGCCGCAGAGTTCCTGTCCGGGGACCGTGGCATCCAGAATTTTCTCCGGAAGGGTGCCATCTGCATTGTAACGGTAGATGGCCTGGTTATAAAAGTCGGAGATGTAAACTTTTTTATGGGCTGTATCGACAGCAATACCATAAGGCCGTGCCATGTCGGATTGAACGAAATCCTGCACCAGCGGGGGGTTATCGTCGAGGATGACGCTGTGGCCAAGAGCGGGCGTACCGCGGGTGGTGAAATAGAACACCTGGCTCAGGCCGGCCAGGGGGTCTTTCACATTGATTACAACGGTCTTTACGCTTTGGTTATAATAGAGTTCACTGACCGGGGTGCAGGTCAGTTTGACGGTATAGAGGCCGGGTGTGTTGTAGGTGGTGGAGGGGTTGAGTTCGGTGGAAGTTTGCCCGTTGCCGAAATCCCAGGTATAGCCTAAGGCATTCAGGGAGGTATTGGTAAAGGTCACATCACATGGGGCGTATCCCTGGTTATTGATGACATAGGTGAAATTGGCCACGGTACTTGCCGCGGGGGTTCCCATGTCTTTCTTTTTACATCCCGCGCTCATCGTCAGGATGAACAAAACCGAAATAAGATATAACAGATTTCTTTTCATATAGTTGTCTTTAAGATAATGAAATGATCAATAGCCGGGATTCTGGGTCATGAGGTTGTTGGTTTGGAGTTCGCTGAGCGGAATCGGGAAGAGGGTATATTTTGGGTCGATGCCCAGCACGGTGGCAGCTCTTTTCGTTCTGACCAGATCGCTCCATCGCTGGCTTTCAAAGGCAAATTCGTGCCTGCGCTCGTTTTCGATGACCAGTTTCAGTTCGGGATAGTCGGCAGCGGTGGTCGGATCGAGCCCGGCGCGGGTTCTCACCACGTTAATGTCATCGCGGATGGCTTCGATCTCCCCGTTGGTATAGGCGCGTGCCTCGGCGCGGATCAGGTACATTTCGGCCAGGCGCAGGACGTACACCCGGTCGGTGCCGGAGGTATAATCCTTGTATTTGATGCCGTAGGGAAGGTTTTTGGAGTCGAAAGCGATGGATGCCTGAAATCTGACGGTATCGGTTGTCCTGAATCCCTCAACGAAAGCAGGGGAGGGTGACACTTCATACCGGCCGGTAAGGCTGACAGGGAAGAAATATTGGGCAAGGCGGTTAGAATTCTGGGCATCAAAGACCACCTCAAAGATCGATTCGGTGGTGTTGCCGTTGTAGAGGTCGGCGAAGGCCGGGGCCATGATGAATCCCCCGTCACCGATCACTTCTCCGGCTTTGGTGATGGCCAAAGTAGCTGTAGCCACATCGCCTGTGAGATGGTATTTTGTCAGGTAAACGCGGGCTAACAATGCTTTTGCGCTGAAGGAGCTGGCCCAGCCCAGGGGTCTTTTTGGGGGAAGCAATTGTTCGGCGGTGGTGAGGTCAGCAATGATCTGGCTGTAAACATCAGCGACGGAGTTGCGGGCTTGATTGATCGTGCTGAGATCAAGGGTTGGCATGGTCTTGATCGGGATTCCGCCGAAGTAGTTAAGTAGGTTGAAGTGCGACAGCGCCCGTAGGAAGAGGGCATCGCCCGTGTAAAGATCCCGATTGTCATCACTCATGGAGATTCCGTCAATCCGGTAGAGCACGTTGTTGACCCGGTTGATGCAATCGTAGTTGGAAGTCCAGATACCATCGATAATGGCGTTGTCGGCAGCGATCAGATTTTCATTAATTTGAAGGTAATCGCGCATGGTACCTGTCCACGACAGGTTATCGGCTGCAAGGTCTTCCACGATGACCATGTTGCGGCCGTAGTTGCCCGCATCATGGAGGGAATAATAGGCGCCGGTGATAGCTTTTTGAACACCGGCTGCATCATTGATGGCCTGTTCGGATGAAATGGAATCCGTGGGTTGAATGTCCAGCATCTTTTTGCAGGAGAGGGTTGTTAAGGCCAGTGCGATGAAGATATATACAATTTTTTTCATAGTTTTCGGAATTAACGGTTAAAAAAGAAAACTCAAACCAATAAGAAAGGTTCTGGTTTGGGGATGGGTAAAGAAGTCGGTGCCCTGGACAATGTTACTCGAACCGCCATAATAGTTGACTTCGGGATCCATTCCGGTATAGTTTGTGAAGGTGTAAGCATTCTGTACTGTGCCGTAGATTTTCGCCGACTTCATACCGATGTGTTTTACCCACTCCTTTTTGAAGGTGTAGCTCAGGGTGATATTCCGGACTTTGAGGAAGGAACCGTCTTCAATAAACCGTGACGATTTATAGGAATCGCCCTCTTTGGGGAATTGTGTGATATCTCCCGGTTTTTTCCAGCGGTCGTTCATGCGGGCAGTCTGGGCATCTTCACCGGTTCCCGACTCAAGATAAATGAGGGTACCGTTGAAGATATCGTTGCCGTACACAGCTTGGAGAAAGATGGAGAGTTCGAAATTCTTATAACTGAAAACATTGGTCATACCGGCTGTAAAATCGGGATTCGGATCGCCGGTTTTCATCCGGTCGGCGGAAGTGATGACGCCATCGCCGTCAAGGTCTTCATAGACAAGGCTACCGGTAGTCGGATCGACACCCAGGCAGTTGTATCCGTAGAAAATACCGATGGGTTGACCCACTTCAACCCGGCTGCCGCCCCGTCCCTGGTCGTCGATTGGCTGGTCTTCATAAAGGCTCAGCACTTTGTTGCGGTTCATGGCGAAGTTGAAGTTGGTGGTCCAGGTGAAAGCTTTGTCGATGTTAACCGTGTTGAGCAAAATTTCCATCCCTTTGTTCTCAAGTTGTCCGATGTTGGAAGAGATGGTATAAAAGCCTGAAGAGGAGGGGATGGGTCTCTCGAGCAGCAGGTCTTTCGTGCGGTTATAATAGAGATCGAAATTGAGGGTGATTCTGTTTTTGAGTATCGAAAAATCAAAACCCAGGCCGGTTTGTGTTGTGGTTTCCCATTTCAGATCGGGGTTTGGGAGTTGGGTGGGGGCGATTCCCGAGGAGCCGCCGTAGTTATACCCTGCGCCGTAAAGCCCTAAGGAGGCAAAATCGCCAATTCCGTCATTCCCGGTCAGTCCATAAATAGCGCGGAGTTTGAGTTCGTTGATCCAGGAAATCTTTTTCAGAAAAGGTTCTTCCGACATACGCCATGCGAAGGATCCTGCAGGGAAATATCCGTATTTGTTGTTCTCGCCGAATTTCGAGGAACCATCGGCTCTGGCAGTGATCGTGAAGATGTATTTGAATTTGAAGTTGTATTTGAATTGCGCGAAATAGGAGTTCATAACGCGGTCGAGGGCGGTGGCGGAAGCATAGCGGATGGTGCCTGCGGAGGTCAGGTACTGCAGGTCGTCGTTCGGGAAGTTGATCCCTTCGATGTAGGTCGTCCGCCGGCAATATTTTTCATAACTTTGCCCGATCAACGCATCGATGCTGTGTTTTTCTTTAAAGGTATGGATGTACTGAAGTACGTTGTTAACCGTGATGTTGCTGGCGTAGTTGGTGCCTTCTATTCCCAGGCCGTTGTATTTTTTTCCCTGGCGGGTTGTAGTCGGGTCGTAGCTGTGTTCGCGCAAGTCATACAGGTCAACCCCGAATTTGGAGGTAAAGGTAAATCCGTCTAAAAATTTGTACTCCAGGTAAACATTGCCCACTTCACGATTGGTGTAGGCCCTGTTGATTGAATTATTGGCAATGGCGACAGGGTTCGCGTAGTACATGGTCTCGTCGTAAGCTCCGGTGGAATCAAAAACCGGGTAAATGGCGGGTATTGACATGGCATTGGGCAAGGGACCGTTCGTGGTGGCATCTCCCTCGACCCGCTTGTTATTGGAGTAGGTGATTCCCACTCCGCCGCCGACAGTCAGGTTAGGCAGGATTTTATAATCGGCATTGATACGGCCGCTGTAACGTTGGTAGGAGGTTCCCATTACGACGCCACCCTGGTCATAATAGTTTCCGGAGATAAAGAGTCTGAACTTATCGTTGCCACTGCTCACTGAGAGTTCGGTATTGGCGGTGGGGGCGGTGACCAGGATTTCATCCATCCAGTTGGTATTAATTCCCTGTACGTTGGTTCCCTTGTAAGCATTCCAGTCGTCGGCGCTCATCATCGGAATCAACCGTTCTTTGGGCAGGTTTTGCCAGCCATAACTCATGTTAAGAGAAACATCCGTTTTACCGCGGCTTCCTTTTTTTGTCGTAATCAGGATAACCCCATTGGATGCCCTGGCGCCATAAACAGAGGTAGCAGATGCATCTTTCAGGATCGTCATCGATTCGATGTCGTTAGGGTTGATATCGGTCATGGCATTCAGCTCTTGTCCCAACATACTTACTTGTGAGGTTTGACCGGTGATGACAGGGATGCCATCGATGACCAACAAGGGTTGGTTGCTGGCGTTGATGGAGCTTCCTCCCCTGAGTTTCATCATGTTTTGGCCACCCGGAGTTCCCGACTGCGGGGTGATGGTCAAACCGGCTGTCTGACCCTGTAAAACCCCATCTAAGGTTCTGACAGGTATATTTTTAATTTCGTCTTCGTTAAGCAATTCAACAGACCCGGAGATCAACTTTTTGCTGGTTGTACTGTATCCCACTACCACCAATTCGCCCAAAGCGACATCCTGATCACTGAGTTTCACGTTGATCACGCGTTTGTTGTTCACAGGGATCTCCTGGGTTTGCATCCCGACAAAAGAGAACACAAGGATGGCGTCGGAAGGAGCCGCGAGTGAATATTTTCCATTGAGGTCGGAGGTGGTACCCTGGCTGGTTCCTTTGATCAAAACAGTCACTCCCGGGAGGGGTGAGTTGTCATCGGCAGCGGTGATCAATCCGCTTACCGGGATGTCCTGGGCAACAAGTTGTCCGAACAGCGCACTCAATAGTAGTAATAAAAGGTAATGTTTTTTCATACGCTTAGGGTTAAGTTAGTTCAAAGTATTAACTGGGGTGACGGAAACCCGGACAGGGACAATATCCATCCGGATTCCTGTTAAAGTATATTGACGGTTGTGTCCGTTTTTAGAAGAAAAACCGGCACTGGTCGCCGATCTGGAAAGGGAGACCCGGAAAGCCAATTCGCTCCCGGTGAAGTTAAGGTTGTGAAGGGTGTCGCTGTATTCGGGATCCAATAACGGCTCAATGAGCAATTCCCGGAAGGTGTCGGGAGTTCCTGAAAGAATACCGGTTTGACCGGAATAATGGAAAGGATGTTCTTTCGACGGCACCACCGGTTCTTTTCCGGGAGCAGGGATTACCTTCCCTGTGGTGAGGTCAAACTGATCGTTTTCTTCCAGATAGCTGACCGAAATGTTGTAGATGGAAGCCAACGGGCCCTGATGATCAAGGGTAGCATTCGCCCCGTCGAGGATAAGGATCCCGGAGGCGCCGGCTACAGTGAACCGGTTTTGCGGGCTGTTATAAAGGATGGCCGTGTTTTCGTCCACCCCGAAGGCCAGGTTACCGGGGATCTTCTCGTTCAGCAGGGCAACTGCCAGCCTTCCGATCCTTGCCCTGACCAGGAAATGTTGATCGACTATGCCTCCTGGGAAAAAACCCAGTCCACGGGTAATCAGCACACCATCATCTTCCGGGAAATCATCGCCGGTGTAATTTTTAACAACGCCATGCTGAAGGGCTCCCATGCTGGTGCCTGCCCCGATCATCGTTTCACTCATGATGGCAGCTCCGGCGCTGGTTCCCCCGATCACCCCTCCTTTATTGTAAACATCCCATACTGCTTTTAACACCGGTGTGGAACTCCCGTCGGGAAGATAGAGCGCCCTGGTAGTCCTGAGCTGGTCACCTCCTGTAAACCATACGGCAGAACACTGCCTGATAAGACCGGCCCACTTCAGATCATTGCCATTGTCTTTCCATTCTGCTTCATTAACCTCCAGCGTACTGTCGTCGTCCATCACAGCGATAGGGATCAGGTGTATTTTTTCCGGGGAAACCCCATAGTAAACCAGTTCGCTCTTAAAATATGCAAATGATTGCACTGGTGCTCCTCCTGCAGAAGGGATCACGGCAAAAACTGCTTTTTCGGGACCACCGGCCAATAGGATCATCTGTTCGAACACACTTTTGTTATTGGCCTCGAGTCCGCCTCCTACGATGACCAGGCTTCCCGCGGGTCGCTGCTGGGCTTTGACAGAGAAAGAAGTGATGAAAACAAACAGGACTAAAACAGACCAGGTTCGACACATAGTCGAAAAGTATCAGAAAAAAATCAGAATTGAAGGCTAAAGTATAAAAATATGCCAGATATAACATCAATGACACTGTTTTTTTCACAACTTTGCCTTATAAAACCTGAAAAGATGTTGACATTGTTTCGAAATGCTCATATTTACAGCCCCTCTGACCTGGGTAAGAAGGACCTTCTCACCGGAGGAAAGACCATTCTGGCCATTGCTGATCGTATCGATCCCCCTGCAGGAATGGAGGTCACTATCATAGAATGTGAAGGGAAACCCTTAATTCCCGGTTTGATCGACAGCCATGTTCACATTACCGGGGGAGGAGGCGAAGGAGGACCGGCCAGCCGTATGCCCGAATTGCAACTCAGCATGATGCTCGAAGGTGGGGTGACTACCGTGATCGGCTGCCTTGGGACCGACGGCATCACCCGAACGGTGGAAAGTGTTTTGATGAAGGTCAAGACACTCCGTTCACAGGGTGTCTCCGCCTGGATGTACACCGGCGCCTACCAGGTTCCGCCACCTTCCATCACCGGCGACATTGCGAAGGACATCGCGCTTTTTGAAGAGATCATCGGGGTTGGAGAGGTGGCGATTTCCGACCATCGGAGTTCGGTTCCATCGCTGACCGAACTGACCCGCATCACGGCCCATGCCCGCGTAGCCGGTATGATCGGGGGAAAAGCAGGAATCATCAACATCCACATGGGCGACGCCAAAGATCCTTTTCGCCCCCTGCATGATGTAGTGGCCCACAGCGAAATGGGCTACCGGCAGTTCCTTCCGACCCATTGCAACAGGAACCATTATATTTTTGAGGACGCTAAAGAATATGGGAAAAAAGGATACGTGGATATCACGACCAGCTCCTATCCTTATGACCCGGATGAAGAGATCAAACCCTCCATTGCCCTGAAACAGCTTTTGGAAGCGGGAGTCCCCGCTGAAAATATCACCTTTACCTCCGATGGTTGTGGTTCCCTTCCCTTATTTGATAAAGAGGGCCGGCTGGTCAAGATCGATATGGGACTACCCTCTTCCATCCTGAGGGAAATCAAGGAGGCCATCTTCGATGAAAAAATACCACCCATGACTGCTTTAAAGGTGGCCACTTCCAATCCTGCCAGGATTCTCAAACTGGCCGGGAAAGGCGAAATCCGCGAAGGCCTGGATGCCGACCTGGTGTTGCTCGATCCTGCTTTTAACATCCTGCATGTCATGGCTATGGGAAAAATTCTGGTATAATGGAAAACTTGCTGAAAAACCGCGCCCTTCGCTCCCTTCTCTTTTTCCTGTTGTTGCCAACCTGCATCCTGACAGCCCAACCGGTCAGGAAAAATGTGGTGCCACCTGTAGCCACTGATTTTGCACCCATCCTCCGTTTTCTTTCTTCGGGATGGATGGAGGGACGGGAAACCGGTTCACGCGGTGGATTTATGGCTGCCGACTACATCGCTTCCCTGATGCAGATGAATGGACTGCTTCCTTACGGTTATCCTGATGGGACAAGGGATAACCCACAGGGTATCGACGGTAATACCGATTATTTCCAGGATTTTTACCTAACCCGGGTTAATGTGGAAAATTCCTCGTTGGCCCTGATTTCCCGGAATCAGGAGGGAGAATCCGCGATTTTATTCAATCCCCGGTTGGATTACAGCATTCAACCTGTTCCACGGAGTTGCGAAGGAGAAGCCCTGTTGTTTTTTGGAGGATACGGGATCAAAGCGCCGGATAAACAGTACGATGATTACCGTGGATTGGATATTAAAGGAAGGATCGTTTTGATCCTTGAAGGTTATCCCGGTCATTTGGATACCACGGCCCCGGTACGGTCTCTGCTGGGAAAAAATTTCGGAGAAAAATTCGCATCACGTGATGAAAAAATCTGCACGGCCCGACAACAAGGAGCCCTGGCCGTGATCCTTGTGAATACCTCTGAACAGGAAGCAATTACCCGGCAAACGGTCACCAACCTCAATCAGGCGGAACGTTGTATGATTCCCATCAACCCCGGTGACCCCGAGTACGACGATGGCGAGTACGCTCTATTGGGAGATACCACCACCTGCACCATCCCTTGTTTCACGGTTGGGAAGAAAGTAGCCACTGAACTCCTGAAAGGCGGTAATATCAATCTTGAAAAATTTGAGATCCAATCGGCCCGTCACCTGACCAATGCTTCAGCGCTCATACCCGGTCATCGGATTCGCTTTGGCGTTACGATCAAGGCGGAGACTTTACTGGCTCGCAACGTGGTCGGCATGATCCGTGGCCTGGATACCACGAGGTATATCCTGGTAGGAGCACATTATGATCACCTTGGTACCAGAGGCGCAGTTACTTACTACGGAGCAGATGACAATGCCTCCGGCACAGCCGGAATGTTGTCCCTTGCGGCGAAATGGAGCCGTAGTCCTGAAAAACCCGCCTGTAATCTGCTGTTTGCTGCATGGACTGCCGAAGAAAAGGGGATTCTTGGGAGCACTTTTTTTTGTGGGACATCACCTGTGGTGGGGAAAGGGTTATCGTTGGTGATCAACATGGATATGCTGTCGCGAAATGACCTCATCGATACGGCTGGCCGTCAGATAAGCATTGGTACGCTCCCGGTCAGTGAAGACCTCCGGAAGTTGGCCAGAGCCTCCAACGACTTATTGAATAATCCCTTCCAACTTGATTTTTGGGATGTTACGGACCATTCAGGAAGTGATTATGGTGCTTTTGCTGAACGAAAGATCCCGGTCATGACTTTTTTTTCAGGGTTCCATGCTGATTACCATTCACCCCGGGATGTGGCTGAAAAGACAGATCCTTTGAAGATGGAAAAAATCCTGTCGATCGTCAACCATTGCCTGCAGGAAGCGACATTAAAACCACCAGTCAGGTAAGATTATTCCTGTCCTTATCAGCAAAGCGTCAGTTGATGGAACAATCCGGTTGGATAATTACCAGATTTTCTGAGCGACACTGCGCACTGTGACGTTGTCCAACGCCCGCATGTTCACCTCTACGCCGATACCAGGTTTGACGGGGACATCCATCGTTCCATCGGGGTTGACGACAAATTCCGGTTCAACGATATCCTGCTTGTAGTAGCGTTTGCTTGCGGAAATATCGCCCGGAAGGGTAAAGTTGGGCAGGGAAGCCAATGCAACATTTCCGGCTCTGCCGATGCCCGACTCGAGCATTCCGCCATGCCAAACCGGGATGTTTTTAGAGGCGCAGTAATCATGGATCAGTTTCGATTCGGTAAACCCACCTACCCGGCCGGGCTTGATGTTGATGATCCGGCAACTGTCTAACTCAATGGCTGCACGGGTATCGTCGATTGAATGGATGCTTTCGTCAAGACATATCGGGGTTTTGAGCTCCCGCTGCATTTTTGAATGGTCATAGATATCCTCATAACCGAGGGGTTGTTCAATCAACGACAATCCATAATGGTCCATTTTTTTGAAAAGGTCGATGTCGCTCAGGGTGTAAGCTGAATTGGCGTCCACCTGCAACAGCAGAGAGGGATAGGCTTTCCGGAGGGCCTCGACGAATTGTAGGTCGAGACCGGGAGCGATTTTGATCTTTATCCGTTTGTATCCCTCAGCAAGGTAGCTTTCCACTTTTTTTAAAAGAGCCGGAACCGATTCCTGGATGCCGATGCTTACACCGACATCTATCTTTTTGCGGGTACCACCCATCATTTGGGAGAGGGAAATCCCTTTGGTTTTGGCAAAAGCATCCCATAAGGCCGCTTCCAGTCCGGCTTTAGCCATCCTGTGGCCGCGGACTTTCTCGTATCCTTCAATGGCTTCGCCAACGTTTTGAAGATCTTTCCCCAAAACCGATGGCATTAGAAAATCGGTAAGGATGTGCCAGGCGGTCGGCACCGTTTCGGGAGAGTAGAAGGGGGTTCCTTCGGCCACACTTTCACCCCACCCGGTGACACCTTCGGCATCGACCCGGACAATTATATGTTCTTCGTCGTATTCGGCACCCATGGATGTCACAAACGGGCTGACCAGTACCAATTTAACGTGCCTGAGTTCAATTCTTTCTATACGCATGGTTTTGTCTGTTTATTTTGTATGATTAGTAATGAAATTATTATGTAAACGTAAAACGGGGAAAATTTTCTCTTGCTGTATAATGGAAGCAAATTGAGGGTAGGTCACTAATCCGAGCATCGATTGAGGCTCGAGGGCAAGGATTATCAGGTTCCCTTTCAATTGGTCAAGGGGAACACGGATGAATTTCTTTCCTGCAGGAATAACGGGAAGTTCCTGCAGGGTCACAACGGGGTTGACGATCCTGTCGCCTTCAAAGTCGATGGAGTCAATGACGCCGATGTGGTACTGTTGGATCCGGTCACCGGGATTATATATGTAAGGTATTTGTTTTAGTGACTGCCTTTTCACCCAGTCGGTGAGAAGGGTACAGTCGGCAGGGATCAGGTAGGCTTCGGGTTTTTCGGTATCTGTCAGGGAGGCGACCACGGGGCGGTAGTCTTTGACGTTGACCACCGTGTCCTTTCCGGTAGCATAGGAGTACAGCGGAAGTGGCAGGATGCTCCCGTTGCTCTTGTGGATCGACTGGATGGATACCATTGTGGGGACAGGAGGTTCTGTCAGCAGTTTCCGGCTTTCGCTGACCAGGGTTTTGATTTTCCCGGCATTCCGGAAGCAATATTCCAACATTCCTCGCATCCCGGTCATTTGCCCTTCGGAGCGGTGGCGGATATTTTCTATGGAATCATCCTTTCCGTTCATTCCTTCCTGGATAAAGGAAAAAGTGTTTTGGATACCCAGGCTCTGGCGACCGTCGTTGACATCGAAAGTGCTGTGCCGGATATAGGATTCTTCCGGAGGGCCACCAGGGCAATAGGTAAACGCGGAGAATTTTCTCTCTTTCAGATAATTGAAGACAAAAGGCAGAAGTTCCTGGTTCGACAGGTCACGGATGGCCAGGGCTACATTGAGGTTGGTTGCAGCACCCATGGTGATGTCGGAATTCTTCCGGTAACCATAGTGTTCCCATGGTTCTCCATAGGGAGAATATTCGTGAACGTCGAGGGTGGCTTCGAAAAGGTACCGGTCGAAAAATGAATGGAGTGCGATGGTTTCCGGTTCGGTAAGAATCATGTGGTTGCGATTCAGATCCACCTTGTTGGCGTTCCGTCTCGTGTTCATTTCCCCCCCGTCGGGATTGATCTGCGGAATCAGGGCCAGGTCGATTTTTTCAAAAAGATAACGATTTTCAGGTTTTAACAGTTCATGGATCAGGAGAAGCATCCCCTCTTTCCCCGATTGTTCGTTCCCATGTTGCTGTGCAAAGAGCAATACCCTTAACTTATTCTGATCTATGGCGAATTCTTTTTCAGAAAAAGTGACGGCGTAAAGGTTCCTGCCTTTGACTGATTGTCCGATGATTTCTACTTTCATCCTTCCGGAAGTTTTCGAGACCTCGTTGATATAGGAAGATAATTCATCGTACGAGGTTAATTTTAAAAAATCGTGCTGAAGCGGCGGAGGAAGAAGTGTTTGGTTAAGGGCCATCAGGGGGAGGAGCAATAAAATTGTAAGGAAAAATACGAGTTGTTTGGTCATAAGCAGAAGTATCAATTAAAGAAAGATTGATCAGAAAAACCGGCGTTGGTCGGCGCCGGCTTTCAATTCGTAAGTGCCTGTATTTCTGTTAAAAACAATTTCATTAGTGCCGGTTTCCCGGATATAATCCAGGGTTTTCCGGTATTGTGCGGTCCCCTTCCGCAACCAGTCGGGTAGTTCTTCATCGCTGCTGATCCGGGTGAGGGCTTTCATTTCTTCGACGAGTTCATCCAGTTTTTCTTCCGGGGTTTTGATCCCCAGGATCTCTTTGGTGCGCAGGGAGAGCAGGATGGAGAGGGTCATTGAATGTTTTGACCGGGAGACGGCTTGTCCGATCATATCCATTTTTGCCAACTGGTCAATGCGTGCCAGGTGGGAATGAATTTCTTCTTCAGTAAGGATGAAATTGAGCAATCCTCCGTACCAGGCAACGCTGATGATCACCATATTCCTGAAATCGGGAATTTCGTTGCTGAAGATAGTTTCCCGTATGCGGTTCTTCATCTCCCTGATCGCTGCATTGCTTTCCATCAAAACTCTGTTTTTCACCATTTTCAGCAACCCTTTCCTGATCAATCCGTTGACGAGGGTTTCTCGTGATGTACCGGCATTTTCAGCCAGTCTGAGCAACCACCAGGTGATTTGCCGTTGATGCGGGGAATTGTGGATCAGTTCAAGGGCCGGGTCAAGCAGTGGATGACCGGTCGGGTCGGGCAGATCGGGAAGCACCACATCGATGTCGGTATCGATCCTTCGTTGCAGAGCCAGTTCCATGAGTATGGCAGCGGCCAGCAGGAGATCAAATTTCCGGGATTTCAGGAAAGGCTTCCTGCCGGTTTTTTCATCGACGGTGATCAGGTAGAGTTCTTCCGGAATGGTAAGGAAAGGGTTCATTGAGATGAGGATAAAAAGTAAGTCAAATATATCAAATATAGTTGAATATTTGTACCGGTTCACAAAATGTCACTTACATTTGTGCGGTTCAAATCCTTATGACCTTGCTGCGATCGCCAAAGTCAATTCTTATCGCGCTTTTCGTGAGCCTGACGTTGGCAATCATCGTGCATCTTGCAGGACATTTCGCCCGGATTGAGTTTCCGGGATGGTTGCTGATCATTTTGAGGTGGATTCCCATTGTATGTTTTTTTCTCTTTGCATTGAAAAAGAAAAAACTTACTACCTGGATCTTCCTCAGCATGTTAGCCGGGGTGGAATTCGGATACGATGTCCCCCGGATAGCCCGGGAGATGAATGTTGTCAGCCAGATCTTTATAAGGTTGGTGAAAACGATTATCGCGCCGCTCCTTTTCGGAACGCTGGTCACCGGTATTGCGGGTCACGCGGATCTGAAACAGGTTGGGAGGATGGGATGGAAGTCGTTGGTCTATTTTGAAGTGGTATCCACCCTTGCGCTCTTCATCGGTTTAGCCGCCATCAACATCAGCGGGGCGGGTTTAGGGGTAACGGTACCGGAGGCGATGACACAGGGCCATCTTCCGGAGGTGACACACCAGGGATGGCGTGAGATCTTGCTTCATGTCTTCCCTGAAAACATTGCCCGGTCGATTGCAGAGGGAGCGGTACTACAGGTGGTTGTTTTCAGTATCCTCTTTGGCATTGCCCTGGCCATGGTGAAGGAGCAGTATCGTTCACCCATGCTTCGGTTTGCCGATTCGCTGACGGCCGTGATGTTCAAATTCACCAACATGATCATGCTATTTGCACCGTTTGCCGTGTTCGCGGCCATTGCTTACAGCGTCGGTCACATGGGTCTAGGCGTGCTGATGAACCTATTTCAATTACTGGGGACCCTGTATGTTGCCCTTCTGTTTTTTTTGCTGGCTGTTCTTTTACCCATCCTTCTGGCTTTGAAAATTCCATTAAGATCTTTTATCAGGGCGGTAGCCGAACCGGCAACAATAGCCTTTGCCACTACCAGTAGCGAATCGGCGTTACCTTTGGCCATTGAGAACATGGAGAAATTCGGAGTTCCGCGGAAAATAGTCTCCTTTGTCATCCCCACGGGTTACAGTTTTAATCTGGACGGAACCACACTTTACCTGGCCATGGCCTCTGTTTTTGTAGCCCAGATGGCCGGAATCCATTTACCCCTGGCGACTCAGATCATCATGATGTTGACGCTGATGCTCACCAGTAAAGGAGTGGCCGGAGTGCCGCGCGCTTCGCTGGTCATCCTGTTGGGAACTGTTTCCGGTTTCGGGCTCCCGGTCTGGCCTGTCTTTATTATACTGGGAATCGATGAATTGATGGATATGGCGCGAACCGCCACCAACGTCATCGGGAACTGCCTGGCCACCGTGGTGGTCGCCAAATGGGAAAAAGAATTTAATGGAAAACCCTCTTTAGCCGGGCTTCACGATAACCCCTGACCCATCCGGGAATGGCGTCTTTGAGGATGACCATTACCGAGACCATGATCACTCCGGTAAGAACCAGGTTTATCAATCCCTGAACGAAAAGTCCGGGCTTGGAGAGTTGAGGGATATAAATCCCGAAGATATTCGTTATTCCTGCATATAACGTGGTGATGCCGACAAATACCATGGGAACGATGGTGACCCAGGCGTATCGGGCTTTTCCCTGGTTTATGATGAAGGAGGTCCCAATGGCCAGGGCAATGGTGGCCAGCAACTGGTTGGCTGTTCCGAACATCGGCCAGATGGTGGAGACACTTCCGGTGTAGATAAAATAGCCCCAGAAAAGGACCACTACTCCGCTGCATATCAGGTTACCCGGTAGCCAGTTGGTTCGGTTGAATGCAGGATAAACCTTCCCCAGCAGTTCCTGAAGGATAAAACGAGCGACCCGGGTACCGGCATCAATGGTGGTGAGGATGAAGAGTGCTTCGAACATGATGGCGAAATGGTACCAGTACGACATCAGCTTGTCTAAGCCGGGAATTGCAGAGAAGATCTGCGCCATTCCTACTGCCAGGGAAACCGCGCCACCCGTCCGTCCGGCAATGTTTTCACCCACACCGGCAGCCAGATGTTGAAATTCCGAATGGGTAAAACCCATGGCCTGTAGTTGGGGTAAAATCTGCTGGAATTTTTCCGGAGATACGTTGATCTGGAAATAATCGAGCGGATGGAGACTGGCTGCGGCGATCAGGGCCATGATGCTCACCATGCCCTCTGCCAGCATCGATCCCACCGCGATGGGGCGGATGTGTGATTCGTTCATGATCATCTTGGGGGTTGTCCCGGAACTGATCAGGGCATGAAATCCTGAGATGGAGCCACAAGCGATGGTGATGAACAGGTAAGGAAACAGGGTACCGGGAATGATGGGTCCTCCGCCATGGATGAAACTGGTGAAGGCCGGCATCTTCATGGAGGGCGCTACAACGATGATTCCCACCGCCAGCATGGCGATAACTCCCAGTTTCATGATGGAACTCAGGTAGTCGCGCGGGGAGAGCAATAACCAGACAGGCAGAACAGAGGCGATGAAACCATAACCTGCCAACAGAAGCGTTAACGTTTTATGATCGAAAGTAAACCAGGAAGCAAGGGATGATCCCGGGATAAAACGGCCAAAGATCACGGCAGCCGTTAAAAGGATGACTCCCATGATGGTGGCTTCGGTCACTTTTCCTTTCCTCAGCTGAAACATCCATACACCCATGAAAAGGGCGATGGGAATGGTGGAGGCAATGGTAAAGAGGCCCCAGGAGGACTCACTCAGGGCATTGACCACAACCAAACCCAGTCCGGCAATGGCAATGATGATGATCAGAAAGATGGCGAATGAGGTAACCCCTCCGCTGGTCGCCTTTCCGATTTCGGTCCGGGCGATAAAGGCCAATGATTTTCCATCGTGGCGGATCGATGCAGTAAGGATCACCATGTCGTGAACGGCCCCGGCCATCACAGCTCCCACCACCATCCATACAAACCCCGGGAAGTAACCGAACTGGCAGGCAAGGACCGGCCCGACCAGCGGACCGGCGCCGGCAATCGCGGCAAAATGATGACCGAACAATACCCATTTACTCATGGGATAATAATTCTGGCCGTCGTACAAACGCCCGGAAGGCATGACACGGCCGGAATCAAGGGTCAGGATTTTGGAAGCAATAAAACCGAAGTAAAAACGGTAGGCCAGCGCAAAAATAGCAAGGGCAGCAATGACGAGCGGCATAGCATTCATGATTCAAAGGTAAAAGTAATTTTGATCAATTATTTCTCGTTTCGAAGAGGGAACAACTTTTTTCTTACGAAAAGAGCGAAAAGAAAGTGGATCAACCAATTGTAATTCCCTTATCTTTGAAGCTATGAAACCTCGCATCATCCCTTTAATTTTCCAGGGAGAAAAACGGTTTTCCGTTACCTGGTTCAGATCCTACCTTTTCATTGTTGTCGGTACCTTTTTGGTATCGGTTGGCTATGTCCTGTTTATCACTCCGGAAAAAATCGTCCCGGGGGGAATTTACGGGATCTCTATCATGTTGCACTACCTGATTGGAACACCGATTGGCCTGACCGCGCTCGCTTTCAACATTCCCCTGACCCTGCTGGGGACAAAACTGTTGGGTCCGCGGTTTGGCATTAAAACGGTGGTGGCATTTATCCTGACCTCTTTTTATGTTGACGGACTCTATTACTTGTGGGGTTCAAAGCCCCTGGTAGAAGGAGAGACGTTGGTCGCCTCCATTTTCGGCGGTATCTTTATCGGAGCCGGTGTAGCCCTGACCTTCAAAGCAAAGGCAACCAGCGGAGGAAGCGATGTGATCGCGATGATCCTTCAAAAATACACCCGTATGCCTTCAGGACAACTGATGATGATGGTTGACGGCGTGATTGTGATGGGCAGTCTTCTTGTATTTGGCGACTGGAGAATCCCGCTCTTCAGTTTTATCACCATCTTTTTCATTGGTCGTGTCATCGATTATACCCTTCACGGGTTTACCTATGATAAAACACTCTTCATCATATCCGACAAACATGAGGAGATCCGCAACAGTATCATCCATGACCTCAAAAGAGGAGGAACTTTCCTTCAGGGAAAAGGGATGTACAACCAGGCCGAAAAGCAGATCATCTTCACCGTTCTCAGCCCCCGTGAAATGTACCTCTTGGAAGAGTATGTGAACCGGATCGACCCGCAGGCCTTTATCGCGGTGTTAGAAGCATACGAAATCCTTGGGAAAGGTTTCAAATCCCTGAGTGAGAAAATAGATGAAAAGTGACCCGGGACCATTATGTTCCATCCGAAGGGATGTCACTCCCCGGTCATTAACCGATACTTAGCCAATTTACTGTAATACTGACAATTGGCATCAATAAGGTTGTCTTTTGCCTGTTGCGCCATCGCCTGGGCTTCCAGCAAATCTGAAATGCCCGTGATCCCGGCTTTGTAATTGTCCTGGCTCAGTCGGAGGTTTTCTATTGCTTGTTCCACGGAAACCTGGAAAACCCCAATCTGGTAACGGGCCTCTTCCACTTCGTTCGCTGCCTGTCGCAGTTGAAGGACCAACAGCTCAGTGTTTTCCTTCAGAGCGTTTTCAGCCTGTAATACTTCAAGTTCCTGTTTTTTTATCTTATGGCTGCCGGCCCACCAGTCGGTGATGGGGATGTTGAGACTCACCAGGCCGATGGCATTGTTGGTGGTCTTATTCATGAGGTCATAAGTAAATCCCGCGCCCGCTAATGCAATCTGGGGCATGTATTCGCCGGCCGCCATCTTTTTTTGCACCTCTTTCACTTCGACAGCCTTATTCAGGAGCAGGAACTCTGTACGGTTCCTGACCAGTTGCTCAGGATCGCGGAAAGAGAGGTTTTGTGGTTGTTCTGCAGGCGGAGCCGTGAAGTGAAGGGAGGTATCGTAAACCACGCCGATGTGCTGACACAAGGCCCGAAGCGTAAGGTCAATCCCGTTGTTTAGCTTCAACCGGTTGGTTTTCAATTCATTTTGTTTCAATTGAACTTTCAGCACATCGTTTTGCTGGGCAAGACCTGCCGCGGTATAGTTTCTTACGTCGCGGTAAACCGAGTCAAGCAATTGCTCATAGCTTTCCAGGGTATTCACTTTTTGCAACAGCGATTGCAAGGTCCAGAAGAGTTCTTCGGTACGTAGCAGGACCTGATCGCGTGACATGTTTTTTTGAAATTTTGTCACCTCTTCTCCGAGCCGGGCAAGTTTGTAACCCCTTCGGATCCTTCCGCCGGCATATACCGGTAAAGATACGGTGACAGCTGCCGTATTCATGTAATCCACCAGCCCTAAAGATAGTGGAGGAAAATAGGCAAATTGTGTCGGGTAAATCAGTTGCGACGGATCCCGGCCATCCCATACCGGAAGGTTCATGGCCGGTGTTTCGACTTTCAGCAGGTAGTCGGCAGAACGGATGGCGATGCCGATTGCACTGATTTTTGGGAAAAAGTTGGTAAAAACCTCCTTTTTCTGCTGACCTGCGGCCTGCAGTTGTAATTCTGCCTCTTTGATCTTACGGTTGTTTTGCAGGGCTAATGAACGGCAGGAATCGAGTGAAAGGTTCTGGGCCTGGCCGATATTCATCAGCAATGGAATTCCCACGATCAAACCCGCCAGGATCATTTTGATGTTTCGGGGAAGGGTCCGGAACGCCGGTTTTTTGCTTTGATCCTTGTAGGAGAAGGAGTAGAGAATGGGTAGCACGTAGAGGGTCAGTACCATTGAGAAAATCAAGCCGAAAAAGATCACGGTACCCAGCGGAGCCCAAAGTGGGGACCGGCTGATGATCATGGGGACAACTCCAACTCCTGCGGCAGCAGAAGTGAGAAAGATGGGCCGCATTCTTCGTTTGGCAGCGGCAACGGCAGCTTGTTTCGTGGTCATACCCTGGTTTTCCTTCAGGTCGCGGGCATAATCGATCAGGATGATCCCGTTACGGATGACCATTCCACAGAGACTGGTGATCCCGACGAATGCGGTAACAGAGAAAGGGAATTGCATAATGACTAATCCCAGCGCTGCTCCCGGAAGGGTCAACAACATTCCGCTCATGATCAACAGGGCGATTTTAGCTTTGCGGAACTGGGTTAAAAGGATGAAAAAGATCAGCAACACACTCACACCCAAGGCGATTCCCATAGGGATAAAGACCTCCTGGGTTGCTTCATAATCACCGCCATATTGGATGGATGTCCCTGCAGGCAGCTTCAATTGGTCGATGGCCGGGCGGATCTTCTCAAAGATGGTGGCAGCATGGGTCTGCAAGTCGTTGTCAACCATCAAGGTAAGGGTGGGAACCCCGTTGCGGCGTACGATGGTCCCTTCTGACCAGGATGGGGAGAAGGTAGCCAGGGAGCGCAGGGGCACCGCGGCGAAGCTAACAGGTGAAGTAATATACTGATCCTCAAGAGTTTTCATCGAACGGTCAGAGGGGTCATCCTGCCGGAGGACTACCTCTACCGGATAATCATCTTCCCAAATGGTGGTAAGGGGAACGCCATCCAACCCCACCATCACGGAAGCGGCTACCAGGCTTTTATAGTATCCCTGGCGGTTGGCTTTATCACGGTCGAGGTTCACGTTGATGTTCTGCTGAGGCTCGTCCCAGTCAGACCGGACCCAGTCAACACCTGCAGTTTTCGATAAAATTCCCTGAATCTGTGCTTCTGTGGCGCGGATGTCTCTGACCGAATCAGAAGAAATACGGATTTCGATGGAGGTACGGCTGGGCTGTAAAGCGAGGATCTTCCATTTTACCCGTGCGTTGATGAAATGATCGGAATAACGGGGACTGTATTCGTTGACCAGTTCACGGGTAGCTTTGTCTGACTTCGTATTGACCAGCAGTTGCCCGTAATTGGAAGCGGGCATCTGCGGAGCATAAACGGTATGGAACCGGGGGGAACTGGTACCGATGAAACTGGCGACATTGGTCACCCGTTTGTCTTTAATTAAAAGGTGCTCAAGGCTGTCAACCACCTTTTGGGTGCTTTTTAAGGAGGAGCCGACAGGCAGGTAGATCTCCACGGCGAACTGGTTGCGCTCCATTTCAGGGAAGAGTTGTTGCTCGGTGAAGAGGAAAAGGATCACCGCCATGATCACCGATAAAATGCCAATGGCAATGACTTTGCGCGGATGGCGAAAGGCCTTGTCAACAGAACGGTCGTACCATGATTGCAAATGTTCAAGGAAAGAGCTCTTGTTCTTTTTTTCAGCGTGTTTCAGCCCTTTTTTAATAAAGACAAAATTAAGATAGGGGACCATGAAGAGTGCCACGATCACCGAAACGATCAGGGTGATGGTCACCACCCAGGGAATCGATTCGATGAATTCACCGGCAGTTCCCGGTACCATGAAAGCCAGGGGGATATAGGAGACGATGATAGCGAGGGTGGCCACGATGATCGGACTGACCAGCTCTTTGGCGCTTTTCTGGGCTGCATGCCAGGGTGAGAGGCCCTGATCGATTTTGGTTACATGGTTTTCAATGACGACGATGGAGTTATCGACGATCATTCCCAGTACAAGGATCAGCGAGGCCAGGGAGACAGTATGCAGTTCAATGCCAAAAAAGTACATGATAGCCAGAGAGATCATAACCGAGATGGGAACGGTGATTCCTGCCACGGAGGCGACACGGAATGGAAGCAGGATCAGGGTTACCAGTATGACAGAAATGATGGCGATCAGGAATTCCTTTAAGAAATCGTTCACGGAATCGCTCACGTATTTCGGCAGTTCCGATATTTTGGCCACCTCAATACCCGGCGGGCATTGTTGCTGAAAAACCTTAAGGGCTTTATCGACCTCTTTCCCGTAGGCCACGATGTTGTTACCCGGTTGCATCTCCAGCGATAAAAGAATGCTTTTTTTCCCGTTTTGGCGCATGAAATTATCGGGACGATCATACTTCCGTTCAATCGTGGCAATGTTTTTAAGTCGAACCACATTCCCGTCGGGATCGGAGTAAACGATCTGTTCAGCCAGGTCTTTCTCGGATTCGAAATTGGGTGGAAAATGGACCGGCATGACGGAGGAGCCGTCGTCCAGTTTACCCGCGTAACTGACCATTCCGTTGGGTTGATAGGCGCCTAACAGCGACAACGACTTGATGTTGTATTCATTCAGCAGCTCGGGTTTGATGTTGACGAAGATTTTTTCTTTTTGAAGTCCGAAATATTTGATTTTGGAGGTGGCGGGAATTTTGCGGCAGGCAGTGGCGAGTTTTTTCATCTGCTCCTCCAGCTCTTTGTAACTTTTGGTGTCGGATGACAAAGTGATCAGTAAAGCGGAAGTGTCGCCGAAATCGGAATTAGCAATGAGGGCCAGGACACCGGCGGGCAGGGTCATTTTCAGTTCATCCAGGCCGTGTTTAAGTTTCGACCAGAACTGATCGGCATTCTTGACATCATCGTTCAGTTCCACGAAGATGTACATAATTCCTTCACGGGAGTAAGAATAGGTTTTCGCTTTTTTAACCTCCTCATAACCAAAAAGATAGTTTTCCACCACGGTGGTCAGTTGTTTTTCTACCTCTGCAGAGGTAGCGCCGGGATAGACCCCCACCACGACACCCTGCCGGATGGTAAAGACCGGGAATTCATTACGGGGCATTTTCAACAGCGCGACAACCCCGATCACGATTATGGCCACGACAAAAAACACAACAATGTTGTTATTGCGCATGGCCCTGTCGATCAGGTTAAATTTCTTTGATTCCATCTTAAAAATCGATTAAACAATGGTCGGTTAGTTTTTCTTTTCCCTCGTTAACGATCAATTGGCCTTCCCGGAGCCCGGAGATCACTTCCAGCCCTGAACCCGCGTAATTTCCGGTGCAGATGATCTGTTTCCGGGCGCGGTGAGCAGAGGAATCTACCACATAAACATAAGGGTGGTTGTCATCGTCTTTGGATACACTTTGATAAGGAATCAGTAAAACCTCTTTTTGTAAGGTGATTCCCATTTGCACATCGCAGACCATACCCGGCTTTAATTGTAATAACGAATTGGATGCCATTATTTTAGCTTCATAAGTCCGCGAAAATTGATCCGCCACAGGGCTCACGATGGCCACTTTTCCTTCGAACGATTCGTCATTCAGGGCAGGGACGGTAAAGGAAGCCGTCATTCCTTTGGTGATTTTTGCCACTTCGTTTTCGGGAACGGAGATCTTGATATAGACCTGGCGGATGTCGACCAATTCCAGCGGGGCTGCTGTTAGAGAGAGGGAGGTCATGCCCGGTTCAATGTTCCGTCGGCCGACCATCCCGTTGACCGGAGCGTACATCTTGCATTTGTCGAGGTTGTTTTGTGCAAGATTGAGGGATGATTGGGCCTGTTCGAGTTTTGACTCCATTTCCACCCATTTGATGTCAGGAAGGCTGCCCTTTCCGTGTACCATTTTCAATCGTTCGTAGGCGTCTTTGGCCTGTTGGTATTGAGACAGGCTTATCCCGTACATGTTTTTGGCGTCTGTTTCATCCAGGGTGGCCAGTAATTGTCCTTTTCTGACCAGGTCGCCCGGTTCCACCAGCACCTCTTTCACGGTACCGGCCATTTGAAATGTAAGTGGGATGTTTTGATACGCTTCAACGGTTCCGCTATAGCGCAGGGTGGTCATGGCCTTTTCATTTTTGACCCTGACGGTGGACACTTTCACCGGCCTGGTTTCAGGAATGTTCTCTTTGTTTTCCCGGGTATTGCATGCGAGCAACATGCACAATGCCATCAAGGGGAGGATCATCTTGTTCATGTGAGAATCGTTTTTTTGTGATCAATGGACCTAAATACTGAACGATCAGTATGTTTCACGATAAAAAAATTATTTTTTAAGCAGGTAATAAAGTTGGTTGAGTTGACTTGTCATCGATTCCATGGCTGATTTCACGGAGTTGTTGCGGATCAGGTCGCCCGCTAATCCTATGCTCATCGAAAAATACTGGAGAGCAACGATGGTCACGTCGATATCGCCACGGATCTCTCCGCGTCTGATTGCATTCTCAAGGATGATTTTCACATCGGCCACGGCATCTTCCATGACTTTGCTTTTACTGACGGCAAAACCTTCATAATGGCGGAAGGAATCGGCAATGAGTGACAGGTAGTTGACCGGGATGAAGGGTTCGTCGTCGCCGAAGATCGCCATCAGAATGCCATGGGTATGCCGGATACAGGCCTCGGTGTAATCTTTCAGGCTGATGTTTTCCACATCGACCACAACGGTAGAGACCGGAAAATGGCTGTCGATCACGGCCCTGAAAAGCTCTTCTTTGTTCCTGAAATGGTGGTACATGGCCCCTTTGGTCAGACCGATGGCTTCACTGATCATGCTGATGGATACCGCTTCATAGTTGTGGTTCAGAAAAAGTTTGTACGCTTCGTCGATAATAATATCTCTTGTCTCTTTCATGATAAAATACTGAACGTTCGGTATGCAAAACTACATCTTTTTTTCAAAAAGAGCAGGGAAGATCAAAAAAAAGATGAAACAAAGAAAAAGGAGTCAGTGGAATAAAGGAAACAGCAGGCGGATTAGTCCCAGTAATGACTCAAGACGATGTAGCAGGCAAACTGATCCGGGCTGACATCCAGGGTGCCCAATACATGCCGCTGCCTGAAGAGCAACTCTTTTCTTTCAGTGCTTGTCATTTGCATTATCTTTAGGCCATTAATCTCCCGGTTCGTCATTTCATGACCCATGAACACGATAACCGGCCTGTCATTGCTTACACCGATGGATCAAGCGCATTTTCCAACAAGTATCTCTTTGAACATGCTGGCGAAACCTGTTGGTTCGACCTGCAATCTGAAATGCACGTATTGTTATTATCTCGAAAAGGAGAATCTTTATCCCGGGCAGGCTTCTCTCCGGCAAATGGATGACAGGGTGCTGGAAGATTTTATCGCCCAAACCATTTATTCTACCCGTGAGCGGGTTGTTCTCTTTGCCTGGCACGGCGGTGAGCCGCTGCTGAGAGGGTTCGGTTTTTTCAATAAGGTGTTGCAATTGCAAAAAAAACACGGTGCCGGAAAACTCATCGAAAATTCACTCCAAACCAATGGCACCCTGCTGACCAACGAGTGGTGCCGCTTTTTCAGCGATCATCAATTCCTGATCGGGATTTCGGTAGACGGACCTGTCCACTGCCACGACCATTACCGAAAGTATTCCAACGGAGAGGGCAGTTTTGCCGGATGCATGAAAGGGTTGAACTTGTTGATACAACATAAGGTGGAATTCAACACCCTTTCAGTGGTCAATGATTATACAGTACAATTTCCCCTGGAAATTTACAACTTCCTGAAAAATGCCGGCAGCCGCTTCATGCAATTTCTGCCTGTTGTGGAGCGAACCGATCGTTGCGCCCTAACCGGAGCAGATAAGCATTTTGATTCACGCACCCTTATTCCGGTATCTGTTACCAGCCACACCGTTGATCCTGATACTTATGGTAATTTTCTCATTACCCTCTTCAATGATTGGGTAAAAAAGGATGTGGGGGAATGTTTTGTTCTCACCTTCGATTGTGTATTGGCCAACTGGATGGGGGTTCCCCCTCCGGTTTGTGTTTCGGCTGAGACATGCGGGAACGCGGGAGTGGTGGAATTCAACGGGGATGTCTACAGTTGTGACCATTTTGTATTTCCGGAATACAGGCTGGGAAACATCCGGGAGAAATCGCTGTTGACCCTGATGAACAGTGAAATCCAGCGACGGTTTGGGAGATACAAGAAGGATGGTTTGCCGGCTTATTGCCGCCGATGTGAATTTTTAAAGTTGTGCAACGGGGAGTGCCCCAAAAACCGCATCAGTATAACTCCCTCCGGAGAACCGGGGCTCAATTATCTGTGCAGCGGGTTGAAGAAATTCTACCGGCATACCCGGCCATTCTTCGATTTTATGGCCAATGAACTCCGGCACAAGCGTCCTCCATCCAACGTAAAGCAATGGGCCTTGACGCGTCGCCCGGCTATATAACAGCAGAAGCTCTGTGACAACTCATCGCATCCGGATCATTTTCTTCACCAGTGACTGCGTTTCATTTTGTAACCGGACCAAATAGATTCCGGGAGGTAAAGTACTACCATCAAAAGTGTAGTGATGGATACCCGGAGCCAGTTTTTCATCTGTGACCGTTTGGAGGATCCTGCCTGACAAGTTGCTGATTGTAAGCGCTATTTTGCAGGTTTCGGGAAGGAAAAAGGAGAGGGATGTGGATTGGGTGAACGGGTTGGGAACGTTTTGAAAAAGTATAGCCTGTCTGTAAGTGGCTGCCTCCTCCATCCCGTATGCCTGGTCGAGCTGCCATTTAAGGTATTCATTTTTTGCCTGCAATTGTTGCGTGGTCATTCCGGGAACCGAAACATCACTTCTGATCAGCCCGGTAGCATAATCGACCAGGTTGATCCGTTCCACAGGGTCGTTTGTAAGGCAATAAAGTTCCCATTGGTCAGGGAGTGCCCCGTGTGGATCGATGTATTTGACTATTTTCCAGTCACCGGTACAAAAGGCGATGGGGTTGTTGGGCTGGCGCACCGTTCCATGGGTAAGGCCATAACCCAGGCCAATGACTGAATCGACCCTTTCGAGAAAAAAGTCGTAGTTTGTGCCGGTATAGTTAAGGCCTTTTTCGGTGATCATGTCGTGGGACATAAAGAGCACTCCGGTGCGCGGTTCTCCGTCAGATCCGATCACAGGTGGCTGGGCAACCCCTTTTATATAGGGAGAGAGGTTGACACCCGGGAAGTTGTATACAGGGGTGTGTGTACCGGTGGTTTCCATTTTTCCAATCAGCGTTTCAGGTTGGATACCAGCCAGTCCCAGCAGGGTAGGCGCCAGATCGATCGAGCTGGTGGGAGCCTGTAACTCCCGGAGGACAGATGGATCGGGATTGACAAGAGATGAGGAGATGATGCAAGGTACGCGGATTGCTTCTTCATAAGCGTTGTGCCATTTCTGGATCATTCCCCCATGGGCGGTGGACATCTCCCCATGATCCGAAATGAATACCACGATTGTGTTGTCAGCCAGGTCGTTATCATCAAGTGCCTGAAGTATTTGGCGGAGTTGCAGGTCGGCAAGGTATTGGCAGTATAAATAGAAGTTGACATAACCGAGTGACCATTCGGAATAGTAATCGTTAAGCTGGAAAGGGAGCGGGGAACGGTAAGGTTGACCGTTGGAAATGAAATAATTATCCTGGCTGGCGCCCATGGCCAGACCGTATTTGTATGAGTAATCGAATTGGCATTGGGGTTTATGATCCAGGATTTCGTCGAAGGTGGGTGGCGGGGAGTTGTTAATAGCCGGGAAGCCATCGGGATTGAGTGCGACCCGGAAGGTTTTGGTAATATGTAAGCCGTTTTCGACTGTCGGGACGGTTCCCCAAAGGCTGGAATCACCTGGCAACGGATTGATGATCGGAGGAGGATAATCGGTCCAGGGAACCACTCCCAGGGTATCGGGAACCTGCCAGTTGATGGGCCATGAGCTCACGTCATGAGGGTTTACCAGGGAAGCCACTGTGAACCACGGACCGGTGGAAGAGGCTCCCATTTTTTGTAAAAAATCAACGATGTTATCGGTAAACATTTCATCGCGATAGACTCCCAGGTTGTCCGATTTACCTCCATGGGGTTCGGGATAGGAACTCTCCCAATCGGAGAATCCCCAGGGTTCAAGATAGTCGGAGTCGGAGGGATCTGAGACGTGCCATTTACCGAAGTAATGGGTCGAATATCCTGCTAACCGGAACCAGTCACCGATGGTCGGGGTACCGGCCGGGTCTAAAAAAGGAACATCTTCGGTCGATTTAAAGAGGCCGTCCGTCTGATCGACACCGGTCACAGTGGAGTATTGCCCGGTCATGATGCAGCAGCGGCTGGGTACTGAGGCAGAGGAAGCGGTATAATGTTGCTTGAGTACTACTGCGTTTTGCCTTAGCCGCATCATTCCGGGGAAGAAAGAGAGATAAGGGTTCCCCGGAGTGATGGGTCGGAATCCCAGGATCTCTTTCAGCCCTTGGGCCGCCCCCTGATCAGGCAGGTATCCTTCGGGCGGAGTCTGCATCTGGTCAACCATGATCAACAGGATGTTCGGAGGTGTGACGGTGGTTCTTTGCGGAAGGTCCGAGAAGCCGGTCAGACCGGTGATGGCCAACAGCGAGGGAGGAAGGGTTAAAAGGGTGCGGTGTGACAGGCTTTTCATGTGAAGAAATCGATGGGGTGAACAGTCTATAAACTTACAAAAAAAACTGATCACCAAAAAAAATGCAAACAAAACCGGAGCCTGTCATTCAGGGTTCAATTCCTTCTCTCAGTTGTTCTTCAGGCAACGAACAGAATAACCGATGGAGGGGGATTGAGCGGTTCGGTAGGTGTTATCATAATCACAGTGCAAGGTACGCAGGTGCTTCTTTGTAGCGCTGAATTCACTTGAAAGCCAGAATATTCCTGCGCCCCCGATAAAATCGAAAGTGGCATTGACAGTTCGGCTCCCTGCAGGGAGACCGGAAAAGCCATAAAGATCTCTTCCTATACCGGTGTTCCAGCCGGAAGATGTTTTCAGGTTCTTGCCCACATCAAAGCCGCGATAACTGTACAATTCCCATGTGGGATCACCTACCGGATACTGGGTGTCAACAATTCCTTCCAGTACCATGAACTCCTGGTCGGTGGGGACATGCCATCCATCGGGACAGATACCCTGAGCGCCTTGTTGTGTGACATACTGCATCACTTCACCCCACTGGTAGAGCCCTCCGTACTGATCGCAACGGGAGGTGAGGTTGTCATAACAGTATTTCTCCAGAATCCCGTTGTCGGTCTGATTCTGATTGCCGTTGATCATGGTTCCTACGTTAAGATTCTCTTTCAACCAGCATTGGCTCATGATCTGAATAGTATGGTACACCTGTCCCTGCCAGGTGATGGTGGGCAAGCCGGGGCATGGGATGTTGGTAGCAAACTGGAAGGTATATGTCTCGTCGGAGGTGGGGTTATCGAGGATGCATGATTCCTGCGTCAGCTGCCCGCTTTTGAGAGGAGCTTCCTTGTTGGTTCCCGATGCCGGGGAGGACATCCCTGCATATTGAAAACGGCAGGAAGATACGCTTTCTGAGCCAAAAGCCATGATCCTGATGGTTCTCACCTCCATGTTATAACGGGCTGTCACAAAAAGGATCCGGTGATTGCCGGGGGAGAGGCTGAAACCATGGATCCCTTTTCCCAGTTGCCGGTTTTCCCGGAACAGTATCCGGCCCTGAAGGTCTGACAGGGTCATTTCAACAGTACCATCGGAGGGTATTTCAACCGCGACGCGTCCTTCATTAACTACCGGGTTAGACCCGGTTTGGAAGAGCCGAAAGTTATTTTCACGAAAGACCGGTTGATCCATGCCGACAGGGAAACCCAGCGAATAACCGAGGTATTGCAAAGTATCCCCCGGCGTCAGTTGGACGGTAGCTGCAGTATCGGGCCATTGCAATTGAAGGGTGCCACCAGCCGTTATATTGGTGATTTTCAAACTGTCAAGCTTTGAATGAAGCTGTTGGTTTTGCCCGCTGAAGGTGAGATGGACAGAAATTTTCTGGGCCATGGTATTGACCACCGCGGCCAACGATAGAAGAACGATCGTGCAGTTTTTTTTCATTTGGAAATGATGGTTTTAATGGTTTAATGCAACCATCAAAAGTCCGCACAATACTTATTTAAATCAATACAACTTTCGTGTGATTTCATGAAATGGAGCGGTGATGAATGAAAGGATCAGAAGGAACGCACCGGCCGGATGTAAAAAAGGGATCTTTTGCTGCTCCATCCCTGTCCCCCGCTATAGAAGCTCTGTTGCCAGGCGTTGAGCCGGTTGGTTTCGGTTGAGCTCCAATAGGAGTTGTCGGTAAAACCCCCGATCAAATCCTTGTGCAGGTACATCTCGTTGAGCTCATCCTTGGAGGGGAGGAACCAGTCGTCGTAACCGTTTAATACCAGATCTTTGCAAACCCTTGCAGGGATCCCGGGGTCAGGACAATAGTAAACAATTTGGTCTGTGTTGGATTTACCGGTACCGATTTCGGAATACATAGCCCCTAAGGTTTCTCCATAGCAACCCCATTGTGCGTTTCCCTGGTCGGCCTGAGCTGCTACCAGTCCATGTTCACCGGAGGCTTCGGTATAGAAGACGATGCCGCCACCGTAACTTTGTCCCACATAATGGACGCCGTTGGTTTCCGCGGTAAGAACGGTCACCTCCGATACTCCGCAAATGTTCCACGCCCAGACATACCGCGTGTAAACGGTTTCCGGATCCAGTCCTGTTTCAATGTAGGTGACATTGGTTCCCAGGTCGATAGCGGTTGAAAAGTCATTGATTGTGTTCCACTTGTAACCCATTGATCGGTCGGCGGGGTACCAATTCCAATTGATGGAATGTTGTGATTTTTCATAAATCCATGCTACTGGTGAAGCGGGCACCTGACAATTTTCACCCTTCAGGCAGCGAAGCGAAAAATCCATGACCCGGTAAAACTCGCCATCGATCAACAGCGGTTGAAGGTCCATCATTTCAAAGATCTTGACGTCGTCTTCATCATAGGGTGTGGAGGTGTAGTAAAAGGTGTGGTTGCCTAAGTTCCCGAAGGTTCCGAGGGGAGCTCCAAAGCCGGCAGGCAGGGCAGTAAACCCTGTTTCGTTCGTGGCTCCCAGGTTGGGCTCAGCCCAGTGGAGGAACCCGGCCTCTTTCAGTTTGCCACCTGCAATCTCGTATCCCCCTAACCAGGTTTGCAGGGAGGTCCATTCATCGAAGGAAGGTACGTGCCAGCCGGGGGGACAGATGCCCTGCCATCCTTCGGTATAGAGGTAATACATCAGTTCATCCCATTGGTAGAGCCCTCCATATTCATCACAATTGGATTCCAGGTTGTTGTAGCAATATTTTTCGATGATGCCGTTGTTGGTGGAATTGATGGTGACGTCGATCCGGATTCCGGTATTGAGGTTTTTTGCCATCCAGCATTGGGGTCCGATTTGCACTGTTCCGTAGATTTTCCCGTCGCGGGGGTCGGTAAAAGGTTGTCCGCAGGCGAAAGCGGTGGCCGTGGTGGTCAATACCTGCCATTGGCCGTTGGTAAAGCCCATCAGGGCACCCTGTCCGTTCGTACCACAGTCGGTACAATAGACCATCAATCCGTTGGCCGGGTTAGCAATCTCGTTGAGCCGGGCATGGTCCATCCGCGGAAAGAGCATTCCTTTTTCGGAAGATTTGATATCCAGTGCTGCCGAGGGATCGGGTTGGCTGCCATCGTTGTTAATAGAAAACTGGGCTATAGAACAAACGCGGAGGGTCAGGATCAACAGGGAGGTAAAGAGCAGTCGTTTCATGAAAGGGCAGTTCGGGAGCCAAAGACAGGCTATTTTAGCCTGATCAATCAGGCAGGGAATCACGGTCGAGGAGTTTCTGACATAGAAGGGAAGAGACAATCATCGATATTTTTTTATTGGGAAGGGGCAGTGAGGTGTAACAAACGACCGGGAGAACCCATTCAAGCAAGGCAAAGTAGTAAGGAACGGGGTTGGGATCGTTCTTAGCGCTCCGCAAAGCGTATTCCCTCATTTTGAGGGCCAAAGTTGCATTTTTCATCACTTTTTCACGGTGCCTTCCGTGATAGATCACTTCCGGGAAAACATCAAGACGGAGCGGTTCATAAAAATGACGGAGGAAACCGAGATAATCGTTCCAATCGGCTGGTGTCTCAACCGGGGCGTTATCGATCAGGAAGATGGCTTCCAATCGGGCAAAATCGGAGATAATGGAACGGGGTTTGGTTTCCGAGAAATCGATCAGGTAAACGTTCATGGTTTCATCCAGCAGGATGTTTTGCATGTTCAGGTCGCCATGACAGATTCCGGTGTAATAAATCATTTGCTCTTCCCGGCGCCGTGCGAATTCATTTTTGAGGTACCAGTAAGGATTAAGGAAGGGATGGTTGATCTCAGGAATGGTGATGGATTGTTCTTCCGGACCGATATCCAGGGTCTCTTTTGCAATCTGGTAGATGCCGGCGAAAAAGGTGAAAGTGGGGTCGTGGTCTTTGAAAGGTAAGATGGTCTTGGTGACGGGTTGGCCATACCACGGCTGGAGGATGCTCAGAAAAATTTTATCAAAGAGGGGTTCAAGAAAAGAGATTTCGGTGGTAAGATAATAATGGGTCAACCATTTGAGTTGGCTCGATTCACCGCCTATACCGACGAAATTGTAACGAAGGGCGCCGGTGTTACCATAGAATTCAGCACCAAGAACCACGGCGCTGTTGTTGAATATAAAGGGAAGGGCAAATTGCTTGCATCTTTCCGATTCGCGGGTGATCAGGTCGCGATGTGCCATCTTGAGTACCGTGGGACGCATTTTCCTTCCTTCGTGATCGAAAGAGCTGACGCGGAAAGTCTGTGCTGAATAACCGCCGTGCAAGGGATCGACGATAACCGAGGAAGAATCGGTGTAAAGCAGGCGGGTAAGGAAGGCTTTTACCGATTCGAAAGGGGCCCCATCCCTGGTGGAGACTTTCACCGTTTTATCGGGACTGTCGGTGAACTTCTCCGGACCGAAAACCCAAAGGGTCGGGTTTTCGAAAACGGTTTCGGGATCAGGGGGTTCCACCCCGGTGATGTTATCAATTGTAAGCTGAGAGAGCAGTTCCCTAAGTGGAATAAGGCTGCTTTTTACTGATCTGTCGGCCAGGCGGAAGGTGATCCCCGGGAGGAATTTCACTTGTGCAAAGGGCGTTGATAAGAAGGTGCCGTTGTCTAAGCCCTGATCGGGGATCAGCACGGTGGTGACAGAAGGGCTGTTTTCATTATCGTCGGATATCACCAACAGGATTTCTCTCCTGCCGGGCAGGATTTCCCGGTGAAGGGTTTTGACAACTTGAAGGAGCCGGGCCCATGCGACTTTTCCGGGTTGGGGGCAGTGGAGGGTTCCCGAGGGATGATGTCCGAAGCAGAGGGCTTCGAGGACCGGCATTCCGGTACGGAAGGGATCGGAGGCAATCCTGAAATCGGCATCGTCCGAAGGGTCGCCCGGTAAAAAACCGCCACAATTCCCGAGGATGGCAAAAAGATCCGGTGGTGTATCCTTCTTATCAGGAGTGCCCGGCAGGAATCCATACCCGATGGCAAAACCCAATTCTCCGAAGCTCATCACCCGTGGAGTGGTAATCCGTTGTCCTTCGTGATCACCCTCGGACAATGGATGGTAACTCCAGGTTTCGTCGCTCACCGCGAATGTTGTCGGGGCGGTTTTCGTTCCTTTACCCGACCGGATCTTTTTCAGCGCCTCTTCTAGGTCAGGTTCCAGGTTAAATCCACGGAGAAGGCCGGCAATTTCCAGTACATGAAGTACGTCGGCTGTCACGCCGGTGATGTAGAGCTTCGCCTGGTTGGAATGCATCGCTTTGTGCGCTTTGAGCAGACTTCTGATCCCGGCGCTGGAGAGGTAATGGCAGGCTGAGAGATCAAGGATCATATCCTGGCCGTTCATGGGAAGGGCCGCGACAGTCTGGTCGAGGAGCATGCTGCCTGCCGCATCGAGCCTTCCGGTTATCCTAATACAGCGCAGGAGTTCATCAGTGGTAATTTCCATTCTTGCCAATACTCAAAAATTTAACTTCTTTACAGCGTTAAAATGGCTTCTGTTATATCCATATTTGAAATAGCCAGGCTAAGATAAAGATAAATACAATTTATAGTTTTTATAATGAACATTTTTTATTCGTTATGTATTTTTTTGCATAACAGTTGAGCGGTAATAAAATAGTTCTAATTTAGCAACAAATCTGAGCCTTTATATATAGTCTAACCCCTTTTTGAAGGGAACTCATTCGTTTTATTAAAAATCAAAAACAATCATGAAAAAAATTACTTTTTTTTCGACGTTTGTGCTGATATTTTTGAGCAGTTATCTGTCGGCACAAAAACAGGTATTCACCTATCACTTCGACAAGCCTCAACTCAAGGCTTCGTCCGACGGTTATACCGACATAATGTACAAAAACTGCATCAACCTGGGAAAAGAAGGGACCCCCCTGCTTCCGCAATTTTCAGCAAATCTGCTTTTACCTCCGGGCACCGAAATTTCGTCTGTTAAGGTTACCGGTGTGGAGTATTTCACCGAAGAAAACGGGATAGCTATCCGTCCGGCATCAAGGCAATTTCCTATTTCAAAAGGAATACCCAAAGGATACCGTGCGGTTCCCGATCAAAAGATTTATTCCTCTGATGCTGCTTATCCTTCGGAGGAAACATCAGCCCTGTACACAGGTTTCCTAAGCGGCCATGCCATGGGATCTTTCCATATTTGTCCGGTAGTGTATTTTCCATCGCTGCTAAAAGCGAAATTTATCAAAAGTATTACCATCGAAGTCAGCGAAAAAACAACCGAACAGGCTACACGTGCATTAGCCATGCTCCGTTCCAACAAAAGCGTAAACGACCGCATCATCTCCATTGCCCAACATCACGATTTTCTTCAGACCTATGATGCGATGGCAACACGCGATAATCCAACCTACGACATCCTGCTGATAACCAAAAACAGCTTCCTCCCTTACTTCAACGATTACATTGCCTATAAACAAAGTACCGGCTACGCCGTGATATGTAAAACGGTGGAAGACATTTACAGCCAATATACGGGAACCGATAATCCCATGAAGATACGAAACTGCATCATTGATTTATATCAAAACAACGGCATCGGCTATGTTATCCTTGCCGGCGATTCCGATCCAAACAGCGCTACCGACAATATTGTTCCCAAACGTGGCTTTTTTGCCGACCCGGGTGGCGGCTATGGCGACAGCGACATCCCCAGCGACATGTACTACGGCTGCCTCGACGGCACATGGAACAACAACAATAATAACAAATGGGGAGAAGCAGGCGAAGAAGATTTGTACCACGAAGTCAGTGTTGGCCGGTTATGTGTGGACAGCCCGACTGAAATACAAAACATACTCAATAAGCTCACACTTTATCAAAGCAGCCCGGTAGTTGCCGACATTACAAAAGGATTGATGGTAGGCGAACAGTTGGATTATCAAACTTATGGCGACACTTATAAGGAAGAAGTGGCCATCGGAGGTTCATACAACGGATATACCACAGCAGGTTTCCCCGAAAGTTTTAACATGTCCCGTCTTTATGAAAGCCAGGGCAACTGGGAAAAAGAAAATGTTTTTGCGAAATTCAACACCGGAAACCATTTGCTGAATCACCTGGGCCATTCCAACGTGGATTATAACATGAAAATGTATAATGATGACGTAACCACCGCCAATTTCCAGAACAATGGTGTCAATCATGGATTTGTCATCGGCTATTCGCAGGGATGCTACAACGGTTCGTTCGACAACAGAAGTGACGGGGGTAACTTTGGTTCGGAAGATTGCTTTGCCGAAAAAATTACAAATCTTGCTACCGCAGAAGTTGCCTGCATTTCCAATTCGCGTTACGGATGGTATAGCGGAGGAAACACCAACGGAGCCTCTCAGTTTTTCGACCGCGAATTTTTTGATGCCCTCTTCGGCGAAAATATTTATAACATTGGCGACATCAATGCCGATTCAAAAGATGATAATGCTTCCAATATTACATCCGACGAAGTAATTAAATGGTGCGGTTACGAAACCAATCTGTTCGGCGATCCATCCATGGATATCTGGACTGCTGTTCCTTCAGAAATCACAGCAACGTATCAGCAAAGCATTTCTGTAGGTGTTAATCAGGTCGATTTTCAAACAGATCTCCCTTTTGCCCGTATCGGTCTCACGCAAAATGACTCACTCATCGGGAGAGCAGTTGCCGATGCCAATGGTAATGCTACCATTATTCTTAACGGACCTGTCACAAACGTAGCTGATCCCATTTATGTTTCCATCATTGGTCATAACCGTATCCGTCATCAGGGAACCATTGTCGTGATAGCCAATCAGCCATACATAATGTATCAGGCTCATCAGATAAATGATAACCAGGGTAACAATAACAACCAACTTGATCCGGGAGAAGCAGCAGGACTCAATGTCAGTTTAAAAAATGTAGGAACCCAACCGGCTTCCGACGTTATCGCCAAACTCAGAAGCGCTGACGTTTATATCAACATTACCGACAGCACCGAATATTATGGAAACTTTGCTGCCGGCCAAACCATTTCACTGGATGCTTTCGGAATAACCGTATCCGATTCTGTCGCCGATCAGCATAAGATTATTTTTAACCTTAACATGACTGGTGATACCACATGGAATTCACAATTCAGTATCATTGCCAACGCCCCGGTACTTAGTGTCGGAAACTTATCCATCAACGACGGACAGGGTGGAAACGGCAGGCTCGATCCGGGCGAAACCGTTGTTCTTTCAATTGTTACCAGCAACCTTGGACACAGCAATGCGCCCAATGCCCTTAGCAATATTTCGACCAGCAGTCCTTATGTTACAATAAATTCCAGTAGTTTTAGCTTTGATACCCTTTCGGTAAACGAAACGGCAACAGCTACATTCAATCTGACGATTTCTGCCGATGCTCCCACAGGAGCTGTTGCAGATATTGATTATACGGTAACTTCCGGAGAATATATGGCTCACAAAACATTTAGCCCTAAAATCGGGCTTGTACTCGAAGATTTCGAATCAAACGGGTTCACTCATTTCTCATGGACACAAGGCGGGAACCAACCTTGGACAATAACCAATGTCGATCCGTACGAAGGCGTTTACAGCGCTAAATCAGGAACAATAGCAAACAACCAGAAATCACAGTTATCGCTGGTGATGGATGTAACGGTAGCCGACAGTATTTCATTCTATCTGAAAACTTCTTCCGAAGGTGGATGGGATTACCTTAAATTCTATATCGATGGTACCATGCTTAATAAATGGTCGGGCGAAACCCCATGGACTAAAGTATCATTCCCTGTCGCAGCCGGAAATCATACTTTTAAATGGGAATACATGAAAGACAATAGCCAGACCGGAGGCAGCGACTGTGCATGGTTAGATTTTATCGTATTCCCTGCCGCACAAGTTACTCCACTGCCAAATGTTACTGGCACCATTACATACGCTAACACAAATAACACCCCGTTAAGCGGGTTAACCGTTAATCTGAAAAATGCCGGAGGAAACATCGTGGGAACTTCAACCACCAATGCTGCCGGAAATTATACATTTACAGCCGTTCCTGCTGGCAATTATACCCTCGGAGTTGCTACCAATAAAATCTGGGATGGCGTTACCGCTGCCGATGTGCTGCTTTATCGCAAACATGTGGCTAACGTTTCTATGCTGAATGGTATCTATTTAGCTTCAGGCGACGTCAATGCTTCAGGAAGCCTGAGCGCTGCCGATATTCTGTTGATTAGAAAACGTATTGCGTATGTTACCAATTCTTTCCAAACCGGAGACTGGCTGTTCAACAACATGCCAATCGTTGTCGGAAGCAGCAACATCACCCAAAATTTCAACGGTATTGTTTATGGCGACGCCAATGGTTCATACATACCCACCGAAGCCAGATCTACCATTGCATCACAAGGGCTGATAAATCTCGGAACTGTTGATGCTGCCAAAGGCAATGTAATTGTTCCAATCCATGTTTCCGACATTCAAAATATGGGTTCATTCCAATTCACCGTTCAATATGATGCAACCAAACTTCAATTGGTTGATGTTACCGACTGGTTTGCCGGAATTAACGATGTTACCATCGGTTCTCCCGCTCCCGGATATATCACCTTTGTTTGGGCTGCTGATGTTAACAGTATCAATATCTCCGATGATGTATTATGCAACATCCAATTTTCTTCCGACGCGGTTGAAGGTTCTGCCTTATCGTTCGTAAACAATCCCACAAAAATTGAATTCAGCGATTATGAAGGTAATCTGTTTTCTCCTGCCTTTGTAAACGGAAGTGTTGGTTCAATAACCGGTATCGATAACCTTAACCAAAACGGTTTGAATATTTATCCAAATCCGAATAACGGCAAATTTACTTTCTCTGTTAACCACGCCGAAAAGGTAAACGTAAAAGTTGTTAATTCCCTGGGTAAAGTTGTTTTTGAACAAACATACTCCGGCACTCAGAGCAATTACAATCTTGACCTTCAGAATCAGCCTGAAGGCTATTATCTGATGACCGTAACTACGGATAAATCTTGCATCTCTGAAAAGATTATTATTCAGTAAAAGACCGTCTGTTGAATAATCAGAAACTGGCTAAGCCGGCAATTCGTCCGGTTTAGCCGGTTTTTTGTTTAAAATGAAAATGCCTCATGTGGAGGTTGGTGGAAAGTTTGCCGGTTAGGAAGTTGAATCCCCCCGAAAAAACGGACACGGTGTCGGGTGTTGAAACCGCGAGCACCGGTCCGTAACCATAAGATGAGTAAAATTATCTGGTTGTAATCAATGCAACCGGGGGAGCCTGGTCTGAGTGGTGTTACAACGTATTTATTTGACCGAATAGATGGTTAACTCTTCGCCGTCAGTATCGTAAAACATTTCACCGCCTTCGCTGAAACGCGAAACTTCCTTGAACAAGAGATCTCCTTTGCCGACACCCCGGATGGCCATTTTTTCCAGGTCGATGGAGGCAAATTCTTTGAAAGTCATTTTCGTGCCATCTCCTTCAGTAAAGATGGCGTAATCCTGGAATTCGTCGTCGCCATTCATAAATTTGGAAGCCTGGTAAAACGGGACGGTGGAGGTTTTTACAATGCCTTCGATTTTCAGGGAAGCGGGATCGATTTTCACGATGCCTTTTTCACAGTTGAGAACGATCTTGTTTTCCTTCGGGAAATAAAACATTTTCCAGGTATCGCCCAGTTTTTCTGCAGCGATGGGGGTGCTTTTCAAAACATCTCCGTTTTTGGGATCAAGGATAAAGAAGTTTTTGTCAGTAGCACAGAAGAGTTGCCCGTTGATCAGTTGCAGTCCGGCGATCAGGTCGAATTTGTCTTTGGCTTTCTTTTCGATGGTCTCATTGCTCCATATGATCTTTCCGGTGGCGACATCATAGGCGTTGATGCCGTATTTATCCTTGTTGTTGAATTCGTATCGTTCAATGTTGGGACCTTTGTCCTGAACGATGGAGGCACATTTAAGGGCATCACCCCCGTAGCCCATGATCAGCAGTCCGTTGGAGAGGATCAGGGTTGGTATCTTCTGGGCGTCGGGAAATTTTTCGGAATCCCAGATTTTTGTTCCTTTTTCAGCGTCGAAGCAGGATACAATGTTTTTGACCTTGTTCACCACGTAGGTTTTTCCGTCAAGGGTTACGGGATCGGGGGCAGGGAATGGCGTGGTGAGGGTTTTGGTCAGTCCGGACGATTTCCGCTCACTGGCGGTAAAGGTGGTTTCCCATTTCATCTCGCCGGTCAGGGGATCAAGGACCGTGAGGCCTGTGTTTGTTTTGGGACCCGGGTTGTGTTCGATATACAGGTTCACCCCGTCGTAATGCAGTTTTGCGAAATAGTCATCGTTACTTACCCAGTCGTATTCGCAGGCGACATGATAATTTTTGCTCCAGATCAGTTCATCTGTTTTGTCGTTGAAGGCCATGAAATTCATGTTGAAGCTTGGCAGGTTGAACCCGGTGATAGCGGCAAAGCCATAGATTGTTTCGGAGATCATCAGTACGTACATGTTTTTTTCAGGGATGTCTAAGATCTTCGCATGTTGCCGGTCGGCCAGGTATTTTTTCTTGTTGAAATAGGCGTTCACATTGGTCACCTCTTTTCCTTCGTCGACGGTAACGCACACTTCATTGTCTTTTCCGGTGATGATCTTCACCAGGTCGTAATAGTTCATGATAAAACAATCGAAATCTTTCGATTTTCCTGTCAGGGTGATCGGCTTCGACCAGATGGTTTTTCCCGTGACCACATTCACCAGGTCAACGCTTTCGCGGGTTGGCAGAAGGACTCCGTTGGTGGCGTCATCAAAGTAGTTGGTAAATCCTTTCGAAAGTTCATAATCACCCAGGTCCGAGATGTATTTATCACTGGTCCAGAGCGTGTTGCCTGTTTTTCCATCGATGAAATACTTGGTAGCGATCCCTTTTTTTGTATCCTCATCGTAAACCAGGATAACGTTGGCTTTTTTATTCCAAAACTGGTTAGAGAATTTTTTGTTTTTAAAATCTTTCTCAAAATTTTTCTGCCAGAGGATTTTGCCATTGATCCCGTCGATCATCAGCATATCGGATTTGGTGGAACAGAGAAAGAAGGTAAAATCTCCGGTATGGGTGTAGTAATGAACAGCCGGGGTAAAAGGAAGTTTGATGTGTTGTAGTTGTCTGAAAGAGGGATCCCCCCCGGCGATGGTCACGGGTCGTGAAAATGCCAGGAATATCACGGTCAGGAGAAGGATCACGGAATACCGGTTAGTTTTCATGGGTTTCTAAGGTTTAAGAAGAAAAACATCGATGAATTGAAAAACAGATACTGCTGCAAAAGTCGTGACAATCACCGGGGGGATCAATCACACGTTCGTGTGAATTTATTTTTAACGCCTTTTCACTGTTCTGGTTGGCGAAGGTATTTCAGGAGCATTTCGGTACGGGTACGGACCTGAAGTTTCTGGTAGATTTTATGGATATGGGTCCTGACGGTCTCGATGTTAATGAAGAGGCTGGCAGCGATCTCTTTATAGAGATATCCCTTGGCCAGGTAGGAGAGAATCTCCTCTTCGCGGGAGGTCAGGTTTGCTTCGGGGAAGCGGGAAGGGGAGGATAGGTGGAAACGTTGCACCACTTTCCTGGCAATTTCGCTGCTCATGGGGGAGCCACCTTTGACCAGGTCGGAGATGGCCTGGAGCAATTGGGCAGGGGGTGTTTTTTTCAGGAGATAACCGGTGGCGCCGGCTTCCAGGGAGGTGAATATCTCTTCGTTGTTTTCGAAAACGGTAAGCATCATCACCTGGACTTCAGGGTGGCTGTTTTTAATATGGACAACACATTCGGTGCCGCGCATGCCGGGGAGGTTAATGTCCATCAGTACCACGTCAGGGAGTTCATCACCGATACAATCGAGCGCTTCTTCGGCTGTACGGCAGGCAGCTATGCAACGGTACCCTTCAGATCCGTTGATCAGAACGCGCAGCCCTTCTCTCACGGGTTCCTGGTCTTCCACGATCATGATCCTGATTTCGTCGTTCATGGAGGGGTATTAATGAGATGTAAAGGTAGAAAGCAACTTTTCATAAGGAATCACACGTTGGTGTTATTTTGGAATCTGGCTGAGGGGAACTGTGAACCGGATGCGTGTTCCTTTTCCAGGGTTTGTTTCGATGGTGCAGGTTCCGCCCAGGCTGTCGATTCTTTTCCGGATATTGGTCAGACCGTTGCCTGTTGCACTTTTTGCCTCAAGGTCGAATCCCTGTCCGTTATCGGTGATCTCAATTTCAAGCTTTTGCCTGTCGTCGGACCAATTCAACCGGATTGCTGCACGGGTAGCGGTTGCATGTTTTACCACGTTGTGAAGAGTCTCCTTGACCACCAGGAAGATGTTTCGCCGCTGTTCTGAAGTCATGTCCCTGTCGGGAACCTCTTCCGGGAAGTTAAAATCGGCAGCGAGGCCGGCTACGGTAAGGTATTCGGAGGTATGTTGACGGAGGTAGGAGACAAAACTCGGAAGGTTGTCATTGCGCGGGTTCATGGCCCAGATGATCTCTCCCATATCGTCCACAACGGTTCCGGAGATTTCGGATATCCGGCCGATCAACTTCAGGGTTGGCTCGGGAATCTCTTTCTGTTTTTTTACTATTTCACTCAGGATGGCGATTTGGGTAAGACTGGCGCCGATTTCATCATGCATGTCACGCGAAATGCGCAGCCTTTCCCTGTCGATTGCATTGCGGTGTTCGAGAACGATCAGTCGCCGGTTGTAACGCTCTCTTTGGATAAGTACTACGCCCATGATGCTGATACCGACCACCAGGAGGGTAAGGAGCAGTCCGAACCACCAGGTTTTCCAAAAAGGAGGAACAATCTGGAGGGTCAGGACACATTGAGCTGTTCCCTGGTTTGAAAAACCGTCGGTACATCGTACCCAGAGCTGGTATGTTCCCGGAGGGAGGTTACGGAAGCTGAAGGCCGGGAATTTTGAAGGCTGGCTCCATCCCGACTGGTAGTTTTTCAGGAAGAAAGCATAGGTGGCGGTCCCATCAGGGAGATAATCCGGGGTGAAAACAGTTCCACTGCAATGGGCCCGCTTCCAGTCCAGCCGAAGGGTAACATGGGCCGGGGGAATCCCATCCGTAAAGGAGGTATCGGAGAGGTGAAGGGTGAGCAAACGCACCGATGGCAGTGAATGAAAAAATTTAAAATGGCTGGTCATCAAGCCATTGATCCCATTGATCCCGCCGAAATAAAACCAACCATCGTTGGCAGCAAAGGCGGCATTATAATTGAATTCCGTGGATTGGAGGTTGTTTTGCAATGAAAAACGGACAATCCGGCCGTCGGTTTTCGCGATGGTACCGATCCCGTTATTGCTCGTAAACCATATCCGTCCCTGTTGATCGGTGAGCAGCGAATACACCACCTCATTCTTCAGGTTTTCAAATAACCTGGTCGGTTGAAGGGTTTTCCCTTCCGGCGTAAAACAAACAATGCCATGATCTGTTCCGGCCCAAAGGGTTTCTCCGACAGGAAGTAACGCATATACCTGGGCAGAAGAGAGAAGAAAGCTCTTGTCGAAATTCAATGCGTCTTCCACTTTTGTTTTGCGGTCATACCGGTACAAACCCGAGTAGCCGGCCACCCACCAGCAACCTTTCCATTCAATCAACTGCCGGACCTGGCTTTGGCTGCGCAGGAGCGTCAGGTGCGGCCGGTTCCCGGAATTGCAGGCATACAGCCGGTCATAGGCAGACAGAAACAACCGGCCATCGGCGATTTCCAGAAAGTAAGCGGAGCGGGCATTGAGTGGCATCTGTGCAACGATTACACCCCTTTTGTCCAGTACAAAGAGGGCTCCTTCGGTAGCTATCCAGAGGCGCTGATCGCGGTCGACGGTCATATCCAAAAAGTTCATCTGATGGGTAAAAAGGGCGGGATTGACCCTTTGAGCACCTTGCAAGCCGGGTGGCAGTCGCCACAACCCCTTTTTAAAGGTTCCGACCCATATATCCCCGTTGAATTCCCGGATACAACGGGTAAAACCAATCTTTAAAAGGTTGAAGGTAACCAACGCCGGTGAATACCAGAGTAAACCCGCGCCATCGGTCCCAATCCAGATGTTGCCTCGCCGGTCTTCAAAAAAATTGCGGATACTGACCCGGAGGGTGTCGGTATGTTTTCCTTCACGGTTAAACAGTTTTACCTTTTCACATAACCCGTTGGAGATCCGGTAGAGATTTTCACGGGTGTAATCTGTAATCCAATACGTTCCGTTTCGGTCGATAAAGATCCGGTCGGGGCTTTTAATCTCATGATTGTTCAACTTTTCGAAAGATCCCGATGAGGTAAATTTCCAGATATCTTCTCCGGCTAAAAGGAAAACCTGTCCACCGGGAGCCCTGACCATATCCCGGATCGGGGAAGGAAAGGGGAACCATCGTGCAGGATATGCCAAATTTCCTTTGGTGGCCACCGTATCGATCTGCAAAAGCCCGTTTTCCGCGGCAATCCAGATTTTACCGTCAGGAGCATAACACGATTTCAGGGGAACGAAGGGAAGAGGCAACCTGTTATTCCTGTCGAAGATCAACGGTAACGGGCGGATGGTGTCTTCTTGTACAATGCAGAGACCATCTTTCGATAACCAGCACAAAGGGAACCCTTTCAGCGATGTGGTAAAAAGGAAGGGGAACTGCCTTGATCGTTGACCAGGAACCTTGAAAGCGCCGGAGGAACTGTTAAAACTGAGCAGAACGGACGGAGTGGAAAGAAGGAGCTCTCCGCTGGCTGTCTCAACGATCTCCCGAATGATGTTCCCGCCGATTGCCGTGGAAAGATATCCGGGCGGGTCAAAGGAACGGAAACCGCTCCCGTCGAAATATTGCAAACCGCCACCTGTGACGACCCAGATCAACCCGTTGTGATCCTGAAATACCTGGTTCACGGTACTTTGGCTGAGACCCTCCTCTACGTTGAGGGGTTTTACCTGTATAGAAACCGGAAGGGTTTTCTGTCCCTGACCTTTGAAGGAACATATCAGCAGCAGGAGGACTATTAACAGAAATCTGATCACTGGTTGATAAAAGTTTATAAAGATACATTTGATTTTTCTAAATTTGAAAATTACTCCATCCTGTTTTCAAGAAAGTACCACTTTAACTTATATTCTTTTTTCTATGAAGCGATTTATCTTTCCTGTAATATCCACAGCGGTCATTCTTCTGGTTGTAATCCTTGTATTTCTGCTGGGTAAAAAAAGCCAAAACAAATCCCGTGGCGAGGTGCTTAACGACATTCCGGTCAACGTGATCGAAATAAAAATGCAACTTTTATCCAACGTAGTGAGCATGGTGGGGGTGATCGATCCTGACAACGATGTGGATATCATTTCAGAAGCCCAGGGAATCGTCAAAGCCGTTCATTTCAAGGTGGGAGATCAGGTCAGAAAAGGGATGGTTCTGGCAGAAATCGACGACCTTGTCCTGCGGTCAGATATGGCCAAGCAGCAGATCAACTATTTCAAATCGAAACGTGATTTCGAGCGTAATAAAACACTGTATGAACAAAATTCAATCTCTGCCGCGCAACTTGATCTCTCCCGGCTGGACATGCAATCGGCGGAAAATGAAATGACAAGGGCTCAAAAGTCCCTGGATGATACACGGGTTAAAGCCACCATCAACGGCATCATCAACGCACGGAAAGTCAATGAGGGTTCTTATGCTCAACTTAACAGCACCCTTGGAAGCATTGTCGATATATCTACGCTGAAGGTCAAGGTGAATGTTTCGGAAAAAGATGTTTTCATGCTCAGATCGGGTGATTCGGTGGAGATCTCCACCGATGTTTATCCGGGTCGTTCATTTTTCGGGTATGTCGACAACATCTCTTCCAAAGCGATGGATGATCACACCTTCCCGGTAGAGATCAGGTTGCCCAACTCATCGCAATTTCCTCTCAAAGGAGGCATGTTTGCCCGGGTCAATTTCACCTCCATCACAGCCAGGAAAGCCCTTGTCATTCCCCGCGAAGCGCTTACCGGGAGCGTCCGAAATGCGCAGGTTTTCGTGGTACAAGGCAAAATCGCCCGGCTTCGCAACGTGACCATTGGCAGAGAATCGGGCCAACTGCTGGAGATCCTTAACGGACTGGAAGAGGGAGAATTGGTTGTCACCAGCGGCCAGAACAATCTCACCGACCAATCAAGGGTCACGATCATCCACTAACATCAACCGTTTCCTATGTCGCTCACTGAATTATCCATAAAAAGACCCTCATTTATTATTGTCATCTTTTTGGCATTGGGCATGTTGGCCGTGTTCGGCTATTACCAACTCGGATATGAACTGTTACCTAAAATCGATGCGCCCTATGTAACGGTACAGACGATATACCCCGGGGCCTCACCGGGAGAGGTAGAGAGCAATGTCACACGGCTTATCGAAGATGCTGTATCGGGGATTGAAAAAGTGAAGAATGTAACCTCGGTCTCTTATGAAGGGCTCTCCATCGTTTTTCTTGAATTCTACCGTTCGGAAAAGATCAATACCGCGGTGCAGAATGTTCAACGGAAGGTGAACGAGATCCTGTCAACCCTTCCGAAAGACACCAAAACCCCTTCGCTGCTGACTTACTCTGCCAGTCAGATGCCGGTGCTCCGGTTGTCGTTGACTTCGACTATGCCATCTTCCAGGTTTTACACTCTGGTGGATGATCAGATCAAACCCACCCTTTCAAGGGTCCAGGGGGTCGGTAATATCACCATTACCGGTGGATCCAAAAGAGAGATCAAAATCAATGTCGATGCCCAGAAAGCAAGATCTTATGGTTTTTCAATAAGCCAGATCGCACAGTCGATCTACACGGCAAACCTGGATTTCCCAACCGGAAAACTAATGGATCCCGCTTACCAGTACGTAGTCAGGGTGGCAGGTAAGGTGGCTTCTTTGGAAGAGATGAAAAACCTGGTGGTTGGGTATTCTTCCCGGGGCGGGGAGGTCAGGTTAAGGGATGTGGCTGAAGTGGAGGATGGAACGGTAGATGCTACCCGGATCAGCCGTTTCAACGGGGTCAATGCCCTGGGGCTGGAGATCCAGAAACAAAATGATGCTAACATGGTGAAGGTCTGTGAATCAGTGCGCGAGGAATTGACCCGTCTGGAGGCAGATTACCAAGGCATCCGTCTTCATTTTGACATCGCGGATGACCAGAGTGTCTATACCATGGCAGCAGCCCGCTCGGTAATGGAAGACCTGGGGCTTGCCATCCTTTTGGTGGCCCTGGTGATGTTCCTCTTTCTCCATTCATTCAGGACCGCACTCATCGTGATGGTCTCTATTCCCTGTTCCCTGACAACAGCCTTCGTGGTGATGTGGATCTTCGGAATGAGCCTGAATCTCTTTACTTTGCTTGCTTTATCGCTGGTGATCGGCATCCTGGTCGATGACTCCATCGTGGTGCTTGAGAACATCTATCATCACCTGGAAAAGGGAGAAGAAAAACGGGTCGCCGCGCTGAAAGGACGAACCGAAATCGGATTCGCGGCCGTCTCCATCACTTTTGTGGATGTGGTGGTCTTTGTCCCCCTTGCGTTGACCACCGGGCTGATCGGCGATATCGTCAGGGGTTTTTCGATTATTGTCCTGGTCTCTACCCTGACCAGCCTTATGGTCTCTTTCACAGTGACGCCGATCCTTGCTTCGCGTTTTGCAAGACGCGAATCGTACGATTCTACCAGTCTTCTGAACCGTTTCGGCAGGCTCTTCGAACGCGGGTTTACCCGGGTGACTGACTTTTACACACGCCTCCTGCAATGGAGCCTCGATCATCCGAACAAAGTGCTCTATCTGGTTTCGGCAGCGCTGGTCATCACGCTGATGATCCCTGTGGCAGGGATCACCGGTTTCGAATTCATGAAACAGACCGACCGGAGCCAGTTTTCGGTAAGCCTTGAATATGCTCCCGGAACGACCCTGGAGCGGAATAACCGGCAAACTCAGTTGGTTGAGAAACGGATCGCCTCCCTTCCGGAGGTCACCAGTATTTTGACCAATATCGGGAAGGGCGACGACGGGGTTTCAACCGATAACCAGACCGAGATTGTTGTCTCCCTGTGCCCTAAGGAAGAGCGCTCTCTTTCCACTGCTGAATTGGGAGAAAAGGTCAAAGCATTGACTTCGGATCTGCCGGGGGTTAAAGTCTTCATCAACCAGATCGATTTCACGGGGAGTACCAGCGGGGCTCCTGTCAGTGTTCAGATCACGGGGATCAGCTACGACAGCATCATGAAAACGGCGGATCGTGTGGCCCGCACGTTGGAACGTACTCCGGGGGTGACCTACCTTAAATTTGCTGCTTCCCGTGGTAACCCCGAGACACGGGTCGAGATCGACCGGCAAAAGATGGCGGCGCTCGGACTCACGGTCACCGACGTGGGATCGACTCTCCAGGTAGCCCTCACCGGTAATAACGACTCCAAGTTCCGCGAAGGATCGAATCAGTACGATATCCGTGTTGCGCTCGACAAGTTCGACAAAAGCAATCCTGACCATCTCAGCCATCTATCCTTTATCAATACAAAAGGGGAGATCATCGAATTGCAGCAATTTGCCTCCATATACCAATCTTCCGGACCCACGAAGCTGGAACGGAAAAACCGCAACGCTCTCACCACGGTAAGCGCTTATACCGACGGTTCACCGAGCGGTTCTGTCATTCAGGGATTCATGGCCACCCTGGGCAACAACAAGGCGCAAGGGACACGGATAGGCTTCGGGGGTGATCAGGATGAGATGTTAAACTCCTTCCTGAGCCTTTTCGTTGCCTTGATAGCCGGGATCATTTTTGTCTATTTCATCATGGTAATCCTCTATGATTCATTTGCTTATCCGATGGTGGTTTTATTTTCCATTCCCGTAGCGCTGATCGGAGCTATCCTGGCGCTGGCCCTGACTGGCAACACCATCAACGTCTTTTCCATTCTGGGTTTGATCATGATGATCGGATTGGTATCAAAGAACGCCATTCTGATCGTCGACCGCGCCAACGACAGACGGGTTGCCGGTGAATCCATCCGGGCATCGTTGATCGATGCCGGAAGAATGCGCATCCGTCCGATTTTCATGACCACCTTTGCCATGATTTTCGGTATGCTTCCGATCGCTACCGCATCAGGCGCAGGGGCCGAATGGAAAAACGGACTGGCATGGGTACTGATTGGAGGGCTTACCAGTTCGATGTTGCTGACCTTGTTCGTTGTGCCGATCATCTATGAAAAAATGGCCCATTTCCTCGATCGCTCCTCCCGGTCTTCCATCCGGATCAAAACGACACATCTTGTCGTACCCATCCTGTTTTGTTTGTCAACTGTGATCCCTGTACAGGCCCAGGAACCCATTACTTTCGGATCGGGGAAGATCACTTTGGCTGTGGTGTACGACGGAAAAGCCAAAAGCAACGCGGTGATCCAGGAGGCCATTGTACGTGAAGTCAGGGGATTGATGGCCGGACAAGTTACTGTCGACTTTGTTGACATTTCACAAACAACGGGAAATTGGAGCGCTGAAAGCATTTCAGCGTTGAATTCAAGGATTTTAAAAGATCCCGCAGTTGACCTGATCGTCACTATCGGGGTGCTGGCGTCGCACGACCTGGCTCACCGGAAGAACTTACCAAAGCCGGCCATCGCGGGGTTGGTCATCAACCACGACCTGCAAAACATCCCCTTGATCAACGGGGCCAGTGGAATACCTAACCTCTCTTATATTCAGTTGAAGCCCTCCATGGAGAGCGAATTGAAGGAGCTGAAGAAAATAGTCTCTTTCAGGAACCTTTCACTGGTTGCCCCGAGGGAGTATTATGCCATCCTCAACCCCGAAAACCGGCCGGTATCAGCTTACGACACCCTTTCGGATGTAAGGATCAACCTGATTATGGCTGATAGTACCGCTGAAACGATCCTCCGGGCAATCCCAACCGGGGCCGATGCCATCTACCTCGATCCGTTGTTCAGGTTACCGGATAAAGAATATAGGAAACTGGTCGATTCTTTGAATGCCCGCAAGATACCGAGTTTCGGTTTTGACCAGTCAGCGGTGGAGGAGGGGGTGCTTGCATCGGTCTACCCGAGCATGTTGGGCCGGTTATCAAAAAGAATCGCGCTGAATATTCAGCAGATACTCCTGGGGCATGATGCCGGGAGTCTCCCGGTGGAACTGCTGATGGGGAAAGGATTGTTCCTGAACCTGAGTACTTTTGGTAAATTAGGACTGGAGGTGATTTCCTGGGATCTTTTCACTGAAGCAACCATCGTGGATCTCATGAAACAGGACACCGCGGCCCGGTTCATTTCCCTTCCTGATCTGATGAATGTGGCCCTCGACAGCAACCGTGAATTGGTAGCCCGCAGGTTGGAAGTGCTGGCGGGCGAGAAAGATTTCAGCATTGCCCGTTCTGCTCTTTTGCCCTATCTGGGCATCGATGCTTCGGGAACGCTGAACGATCCGGTGAATTACATGCCCCCGCAGTCGGTCACTGCCAACGCTAACCTCACCCAGGTACTCTGGTCGGAACCTTTGTGGTCAGATCTTAAAATTACCCGGTTACAGCAACAGGCCAGGGAAGAAGGGTTGGTCAACGATAAGCTGGATATAGGAAACCAGGTGGCCCAGACTTACCTGAGTATCATGGAACAACAAAAAAATTTCTATCTGTTTATCAACAACCTGATCATCACCCGGTCGAACCTGGAAGTGGCCAAAATGAAAAAGGAGACCGGTTCGGCCGGAGAGGATGAAGTGTTGCGATGGGAGATCGAAGCGGCCCGATCGAAAAAGAATGTGATCAGTTCCTATGCTTCAATCGCCAGGCTTGCGTACCAACTGGTTCAACTGATTCATGTAAAAACCCTGACCTCTTATGACCTGGCTGAATTCCGGCTGGAAGATTCGGGATTACTGGTTATGGATTCAACCTTCATGGAACTATTGGAGGATCCCATCCGTCTTCAGAAGCTGGGACGGTTTATGGTAGAGGAAGGCGCTTCCAATTCTCCGGTACTCAGGCAATATGATTTCCTTATCAGTGCCCAGGAACGCACCTGGAGGTCGGGCGCTGTTTCCCGATACATCCCGGTGGCCACTGCTTCCGGGAGTTATGCCAACCGGCTTTATCAACCATCCTACGAGCTGCCTGGCGGGATCACCTCTTCGTATCCCGGTTATGCATGGTCACTTATGGCAAAAGTGGAGATACCTTTATTTACGGGGTTGAAAAACAACACCACGGTAGCAAAAGCCCGGCTGAACCTGGTTCAAATGAGGACCGAAAAACAAGCAGCCATGGAAAAACTGGAAACAGCCGTATTGTCGAACCTTTCGGAACTGATGTCAGCTTACTATGATTACAAGCAAATGGAAATTGCGGAGGTTGCAGCAACCAGGAACTTCGAGATTGTCGACAACCAATACCTCCTGGGGCAAAAAAGTATCCTGGATGTATTGGATGCCCAGCAACAAAACCTCACCTCCGCAATGGCGGTGAATACCGCTTTTTATACTTTCATCAAAAGCTACTATGACCTTCAGCAATCGCTCGGGAGGTTTGATTATCTCATGACTCCCGGTGAGCAAGCGGATTTCAGGAGAAGGCTGGATGAATTCATGAACAGGAACTGACCCTTTCGGATCAATGGATTTATGGCGTTTGTTGTGAACGGCGTGTGAGTTTCTCAGAAAGCTCTTCCAGCTCAATGCCACGGGTTTCAGGCATCCGGAAGATGACCCAGACCAGTTGTAATACCATCATCAGGCAAAAGATAGTAAAGACGGTCGCTGGTCCGATTTCCCTGAAAAGGAGAGGAATGAGGGATGGGATCAGGGCCGCCAACACCCAATGGACCGAGGAGCCAAACGATTGCCCGGCGGCCCTCAGGCGGTTAGGAAAGATTTCGGAGATAAAAACCCAGATCACAGCCCCCTGGCCGATGGCATGGGCTGCAATAAACAGGAAGAAGAAGACGGGAACATAAATACCCTTCCATCCTAACAGGAAGGCAGCGGAGACCAGTCCCAACGATATGATGTACCCGATTGACCCGGCGTACATCAGGGTTTTCCGGCCAAACCGGTCGATCAGGGAAATGCCGATCAGGGTGAATATCAGGTTGGTAAGGCCGATGCCGACACTGCTCAGGAAGGAGGCTGATTTTTCAAGCCCGGCCAGTTCAAAGATTCGCGGAGCATAGTAAAGAAAGGCGTTAATGCCGGAAAACTGGTTGAAAAAGGCGATAAAAAAGGCCAGCAACAAGGGTGCTCTGTATTTTTTCCTGAAAAGGTTATCTTTGGCGCCATACTGTTTCTCTTCAGCAAGAATTCGGGCGATCTCCTCTCCCGGATCGGTACCCGGATCGATCTTCCTGAAAACGATTGCCGCTTTCTCCGGATCTTTTTCATAAACCAGCAACCATCGCGGACTTTCGGGGATGGTCAGGGTGAGCACCATGTAAATGAGTGCCGGAAGCGTTTGCACTCCCAGCATCAGCCTCCATGCGTTCTCCCCTGTATCCCTGAGGAGGTAATTGGAGACATAAGCCATCAGGATTCCGAAGACGATATTGAATTGATAAAGCGCCACCAGTTTTCCCCGGTTCTTCGCCGGTGCGATCTCCGAGACATAAGCCGGGGCGGCGATGGTGGAGGCGCCGATCCCTAATCCTCCTGTGAAACGGAACAGGGCAAAAAAGAAAGGATTGGGTGCAAGCGCCGTACCGATCGCTGAGAGCAGGAACAGGATCCCGATCAGGAAGAGGGTTCTTTTCCTGCCGATCCGGTTGGCGGGGATCGAACCGAATAGGGCCCCGATCACCGTTCCCCACAACGCCATCGACATGATCACCAATCCGTGGAACAGGTCGGAAGATTGCCACAAATCCTGCAACTGCTTGTCTGCGCCTGAGATGACAACGGTATCGAAACCAAAAAGAAAACCGGCCATTGCGACGACAATTGACCAGTAGTAGAGTTTTGAAGAGGTCATAGAAAATGTAGTTATGCTGATTTTATTGGTTTTCAATCACGGTCTTTGACACACCGTACCGAAAAACCAAAGTTATGGTCGTTTTCGATGGTGGTTACCCCGTCATAATCATTTTGAAGAAATTTTGACAAAGCCTCCTCCCCGGAGTAGCCGGTAGAGGTCCAGAAAAAGGTGTAGGTGTCGAGCAGGTAGAAAATCCCGGCGTTGCTGCGATAACCATTTGGAATGGCGTTGAACCCGCTTTCGTTGGTGGCGCCGGAGTTGGGCCAGGCCCATCGGTCATTGCCCGGATTTTTCATTTTTCCACCGGCCACAGCATCTCCTCCCAAAAATCGGGTAAGTTGTGACCATTCCTGTTCCGACGGAATGTGCCATCCTTTCGGACAAAGATTTCTGGGATCGGCCACCGCGTGCCAATTGTATAGAGTACCCAACCGGATGGCGCTGGAAGGATCGTTGTCGAAGTTGCATAGACCGGCGGTACGGGTTTTTTTCCAGGTTTGTTTATCCTGGATTTCCGGGATGGGATCACCGTTACTGAACCGGGTCACCCTGAGATTTTCGGTAAACCAATCCTGTCCGCCAATGGATTTGACCTGATAGCTGTTTCCGTTGATATCTGTCACTGAATTGCCAAAGAGATGCTTTTCCTCCACATTTGAAGCAGGAGCTTTGGATTTGTCACTGCTGCATCTGGAACATCCTCCTCCGGCCAAGCTCAACAGAATAATGACAATGAGGTACCTCGCGGGACCCCGTGGCGAATCCCGGTTCATTATTTTCAGCAAGAGGGCTTCAGGTATAATAACGTATCCTTTTGGCAGTTGCATCATGAATACAAGAAACCTGAACAGTAACAAGTAAAGATAGTTAATATTTTCCTCTGAATGGCAGAAAAACAGGAATCTCCTATAATTATTTTTGCAACGCTTTCACGGCTTCTTCGATCTGCTGATCTCTCCCGGTTGCGATAATACCCGGGTCGTTGGCTACCCGGATATCGGGCTCCAATTGGTTGTTTTCACAAAACTTCCCGTCAGGTGTCCGCCACCCGCCCATAGGGATTCCAAAGACGAGGGAAGGGTCAATCTGTTGTTCCCACCAGACAAAGGTACCGGTCCCGGGAACGGGCATACCCAAGGTTTTTCCGGTGTTCTTCAGTTTGTAAGCCACGGGGAAAAGGTGGGCATCGGAATAGTTGCTCTCTCCCACCAGCACGATCGACGGTTTGACCCATTTGTCGTATGGTTCCGATCCGATGTACTGACCATGAGGCACAATATCCATGTATTTTTTGCCACTTAAAAAATCGGATAATTGCTCGTGAATGTTGCCCCCTCCGTTGAACCGGGTATCAACGATCAGCGCTTTTTTTTCGAAATTCCTGCCTAAAGCCTCTTCAAAAACTACGCGCATGCTTGCGTCGTCCATGGAACGGACATGAACATAACCAATCGTTCCGCCTGAAAGTTTTTCCGTCTCAAGCCTGCGGTTCTTAACCCAACGGTTGTACAGCAGTTCCCTGGCTTCCCCTCCGCCAATCGGTTTAACGCCCTCTTCCCAACGCTCACCGGTTTGCGGATCATAGAGCGATAAAAGAGTCAGTTTGCCCGATTTCCGGTTCAGCAGAGCATAGAAATCGATGGAAGAAGACAAAATCTCTCCATCTATCTTTTCGACGATCACGCCGGTTTTTATCTTTGAAGCGCCTTTGTCGAACGGCCCGCCTTCGACCACTTCAGCTACCTTCAATCCCTGACCGGTATAATCATAATCGAAAAAGAGGCCCAGGTCCGCGGTCTGGTCTGTATTGGATTTACCAGCACGGTAACTGCATCCGGTATGCGAGGCATTCATCTCTCCCAACATTTCGCTCAGCATCTCGGCAAAATCATAATTGTTGTCGATAAATGGAAGGAACTTCTGGTACACGGTTTTGTACTCATTCCAATCCACCCCGTGAAGGTCTTCCACATAAAATTTTTCTTTGAACTGGCGCCATGCATGGTCGAAAATATAATTCCTTTCCTGAGCCGGTTTCAGCACCATTTCCCCGGTGGTTTTCAAGGGTTCGGACTTCCCTCCATCCGTTTCCACCTTAACCGGTTTTCCATCCGCTAAAACCAGAATGAATTTTCCGTCAGAGGACAATTCCATGCCGGCTCTTTTGGCTCCCAAGCGGGCCAATATCTTGGTCTCTTTGGTACGGATCTCGCTAACCCAGAGGTCATTGTCTTTTTCGAAGCTGGTAAGGTAAAAGAGTTTTTCACCGTCTTTTGACAAGAGCCAGTCTTGAATTGACGAGGTATGGAGGGTGATCCTGGCTTTGCGGTCGGTCAGGTCTTTCCAATCAATCGTCACCTTAACGGAGTCTTTTGCCGGTACATCTTCCTCCTTTTTACCCTTTT
>Ga0209099_1000230_pt1 | contig 65444 bp, 60 predicted proteins | sample AD_JPNHW2_MetaG_FD_184430 | JGI IMG/M metagenome (GOLD analysis project Ga0209099, IMG submission 184430) | Active sludge microbial communities of municipal wastewater-treating anaerobic digesters from Japan - AD_JPNHW2_MetaG (SPAdes) (version 2) | ecosystem: Engineered > Bioreactor > Anaerobic...
GCAAATGTACTGCGTGTAATAAATGCGTAGTGACGTGTCCTAAAAAACTTTTCAGCCTTGTTTCCATTACAAAAGCATATGCGGTTCGGTGTAAATCTCTGGATAAGGGTAAAGAAGTTTTGAATGTTTGTTCCGTTGGTTGTATTGCCTGCGGCATGTGTCAGAAAGAGTGTCCAACTGGTGCAATAAAGGTGGTTGATAATCTGGCAGTTATCGATTATCATATATGCGACAACCGCGGGGCGTGTTTTCGGGTATGCCCGCGTTCAAGCATTGCCAAGAAAGAGAATTCCATATGGGTGTCAAAATGAAGAAGATAGTGGTTTTTGCTTCGGGAAGAGGAAGTAATTTTTCCGCGATTGTTGATGCGGTCAAACGCAGAAAATTAGCTGTTCATGTGGCACTTCTTATCTGTGATAATCCACAGGCAGGAGTCCTTGAGCGCGCTCATAAGGCAGGTGTGCCGGTAGCGCTTATCGAGCGCAGTAATTTTGCTTCAAAAAAAGAATTTGAAGCCAAGATGATTGAATGCGTTGATGCCTGTGGCGCTGATCTGTTGGTTTTGGCCGGTTTTATGATATTATTCTCGGCTGATTTTGTGTCCCGTTACAGAGGAAAGATTATTAATATTCACCCGTCTTTATTGCCTGCCTTTAAGGGCACGCATGCTATTCATGATGCATTTATCTATGGCGCACAAGTAACCGGAGTAACCGTTCATTTTGTCGATGAGGAACTCGATCACGGACCTATTATTCTGCAGGGTAGTGTGGAAGTAAGAGCAAAAGATACGGAAGATTCACTGGAAAAGAGGATTCACGCCTTGGAACATACCCTTTATCCGCAGGCGATAAAACTTTTTTGTGCAGGAAAGCTCGCTGTGCAAGGCCGTGTTGTCCGTATTAATCCTTAGGCCGCGCCCAGATCGCTCCCCGGTTTAATAGCAACGCATCGTTCGATAATTCATCGACAAATTCTATTGAATCAAAATCTTTAAATTCGTATGTTTGGATGCAATAGGTTGCAATTTCAATAATTTTCCTGCGGATTGTGACGGGATGGGGAGGATTGCCGGTTTGTTTTATGGCGTAGACGAAACGGAATGACTTATCTTGGAACTGCCCCTCAGATTTTTTCACCTCAAAATATTTCTTCATATTTTCTTCCTGAAAAGCGGCACCGACACGTTGGGCTATTTGATCGGTAAGAAATTCGGCCATGGTAATGTCGTAGTGCCGTACATGTTTACCGGTTTTGTCACCGACTGCTTCCGGAGCAAGTTTGAACTTGATTACATAGCGCCGGTTTGACTCGGTCCAGGGAAGAAACCCGGCATAGGCTTTTTTGGTATCAAGCGTGCTGCCGATCATGGTGTAATCGATCCCCAGGTTAATGTCTGAGGTTTGCAGTACGTAAAATTCCGGTGAGTTGTCGGAGCTGATAAGCACGCGGCCAATGGTCGTCAGGATGTTGCGCAATTTTTCTGAGATATCGTCGTCAAAGATTTTATCTTCTTTTACGCCGTAATCTTTATGGAGGATCTTTTCAACAGGCGCGTAAATCCAGATGGTTGTATGTGTGCGGCGAGTGGTAACATCAAGGCCGTATTCATCCTTGCATATTTTTTGTACGAGGAAAGGAATATCTTTTTCCTGATAGGTTGGCTTGATATCGGCGGAACAGCCCAGGATCGAGACAGCAAGGAACGCACTAATTAAGAGGAGGCCGGATTTTCCCGAATTCCTTGAAGATTGCCTCGATTTCGTCATAATTAAGCTCTTCTTTAACCAGCAGTTCTTGTGCAAAACGCTCAAAAAGAGGCGCTTCTTTACGGAGAAGAGTGTCGGCTTCTTTGAGGCATTCCTGCAGGATTTCTTGAACTTCGTTATTGAGTTGTTCTTTAACCTTTTCCGATAGATAATCCGAGGCTTCTCCCCGGAAGACTCCCATGCTGCTATATTTTTGTGCCAGGAGTGCATAACTGCCTACGAGCCCTGATTTACCCATACCAAGCTCCCATACCATGCGGTGCGCCTGATTCATGGCCATACGGAAATCCTGATAGACGCCCGAGGTTGTTGTCCCGTATTTAATCTTTTCCGCTGCGTATGATGCGAGGCTAACCGTAATATCTCCCAGTAAGTGTTCACGGGTATGAATCTTGGTTTCTTCGCGCGGATGCGGCATGACAAATCCCAATGCGCCGCCTCGTTCATGAATCGTTGCTTTGAAGACATCAAGCTGCGGTGAGCAGAAATACATGGCAAGCGCGTGTCCCGCTTCATGGTAGGCGATCTTTTCTTTTTCTTTTGGAGAAAAGACAACTTTATGCTTTATACCTATTTCAATACGGTCATAGGCTTCTGAAATTTCTGCCATACCAACGGTTTCTTTTTTATTGCGTACGGCGATCAAGGCGGCTTCGCGTAAGAGGTTGGCGATGTCTGCCGGAGTGCTTCCAACGGCAAAGCGTGCCAGGCGTTTGGTGTCGCAGGTGGCATCGTGCTTTACTTCTTTGAGGTAATAATCAAAAAGTTTCTCGCGTTCCTCAAGGTTTGGGAGGTCGACGTTGATCTTGCGGTCAAATCTTCCCGGACGAAGGAGTGCTGCGTCAAGAAACGAGCTTGGCGCGTTGGTAGCTCCGATAACGACGACATTGAAATCCTTGTCTTTTAAGCCGTCCATCTCGATGAGGAGCTGATTTAACGTCGTATTTGATTCCGTCTGTCCGCCGAACCCGCGGTCAACGGAACGAGCGGCACCTACGGCGTCTAATTCGTCAATAAAGATAATACATCCGCCTTCAAGATAGGCCAGCTGGCGGGCATGTTTAAAAAGTTTCCTGATACGGCTTGCTCCAACGCCGACAAACATTTCAATAAACTCGGAACCTGACATGGAGATAAACGGCAAGTTCGACTCAGTGGCAATCGCTTTTGCCATGTAGGTTTTTCCGCAGCCTGGAGGGCCGATCATGAGTATACCGCGGAGGATTTTTCCTCCGATCTTTTGCAGATGCGCCCGGTCCGTGATAAGCCGGACAACTTCCATGGCTTCCTGTTTTGCTTCTTCCATGCCGATAACGTCATCCCATTTGATGCCGATATCTTTGCCTTCAACCGATTTCTTTTGGATATTGGTCATTTTCTGGGGGCCGCCGCGCATGACCCAGATCCAGAGAACGCCGGAGAGAGGAAGGCTGATAAGGTTTAAAACCAGGAATATGTAGAAAAATATGGCGTTTTGCGCCAGGATTGACTTTTTAAAATAGGATTCGGAGGTGATCCAGGCATTGATAGAGCTTCGCAGGAAGTAGATGAACGATATGGTGATGGCTGCGACGCCAATCCAGGCGAGTATCGCTATCCAATGTGTTTCCAGGTAATACTTAAGCTTACGTTTGTTCATGCAGAGCTCCTTTATCATGCCTTCCGCAAAATCTCATTGGCCTGAACTATGCCACGGAAAACCTTGGAATGTTACAATACCATATAGGCATAGACCCGTCAATCAAAAAAACAATTGACCAGTATACCGTGAAGAGTATAATAGAAACAATATTTTTTCTATACCTCTATTTAATTCTCTCAACTTGAAAAAAGGAGCAACCAAATGGCTATAATACAGAAAGTTGTCGCTCGCGAAATACTTGATTCCCGGGGAAATCCTACGGTAGAAGTTGATGTTGTGCTTGATAATGGCATTCTTGGCCGCGCAGCAGTGCCTTCGGGCGCTTCAACCGGTGAATTTGAAGCTCTTGAATTGCGGGATGGTGACAAAAGCCGCTACATGGGAAAAGGTGTAACCAAGGCGGTCAATAGCGTCAATACGGTAATTGCTTCTAAAATCAAGGGTTTAGCTCCTGATTTTGAGAAGATCGATGCGTTACTCATTAAAATGGATGGGACCGAGAATAAGGCGAATTTTGGAGCAAACGCGATCTTGGGTGTTTCCATGGCAGTGGTAAAAGCGGCGGCGTTAGATAAAAAGCAGTCTTTGTATAAATTCATGGGCGGGGAAAAGGCAAAAATTCTTCCTGTTCCGCTGATGAATATTGTCAACGGCGGCATGCATGCGGATAATAATCTCGATCTGCAGGAATTCATGATTATGCCGATTGGTGCGCCAACGTTTAAAGAATGTTTACGCTACGCAACAGAAGTCTTCCATACCTTAAAGTCAATCCTAAAATCAAAAAGACTTTCCACTTCGGTCGGTGATGAAGGAGGATTTGCGCCAAGCCTTAATTCAAATGAGGAGGGGCTTGGAGTTATTATTCAGGCCATTGAAAAAGCCGGTTATAAACCCGGTAAGGATATCAGTCTTGCCCTTGACTGCGCAGCAAGTTCATTCTATGAGGGCGGTAAATATAAATTTGAAGGCGGGCTTAAGACCTCCGAAGAAATGATCGCTATTTATGAAAAATGGCTTTCCAAATATCCGATCCTTTCCATTGAAGACGGACTCGGCGAGCATGATTGGGCCGGGTGGAAAGTCATGACTGACCGCATCGGGTCTCATGTGCAGCTTGTCGGAGACGATCTGTTCGTGACCAATCCGAAGATTTTTAAAAAAGGTATCGATCAGAAAGTTGCCAATGCCATTTTGATCAAGGTCAATCAGATCGGGTCACTTTCCGAGACTTTGGCAGCGGTTGATCTTGCCAAAAAGAACCATTATGGCGCCATTATTTCGCATCGTTCCGGAGAAACCGAAGATACGACGATTGCCGATCTGGTAGTTGCAACCGGGGTCGGACAGATTAAGACCGGCTCGCTTTCCCGTACGGATCGCGTCTGCAAATATAACCAGTTGCTTCGCATTGAAGAAGAACTTGGCGCTCGGGCTGTGTATTACGGAACAATGTGGAAAAAATAAGGCGCATGCATGTTACGAAAGGCATTTTGGATTTTTGGTCTTGCGGTTTTTATGCTTTTCCTCTTCCTGCCGGGATACACAAAACTGCAGGAATTGCGTGATAAGAACCGTGCTTTGCAAGACCGGATCAAGCAGCTTGATGTTGAGAATGCGCTGTTGAACCAGGAGCTCTCACGGATCGAAACGGATCCCCTGTATCAGGAAAAAATCGTGCGTGAGAAAATGGGGGTTGTGCGTAAGGGGGAAATTCCCATTAAGATAATCAGAGCCGAGAAAAAGGATTAATTGGGCTTGACTTCGGCGCAAAACGCAGTATAGTTATAGAACAATTGATAGCACATGCGGTGATAACCGCATAGCATATAGATCGCGGGGTGGAGCAGCTTGGTAGCTCGTCAGGCTCATAACCTGAAGGTCGTCCGTTCAAATCGGGCCCCCGCAACTTAAATTGCAATAGGGGCCGGCACGTAATTGCCGGCCCTTTGCGTAAATCCTGAATATACGCGAAAATCCTGTTTTGAAATTTTTGCGCGTTTATGAAGCAGGGCCAGCATACAAGAACGCCGCTTATGTTAAGCGGCGTTTTACATTTACTGACGTCGTGCCGGAGACCATTATGTATACTCCAGGAGGCTATACAAAAAGCAAGCAAGGGCGAGGTCACTGCTTCACTTCTACAGCCTCACTCTTGCTTAAGAAGGTGGTCTTCCATCACTTCCTTTATTTCCTCCACCCTCTATTATAAGTATAGAACATTATTATTCATTTACAAGGGCGGATTGAAGAATAATAACCGGGTTTTAATGTCAGGAGCCATACCGTCACACGTACGTTCATAATCCTTATGAGCTATTAGTTCTTGATTTTTGAAATTTGGTTTCATTTGAAAAGGACGCGTATTGAGAAACAGTGTTCCCGAAGCATTGAATCGTTACGAACGGTAAATAAACTGACAGCTGAAAATTAAAATGTTGTTCTTAACGAAATAGTGCTGTGAACCATGGATTACATTATCCAGGTTTCCTGCCATAGTTATCAAACATTGACCACGGCTGCATGCCTTTGAATTTACTTGAGACTTTGCCTGCTGCAGGCAGGTATCTTTATGACGTTGCAGCCCGTATTGTTCCCCTTCGAACATGCTTTGTCGCCTTCAACTACGTATTTCATTGCTGCGTTAATCTGCTATAATGATATAAACGGGAGGGAAAAGTGACTCTGAAAAACGGGAAGAAAGTGGCACGAGCGGTTCTCCTTGTCTTTTTCGCCGTTGCGCCGGTTTTTGCCGGCGACAGTACCGTTGTTTTTTCCGTCGGTTCCAGCAATGCCCCGTCAGCTCCCCGGTTATTGTATCCGTTGAGCGATTCTGTCATACTGACAGGAAAGGATTCCCTGGAGTTTAGATGGTGGAATGAAGGGGCGGGGATAGACCACTTTATATTTAAAATATATAAAGGGTATGCAATGTACGGCCAGGATTTGTTGTATAAACAAAATGTGCCATCGGGTTTATCTTCAATTACGATTCAATCAAAAATGTTTGAGAATGGCCGGGTTTATACCTGGTCTTTAATACAGGTTTCGTTTGACGGCCTCAAGAGCGATAAAAGTTTCAGTGCATTTAAAGTAATTAAGGAATAGGGAGTGTATTCCCGGTTTTCCTTCCGTTGTTTGGTATATTCATGGGCGCGTTTCTGTCTATTCTATCGGTATGAATGCTCCTTTTGTGTTTATAAAAAACTATGCCTGATTGGAATCCTGCGGTAGAATGTCCTCATTGTAGGAGTAAAGATACCAGGTTCGTGGAGCCTCGGGAAGAAATGTTGGCTTATGAGTGCAATGTGTGCGGCTGCTGTTTTGAGGTGGAAGGGGATTAAAAGGAGGCAGGAGATGAGAAAGATTGTGATGTTGGTAGTTTGTTTAGGAATAGCAGGGTGTGCGACAACTGCGCAATATGAAAAACAATTGAATACGTTGATAGGAACCAGCGAAGATTCCTTAATTGCTTCCTGGGGCGTGCCTGATAAGACATATACGTTGAGTAACGGTAAGAAAGCGCTTGAGTTTGTGCATAAATATGCTGCTCAAAGCGGAGGGTATCTCTATACGGTCCCTCAAAGGACGTATTATTCCGGTACACGAGGGGATAAATCCTACAGCGGCTCGGCTACGACGTATGTAACGGAGAGAATGCCGGTTGAAAAATACAAGTTTTTCTGCAAGACAAGTTTTATCATAGATACGGATGGAAAAGTGCAGAGTTGGCATCACGAAGGGAACAATTGCGTTGCAAATTAGACGGTTATTGCGGGATGTGGTGTTTGTTCTTAGTCATGCGATAGCCGTTACCAATTACCGTAATGTATAGTCGAATTGTGTTTCTCCGTTTATCCCGCCAAAAGGTTTCTTTTCGAGTTTGTATTTAATATTTTGATCGTTTGACAGGTGTTTCTTTTTGTCATTCTTTGCCAAGATTGTTTGGGCGGGTATATAGACGGAATTGTCTTCGTTTGTTTCTGATGGATCAGGCATTTCTTTTGACATCAGGTTTTGCAGCAGAACAAATACCGATGGGTTTTCAGACGATACTCCCCAGAACGAGCTCCAGGATTGTTTATCTTTGTTTATGAAGAAGAGATAGAGGAGAAGGCATAATAACCCGGTGATAAAGAATGCTCTTTTCATGGGTAAACCCTCGTATAATCCATCTTTAATCTATTCCCGAAAAACCCCGGTGTCAACGAAAAATTTACTCGTTTTTTTCGGAAGATGTATAATAATAAAAGACGGTAAATTTTGCGGGAGACTTTTACGAAGAAAAGTACATGTTTAACGGTATAATCATACAATGTTGCATTCTCTCATTTGTATGCCCATGAATTTATTTGTACGGTATGGTAAATCCGCGTACGTTTATGCCCGGGCGTTGGCGCGTCTTTTCCGGGGGTTGCTTTTCGGCAGGGTCCGTAGCGAATACATCGCGTTGCTTTTTGTGAAGAACAGGCTTCGCAAGGAGAGCCTTCTTATATCTATTTTTGTTACCGCAACATGCAGCCTGCAATGCGAACATTGCATTATGGGCAATCTCCTTGGCGCGCGCCGAGGGTATTCGCTTTCTCTTGAAGAACTCCGTGCTTTTATCTTGATTTCCGAACGCTCGGGGTATGTTTTTGAGATAATGCTTACCGGCGGAGAGCCGTTGTTATGGAACAATCTTAAAGATGCGCTTCGGATTTTGCGCGCATCACGGATGTGCGCGGGGCTCTCGCTTTTTACGAATGCCACAACAATTGAACCGTTATTTGACGCAGAGACAGTTTCGTATCTCGATACTATTAAAGTGTCTCAATATCGGCACAATAGTGAAAATGTCGATATGCTGATACGCCGGTATCCATCTAAGGTGCAGATATTCCACGGAGAGGATTTTTACGTGAATCCTCGCGTTGCCGTCACTCATGCCGTTCCCGCTTTGTGTTTGAATCCGGAACTTTTTTATTTTGATTACCATATGTATGCCTGTCCCCATTCCGCCTCGATCGCTTATGGGAGCGGGAGCACGATGCAATTAGCCAATCCTCTTGCGGTTGGTTTCCTCAAGGGATTGGAGAGGATTAAGCATGAACAGCAATATGAGATTTGTGCATATTGTATCTCTAACGAGAAAGTCAGACTCCAGGTGGAGAAAGTGGCAAATAAGGGAAATCTTCTGCGAGGGCGGGGATGATTTACTTGACGACTGTTATTGCTACGCATGAACGGCCGGAACTTTTATTGAGGACGCTTGCGTCTATTAAGGCAGCGCATAAGCCTCCCGGTTATCGTGGCGTGGTTGTTGTTGAGAATGGTCCACGGCAGATGGCACGAGACGTGGTGGTACGAGGTTCGTTTGGCTGTCACGTGCGGTATTTTTATCTTCCGGAAGCCAATAAAAGTAAGGCACTTAATTTTGCGCTTAGCAAAATTGAAGGAGGATTGGTTTATTTTAATGATGATGATATCCGGCTTGATGAAGGAGCATTAACTGCGGTTTATGAGGCTGCGCTGAGTCTCCCAGGAAGGTTCTTTTTGGGGGGTCCTGTGGATATGGAGTATGAGACAGTACCTCCGTTGTGGCTTAAGCAATGCATTGCATTTAGTGATGGGTGGGGATATCCCGGTTCTTCTATTACACAGGTTTCAGAAGCGTCTTTTTTCGGGGCAAATTGGGTTGTCGCAGCAGAAGATATGATTCGGATCGGAGGTTTTTCCCATCGGCTAGGCCCGTTGGGGTTTGCTAAGGGGGAAGAAACAGAGGTGCAACGGTTGTTGATTGCTGCGGGAGTAAAAGCTTACTATGTACCTGCTGCGCATATTTGGCATTATGTCCCCCGGCACATGTGTACAGAACAATTTTTGTTATATGAAGGGTATCGGGATGCATTTTCTTCCAGCCTTTTTCATCGTTGTTCTCCGAAGAAAGATTTTGAAAGTGTGCTGCGTGATGTCTTCTTGATGATGAAGTTTCTTTTGTTTTGCGGGTGGTATCTGACACGGCGAGATCGAGCAAAGGTTTTTTTGAACCGGTATGGAATATACCGCAGGTGGGGTGATTTACGAGGAAGACTGCTGTCTTATTGCGGTATCTTGAGGAGGCCTGCGAGTGCAGGTGTATTATGAATGATATGAGTTTTCTTAGTATCGATGAAACAAAGTGTTCCGGCGATGGCAGGTGTGTTGATGTTTGTCCGAACAAGGTGCTTGAGATAAATGATAAAAGCCATCTTCCGCAGGTTGCCGGGGATGGGCAGGAACGTTGTATTCAATGCGGTCATTGTGTAGCTGTTTGTCCGCGCGGAGCGCTTTCTCTTGCATGTATGCGTCCGGAAGATTGTCAGCGTCTTAATCCTGATTGGCGCATCAGTCCGGATCATATTGAACAGTTGTTGAAAGGCCGCAGATCCATTCGTTGCTACAAAGATCAGCCGGTGGAACAGGAGACGCTTGAAAAGGTGATTGATATCGCCCGTTATGCGCCCAGCGGTATTAACAGGCAGCCGGTATGTTGGGCGCTTATTAATAGTAAGGAAAAAGTTCATCAGGTTGCCGAACTTGTGGTTGCCTGGATGCGTCGTTTGATTGCTGCCGGTTCTCCGCTTGTGGCATCATTTCATATGGATAATCTTGTTGCTGCCTGGGAGAGGAATGACGATAGGATTTGCCGGGGAGCGCCAAGTATTGTTGTGGTGTATGGGCCGAAAGAAGACGTTTTGGCACCGCCCGCATGCACGATTGCGCTTACCTATTTTGAACTTGCCGCGACTTCATTCGGATTGGGCACATGCTGGGGCGGATATGTACATATGGCGCTTAATAACTTTGAGGATGCACGTACGTTCTTTGGGTTTTCCGGCAGGGTGCGTTGTTATGGCGCGATGATGGTTGGATATCCCAAACCGCAGTACTTTCGTATCCCCGCCCGCAATAAGCCGCATATAAAGCGGATATAGCCTTTGATCGCGCTTTTTAGCGCCGGTTCATTCTAAAATTAATGAGCCCTCCGGCGGCTTGTAGATAGCGCCGTATATCGGAGAAAGAATGTATTTCCAGGAGACGTTTTGCAACAAAGCGCGGCCGGAAATAAAAACTTCGATATGCCCGGCGTACCCAGATGTCGGCGTGCGGAACCAAATAGGGGAGTCTATCGGACCGTTTGCCTAAAACAAAATCTCGCCAATAATTATCGTCAATAAGTCCGGCTGTCTTTGCCAATTCGAAGAGATGGGTTTTTGGATACGGCGTTGCTACGGTAAACATTGCCAGGTCCGGGTTTAAGGCACGGGCGTATGCAATGGTCTCTTTGATCGTTTGCGCAGTTTCATGGAAATAGCCGATTATGAAATATGCGAATGTTTCAATCCCGGTTTTTTTCGTCCAGGTAAATACGTCATGAACCCGCGTAAGATCAATGGACTTGTGCATGCTTTTCAGAATATCCCCGTTCCCTGATTCGACGCCATACCGCAACCTTTTGCAGCCGGCTCGGTGCATTAATCGTAAAAGTTCCGTATCCACGCAATCAACCCGGGTAGGCGATTCCCATCGTACCGGCAAGCGTCTGCGTATTATTTCTTCGCATATCAATACCATGTTCTCGCGGTCCAGAGTGATCGTATCATCATAAAACAGTATTTCTTTAACCCCGTGGTGTTGCATGATGAATTCCATCTCATCGACAACGTTTTTAGGATTTCGCGTCCTGTGTTTTTTATCCTGAGGGCCTTTCATGCAAAAGCCGCATTGAAAAGGGCAGCCGCGTGTAGCGATCATGGTTGCAGCAGGAGTATCCGTGATAATCGTGGAATAATGATGTGTTGATATAAGATGTCGTGCCGGCACCGGAAGGTGATTGAGGTCATCGATAAAAGCTTCGCCGTATGCATGTATCCGGCCGTTTTCTTTCAGGACGAGCCCCGGGATGCCTTCGAGAGGCTGGTTTTGTTCTATGGCACGCGTCAGGGCGAGCATGGAATATTCCCCTTCGCCGATTATTCCGTAATCCACGCAGTCATATCCAACTATCTCTTCAGGATAGACCGTAAGCAAAGGCCCCCCCATGACTACTCGTGCGCCGCATTCTTTTGCTATGCGCGCAGCTTCAATGGCTCCGTGTACGTTGGAAATCATGGAGGTAATTCCGACGATATCGGGGGCTTCCTGCATGAGTATTGTGCGAAGCTGTCCGGCATATATGCCAAGCGCTACTGCGTCGATGAGCTGAACGGTATACCCTGCTTGTTCCAAAACGGCGGCAATATATAAAAGTCCGAGAGGAGGGACAATACCCCGTATACGATTCAGGCTTTCGGGCAGACGCGAATTTACGTCGTTGGTGTCATGGTATCGGATCAGGATTATTTTCATGGAAGGAACCGGAAAATATCACGCATTTTTTTTCTCACAATCATCCGGAGCATCGTGAGTGCCGTTTGCATGCTTGCACGCATGCTTTTGGAGAATTTTGATTCACCGCCAACCCTGCCTGTGTACGTAACCGGAATTTCGATAACCCGTTTATTGTGGCGCATCGCTTCAATGATCATCTCGGGTGAAAAATCAGGACCTGTTGAGACAAGGTGGTCGCGAATCTCGCGGTAAGAAGATCTCCATATCCCCCGATAGGTGCATCCGACATCGGTCAAACGAGGCTGATTTTTGATAAGCCAGAGGAGTTCAATCAATTTCGCAACACAAACGTTCCCCCAACGCAGCAAAAAGCTCATGTTTGCTGCTTGCTCGATCATTTGTTTTGTGGTACGCGTACCCAGGACCATATCAGCGTCCTTTAAATATTCCAATATCTTGCCCAGGTCCCGCGCCAAGAACGAGCCGTCTGCTTCTACTAAAATGAGGATATCGCCGCTTGCATTATCCATCCCGTATTTTAAGGCGTCACCGTACCCTTTGAATGAACCGGTTAGAACCCGGGCGCCTTTTTGCGCGGCTATTGTTGCCGATGCGTCTTCCGAGGTATTGTTCACGACGATGATTTCATCAACCCGCTCTTTGAATTCATCGATAACATGCCCGATTGACGCGGCTTCGTTGTAACAGGGCATAATGAGGCTTATCTTTTTTTGTTTGAATTCGAGGGCCCTGAGTATGTATTGTGCGGTATTGTAATCATCAATAGAATTTACGTTTACATATGTTCCGGTAAGCATGAACGGGAGGACATTCTTTTCAGTTTTTGCCAGCTGGTTAATAACATCGGTAAGTTCGACCCGGTTAGTTTTTAAAGACGGCGGAGTAGCCGCGATATGACGGAAGAAGGTTTTTTTAAAAAGGTATGTTCCGCATCCTAACCAGGTATTATTGGTATGCGCAGGTTTTTCTTCGAGGTCTGCAATTACACCATCCGCGAGTGTGACCGAATAGTTTTTTTTAATGAGGGAGGAAGAGGTTTCTTCTTTGATCGCGCAAACCGCTGAAAAGTCGGCGTTCAGAAAGTCGCGTATTGAGGCGTGATTTGTCTGATGGTAGAATTCATCTCCTAAGATTACGCACACGGTATCTTCCACGTACGGCGCTATCTCCTGAAGCCCTATGGCAAGTCCTTTATCAACGGCTGGGACAACAAGATAGGAGAGGTGTACCCCTAGTTTTTCCCCATTTCCCAGGTGCTTGAGAAATTGGTCCTTTTTTTCACCTATCAAGATATAAATGTGGTTTATCTGGAGGTCGTCCCGCATTATTGCGATATTCCGGGCAATCAGCGATATCCCGCCTACTTCCAAAAGGGTTTTATGGGTGCGCAGCGTGTTTGGATGTAATCGTATGCCTTTACCTGCCGCGGGAATAACTCCGATAAGGGGAGATTTCATGCAATGGGATATCCTCTGCTGAAAATATGATCGGCCATTGTGAGGCCGACATGGTGGTATGGTCTTGGCGCGATCATCTGTAATTATACTCTCCGGAGTTGTATCTTCAACAAATTTTAAAGCTAAATCTTTTTTAAAGCCCATTTTCGTACTATAATACTATCGTAAGAGATCAATAACCCTCCGTGTGAGAAAATAGTGAGGATACAAGGAGATCAGGTTTGTTCCAGAAAAGCAATTCGTATCCGCAGCAAAAAAGTATATACGGAGTATTGCATGCGTGGATAATAGCGACGGTTTTTGTGTTTTTCTCGTTGTATTTTCTTTCCGTTGCGATGACTATCCTTTCTCCGATCATTATCTCTACGTATGACGGTGATCTGGCTATTACTGAAATGGACGTCATCAATGCGATGCACGGCCACCTTTTGCTCGGTCCTTATTCAAGGGTAGGGTTTCATCATCCGGGCCCATTATTTTCGTATCTAACGGTTCCCCTCTATTCGTTGCTCGGTGTTACCGGAATTCTTATAACCGCTTTATGCATTCATTTTATATCGGTCGTAACAATCTTGGTTTGTTCTTTGCGCGCAGCAGGAAAGAAATTCTTTTTATGTAATGCCTTGTTTATTGCGCTTTTATTGTATTCCAAGCCGCAGGGTTTTTTCCTGAGTTATTGGTGCCCGTTTGTTACTGTATTGGCTTTCGGTGCGTTCGTATTCGTATGCCTTCAGCTCTCACGAGGCTCTCTGCGAGCTCTTCCGTACATCGTTATCGCCGGTTCGTTTCTCTGCCAGGAACATGTGTTGTATGTCCCGGTTGTTGCGATTTGTTTTTTCCTCTGCGCATGGATCTATTGTGCGTATAATTCCGGGGAGCTTAGAAAACAAAAATTGGTGTTTTATGCCAGTGCGTCCCTGGCATTCGTATTGTGGCTGCCGGTGCTATACCAACAATTCTTTTTCCACGACGGTAATATTTCAAAAATAGTACAGTATTTTATGTCCGCGCCTTTCATGCATCCTCCGGTGAAGGAAATTATCCGGGTCGTTTTCATGAGTATCGCTCTCATCCCCCAGGCTTTTTGGCACTTCTTAGGGAACCCTGTTGTTTCTTTTACGATTGTCGGCTTTGACCACTTATCGTTAGCCCCCAATATTTTTATCACAGTTGGCTTCATACAATGTGTTGCGGCTGCCCTTGGCTTTATTATTTTTCGACGCCATACCGACCGCTATGTTGCCAGCATCGGTATTCTCTTGGCGGCGTTATTGGGCATTGCGCTGGTATCGTTATATAATATCCGCGAGCCTTTTATCCGGCATTATCTGGTTACATGGATTTCTATTTTGAGCCTTTTGAGCTTATCGTGTCTTGCGCTTTTCTTTTTTTTAATACCGTTTGCCCGGCTGTTGCCCGTGCATCTCAGACGCTCTGCAGCGGTGCGTTTGCCTGCCTTGAAGGTATTAGGAGGCGTGCTCGTTTTGGCGTTGCTATGCGCTGTTTTAATACAAAGCATGCCTCCGTTTTATTGGTTTAATAAACAAACTATGGGTAAAAAGGTAACCGTCACCAATCCGTTGTGCGAAACGGTTTATCAATTCCTGGCGGCGCGGAAAGAAAAGCCGCTCATTTTTGTCGATGGTTCAGCCTGGGTCACCGCGGCCGAGATCGTTTCTTATGTGCATCGAAAAAACGTGCCCTTTTATATTAATAATGAAATGCTTTCTGTGTTTGGGAGTCAATTTAAGAAAAGCGGAGGGGAACCTGTTGATACCGTGTATATTACGAATTGCGAACAACCATTGCAAAACGGTTTGGAGTTGATTGTAATGAGCGACAAGGGGTTGGATGGGGAGCTCAAACCGATAAAAATCTATGCGTATTATGTCCGGAAAGGGATACGGTCTCAATTTAATTTCGATACTAGACATATTGAATTCCCATGAGAACTGATGCAATGAAAAACACCAAGTTTTATTTGAGCCTTGTGTTTGTCATTACGCTGGTAACATCAGTGTATGCGTATTCCCTGTTCGATAAGGTCGTGTATAAAGAGGTTTATCTGCGTGCGGCAAATACGACCGTTTTGGTCAATCGCGTAACCAGCGAAGTTAAATATGTTTTGCGGTACAACGGGAAAATGATAGAGCTTAAAGGTCCATCGAAGAAACGGTTTCAGGTGATGTATAACCTCCAGGCGAAATCCGGATAGATCTAATTTTTGCGCAGGAGGTCCTGTAAGCATACGGTGCTATACGAATCGTCTGCCTCTTGACAGGCGATTTTTTTGTGTTATATTCCCAGTATATGCTTAATGTTCTTTCAGGTGTTTTCCTGAAAGGATAGCGGGGGACCCAAGAGTTGATCAGAAGCTGATCTTGGGGCGAATATCGCCTGATATCTGCGATTAGGGTTACTCAACCCGAGCCCGACAGTTAACCTCGTCAGCCCATGCCGTCGAAAGCGGCACACCGGCGTACTATTTATATGAGCGCCGTGTGTTTGAGAGAACACACCAGAGAATGCGTTCTCTGGTTTTTTGTTGTAGAAAGCAATGCGCCGGCCTATCCGATTGGGCCGGGTGTATTGAGGAGATATGATGGGAAACGGATCGTGGTTTAATACAATTAAAAACGTTTTTATGGGCGGGCCGCGTAATGTCCATGATAAGACGATTTTTCATCGTTTGTCGCTCATTGCTTTTTTTGCGTGGATCGGGCTTGGGGCTGATGGTTTATCATCATCATGCTATGGTCCGCAGGAAGCATTTTTAGCGCTTAACGGCCATACCTATCTAAGTTTATTTGTGGCACTTGGTACGGTTTTGACTATTTTTGTTATTAGCGCAAGTTATTCGCAGATCGTAGAACTTTTCCCTGCCGGCGGCGGCGGATATCTTGTTGCCAGCAAATTATTGTCTCCGACATTGGGGATGATATCCGGTTGTGCTCTTTTGATCGACTATGTCCTGACCATCGCGGTTTCTGTTTCAAGCGGCGCGGACGCGTTATTCAGCTTTTTGCCGGCACCCTGGTATGGCTATAAATTAGGATTTTCGATTGCGGTTGTTCTGATACTTATGTATTTAAATATGCGCGGCGTTAAAGAATCCGTTGTGCCTTTGATGCCCATTTTTCTGACGTTTATAGCGACACACGTTTTTATAATTATGTATGCGATCGCCCGCCATGTGCCAAATCTTCCTGATCTAACCGCATCGACTATTTCTGATACGCATGCAACGATGTCGCAAGTAGGGTTTTGGGGATTACTCTTTTTGATATTGAAAGCATATAGCATGGGCGCCGGTACTTTTACCGGTATCGAAGCGGTTAGTAATGGGACACCTGTTTTACGGGAGCCAAAGGTGCAAACAGCAAAACGCACAATGCATTATATGGCAATTTCCCTTTCTTTCATGGTTTTGGGATTAATGATCGCGTATTTGTTGTATAGCGTCAAAGCGCAACCCGGTAAGACCTTAAATGCCATACTTTTTGAACAGGTGGCAGGTGGCTGGAGTGGAGGAAAAATATTTATACTGATTGCGCTTATATCCGAAGCAACCCTGCTTTTTGTTGCAGCCCAAACAGGGTTTTTAGACGGGCCGCGAGTTCTGGCGAATATGGCTACCGATCGTTGGTTTCCCACCAGATTTTCCAGTTTAAGCGATCGTTTGGTAACGCAAAAGGGAATCCTTATCATGGCCGGGTTATCCGCTGTCTTAATCATGGTAACGCGCGCATCCGTTCAATTTCTGGTAGTTTTATACAGTATTAACGTGTTTATTACCTTTGTACTTTCACAGGCCGGTATGGTGCGCCATTGGTGGGATAACCGCGGGAGAGTGAAAAAATGGGCGCATAAACTTTTGGTTAATGGTATCGGTCTTTTGTTGTGTTTGTTTATCCTTATTTCAATGATCGTTATGAAATTTAACGAGGGCGGCTGGATCACGATGTTCATTACGGCAGCGCTTGTGGTTGTCGCGCTTTTCACCAAGAAGCATTATAATACGATTGGCCGGAAATTACGACGGCTTGATGATTTGGTGATTGCAGCTCAGTTGCAGGAAACCGTCCATTCAAAAAACGGAGGACCGCCACAGCTGGATAAGAAAGCTAAAACAGCCGTTCTGTTGGTAAATGGATTCAACGGGCTCGGTTTGCATACGTTGTTTGGTGTTATCCGCCTGTTTGGGGATACGTTCAGGAATTTTATCTTTCTTGAGGTGGGGATGGTTGATGCGGGGAATTTTAAGGGTGCAGAAGAGATGGGGCGTTTAAAAGAGCACGTGCATGATGATGTCGCAAAATATGTCAGTTTTATGAATAGGCAAGGATACTATGCTGAAGGGGTCCCTGCTATCGGAGTTGATCTTATAGATCAGGTTGAAGAGATAACCCCTTCGATTATTCAGCGTTTTCCGAATGCGGTATTTTTCGGAGGCCAGCTTTTATTTGAAAAAGATTCAATGATGGCGCCGCTCTTCCATAACTATGCGGTTTTTTCCATTCAAAAGAAACTTTACCGGCAGGGGATACCGTTTGTAATCTTGCCGATAAGAGTTTGAACAGCGCAATAAATTAATTGAGTGAAATCCCGCAAAGCGGGATTGAGCACTTTGTAATAAGATACAATTGGACAATACCCCTTAAAACAAATTGAGTGAAATCCCGCAAGGCGGGATTGAGCACGTATTCTGCCTTATCAAGCGCCTGCGCAGGAAGTAAACTCCAACGAATACATAAATTTACGGACTAGATTGAGCGATATCTTCACGTGAAATTGTCAACGGTATGTTTATATCGCGAATAATTGTTTATAATACGCAACATTTCTCAAGGATAATTAAATCCTGATTTTTTTGTGTTGAGATTTAAGAATGGATGACATAAGAGCTTACATAATAAAAGCCATGATTTGGTGTATTGGCATGAAAAATGCTTAAACTATAGTGTAAGCATTTAATAAAACTTTACTATTCATACATTCTTATTACTTCTATAAATACGTGAAAACCACCCTTGACCCTTTGCATATAGTACTGCAGGGGGTTATTTTTTTATTATCAAAGAAAACGATTATAAATTTATTCTAAGGAAAGGAATGCATGGGTATACATAGCTGTTTGTTTTACGAGACAAAAAAGGATTTGTATGAAATTATTGTTCCGTATTTTGAAGAGGGGTTCCGGAAGAACGAATTTTGTATCTGGATTATCGCGGAGCCGCTGGGTATTCTTGACATATACCAGTATGCTCCTGCCAAGGCGGTGCTTTTTCAACAACAGGTTGCCGATGGGAAATTGAAGGTTATGTCCGCCCATGATTGGTATCTTGATGACGGCAGGCTGCGCACGGATAAAATACTTTCAAAGTGGAAAGTCCTTACTGATCCGCTATCCCCCCAGAAATTTTCCGGTATTCGCGCAAGCGGAGATATGGCTTGGTTGGATATGAGGAATTGGGAGGAGTGTTTTGAGTTTGAACATTCTGTTGATGAGTTTATCAAGAAAAAAGATATTACTGCGTTGTGCACGTATCCGTCGCTTAAATTCAAAGAAGCGGAGACTTTTTTGTTAAGTACGTGTCACAGTATAGCGACAAAAAATAAAAACGGTTTTTTAGAGTACGTTTTGTACGGGTCTAAATAAATACAGGTTTGAGGAGCGATCCGGATAATCCCTGTTGCCGAAGCAAGACGTTAGGCCGGCAATTTTTGCGGAGAAAGTCAATGCAGGGTTCGGCTGCAGAGGGTTTATTTAGTACCTGCCTTCTGGTACCGTACCCGGTGTTGTGCCGGAAATTCGCACGTGGTTATTTTCGAGTTTTCCCGCTTCCACGCCGTTGCGATAGAAGGTAATGACAAAATCATCGCGTTCGAGTGTCGGCAGATAATTTTTTACCTTTTCAATCGTAAAAACGATAATTTTTTCAAACTGGTTCTCCTTTTCCGATGTGGAAAAGAGATTGAATACTTTGTTAGGGATATCGTAATTTACAATAACGCGGTTCTTTTCGGTATTAATTGATCGCAGCGAAGGATTGAGCTTCCATTTATCAAGCTCCGGGCTGTTGTTGTGAAGAGCGATGCCGTTTTCTATATCAATTTGTGCGCGTAAGACCCCCCAGTCGAGATTGGTGATGTCTTTTTTTGCAGAGAGTTCTTTAGAGACTTCAGCCAAGCCCTGATATCCCCCCGCGTAGAATATGATAAGCGCGCTCAGTACGATACTCACGCCTGCTCGTTTCATAGCTCCTCCTTTTTAGGGTATTATAGCATACCCTAAAAAAAAATGTATTCAAAAGGAGTATCTCGTGTACAATAATACTATGCTCAACAAGCCTCAAAAGATCGCTCTTCTTATCATGGTAGCGCTTATTGGCGTCGAACTTGCTGCGTTGATGTCGCTTGTTTATTTTACGAAACTCCCTTTTTTCTTCCTTATCTTGGCGGTCATTATTAAACTTTTTTCATTTTTCTTGCTTGGCGCTGTGGCCCTTTTTGTTATTCTTACAATGATGGGTATCAAACCGAAGTTTACCATTGAATGGTGGCGGCAGCATATGCGCGAATTGGCACATTTTTTCGGTACCTCTGTTTTAGCAACATCGATGACCATAGCCGGATGTGTTGTGATGGGCGTCGGCATTGTTTTTCTTTTGCGCACGATCTACTTAAAAACAACGCTGGGCCATGGTATTGAGAGGGCCAGTATCTGGATTGCGCAACAGTTTTATTGAGTTCTCCTGCCTTGACTGGCAGTGAAGGAGTGTTATACTGACCTGTATGAAAGATGCATCATTGCGAATCTTGATCCTTGAGGACAATCCTGATGATGTTGCACTTATCAGGATTGAACTGCAAAAAGCATCGATTGATTTTGTTGACCGCTGCGTACAGACACGAGAAGATTTTTTGAGGCAGCTCAATGAATTCAAACCCGATCTTATCCTTGCCGATTATACGCTTCCCGATTTTAACGGTATCGCCGCATTAGTATTAGCCAAGACATACTCTCCCGATACCCCGTTTATTTTTGTTACCGGTTCCATGAACGAAGAGACCGCGGTTGATTGCCTGAAGTCAGGCGCGTCCGATTATGTTATTAAGGAGCATTTGGTTAAACTTCCCTCGGCGATTGACCATGCCCTTCACCAGCGCGATATTGTCAGGGAAAGAGAAAAAATCCTTGTCGCACTTCGCGAAAGCCGGCGCATGCTTTCGACCTTAATGAGCAACCTTCCCGGTATGGCATATCGTTGTAAGAACGATCCTGACTGGACTATGGAATTTGTCAGCGAAGGATGTTTTGAGCTGACCGGTTATAACCCGGCAGACTTGATAGGCAATACAAAGGTTGCCTATGCCAAGCTCATCCATCCTGATGACCGTCCGCATATATGGGATGCTGTGCAGATTGCTTTGCAGGCAGGCAAGAGTTTTACGCTTACCTATCGGATTATTTCTGCTGCGGGTGTTGAGCGCTGGGTATGGGAGCAGGGCAGAGGCGTTTTTTCCCAGACAGGCGAATTAATGGCTATTGAAGGTTTTGTCCTTGATATTACCGACCGGAAACATTCTGAAGAACAATTGGAAATATTAACCCGGGATATTATTCAGACGAATAAACGTTTGAAACAACTTGCTTTGCGTGATCAGCAGACCGGGCTTTTTAATCATCGCTATTTGACTGAAGTTATTGAGGGTGAATTTGACCGGGCGCGTCGCTATGGAAATCCGTTATCGGCGATTATGATGGATATCGATTACTTTAAATCTATCAATGATGTATACGGACATCTTTTCGGCGATCTTGTCCTTACCCAGTTTGCATCGCAATTGAAACGTCTGGTACGACAGTATGATATTGTTATCCGCTATGGCGGAGAAGAATTTCTTATCATTTCTCCCGGCATTGACCGGGAACATGCAATAATTTTAGCGCGGCGCCTCCAGGATGCCGTTAATCCGTATAACTTCGGCAATAAAAAACATTCTGTTAAATTGAAATTGAGCATTGGTGTCGCTAGTTTTCCCGAAGATAAAATCGGTCGCGGGATGGAATTGATTGAATTTACCGAGCGGGTCTTAGGCCGGGTAAAAGAAAGCGGGGGGAACCGCGTATTTTCCTCTCTTGATGTTAAAAGAGAACGGCCCGAAGAGATCAAGGCAAATGTGAGCGATAATGTCGTTAATTTACGCGAGAAGATAGAAAAACTTAATAAGCGTGCTAACCGTAATCTTGCCGAAGCTATTTTTGCCTTTGCCCGAACCATTGAATTGAAAGACCATTATACCGGAACGCACGTTGAACAGACCGTGCATATAGCGACGGAATTGGCAAAAGCGCTCAATATCCCTAAATATGAAACAGAGCTCATTCGGCAGGCTTCCATGTTGCATGATTTTGGCAAGATCGGCGTTCCCGAGAAAATCTTGCTTAAAAAAGGTAAACTTACCCCGCAGGAATATGCTGAAATTAAAAAGCATCCCAAGATTGCCGCCGATATATTGCGTCCGATTCATATCTTCCACGCGCTTATTCCGATTATCGTTGCGCATCATGAGCGGTGGGATGGAAAAGGGTATCCGGATGGTTTGAAGGGGGAAGAGATTCCGCTGGGCGCCCGCATTGTCGCTATTGCCGATGTCTATCAGGCGCTTATTTCCCGTCGTCCGTATCATAAAGCTTATTCGAAAGCCAAGGCTACGGAGATTATCAGGGAAGGCCGTGGTACTCAATTTGATCCCCATATCGTTGACGTGTTTCTTAAAATCCTCGCAGCAAAAAAACTGTAAATTGTCTCTAGCTGGTAGCCGATGGCTCATAGGCTGTGTTCCGCCAGAGGCGGACTCGTAGTTCTATTTTTTCTCCGAGCTATGAGCTACGACCTTATCCAGCCGTTTCTAACGGAATTGAACCTCTAACCTACCAGCTCCGAGCTATGAGCTAGCCAGTTATTTTGGTTGCGAAAAGGCGCTTTTTTGCTATAATTAATATCTCACAAGTTTTCGGAGGTTTTCATGATAGACCGTTATACACTCCCTCGTATGGGGGCAATTTGGCAGGATCAATTCAAGTTTCAGACGATGCTTGCTATCGAGCTGTATGCTTTGGAAGCATATGCCCGCCAGAAAAAAGTCCCGCTTGCCGCGGTTAATCGTATTAAAAAGAAGGCTACGTTTGACATTGCCAGAATTCGCGTTATTGAAGAAAAAACACAGCATGATATCGTTGCATTTGTGACGAATGTTTCTCAGTATATCGGGCCTGATGCCCAGTATTTGCATATCGGGTTAACTTCGTCCGACCTCTTGGATACTACCCTTGGGGTTCAACTCAAAGCCGCAGCAGATATTATCCTTGAAGATCTTGAGCGTTTGAAGGCTGCGCTCGCTCGGCGCGCCTGCCAATGCAAAGATATGGTTTGTATCGGCAGAACCCACGGGATCCACGCTGAGCCGACAACATTTGGTTTAAAACTCGCGCTGTGGTTTGATGAAACACGCCGCAGTATTGAGCGTATGAAACAGGCGCGCGATGCTGTATCCGTGGGAAAGATTTCCGGGGCTGTCGGCACATATGCTAACGTCGGGCCGGAAGTCGAAGCCTATATTTGTAAAAAACTGGGATTACGCCCTGCGCCTATCTCGACGCAGATTATCCAGCGTGATGTCTATGCGCATTATATGACTTCGTTGGCAGTTACTGCCGCTACCCTTGAACAGTTTGCGACTGAGATCAGGCATTTACAAAAAACTGAAGTATTAGAAGCGGAAGAACCGTTTGGCAAAGGTCAAAAAGGTTCTTCGGCTATGCCGCATAAACGTAATCCGGTTATCTGCGAACGTATTTGCGGTTTAGCGCGTGTTATCAGGGGCAATGCCCTGGTAGCGCTGGAAAATGTGGCGCTTTGGCATGAGCGGGATATAAGTCATTCATCGGCCGAAAGGATTATTCTGCCTGATTCAACAATGGCGCTTGATTATATGCTTCACAAAATGATTCAGGTGATTGAGGGACTGACAGTATATCCTGAAAATATGCTTAAAAATCTGGTTAAGACCCAAGGGCTGCTTTTTTCGCAGCGGGTACTTTTGAATCTTATGGATAGAGGTTTGCCGCGTATGAAAGCGTATGATCTGGTGCAGCGGGCAGCCATGAGAACCTGGCGCGAAGGTATTGATTTCAAAACACTTTTACTCCAGGATAAGGAAGTGGCGAAGTTGATCTCCGTTTCTGAAATGGAGAAGATTTTCAGCCTTGAGTATTACCTGCGGAATGTGGATAAAATTTTTAAAAAAGTAGGGTTGTAACCGCTTCAATAGGGAGAAACGTATGCCATTTTTAATTCTTTTGATTATAGGTCTAATATTCGGAGCTGTTTTGGCAAGTGCGTTGCGTGAAAATTCCAAGGTTCCTTTGCCTGCGGTTATTGGTGGAATCCTTCTTCTGGTGCTTATACTGAGTACTGTCCGTATTGTGCCTGCCGGTTACGTGGGTATCGTTGACACGTTTGGGCATGTTTCTGATAAGGCATTACCGAGCGGTATCCAATTTGTTAATCCGCTTGCCCGGGTGATACCGATGTCAGTTAGAACGCAAGAGTTGATGGAAGATATGCCTGTTCCCTCAAAAGAAGGTTTGACGATTAAATTGGATATCTCGATCCTTTTTAAACTTGATCCTGTGAAGGCAGTTGAGATGTATAAAACAGTCGGCCCGTATTACCAGGATATTGTTGTTGTCCCTCAGTTTCGTGCCGCAGGACGGGGGATTACGGTTGGTCATGATGCCAAGGCATTGTATACTTCTGAACGTGAAATGCTCGCCATGGCGATTTTTGATTCTTTGAAGAGCATGGTGGAGGATCGGGGCATTATACTGGAACGGGTTCTTTTGCGCGGCATGCAACTTCCTCCTACGGTCAGCGGAGCTATTGAGCAGAAATTGAAAGCTGAGCAGGAAGCCGAGCGTATGAAATTTATTTTGCAGCGGGAAACGCAGGAAGCTGAACGTAAACGTGTTGAAGCTGCCGGTATCCGTGATGCGCAGACGATCATTAATCAGAGTTTAACAAGCCAATATCTCCATTATCTCTGGATCAATACCTTAAATCAGAATCCCAATGTTATTTACGTGGCAACAGAAGCAAATATGCCGATGTTTCGAGCGATTAACCCTGATGACGAATTATTAAGGAAAAAGCCGATTACGGCTGTAAAAGAACAGAAATAATCCTTCTGGAAAACGAATGAGCCCTTCGTAAAATCCACTATTCGTATGATTTGGAAAATTGAAGTTACCGATAAACCGGGTATTTTTGATGCGGTAGGCGCCGGCGTTTTGCATGACATCGATGATTTGAATATACACGGTGTCAGTTCCGTGCGTTTCAGCCAGATTTATTTTCTTGAGGGGGCTGTTGATGAAACTGCGGTAAAAAAGATTTGTCAGCAGCTTTTGACTGATCCGGTTACGCAGGAATTCACGATTTCATCAGGGGAGCATACCGCACCAATTATGCACGGCCAGCATGTGGTTGAAGTTGCCCATAATCCCGGGGTCATGGATCCTGTTGAGGCATCGGCACTCAAAGGCATAAACGATTTAGGCATTGATTCCGTTACTTCGGTGAGAACCGCCAAGAAGTTTGTCATACAAGGCGATGTGAGTTCCGTGCAGCTGAAGACCATTTCCGAAAAACTCCTCTATAATAAACTTATCCAACATATTGTAACGAGCCAAACGGCATCTGGGCATACCAGTACGTCTGCTTCCTACCGGTTTTGCCTTACGACTGTTGATCTTCTGCAGGCATCCGATAAAAAACTCGCGCAGCTTAGTTCACGCGGACAGCTTTTTTTGAATGTGAACGAGATGCGGCAAATCAGGAATTATTTCAAGAAGCATAAACGCAACCCCACTGATTGTGAGCTTGAAACGATCGCTCAGACCTGGAGTGAGCATTGTGCGCATAAGACCTTCCGGGGGAAGATCAATTTTTCTGAAAAAGCAAGCTCGCCAAGACTGAAGGTGCGCACCATTGATAATTTATTAAAATCAACGATTGCAAAAGCCACAAAAGAGCTTAAGAAACCCTGGTGTGTTTCTGTTTTTAAGGATAATGCCGGTGTCATCCGATTTGACGAACATACTAATATTTGTTTTAAAGTTGAGACGCACAACCATCCTTCGGCGTTGGAACCATTCGGCGGGGCCAATACCGGTTTGGGCGGCGTTATCCGCGATCCGTTAGGTACCGGATTAGGTGCTAAACCGATATTGAATACCGATGTTTTCTGTTTTGCCCCACCCGATTATCCGTTTGGCAAATTACCGCAAGGCTCATTGCATCCCAAACGTGTGATGAAAGGCGTTGTTGCGGGGGTGCGCGATTACGGTAATAAAATGGGGATCCCCACTGTCAACGGCGCCGTTCTTTTTGACAATGGATTCGTGGGGAATCCGCTTGTGTATTGCGGCACTGTCGGTATCATGCCGAACGATACATCGTTCAAACATGTTCCCGTCGGCGATCTGGTTGTTGTTGTCGGCGGCCGCACCGGCAGAGACGGTATTCATGGCGCGACTTTTTCTTCCGGGGAATTGACGCATGAATCAGAAGTTGTCTCCAGCGGCGCGGTGCAAATCGGTAATCCCATCCAGGAAAAGAAAATGGTTGAGACGATTATTCAGGCGCGCGATAAAGGTTTGTATGACGCGATTACTGATTGCGGCGCCGGCGGTCTTTCGAGTGCCGTTGGCGAGATGGGCGTTGAGTGCGGCGCGCGTGTTGATTTGGATAAAGTCCCTTTAAAATACGCGGGTTTGTCGTATACCGAGATTTGGATTTCAGAATCTCAGGAGCGTATGGTGCTGGCGGTTCCTCCCGCAAAGCTCGCCGCTCTTATTGAAGTTTTTTCGAATGAGAATGTGGAGGCAACCGTTATCGGAGAGTTTACCGATACGAAACGGCTTGAGCTTTATTATAATGGAACTGGCGTCTGCGATTTGGAGATGAAGTTTATGCATGACGGACTTCCGCAGATTGCAAAGACGGCGCGGTATGTGCAGACAAAACATGCTGAGCCGCATTTTGCATCGAGCAAGGATTTAACAAAAACACTGACGGGTTTGTTGTCGAATCTTGATATCTGTTCGAAGGAATGGATTATTCGCCAGTATGACCACGAGGTGCAGGGGGCGTCTGTCTTAAAACCGTTATGCGGTATTCTCAACGACGGGCCGTCAGATGCAGCGGTAGTCCGCCCGCTCTTTGATTCTTCAAAAGGGATTATTGTTTCAAACGGGATTAATTTCAGATTGGGCTTGATCGACCCCTATTGGATGGCGGTTGCTTGTGTTGACGAGGCTCTGCGGCAGATTATCGCTGTCGGCGGTTCGCTTGCTGAAGTTGCGGTGCTGGATAATTTCTGCTGGGGAAATCCCGATAAACCGGATCGCCTGGGCGGTCTGGTGCGTGCCGCGTATGGTTGTTACGACGCCGCCAAAGGATTCCGTGTCCCGTTTATTTCCGGAAAAGACAGCCTCTATAATGAATATTCTGATAAAGGAAAATTGGTTGCTATCCCCGGAACGCTTTTAATCTCTGCCATTGGCGTGATGGACGATGTTTCAAAAGTCGTTTCGATGTATGCCAAGCGGGCGGGGGATCTTATTTATGTAGTCGGCTTGACGCGGGAAGAGCTTGGCGGTTCGCACTATTATCAGGCGCAGGGGTTTATCGGTAACAGTGTCCCGAAGGTTGATTTTGCCAAATCGAAGAAAGTTTTCGATTTACTTTCCAAAACAACACAGGCAGGGCTTGTAGCTTCTCTGCATGATTGTTCGGAAGGCGGTATTGCGGTTGCGGCGTGCGAAATGGCGTTTGCCGGCGGGCTCGGCATGGATTTGTTCGTTTCAGAAATTCCCTATGAATTGTCGTATACGCGCAATGACTTTGTGCTCTTTTCGGAGTCAAACTCGCGTTTTATCGTTGAAGTTGAGCGTAAAAATCAAAAAGAATTTGAAAAGATTCTCACGGGTATCCCGTACGGGCTTATCGGCTGCGTTACTGAAGAAAAGGAATTCGTGGTGCATGGGCTTGACGGCAAGCCGTGTATTAAAGCTAACCTTGCGGATCTCAAAGAAGCGTGGCAAAAACCATTGAGGTGGTAAATGCATGGCTTGAATAAGCTGACATTTAAAAAAGATTTTACCCAGGAAGATACCTGGCGGATGTTCCGGATCATGTCGGAGTTTGTTGACGGTTTTGAAGTGTTGTCGCAGGTCGGTAAGGCGGTTTCGATTTTCGGGTCAGCCCGCTCAACGCCTGATAATAAATATTATGCGTATGCCGAAGAGATCGCATACCTGCTGGCCAAAGCAGGATTTGCTATTATTACCGGCGGCGGTCCGGGTATCATGGAGGCTGGTAATAAGGGAGCTCGGCGGGCAAACGGGCATTCGATCGGTTTGAACATTGAACTTCCTACGGAGCAAAAAGCCAATGAGTTTATCGATACGCCGCTGAATTTTCACTATTTTTTTGTCCGCAAAGTCATGTTTGTAAAATATGCCAAGGCTTTTGTTATTATGCCGGGAGGTTTTGGGACATTCGATGAATTCTTTGAGTCCATTAATCTTATCCAAACGCAGCGTATCCAGCGTTTTCCTGTTGTTGTTTTTGGTTCGGAGTATTGGCAAGGGATGATTGATTGGCTGCGGGGGACAGTTCTTAAAAACGGCTGTGTCAGCAAAGAGGATCTGGAACTTTTTAAGGTTACCGACAAGCCAAAAGAAGTTGTAGCAATAATTAAGAAATTTTACGCTTCCCGCCGGAAATAGGGGAGGTTAAGGAGTTTGTAAACGGATGAAAACACCGAATGTCTGTGTTGTACGGGCCGCGGGTACCAATTGCGATAAAGAAACGGCATTTGCGTTTAGCCTCTGCCAGGCAAATCCCGTGCTTGTTCATATGAACGCGCTGGTTAAAAAAGAAGTGCGTTTGGATGATTTCCAGATTTTGGCGTTTCCCGGAGGGTTCAGTTATGGCGACGATATCGCTTCGGGTAAGATTTTTGCCAATGAGTTGCGCTATAAACTTGCCGATGAAATTGCGCAATTTATCCGCGCCGGGAAATTGATCATCGGTATTTGCAATGGTTTCCAGATCTTGGTCAAAGCGGGTATTCTCCCGGGGTTCAACAATGAATTTATTCAGGAGACAACGTTGACGTTGAATGATTCCGATAAATATGAAGATCGCTGGGTGTATCTTAAGTCGCAAGGTCATAAGGTTACCAAGCCACACGTGCAATGCGTCTGGACAAAAGATTTGCCTGAAATTATTTATCTGCCGGTTGCACATGGGGAAGGGAAATTCATGGCTTCATCCGAGGCGGTTTTAGAGAGGCTGGTAAAAAACGGGCAGGTTGTTTTTCAATATTGCGATGAACGGGGTATTTTGGCAGGATATCCGTATAATCCCAATGGCGCGCAGCGTAATATTGCCGGTATTTGCGATGAGACGGGGCGAGTCTTTGGTCTTATGCCTCACCCCGAACGCCATATGCAGCCAACGCAGCATCCCCGTTGGACGCAGAACAAAGAAAAGCGTCAGGCTGACGGATTGCTTATTTTTCGGAACGGCGTTGAATACGCCAAAACTCATTTCTAAAATAAGAAATTAACCGGCTCTCATACGATGGCCGGCTGGATTACAAAAGATACCGGAGTGACGCCGGTACAGTATCGGAGACGTAGGGATATGGTTTCGGGGATCGGATTACCGAAAGAAAACTTTGTTTAGAGTGTCAGATACGGAAGGAACCTAAGGAGTAACCCATGCGGTATGAAGCGCGAAGCGATGACCATCCCAAAGAATTTTGCGGCCTCTTTGGTATTTATGGGAATAGACAGGCCAGCTGGTTGACGTATCTGGGATTGTATTCTCTCCAACATCGCGGACAGGAAGCATGCGGTATTGTCACGAATAATGCCGGTACCTTGAGCATTCACAAGGAAATGGGGCTTGTCAGTGATGTGTTTACCGGACAGGTTTTAAATTCCTTAAAGGGAGACGCTGCTGTCGGCCATGTGCGGTATTCGACAACCGGCTCAAGTGTATTGAAAAACGCCCAGCCGCTTTTGATTGATCATTCCAAAGGTTCGATATGTATTGCGCATAACGGGAATCTGGTCAATTCGTTTGAGCTGCGTCACTATCTTGAAAAAGTCGGCTCTATTTTTCAGACAACAACGGATTCCGAGATCATTATGCACCTGATGGCAAAAGCGAAATCTTCCAGCACCGAAGAGCGTATTGTGTATGCTTTGAAACGGATCAAGGGGGCGTATTCGCTTTTGATGATGAATAAAGAGTATCTTATCGGCGTGCGGGATCCCATGGGGTTTCGTCCTTTGTGGCTTGGTAAATTAGGCAAAGCCTGGTGTTTTGCTTCTGAAACGTGCGCGTTTGATTTGATCGGTGCTCATACTGTCCGGGAGGTTGAACCGGGAGAAATTGTTTTTGTCGGCAAAAATGGGATTCGTTCTATCCGGCCGAGAGAATTGGTTTCTCATCGGCAGGCGCATTGTGCTTTTGAGCATATTTATTTTGCGCGTCCTGATTCGCTTGTATTCGGGGAGAATGTGCATCTGGTCCGCCGCAAACTTGGCGAGCAGCTCGCCAAAGAATATCCGATACAAGCTGATTTTGTTGTTCCCGTTCCTGATTCCGGATTTTCCGCCGCTATGGGATATGCACAGGCCTCCGGAATTCCCCTTGAAATGGGGATTATCCGCAATCATTATGTCGGGCGTACCTTTATTCAGCCTGTTCAGAATATGCGGGATTTAAGCGCACGGGTAAAATTCAATATCGTGCGTGAAGCTCTCAAAGGTAAACGTATTATTGTTGTTGATGATTCGATTGTGCGAGGCACTACCTCGCGGATCCGTGTGCGTAATTTGCGCAATGCCGGCGTCAAAGAAGTGCACCTGTTGATTTCCTGCCCGCCGCATCGGTTTCCCTGTTTTTACGGGATCGATTTCCACCGCTCGAGTGAACTTATTGCCAATCGATATGAATCTCTTGAGAAGATAAGGCAGTATTTGAATGTTGATAGTCTCGGATATTTGAGTTTGGAAGGGATGCTTGCATGTTTTAAACAGTGCGCCAATTCCTATTGCACGGCCTGTTGGACGGGAAAATATCCGATCAACGCCGGGGAACATCATAGTAAACTTTCACTTGAATTCCGTTGCTGTGGACAGGGGGAAATTCAGAATGTCTAAAATCACCTATAAAAAGGCCGGTGTTGATATTGAATCGATGGACGCTTTTAAACGCCAGATCAAACCTTTGGTGCGTTCGTCATTTCGTCCGGAAGTATTAAAAGATATCGGCGGGTTCGGAAGCTTTTTCCGGCTGCAGAAGAATAATTATAAGGATCCGATCCTTGTTTCTTCTGCCGATGGTGTGGGAACAAAACTTAAAATCGCTGCAGTTGCCAAAAAACATGATACTATCGGGATTGATGCGGTGGCGATGAACGTCAATGATATCCTGTGCGTGGGGGCCGAACCGCTTTTTTTCCTGGATTACGTGGCATTTTCAAAGTTAAGCATGCAGATCCTGCATGATATCGTGCGCGGTGTTAACGAGGGGTGTGTGCAGTCGGGGTGTGCTTTGATCGGTGGTGAGACTGCGCAGATGCCGGGTATGTATAAACCCGGTGAATATGATATCGCGGGTTTTTGCGTGGGGGTCGTTGAGCGCGAGCGCGCCATTGACGGAGCTCGTATTGCCCCCGGAGATATTATTATCGGCCTCTCTTCAAGCGGTATCCATTCAAACGGTTATTCTCTGGTGCGGAAGGTTCTTTCAAACGCCGAGTGTACCCGTATGGCAGATGAGCTGCTTATTCCGACAAGGATTTACGTCAAGCCGGTGCTTGCGCTTTTGCATATTTTTAATGCGGGCCGCGTTCCCCAGATTACAGGTATTGCCCATATAACGGGCGGTGCTTTTTACGATAAGATACGGCGTATTTTACCGGAAACGGTAGACGCCCGCATCAATAAAGCCAGCTGGCAGGTTCCGGCTATCTTTAAACTTATTCAACGTAAGGGTGCCATTGCCGATCGCGAAATATATCACACATTGAATATGGGGATTGGTATGGTTCTTATGGTCAGACCGCAGGTTGCCGACGGGGTTCTTGCCGGTTTGGAGCGGCTGAAAGTTAAGGCCTGGAAAATTGGCGAGATTACAAAAGGCACACAAGAAGTTACGATTGTCTAACAAGGAGGTTCCAGATGGGGATAACTACAATGCTTATTGTTGCCGCGGTCATTTTTTTCCTGGCGGGGATCAAGATTGTCCGTCCGACGCATCGGGCGATCATTGAGCGTTTCGGTAAATATAACCGTTTTGCAAATTATGGTTTTAACTGGGTATTCCCCATTATTGAAAGGATATTCCAGGTTAACGTAACTGAACAGATGGTTGATGCCGAACCACAGGAGATTATTACTTTTGATAACCTCAATGCCAAAGTCGATGCGCAGGTGTATTTTAAGGTGAAACCTGATGAGGATAGCGTTAAGAGTTCGCAATATAATGTTTTTAATTACCAGTATCAGATCGTTAACCTCGCCCGCACAACGTTGCGTAATATTATCGGTACGATGACGCTTAAATCTGCCAATAGCGAACGCGGCAAGATTAATCAGGAATTGCATAATACCCTTATGGAAGAAACAGCTCATTGGGGTTTGGAAATTGTGCGTACTGAACTTAAAGAGATCGATCCTCCTAAGGATGTCCAAGAAACCATGAATAAAGTTGTTAAGGCTGAAAACGAAAAAGTCGCGGCAGTTGATTTTGCGACTGCAACTGAAACAGCGGCTGACGGGCAGAAACGCGCGGAAATCAAGAAAGCCGAAGGTATTAAGCAGGCGCGTATTCTTCAGGCTGAAGGCGAGGCAGAAGCGATCAAATTGGTGAATGAAGCTGCTGAACGGTATTTTGTCGGTAATGCGCAGGTCCTTCGTAAGCTTGAAGCGGTAGAGAAGTCAATTCAGAATAACGCGAAAGTTGTTATACCTGCTAATACGGAATTGGTTAATGTGATCGGTGAAATGGCGGGAGTGCTTCCGTTGCGGAAGAATGATAAATAAGTTTAGGGTACGGGTTTCAAGTCACAAGAGCACAAGGTCACAAGTTTCTTGTTAAAAACAATCATGTAGTTTTTCTAATGCAAATGCAATATGGACGAAGGTTTATTTGATTCATCGAAGGTATGGATACATTTTGAAGTTTATTTGCAGCGGTACAATCGCTTTGTTCTTAATGATAAACTTAATAAATTTACTAAAGATGTTTTACTTTCAGCAAAAAAACGAACTTTGGTTATTAAAAAGGGGCAGATTTTTTATCGTGCTCGAATAGGTAGTAGACCGCCTAAAGGAAGAGGGGTGTTTTCACGACCTCTCCTAGAAAAAGAGATGCTCAGTCCTCCTTCTGAACAAACAAAAGAGGGGAGGATTAATCCAAAAGGGATTAGTTATTTATATCTTTCAAATGATTGTAATACTGCCATATCAGAGGTAAGGCCGTGGCTACACCAGTATGTTTCTGTCGCTGTTTGCGAAGTAACGAGAGATGTTACTATTATCGATTGTATCTCGAAACTCAGGCTTCTAGATGCGATGCTAATTGATTCCCATGAAAATGCTACCGCTCAAATGATTGAGGATCGAGTTTGGTTTGATATTGATAATGCTTTGTCAACTCCAGCGCAAATTACAGATTTAAGAGCTAGTTATATTCCCACGCAATATATGGCTGAAGTTTTTAAGAATGCAGGATACGAAGGTATTCAATATCGTAGCTCTCTTTCAGAAAACGGATATAATTTTGCACTTTTTGAAATCAAGCCCGCAGTAAAGGTTAACAAAGTTGAACTATATAGGGTTGATAGCCTGAAGTATGTTTCTAAAAAAGTGTTGAATATAAGTGAACGGAAAATTGAATTAGCACGTCTTCGCGCTATGAAAAATAGGAAAGCTTAGACAAAAAACAAACTTGTGACCTGTGACATTGTGACTTTGTAACCACGGGTATTATTATGAAAATACTAGTCGTTGGAAGCGGTGGCAGAGAACATGCGCTGGTGTGGAAGATAGCGCAGTCGCCGCTTGTTAAAAAAATATTCTGCGCGCCGGGCAATGCCGGGATTGGCCAGATCGCCGAGTGTGTTGATATTAAAGCCGATGATATCGTCGGGCTAATGGAGTTTGCCCGGAAAGAAAAGATCGGATTGACTGTTGTCGGTCCCGAAGGAGCGTTAGCTGCGGGTATTGCCGATGAATTTTCAAAAGTTGGTTTAAAGGTTTTTGGGCCCCGGGAAAAAGCTGCCCGGCTGGAAGCAAGCAAGGTTTTTTCAAAGCGGTTGATGAAGAAATACGGTGTGCCGACTGCGGCGTTTGAGGTCTTTGATAACCCGGATAAGGCGCGTGCCTATATAGAAAGAATCGGGGCTCCGTGCGTTGTGAAGGCAGACGGTTTGGCTGCCGGAAAAGGTGTGGTGGTTGCCAAAACCGTTGACGAGGCACAGCAGGCAGTTATTTCCATGATGCAGAAAAAGATTTTCGGCGAAGCAGGGAATACGGTTATTGTTGAGGAATGCCTTGTTGGCGAAGAAGCGTCGGTTTTGGTTATTACCGATTCAAAAACCGTAATACCGCTTGCTTCAGCACAGGATCATAAACGGATTTTCGATAACGACCAGGGGCCTAATACCGGGGGCATGGGAGCATATTCTCCTGCGCCGCTTGTTACCGGAGAATGTGCCAAAGAAATTTTAGAGAAGATTATTTTCCGGACGGTTGACGGGCTTGCCAAAGAAGGCATCGTATATCAGGGAGTTTTGTATGCCGGGGTGATGGTTACCAAAGACGGGCCGAAAACCCTTGAATTCAATGTGCGTTTTGGAGACCCCGAAACCCAGGCGATTTTACCGCGTATTGAATCGGATATTGTTGAAGTTATGCTTGCGGCGGTTAACGGGACATTGAACAAATTTGAGCGTGCCGGCGGACTGCGCTGGGATTCAGGCGCTTGTGTGTCGATTGTTTGTGCTGCAAAAGGGTATCCGGGTGATTACGAAAAGGGCAAGGAGATTACCGGGCTTTCTGAAGCTGCTCAGCTTGAGAATACAATAGTTTTTCATGCCGGAACAAAACTGCAAGGGAAAACGATAGTTACCAGCGGTGGGCGGGTACTGGGAGTTACCGGAATCGGTGCTTCAATACAAGAAGCAATTGATACGGCCTATCGCGGGGTACGCAAAATACATTTTGAGGGGATGCAGTTTCGCAGCGATATCGGAGCACGGGCGTTAAAACGAAGTTAAGCTGGAGTTTGGTTTTCGGTGTTCGGTTAGCGGTGAGCGCTAACCGTAAACCGCAAACCGATAACCGTGAATTAATGCGGAGGAATCATATGGCAGATACAAAAGTTGCGATATTGATGGGAAGCCAGTCTGATTTTGAGACGGTTAAAGAGGCTGTTGATATTTTGAAACAATTCAATGTCGCCTGTGAAGCCAAGGTTTTATCCGCGCATCGGACACCGAAAGAAGTCGAAGAATATGTGGTGACTGCTCAGACGTCAGGTGTTAAAGTTTTTATCGCGGCAGCAGGCGGTTCCGCGGCGCTTGCAGGTGTCGTGGCAAGCCATACGACACTTCCGGTTATCGGCATACCGATGGAAACCGCAAGCCTCAAGGGGATGGATTCGCTGTTATCAACCGTGCAGATGCCCGCGGGAATTCCGGTAGCTGCAATGGCGATCGGCAAAGCCGGCGCAAAAAATGCGGGTCTTTTTGCCGTTGCAATCCTTGCGGTCTCAGACGATGATCTTGCCGCAAAACTTCTTGCTTATCGCAGCCTGATGCGCGAGAAGATCCTGAAGACCAAACTGGAGATATAGAAAATTTGGGACGTAGTCCCAGTATTTAAAGTCCGGGGGTTTCTGCTGAAAACAAAAATAGTGAATATCGGGCTCGGGTTGTTTGATCCGAATGACAGGAATTTGATTCTTGCTGCAAAGACAATTGCGCGAGGCGGGCTTGTTGTCATTCCGACTGAAACGGTCTACGGCATAGCGTGCAATATGCAGAATAAGAAAGCGGTTGAAAGACTGTATGCCATAAAGTCGCGGCCGAAGGATAAACCGTTTACCATTCATATTGACCGTAAAGACCGTGTTGAGGAGTTTGTTCCGCAGATTCCTGTAAGCGCCTATAAATTGATGTCGAAGTTTTGGCCGGGGCCGTTGACGATTATTTTTAACGGCCGGCAGGGCACTGTCGGTATTCGCATGCCCGATGATGAAGTGGCAGCTTCAATTATTGCCAGAGTTGTCAGGCCGGTTGTTTGTCCGTCTGCAAATATCTCCGGAAAACCGGCACCTGTTACGTTTGCCGATGCATTGCGTGATTTGGACGGATTAGTTGATTTGGCGGTTGATGCCGGACCTGCGCGATTGGGCGTTGAGTCAACCATTGTTGATGTGACGCATGAAACCCCGCATGTTGTCAGGACGGGTGCGATACCCGTTGAAGGAATCAATCAGGCGCTTGCTAAGAAAACAGTCCTTTTCATTTGTACCGGGAACTCGTGCCGTTCAGTTATGGCTGAAGCGCTTTTGAAAAAAATCATGCAGGAAAAAGGGCGTACTGATGTCGAGGTTATTTCTGCCGGTATTATGATGTTGTTAGGGATTGGAGCAACAAGTGCCACCAAAGAGGTATTAAGTACTGAGGGTATAGATGTTTCAAAACATCTATCACGAAAAGTTACCATGGATATGGTTAGACGCTCCGATTTAATCCTGGTTATGGAAAAATTGCATGAGGAAAAAGTCTTGCAGCTTGTTCCCGATGCTAAAAATAGGGTGTTTTTGCTGAAAGAATTTGCTAAAATAGACGGGACTACCTTGGGTATTGATGATCCTATTGGCAAATCGCTTGAATTTTATCAAAAGACAATGCAGGTTATTAAAGAGGCCGTAACACGGGTCAGCGAGGTTATATGAATAAACTTCTTATCGCATCAGATCATGCGGGTTTTGAGTTAAAGGAAAAATTAAAAAAGTATCTTCAGAAGAAGGCAACGCTTACGGTCGTTGATCTGGGGACGTATTCGTTGGACCGCTGTGATTATCCGGAATATGCAGCGGCTTTAGCGCGTCAGATCTCGCTCAAAAAAGCAAAACGCGGGATTCTTATCTGCAAGACCGGTATCGGCAATTCCATCGTCGCCAATAGGTTCCCCGGGGTACGCGCCTCGTTGTGTTGTAATGAACGAGCGGCGCAATTAACGCGCGAGCATAATGACAGTAATGTTCTTGTTCTAGGGTCCGGATTTGTCAGCCCGAAGAAAGCAGAGAAGATTACCGATATATGGTTGAAAACAGAGTTCATGGGAGAGCGACACGCCAAGCGCCTTGCCATAATCAAAAAAATTGAAAAGGAAATAGGGTGTACGATACGATGAAACATATTAAAATGGTTGATCCCGAAGTATATCAGGCTATCAAGAATGAAATTGTCCGTCAGGAAGAAAATATTGAATTGATTGCTTCCGAGAATTTTACCACATTGGCGGTTTTTCAGGCGCAAGGTTCCGTACTGACCAATAAATACGCCGAGGGATATCCCGGCGCCCGCTATTACGGCGGTTGCGTCAATGTTGATACGGTTGAGCGATTGGCTATTGAGCGGGCAAAGACGCTTTTTGGCGCTGAACATGCCAATGTGCAGGCGCATTCAGGAACGCAGGCGAACATGGCGGTTTATTACGCGCTTTGTGAACCCAAGGACACGGTGTTGGCGCTTGATCTTGCCTGTGGCGGGCATCTTTCACACGGGTTATCACATAATTTTTCAGGGATGTTTTACAATATTGTTACGTACGGGTTGGATCGTAAGACGGAGCAGCTCGATTATGACGTTATCGCTTCCCTTGCCAAGCACCATAAACCAAAGATGATCATTGCCGGCGCATCAGCGTATCCCCGCCGGATCGATTTTGTGAAGTTCCGCGAGATTGCTGATTCAGTGGGCGCGTATTTGTTCGTCGATATGGCGCATATCGCGGGATTGGTCGCTGCCGGTGAGCATCCGAGCCCTGTGCCGCATGCGCATTTTGTTTCTTCGACTACGCATAAGACGCTTCGCGGCCCGCGCGGCGGTTTTGTTCTGTGTAAAAAAGAGTTCGCAAAAAAACTTGATTCGCGCATTTTTCCCGGTATCCAGGGAGGTCCTTTGATGCACGTTATCGCTGCCAAGGCGGTTGCGTTTAAAGAGGCGATGGAGCCCGGTTTCAAAACCTATCAGCAGCAGATCGTCAAAAACGCCAAAATGCTGGCGCAGGAGTTGGTGAATTTGGGATTTCGCATTGTTTCAGGTGGCACCGATACACACCTGATGCTTGTGGACCTTACCAAAAAGAATATTACCGGCGCTGAAGCATCAAAATTACTGGAGGAAGTCAATATCACGGCGAATAAGAATCTTATCCCATTTGATTCGCTGCCTCCGCAGAAGGCCAGCGGTATTCGGCTTGGTACTCCGGCAGTCACGAGCCGCGGCATGAAAGAACCGCAGATGAAATTAATTGCCCGGTACATTAATGACGCGATTGAAGCAAAAGATAATCCGGCTCAATTACGGGAAATAAAGGATGCGGTGTTGGAATTGAACAGGACATTCCCGCTGTATCCTGAATTACGCAATGCATAAAAAGAAAACGAACCTCACCGTAATCCGCCCGAGCTGGGATGCATATTTCATGGAAATGGCGGCTCTTGTCGCTAAGCGCGCCACGTGTTTGCGCAGGCAGGTCGGGGCTGTTCTGGTTCGCGACAAGAAGATCCTTGCTACCGGTTATAATGGCGCGCCATCGGGCCTGGCGCATTGTCTTGATATCGGATGCGTGCGGGAGAAATTGCGTGTTCCGTCAGGCCAGCGGCATGAACTTTGCCGGGGGTTGCATGCGGAACAAAATGTTATTTTGCAGGCAGCGTTGCATGGCACCAGCACCAAAGAAAGCGTTATGTATATTACGCATCAGCCATGTGTGATCTGCGCCAAGATGCTTATTAATGCCGGAATTAAAGAGATTGTCATTGCCGGCGATTATCCCGATGAGTTGGCGCAGGAATTTCTGAAAGCCGCCAAACTGAAAGTGCGGAAAGTGGAGGTTGCCCGATGAGATGCCCATTTTGCGGACACAAAGAGGATAAAGTAGTAGATTCGCGCGCAACCCAGGAAGAGTCGGCTATCAGGCGCCGCCGGGAATGTTTGCGCTGCGCCAAACGTTTTACGACGTACGAATATGTCGAAGATATATCGCTTATGGTCATTAAGAAAGACGGCAGGCGTGAGTCGTTTGACCGCAAGAAAATCCTTTCCGGTGTTGTGAAAGCCTGTGAAAAACGGCCTATCAGTATCGAAAAGATGGAAGAGATCGTTACGCAGGTGGAACGCGCTATTCAAAAAAAGCCGGACCGTGAAATTGAAAGTACGAGGATCGGCGAATTGGTTATGGAGAAACTCAAAGATCTCGATGATGTCGCGTATGTGCGTTTTGCCTCGGTGTACCGCCAATTCAAAGATGTCGGACAGTTTATGCTGGAATTAAAGGATATTTTAAATAAAGAAAAGTCAAAAAGCAGAAAGTATAAATCCTAATGGTTGAAGTTGAATTAAGTAAGATTGTTATTGATGAGAAACGCCATGACCAGCTTATCGTGTTAAAAGAGAAAGCGGGGCCGAGGCTTTTGCCGATCGTTATCGGTTTGCATGAAGCTTCAGCGATTAAATTAAAGATCAGCGGGTTTACTCCTCCGCGTCCCCTCACGCACGATCTTTTGTATACGGTTATTGAGAGTCTTGAATCGACAATCGATCATATTGTCATTGATAAACTTGAAGAAAGCACATTCCACGCCAAAATTATCCTCAAGAATAATGCTCATCAGCTCAAATCCATAGACGCGCGTCCTTCTGACAGTATTGCGCTTGCCGTACGTGCGCACGCGCCGATTTTTGTAGAAGACGAAATTATCGAACGCGCACAGGCGTTTAAAAAACAGCCGTAATTGGTACAATGGTGTTTTCTATCCGTCCCGAAGTACAAACACTCTTACAACAGGTACAGGTTTTTTCTCTGGCCAAAAAAGCACGCCTCTTTGTTGTCGGCGGATTCCTCCGCGATCTATTTTTAAAACGCAGAAAAGGTAATCCCGATATTGATTTTTGTTTATCGCGCGGCGCGCTTGTCTTTGGCAGGCAGCTGGCAGTTCATTTAGGCGCGGGCTTTGTGGTGCTTGACGCCAAGAATAAATCATGCCGCGTGGTTAAGAAAACAGGCTCCGGGATTATCACGCTTGATTTTACGGATTTCCGGGGGGTTGATCTGGAAACAGACTTGTCTCACCGGGATTTTACCATGAATACGCTGGCAGTTGCGCTTGAAGAAGTGCTGAGGGAATCATTTTCCTCGAAGGATTGCCTTGATTGTTTAGGCGCGCAGTCTGATATGCGGAGTAAGACAGTGCGCATGGCGTTTGCCCGATCCTTTGATGAAGATCCTGTGCGTATTGTCCGCGCTTTCAGCATGGCCGCGATTTTTGGTTTTACGATTGAGGGGAAAACCCTCCAGGCAATTAAAAAAAAGAAAAAGTTGCTTGTCGGGGTTTCATTTGAACGCATTCGAGACGAACTTTTTAAGATCCTCGGTTCATCGGCATCCTATCAGTATATAAAGCAGCTTGATGATACGGGTGTTCTTTCCGTTATCCTTCCGGAACTTGATTGCATGCGTGCGGTAGCGCAAGGGCCGTATCACCACCTTGATGTTTGGAAACATTCTTTAGAATCGTTAAAACAATTTGATCGTGTCTGCGCGCGAGCAAGCAAAGATGTCCAGGTACAAGAGTACCTGAAACAGCCGATAAGCGGAGAGCGTACGCGGAAAGCGTTGATTGGGCTTGCCATGCTTTTGCATGATATCGGTAAACCCGGGACAAAGAGACGCACGAAAGGTAAAACCGTTTTCCGCGGGCATGAACGCCTGGGTCGTGATATGTCCAGAGATATCGCTCGTAAGTTGAAGCTCTCAAATGATGAAGTGTATGCTTTAAGCGGGATGGTTTTCTGGCATTTGCGTCCGGGATATCTTGGTGATTTTAAGAAAGTAACCCCCCGCGCTGCTTTTCGCTATTTTCGTGATACTGCCGATGAGGCGGCAAGCACGTTGCTTTTGTCGCTTGCTGACCAGCGTGCGACCCGCGGTCCGCTGTCAACGGTTGCGTCGAGCAAACAGCATGAGCGTATCTGTTCCGGGCTTTTGAAAGAATTTTTCCGGCGTAAAAATACGACAGAATTGCCGCGGTTATTAGACGGCAATGAGGTTATGCGGATATTTAAATTACGGCCATCGGAGCTGGTGGGAAAAGTCTTACGCCAGGTTCATGAGCTGCAGGCGATCGGTACGATCAAGACAAAAGAAGAGGCGATCAGCGCTGCGGCAAAGGTGGTAAAAAAAGGAAACTGAAATTGAGTTCGAAAGTTCATTGTTATTAGTTCATAGGTTGCATTCCGTCAGAGATGGATACGTATTTAAAAACAAGGCTTCGGAACTAGTAAGCCGTTGCTAACGGGATACATGCCATGAAGCATGAACTTTGAACTAACCGTGACATTGTAAATTGATTTATTGGTATGCATATAGCAAGAACTCGCATTGTTACTATAATCGCAAAAATAAAGCAGCAGGTTAAGTGTTTTACGATTCCTTCGGTAACCGTTGTTTCCGATCGTAACGATCCGTATCTTGTTTTGATTTCCTGCCTCCTAAGTCTGCGCACGAAAGATACAACAACCGTTGACGCATGCAACCGTCTTTTCCCTCAAGCCAGTACTCCGCAAGCAATGCTGAAACTCTCTGCTCCGCGTATCGCACGGCTTATTTATCCGGTTGGTTTTTATAACACAAAAGCAAAAACAATCCGTGACGTAAGCGCGCGTATTATAAATGATTTTCAGGGAAAAGTTCCCCGTACGCTTGAAGGTTTGTTGAGTTTGAAGGGCGTCGGATTAAAAACCGCGAATCTGGTCCTGGGACTCGGGTTTCAAATTCCTGCTATCTGCGTTGATACGCACGTGCATCGCATCCCTAACAGGCTTGGCTGGATAAAAACAAAAACACCCGAAGAAAGCGAAAAAGCCTTGAAGAAAATCGTGCCGAAGAGGCTCTGGATCGATTTGAACACGATCCTGGTTACCTTTGGACAGAATCTTTGTTTGCCTGTTTCTCCTTGGTGCAGCACGTGTGTCGTCTCCAAACTATGTCCGCGGATTGGAGTGAACAGATGCAGATAAAAACATCTTGTTTGCGAGGCGTTAATCTTGGCGGCTGGCTGATGATGGAAGGGTATATTCTTGGCGGGCGTAATATTGCGGAGCAGCAATTTAAAGCTGCTTTCAAGAAGCGCTGCGGTAAAGAAGCGTGTGCGATATTTGAACGCTTGTTTCGTGAAAGATTTATTGGCGAGCAGGATTTTAAGAATTGTGCCGCCATGGGCGCCAACTGCGTACGGCTTCCGTTTAATTGCCGGCTCATCGAACATAACCAGCCGGGGTATCGGTATCTTGATAATGCGTTCAGGTGGGGAGAAAAATATAATATCGGGATCATCCTTGATATGCATGCTGCGCCTGCTGCTCAGAATTGCGATTGGCATAGTGATTCCCTGGGAAGGGCGCGCTTATGGGAACAAGAGATTTTTCGCGCCCGCATGATCGCGTTGTGGGAAAAGGTTGTCGCCCGATACAAGGATGAAAAAGCTTTAATCGGGTATGATCTTTTGAATGAGCCGGTATTGGGGGATACATCGGCCGCTCTTTTGAAAAAATTATATCAGGCCCTTATTCGACGATTAAAAGCGATCGATGCGCAGCATACGTATTTTCTGGAAGGAAGCCTTTGGTCGCAGCGCGTTGAATTTTTGGCGGATATCCTCGAAGACAACATTGCTGTCAGTATTCATGCGTATCAGCCTTTGCAGTATACATTTAACTTTGTACCGTTCCAGTCGTATCCCGGGAAAATCCAGCATGAACAATGGGATCGTAGCGCAATTACACGATATCTTGCGGGGTATGCCGAGTTCAGCAGAAAGCATTCGGTGGAAATATATGTCGGTGAATTCGGGATTAACTGGCGCGGTGGGTATTGGGGGGAATGTGCGTATCTGTACGATATGCTGAAGGCGTTTCATGCCTATAATTTCGGGTATACCTATTGGACGTATAAGGCGGTAGCGCAGCAGTGTTTCCCCGATGGCGTATATCAATATCTCAAGAATCCTGCGTTTGTACGCCGGGAAGGGCCTGTTTTTGGCTGGGAGAATTATGCTGATTGCTGGAAGCGCGCGCGGAAAGAGCTTATTGCAAGCTGGGATACGTCCGCGTATACTGCCAATAAAGAATTGATTAAAGTCCTCTCGGAGTTTTTTGGTAGTGGACGGAAGCTGAGTTCATAGTTCATTGTTCTCCAATCAAGCTAAGAGCCAGGGGCTATGAATAATGAACTAATAGCGTTGCCCATAGAAGTATATCTTACTGAGAAAGGAATACATGCTTAATCGTGAAGAGATAGCGCAGTTAATTAAAGAGAAGAAATTGGTTGAAGGTTATATGGATCTTACTACGCAGTTAACGCCCAATGGTTTTGACCTGACGGTTCAGACGGTGTATGATTTTGACGAGGAGGGTGCGGTTGACTTTTCCAATAAAGAACGGCATGTCCCTTACGGTAAAGAAGTTCTTCCGGTTAAGGCCAATCCTGAAGATAAACACGGCTGGTGGCATTTGGCCCGGGGTGTCTATAAGGTTAAGACGAACGAGGTTGTCCATATACCTCTTGATATGACCGCTTCGGCTTTGACCCGCACAACGCTTTTACGTATGGGTGCTTTTACGCAACACGGCCTTTGGGATGCCGGATTTACCGGCAAGAGCGAATTTATCTTGATTGTCGAAAATCCGTTTGGTATGCGTATGAAACAGAATGCGCGCATTGTGCAGCTTGTGTTTTCCAGGATGAAAGAGACGGCTCAAGGATATGACGGGGTCTATAAGAATTTACAATAGAGTATTTTGTGCGGCGATATTTTGTTGGGGTATTGCCGGCGCTGCCTGGGCCGATACTATTTATTTAAAAAACGGCAGGAGCCTGGAAGGTATTGTTAAAAAACAGACTGCTCAAAATCTGGAGCTTGAGGTTGGTTTTGGCGTGGTAACATTTGGGTTACCAGAGATCGTGCGTGTTGAAAAATCAAACCATCAGCAAACCGAGAAGATACTGCAAAGGTGGCAGGAACAAAAAAGGCAGGTTGAAGAGGTTCAGCGTATCAACAAAAGCGAACCCGTTGTTCCTGTGGTCAAGAATTTGAATACGATCGAATGCCCCTTGGAAGGCCCGCATATTCTTATGCAAGCGCTCATTAATTGGTCTGTCAGTGTCCCTCTTATGCTGGATACCGGCGCATCCTTCGTCATTCTTTCAAAAACAACCGGTGATAAACTTAATATCGATACCCGTCAGCCCAAAATGCTTGTGCAATTGCAGATTGGCGACGGTACGAAGATCAACGCCGCGTACGTTGTCTTAAAAAACATTAATATCCAAGGTGTTGAGGTTAGCGACGTTGATGCCGCGGTACTTCTGGAGGATCGGGGTACTTTTGCTTATGCCGATGGTGTTTTAGGGATGTCATTCTTGAGCCGGTTCAACATGAAAGTCGATCGCAAGGAAAAGAAATTTATTTTGGAGAAAATATGAAACCGATACTGGAAATAAAAGGGGTTGTTATTGAAGTGGTGCGGGATGACTTGACTGTTTTAAACGTTGATGCCGTTGTCAATGCCGCTAACAATAAGCTTGTTATGGGGGGAGGGCTTGCCGCGGCACTTAAACGTAAGGGCGGTGCATCTATCGAGGAAGAAGCAATGAAGAAAGGCCCGATTGCAGTCGGGCAGGCAGTGGCAACGAAGGCGGGGAATTTGTCTTGCCGGTATGTGATTCATGCGGCAACCATGGGCATGGATTTTAAAACCGATGAAAATAAGATCCGTTTATCGTGCCGCAATGCTTTAACCGTTGCTGCGGGGCTTCAATGTCAGTCTGTTGGACTTCCCGCCTTAGGCTGCGGCACAGGCGGTTTCCCGTATTTGGCATCAGCCAAAGTCATGGCGCAGGAAGTTTTGCGTTTTATCCGGGAGACGAAAAATAACCCGGTGAAGAAAATTGTTTTTTGTCTTTTTGATCCGGAGGCCTGCGAAATCTTTCAAAAAGGGGTATGTGGGTATTTACGGCATGTGACCGAAGAATTATATGGCGGGCCTTTTGTGACAGTGGACGCGATTATTGAAATGGGGGCGGATTCCATCATTATTATCGAACGCAGCAACCCGCCGTTTGGTTTTGCTTTGCCGGGTGGTTTTGTTGATTATGGCGAGAGTCTGGAGGATGCGGTTTGCCGGGAAACCCGCGAAGAAACCGGGATGGAGCTTGTTGCAATAAAGCAGTTCCATACCTATTCTGATCCCCGGCGTGATCCGCGATTCCATACGATCGGCACGGTGTATATCGGGCATGGCAAGGGGACGCCGAAAGCTGGTGATGATGCGGCTGGTTTACGCGTGATCAAACTTTCCGAGGTGGAGAAGCTTCCCTTTGCGTTTGATCATAAGACAATAATTCAGGATTATATCCGATCCAGGAAGTAGCTGATGGCGCTGTAGCCCAAGGTTCGTAGTCCAACGTTCAAGGATAGTTTGTCGCTGATAGCTGGTAGCTCATAGGAAAGTATACGGCTATGAATTTGCCTCTGGCGGAACTCAATCGTTTGACTTTGTGAGGTATGGCCTTGAAACCTGGAGTTATTTGTTTACCTATGAGCAATGAGCCACGAGCTATACGCTGAATACGCAGCAGCGGAATGAGGAAGGGCAGTTCCTCCAGAACTTCTTTTGGCACAACTAGTTATAGGGAAAAGGTCCTTGGGAATTCGCAAGCCCGATTTACCCTGTTGTCTCGTATTTGCGCATGACATTGTGACGTTGCCTGCCCGCAAGTATTATGGCGGATGGCTTTGAAAACCGCGTTTTTTTTGTTTTGAAGAGGCGGATTATTGTGAGGAATAATTAATTATGTTGAAGCGTTGTGCATTGCTTGGGATTGTTGCCTGTATTGGTTTTATGTGCGTAGGATTTACAAAATATGCCACCACGCGCGTTTGTATTAAGAAAATGTGCGTTCGCGTTGAAATCGCCGATACTCGATTAAAGCGCGCTGAAGGGCTTATGTTGAAAAAGTCGCTTTCGGCAGGTAAAGGCATGCTCTTTATTTTTCCCAAAGAATGGCGGTATAGCTTTTGGATGAAGAATATGAAATTTCCGCTTGATATTATCTGGGTAAACCGTCAAAAACAAGTTGTTTGGCTGTTTCCCAATGCCCGGCCATGTACGTTTGATTGCGTAAGCGTGTATCCGGACAAACCCGCGTTGTATGTTTTAGAAGTTCCTGCCGGCTCGATCAAGCGATATGCGATTCAAGAAGGGGACCGCGTTGCGTTTTAGAGGGTTATACTTCCCGCAGTTGTTTTTCCGCGTCGACAATATCACGGTTGATCATGGTAATTGTGTTGTGGATTTTTTCTTTCAGGACGAGTGATGAGATGGGAGCTTTGTTTATTTCCCGCAGCACTTGTACTGCCATGCGGAAGTACCTGATGATTTCTCCTTCATCGGTATCGGTTGTCTGTAAGACACGGTCGAATTTAGATCCCCGAAGCCAGGTTTCCATGGCAGTGCTTAGGTTGAAATAGGGGATTTTGCTCATCGGGTAAATCCTGTATCTGCGTTCTTTTTCTTTGACGGTATCATAGACCTCTTCGCAGGCGATGCGGATTCTGCGGCTTGGTTTTGAGATGGCAACCATTTCCTGATTTTTACGCGGTTCAAAAACAACCGCAACTGCAAGAATCCCCAGTTCAAATTCGTCGAGTTGTTCAAGGATAAGCCGGTCATATAATTCAGAGAGTACCAGCTCATACCCGTATACTGTTTTGGCAAAACTTCCTTTTGGGGTCAGTTCCTGGCCGTTGATAAACTGCAGTTCGCGCAGAAGTTTTATTTTTGATTCGATAAGCCGCACAGCTTCGCGTTGATCATTTCTTTTTGACTGGTAATAATGAAGCGAAAGAGGATAAATTTTATAAATATCCTCCTTGTATTTTTCATACAGGTTGAGAATGGTTGCGTATGAGGTGTTGAACTGGCTGCGTACCCATTCAGGCTGGTTATAGATAACTTCCTGGACTTCCTGTATTTTGATGCGATAGGGATTGATGCGGCAATAGACAAAACCTTCGTCGTCAATTCCCCGTCTGCCGGCGCGTCCGGCCATTTGATAGAAATCGCGCGTTTTCAGGCAGCGGACATAGCGGCCATAAAATTTACGCAGTTCGTCGAATATGACCGTGCGGCTGGGCATGTTGATGCCGAGGGCGAATGTCTCGGTGGTAAAAATTACTTTTAAAAGTCGACTGGTAAAAAGCCGCTCAATAACTTCTTTCAGCGTTGGCAGCATTCCGGCGTGATGAAAGGCAATGCCGCGGCGCACTAAAGGCTGCATTTCCCGTGCCGAGCGTTCATTGGTCAAGTCAAAGCGTTCAAGGAGCGATTCGTACAGTGCGGAGATTTGTTTTTTTTCCTCCGTGCTTAAGAAATCGTAGTTCATTGTTTCAAACGCCAGCTCTTCCGCGCGGCGTCTGCCGAACACAAAGTAGATGCAGGGGAGCCCTTCCCGATGGCCGACGTAATGAATGAGCCCGCTTAATTTATTAGCTTTGGTGCCGCGGATTTTACGGAGTTTATTGATATTGTCGACTACTTCATTGTTGCATTGGAAGAAAAAATGAAGAGGAACAGGGCGTTTTTCTTCGATAACGGTTTTTATCGGTTTTTGATGGATTGACTCGATCCAGGCGGCAAGTTGTTTGATATTGGGTATTGTTGCAGAGAGGGCCAACAGATTCATGTGTTTGGGAAGGAAGATAAGCGATTCTTCCCAAACCGTCCCGCGTTCAGGGTTATCAATGTAATGGACTTCGTCGAAGATTATCCAATTGTATTTGTTGAGGCTGGCGGGTTCATCAAGGATCTTATTGCGGAAAATTTCGGTTGTCATAATCAGGACGCGCGCATCCGGATTAAGCGATACGTCGCCGGTGAGTATGCCTATTTCGTCTTTAAACTGAAGTTGAAAATCGCGGAATTTTTGGTTCGAGAGCGCTTTGATCGGCGCGGTATAGATAACTCCCAGGTTTTTTTCAATTGATGTTTGGATGATATGTTCGGCGATAACTGTTTTGCCGGCACCGGTGGGGGCTGAAACAATAACCGAGAAATTCTGATTGATATAGTCAATAGCTTCTTTCTGGAATCTGTCATAAATCATAGTCCTATTATAGCTTAAATTTGTTGTGCTCGCTAACAAAAAAGAGTAGAATTATTATTATGGGATATGAATCTGCGCTTACCAAAGCCTGGGATGAGGTGGCTGCGCTTACCCTGCCGAAGACACGTGCAGTGAAATTTCTTGCTGACGAGTATTCCGTGGATATTGAGAAAAGGCAGGTTCTTTCTTTGTCTTGTAATGTGCCGGCCAAAGACTTCCTCGCCATTATTCTTTTGCACTATGTGGCGCGCTCGTTCCACGGCTTGCCTCAGGTAACAGGAAGATGGGTTGATTTCAGGGAATTCGCAGGTGTTGAAGGGTATGAATCGGCGTTTCGTGCACGCGTGGTTAATACCGTTATCCGTAAGTTCGGAAAAAATCCGGGTGCGCTTCTCGAGATTCTCACGCGTTTCCCGGGAGAGAAAGCAAACCTTGGAGATGTGGGCGTTATTCTTGAACCTCTTGCCGGAGTTAAGCTTTTGATTCTGCTTTGGAAGGCTGATAATGAATTTGGACCGGAAGCAAACGTTCTGTTTGACGCGTCTATGCGGGATATTTTTTGTATTGAGGATGCGATTGTCCTTGCGGAAATTACTGTCCGGCAATTATAACGTTGAGGAGGGGTTATGATGCGGTTTGGGCGTAGTTGTGTGTGTGTTTTGTGCATGGTTTTTTGCGCAGGAAGCAGCGCTTTTTCCAATGAAACGTTGAAAAAATTCAATTCGGACAAGGGTGAATTTATTTATCAGTTCGGGAAAGAATCCGATTATAGCGATGTGTTGGTAAACAGGGTTGTAGATGGTGATACGCTTCGGCTGGAGACAGGTGAACGCGTGCGTCTTATCGGTATTGATACCCCTGAAATGCATGAGTCACAGAAGTTGAACCGGGATAGCGTTCGCAGCGGTCAAAGTAAGAGCGTTATTCAGAAGCTTGGGAAACAGGCATATGCATTTACCCGTCAGCTTGTTGAGGGAAAGCGCGTGAGCCTTGAGTTCGATGTTGAGAAGCGCGACAAATATAACAGGATCTTGGCCTATGTATATTTGAAAGACGGCACGTTTGTGAATGCCAAGATTATCGAAGAAGGGTACGCCAGCCTTATGACATACCCCCCTAATGTTAAATACGTTGATCTTTTTCAGCAGCTCTACCGTCAAGCTCGTGAAAATCGACGGGGCTTGTGGAAATGAAGAAGCGGCGTTCAACACTTCTGGTGGCAATCGTTTCATTTTTTCGGCGGTGCCTCGTGTATCTCCCCTGGGTACGTTCGTGTGCACGGTTTTTGTATAAACATATTTTCTTGTTTGACGATGGGAAACGTCTTATCAAGGTAACTATCAACGGTGACGTATATACCCTCGCACCTGGTTTTGCCAATTGTCAAAATAAGTATGAACCGCATGTTTTTGCATGGTTGAAACAATGGTTACGCCCCGCAGATGTGTTTTGGGACGTCGGGGCTAATGTCGGTCTTTTTGTTTTACAAGCGGCGCGCTTGGTAGGAGATACAGGTGCGATCGTAGCGTTTGAAGCCAGCCCCTATTGTGTTTCGATACTCACCAGGCATATACGGGGGAATGGTTTTGAACGGCGTGTTACTATTTTCCCGGGGGCAGTTGACCAGTCTTCTGAGGCGCAGCAATCGTTTGTTCTGGTCAACAAAGGTAATTCCGATATGAATATGCTGCAATCATGCCGTCATTCCTTGGATTCCGGATTCGGGGAGTTTTCAACAATTTCTGTGCCAGCAACATCCCTTGATGATTACGTATCGGGCGGGAATAGGATTCCTCGCCTTATTAAAATAGACGTGGAAGGCGCTGAATTACGGGTATTGCGCGGCGCCGCTCATTTGTTAACCGGGCCTGCCGCCCCCATTCTTATTTTAGCGCATCATTCTTTATGGGAATCTCAAGAAGGATCAGCGGAACTTATGTCATTGTTAACGTCTGCGGGATATCAGATTTTGGATAGGATGGGCAATCGTGTAGAACATATGGATTTTGATGAATATATATGTTTACCTCCACAAATATATTCTAGTAGTGAGAATAGAATTCTGGTATGATATAAGGTAAAGGACGGGAGTTTTTTTTACACCTACGGGGTTGTATCCTTTGTATAGTCCCTGTACTGAGACAGGGGAGCATGAGGGGGTGTTGTATGTTGCGTTGTTTAACAGCGGGTGAATCGCATGGCAAAGCGCTGGTGGCAATTCTGGAGGGAATACCGGCAGGTTTAAAGATTGATAATGCGCTCATATGCGCAGAGCTTAAACGCAGGCAGCAGGGTTTTGGCCGCGGCAAGCGTATGCAGATAGAACATGATACCGCAAGCATTGTTTCGGGGCTTAAGGGCGGAATTACGCTGGGAAGTCCGTTAACCTTGATTATTGAAAATAAAGATTTTCGTATAGAAAAACTGCATGAAGTTATGTGCCCGCGGCCGGGGCATGCTGATTTGTCGGGTCTTTTAAAATACGGTCTTACCGATATCCGCGAAGTTTTGGAACGAGCTTCAGCGCGCAGTACGGCAGCAACCGTTGCCGTTGGCGCTGTCTGCAAGCTGTTGCTTTCTGAATTCGGGATTTCAATTTCCAGTATGTCGCTTTCCGTGGGTGGTCAGGATACTCCCGAAGGAATGCGCGAACGGATTAAACAAGCTTGTGAACGCAAAGATACAATCGGCGGAGTTTTTGAGGTGGTTGCCAAGAAGGTACCCGTTGGTTTGGGCAGTTACGTGCAGCCTGACCGCAGGCTTGATGCCCGTTTGGGCCAGGCGTTCATGTCAATTCCCGGCATAAAAGCTTTTGAGGTCGGGTTGGGCTTTGGGTATGCTGAACAATTCGGATCTCAGGTGCATGATCCGATTTATTATAAAAAGGGCAGGGGATATTATCGGGTAACGAATAATGCCGGCGGCATTGAAGGCGGTATCTCGAACGGTGAAGATATTGTTGTGCGTGCTTGTATGAAACCGATTTGCACGTTGATGAGTCCGTTGGATTCGGTTCATATTAAGACAAGAAAACCTTCCAAAGCAAATACCGAACGTTCAGATGTTTGTGTTGTGGAGGCAGCAGGTGTTGTGGCGGAGGCTGCCTGTGCGTATGTGCTGGCGGATGCGTTTTTAGAGAAATTTGGTTCTGATTCGCTTCCTGATATTCGCGGCGCCTATAAACAATACCGAAAAAGAATTTGTTAGAAAACGTCTCCCCCTTCGTCTTATAGGATAGAAGGGGGTGATTGTATGGAACAGGAATCGGCATTAAAAGTAGTGCGGATGCACCGGTTTTCCGGCGAATCAAAGACAAAAGCGTTCGTTGACGTTTCTCTTGGCGATTTTATTGTCAGAGGGCTACGTATTGTGGAAGGTAAAAACGGACTTTTTTTGTCAATGCCGCAGGAAAAATCAAAAGAGGGAAAGTGGTTTAATCTCTTTTATGCTGCGACAAAAGAAGCCAAGCAGGTGTTGAGCAACGTTGTGCTTTCCGCATACGAGCAGTAAGGTGAGTTTAAGCCCTGCTGCTTGAAAACGGCAGGGCTTAAAAAATATGAAAAATTGTATCTATTTGGTTGGGTTCATGGGAACCGGTAAATCAACGGTAGGACAAGCTTTGGCAAGTGTTATAGGATGGCAATTTATCGATTTGGATAACTTGATTGAGCTGCGTCAGAAACGTTCGATCGCGGATATTTTTGCCAAAGAAGGCGAATCGTATTTTCGTGCTTTGGAGACGCATGTTTTAAAAGAAGTTGCGCAAGAAAAAAAATTTGTTGTTGGTTGCGGCGGTGGCATTGTTTTAAAGCCGGAGAATTGGGCTCTTATGAGACGTACCGGTCAGATTATATGTCTGCAGGCGTCTTCTGATGTTATTGTGCAGCGCACCGAAGGGTTTACCCACCGGCCGCTTTTGAACGCTCCGGATAGCCGGCAGCGTATTGAGTTTTTACTGAAAATGCGGGCGCCCTATTATGCGCAGGCTGATATGTCGGTCGATACATCGAAATTAACGGTTTCGCAGGTAGTTTCGTTTATAAAACAAAAAATTTCATTTACCGATGACATCCCTCGGAGTACACAGGCTAAAACAAAACGCAGGGGAAAAACAAAGGGTTGGCTTCAACGCACAAAAAAGGTTATTAAAAAACGGAATACATAACTATGACTTCTTCTGAAGCGCTCGTTGGTTTAAATATGGTATATGAGTTGGGGAGCACACGGTTGGTATCGTTGCTGCATGCATTTGAAAAGCCGGAGAAGATTTTTACCGCTCCCTTGGAACGTTTAGAAACGGTTGCCGGTATCGGCTCTTGTATTGCGGCAAAAATTCGTGCTGTACAGCGGGAAACGATTGTTGATGAAATTCACCGGGCATCTATGCAAGGGCTTTCCATTATAACTCTTTTTGATGACGTGTATCCGCAGAATCTGCGGACTATCCCGGGAGCGCCGCTTGTTTTATATGTGAAGGGGACATTGCTTGAAAAAGATTCCCGAAGTATTGCTGTTGTCGGGAGCCGCCGAGCGTCCTTGTATGGCTTAACGCAGGCCGAGATGTTTGCTAAAGCATTAAGCCTGGCGGAATTTACCATTGTTTCCGGTATGGCTCGTGGTGTGGATACGCATGCGCATCAAGGGGCATTATCTGTTCATGGCAGGACTCTCGCTGTTATGGGAAGCGGTTTTAATTCTATTTATCCGCCCGAAAATAAAGAACTCGTTGAAGAGATCGCGCGGTATGGCGCGGTTATTTCAGAATTCCCCTTATCGATGCTTCCGTTGCCGCAGAATTTCCCCAGACGCAATCGTATTATCAGCGGATTGAGCTTGGGAACCCTGGTTGTTGAAGCGGCGCGTAATAGCGGCGCCTTGATAACCGCTGATTTCGCGCTTGAACAAGGACGGGATGTGTTCGCTCTCCCGGGGAAAGTGGATGCGGTTAATTCATCAGGCACCAATGCGCTTATTCAGGATGGAGCAAAAATCGTCCTGGGAGTTGAAGATATTATTGGAGAATATACGACCGGCGATTCTGTTGAGATAACGCCGCGTATAGAAGAAGAGCTTCATATGTCCTGTGCCGACACAGGGGTCGAACCGGTTGACATGTATGGTTTGATATCGAATGATCCGGTTACTTTTGATGAACTTGTCGAGCGATCGGGATTAACTATTTCTGAAATTTCGAAGCTCATTATTGAACTGCAATTAAAAGGCCTGGTTTCGCAATTGCCGGGTGCACAATTCATAAGGAATGAACATGGCAAAGAAGAGTTTGGTCATAGTTGAATCTCCTACAAAAGCCCGTACAATAAGTAAAATCCTCGGCGATACGTATACGGTTGTTTCTTCAATGGGGCATTTGGTTGATCTACCGGCGAAAAAACTCGGCGTTGATGTCGAGGAGAATTTTGAGCCCGAATATACGGTTATTGCCGGCCGGCAAAAGGTTATGACTCTTTTGCGCAAGGAAGCAAAAGAGTCCGAGAATATTTATATCGCAACCGACCCTGATCGCGAAGGAGAGGCGATCGGTTGGCATATTAAAGAACGTGTTTTTAAAAAAAAGAATGTGCACCGCGTGGTTTTCCACGAAATCACGTCTGCCGCTGTTAAAGAAGCGTTTAAGAACGCCAGGGATTTTGACGCCAACATGATTGAAGCGCAGGCAGGGCGCAGGATCCTTGATCGTATCGTGGGATATTTTTTAAGCCCTCTTTTGTGGAAAAAAATCGTTCGCGGCCTTTCTGCCGGCCGCGTGCAATCGGTGGCGCTGCGTTTGATTATTGAACGAGAAAAGCTCATTCGTGTTTTCATCCCTCAGGAATATTGGGAGTTGGAAGCGGTATTAGCTAAACAAGGTTCCGGCGAATCGTTTACGGCAAAGCTGGATAAGAAATCCGATGCAAAACTTGAAATAAAGACTCTTCAGGAGGCAAACGGTTTATTGGAAGCATTGCAAGGAAAAGAGTTTGTTGTTTCGGAAGTTAAATCAAAAGAAAAGAATCGGAATCCCTACGCGCCCTTCATTACCAGTACCCTGCAGCAGGAAGCATTTAATAAACTCAAATATAACGCGACCAAGACGATGATTATCGCTCAGCAGTTGTATGAGGGTATTGATATCGGGCAGGAAAGCCCCGTTGGTCTTATTACATACATGCGTACTGATTCAACGCATGTCGCCCCGGAAGCTCTTAAGGAAGTACGGCAGCTTATTACCAGTAAATTCGGTAAAGAATATTTACCGGAGTCGCCTAATGTTTATAAGGTAAAAAAGCTTGCGCAGGAAGCGCATGAAGCGATCCGTCCATCCCTTATTACTGAACCGGCGTATAAACTTGAAAAATATCTTACGCCCGAACAATATAAATTGTACGAGCTTATTTATAATCGTTTTGTTTCAAGCCAAATGGTGCCGGCTCGTTTTATGGTTACGACTGCGTTGATCAAGTCCGGTGATTATCAGTTCAGCGTTTCAGGGAGTACGTTGTTATTCAATGGTTTTAACGCCGTATATTCCCGGGAAGACGAGGATGAAGATGAGAAAACGAAAAGTAAGCTCCCTGAACTGAAGGAACGTGAAGTCCTTGATTTAAAAGAATTATTGCCCTCGCAGCATTTTACCAAACCGCCGGCGCGTTTTTCAGATAGTTCGCTGGTAAAAGCCCTGGAAGAAGACGGTATTGGTCGTCCTTCCACGTATGCGCCGATTATTTCAACGCTGGTATTGCGTGATTATGTGCGTAGGATTAAGGGGTATTTTTTCCCCACGGAACTTGGTTTTAAAGTGTGCGATCTTTTAGTGGAGTATTTCCCTAAAATTATGGATGTTGGTTTTACCGCTTTCATGGAAGAAGAGCTGGATGAGATAGAGGAAGGCAAATTTGATAAATTGAAAGTTTTAACTGAGTTTTACGCTCCTTTTAAGGCCAGCCTTGATTATGCCCAGGCAAACATCAAGAAGGAAATTATTACTACCGATGAAGTCTGCCAGCTTTGTGGTAAGCCTATGGTGGTTAAATGGGGGAGAAAAGGGAAGTTCTTGAGTTGCTCGGCGTATCCGGAATGTAAATTCTCCAAATCAATTACTTCGGGAGTCAAATGTCCTCAGGAGGGCTGTGGCGGAGAACTTATTGAACGCCGATCGCGCCGGGGATTTTTCTATGGATGCTCGAATTACCCGAAGTGTACCTTTACGTCAAAAACGCTTCCTTCAGAGACTCCGAAAGAGCTTCCCCCTGACCAGCCACAACCGCACGAATGATGGAACGCTATATCGAAAAATTCGTCCGTTACCTTGAAATTGAAAAGAATTATTCGGATCATACCATCCTTAATTACCGCGCCGACCTTGTTCATTTTTTCGCATTCTTAGGTGAGCTCCCGGTTGAAAAAGCCGATTATTTATTGCTCCGGAAATACTTGGCTGTACTTAAAGATAAACAACTGGGTACGCGGTCATTGTCTCGGCATATGTCGTGCTTGCGTTCATTTTACAGGTTTTTAACGCGCGAAGGATTCCTCAAATCAAACCCGATGCTGTCACTTTCAAGCCCCAAACTTGATAAACACCTGCCGCAGTTTTTAACAGAAGAAGAAGTGACAAAGGTTATTGATGCAGCGATACAAGGCGGCAAGCGCGGGTTACGGGATAAAGCGATTATCGAAACATTCTATTCTACGGGAATGCGTATTTCCGAGTTGGTCGGGTTAAACATCGAGGACGTTGATTTTATCAGCGGTGTTGCTAAAGTTATGGGTAAGGGCAGAAAAGAGCGCATTGTCCCTATCGGCGAATGTGCGCTCAGGGCTATCCGTGAATACCTGGCCCAGCGTAAAAAAAACGGACGCGAGCTTTTTCAGAACAAAAACAGCAAGCGAATTACTACGCGTGGCGTGCGCGATATCGTGTATAAATATATGCGCCTTGCCAGTATGAAACCGGGGGTTTCTCCGCATACCCTGCGGCATTCATTCGCGACGCATTTATTGAACCGCGGTGCCGATTTGCGCAGTGTGCAGGAATTATTGGGGCATGCTAATCTTTCAACGACGCAAATCTATACGCATTTGACCACGGAAAGAATCAAAAGTGTTTATGATAAGGCGCACCCGCGGGCGTAATGTGTGGATAACGGTTTACGGTTATCGGTGTTCGGTGAGCGACGTAAACTTTTTTGATAACCGCTAACCGAGAATCGCTCACCGAGATGTGCAGGGGTGATGTGTATGTATATTCTTTATGATTTTATATTTTTAATTATCGCGCTTATTTATTTGCCGGTGTACCTGTTTAAAGGGAAGTTACACGGCGGTTTGAAAGCGCGATTAGGCTTTTTCCCGCGGCCGCTGTATGGCGGTAACCCAATCTGGATACATGCTGTTTCCGTCGGTGAAGCGATGATGATGAAAAGCTTTATCGAAGAATTCCGCCGTATTTTTCCGCATAAGAATTTTGTTATTACGACGGTGACTCCCACCGGGAATACAATAGCCAGGACGCTTGCGAATAAAGAAGATTGTGTGACCTACCTGCCGTTTGACATAAGTTTTATTACGAATCGTTTTATCCGCATTATTAAACCGAGTATGTGCATTATCGCCGAAACAGAACTGTGGCCGAATCTGCTGCGTTCTTTACACAAACACGCTATCCCTGTGGCAGTGGTTAACGGCCGTCTTTCGGATCATTCATTAAAAGGGTATTGCCGTTTTCGTTTGCTGGTAAAACCTATTTTAAATACCGTTGGATTATTCTGTGTGCAGAGCCAGACTGACAAGAACCGGCTTGTGCAGATCGGTGTTGACCAGCGGCGTATTGCCGTGACCGGTAATATGAAATTCGATGCCGCATTCAAATCCCCCGAATCGACGGGGTTGCGCAAGCGTCTTACGCTTTCGGAAAGCGATCTCTTTTTTGTCTGCGCCAGTACGCACCAGGGAGAAGAAGAAATTCTTGTCAGGGTTTTTAAGGATCTGGTTATGCAGTTTCCCGCGATACGGTTTTGTATCGCGCCGCGTCATCCGGAGCGCGCATTTGAGATTGAGAAACTTTTATTAAAAGAGGGTTTTGCGCCGGTGCGAATTTCCCGTCTTGGTAATGCCCCTGTTTCTTCAAGCCAGGGAGCTGTTTATATACTTGATATGATCGGCGTACTGATGAATTATTACGCGATTGCCGATCTTGTTTTTGTCGGCGGCAGCCTCGTGAAAAAGGGCGGGCATAATATTGTGGAACCCGCTTCTTTAGCAAAACCGGTTATGACGGGTCCGTACCTTTATAATTTCAGGGATATCGCCGATTTATTTATTCGCACGGGCGCGTGTGTTGTTGTGTCAAATCAGGATATTGCGCAGGTTGCGCGGGATCTGCTACGTGATATCCGGCGTAGGCAGGCTTTGGGAGAAGCGGGGAAACAAGTAGTCCGTTCAAATCAGGGGGCAACAAAACGCACGGTTACCCTGGTGCAGGATTTAGCTCGACAGTACGGTATATGAGCAAACATTGTTTCCTCCCTGAACTTCGCGTGCAATTAGATCAGGCAATTACCTATGGATCAAAAAGAGAAGCCATGCGTCTTGCCCGGGAAGGGGTACGGGTTGCCGCCAAACGCAAATTTGTCGGTGAACTGGAATATTTCAAAGGCCAAGTCGATATCCTGAAAGAACATTTCTCGTCGGCGATCCAGCATTTTGATAAAGCGATCGCGTGTAACAAGCTTGACGGTGGCGCGTATAATGATCGCGCATTATCAATGGTTGAACTGGGGATTATTGACGAGGCCATGAGTTTCTTTGATAAAGGCATTGCGGTTGAGCCCGAGTATGCCACCATATATCATAATAAAGGGTGGCTTCTTAATAATATCGGGCATCATACGGAAGCAATCCGTTGTTTTAAGAAGGCTCTTGAGCTTGAGCCTGACCGGGCTGTTACCTACGACAATCTTGCCGATGCATTGTATAACCTGGGGGATTACCAGGGTGCGTTAGATGCCTACCACAAGGTGCTTGAGCTTTTGGCTCCCGGCCAATGCCGCGGTATCCGCATGAATATTAAGGCGCAGATGAGAATGATTCGAAGGAATATCGAAGATTGTTCATAGTTTAATGTTCAAAGTCCATAGATCGTGTTTTGCGAGATTCTAACTTTTTAGTTTTTGCAGCTACGAGTGTTTTGCTGAAAAGTTGTTGAAACATATTGGAATTTCGCATATAATTGAACCATGCATCCATATAAAATAAATCTACCTGAAAAAGATATACCTAAAGCCTGGTATAACGTGGTGGCTGATTTGCCGTTTCCTTTGTCGCCGCCCATGCATCCCGGGACAAAAAAACCTCTTAAAAAAGAAGACCTTCAGCAGATTTTTCCCGATGTTCTTATTGAACAGGAAATGTCGGCAAAACGCTGGATTGCTATCCCGGATGAAGTTATTGATATTTATCGTCTCTGGAGGCCGACTCCGCTTCGCCGCGCCTATAATTTAGAAAAATTCCTTAAGACAAGATGTCGTATTTATTATAAGGATGAAAGTTCTTCGCCAATCGGCAGTCATAAGGCCAATACGTCCGTTCCCCAGGCCTATTATAATAAAAAGGCGGGGATCAAGCGGATTTCGACAGAAACAGGTGCTGGCCAATGGGGCGCAGCACTTAGTTTTGCCTGTAATAAATTCGAGTTGGGCTGCCGTGTGTATATGGTGAAGGTTAGTTATCACCAGAAAATATTTCCCCGGACACTTATGCATATATGGGGGTCTGATGTTGTCGCGTCTCCTTCGGAGCTTACTGATTGCGGCAGGGCAATTTTGAAGGAAGACCCGCATTGCCAGGGAAGCCTGGGGGTTGCTATTTCCGAAGCGGTGGAAGAAGCGGCAAAAAATAAAGATACCAATTACGCCCTTGGCAGCGTTTTAAATCATGTTTTGTTGCATCAGACGGTTATCGGCCTTGAACTCAAGAAGCAGCTTGCTCTCGTCGGAGAAAAGCCGGATTATCTTATTGCATGCGTTGGCGGCGGCAGCAATTTCGGCGGGTTTGCGTTTCCTTTTGTTAAGGAAAAACTTAAAAATGATGCTCTGCGTATTATAGGCGTTGAACCGACTGCCTGTCCGACACTTACGAAAGGAATTTTGGGGTATGATTTTGGAGATACGGCGAAGTTGACGCCGCTTCTGAGAATGTACACCCTGGGGCATAAGTTTATGCCTGCCGGAATTCACGCCGGCGGCTTGCGGTATCACGGTGTTTCACCGTTAGTAAGCGCTCTCTATGAAAAGAAACTTATGGAGGCGATGGCCTATCCGCAGCTTGAGGTTTTTCAGGCGGCACATATGTTTGCTAAAGCCGAAGGCATTATTCCTGCGCCTGAGAGTTCCCATGCGATCGCCTGCGCAATTGAGATGGCTAAAAAAGAGAAAAAAGCCAAATGTATCGTGTTTAATTTAAGCGGTCACGGGCTTTTGGACCTTGCTTCCTATGAAAAATACCTCCATGGTGAATTGATAAATTACGCCCATCCACAGCATGAAATTGAACGTGCGTTAAAAGACCTTCCTACCGTATAATCGTATTTTCAACCGTACCGTATCAAAAGCTAATTCCTGTTTTAGCAGGCGCAAAAACACTTGGGATTTTAATGATTTAGCGCTATAATAACATCTTATCTCAGAGGATGTTGTGTATGTTTTGCCTAGACTATCTTTATAAGCTTGCCAGCGGCCGATATCGCGGGGGATTCCATCTTATTCCGGCAGCGGTTCTTTCGGTTTTTTCTTTTGTTTACGGTATTTTGGTCAGGATTTTGCTAACGTATGCGCTCTATCATAAAACGACGCCTGCGATTCCCGTAATAAGCGTAGGAAATATAACTGTTGGCGGGACCGGAAAGACTTCGTTGGTGGAGTATCTTGCATTGAAATTAAAAAGCTACGGTAAGAAGCCGGCCATTGTTACGCGCGGCTATAAACGTCCTGCATCAAAAGGCAGTGATACCTATGATTTGATGGGGGATGAGCCCGCACTGTTGCAGAAAAATACCGGAATTCCCGTTATTGTTGATTCAAACCGCCTTCGTGGAATTACGCGCGCTTTGGAAGAGTCTGCGGCAGACAGTATTATTTTAGACGACGCTTTTCAGCAATGGAAGATTGTCAAGCGTTTAGAAATCGTTTGTATCGATACGGCCAATCCTTTTGGTTGTGCGCGGCTTCTTCCGCGGGGACTTTTACGCGAACCTCTGACAGGTCTGGATCGCGCCGATGTTATTGTGTTTACTAAAACAAACATTGCCGCGGTTTCCGAGTCTTTGAAACAGACTGTGCGGAAATTCGCTCCCCGGGCGTTACAGGTCGAATCAATGCATAAACCGGTCGGGTTTTATTCATTGTACGATACTTCTTCCATGCAAAAATTGGATGGAAGATCATGTCTGCTTTTTTCAGGTATCGGGGATCCCCATTCTTTTGAGGAAGGTGTTAAGCATCAGGGGATTTCTGTTATGCATACGGTGCGGTTTTCCGATCACCATTCATATACCGCCGGTGATGTAGACAGGATTGTCGGCCAGGCGCGACGTTGTCGGGCAGACACAATTATCACCACTGAAAAAGATGCTATGCGGTTACAACGGTTACAGCTTTCTTTCGGCAGCTTCCCTGTTTTTGTATTCAAGATCGAGCTTATTCTTACGAAGAAAGAAGATGAATTCCTTAGCAGATTACGCAGCGTATATAGCGTTTAGATTATTGGGGCCGGTATTCCGGGCGCTTCCCGTTGCAGTGAGCTTTTTCCTGGGGAGGCGTTTGGGAGATACGGTCCATTTTTTTGATAATAAACATCGGGCTCTCGTATATTCGAATATCCGCAGGGCTTTTCATGATGAGATGACCCCCGGCCAAATACGCGCTGCTACGAAAAAGTTTTACAGGAATTTCGGGCAGAACTTTATTGAGATGTTTCTCTTGCCAAAGCTCGATAAACAATATCTGGACCGGTATATTACGGTTGAGGGGGTTGAGAATGTTACTGCGTCCCTGAAACGCGGCAAGGGCGTGATTTTGCTGGCGGTGCATGCGGGGAGTTGGGAATTGACGAATGCTATCTGCTCGACATGGGGCGTGCCGTTCAATTTTTTTGTACGCGAACAAAAATTCCCCCGGCTTAACGGTCTTTTGAATTTGTATCGTGCCAGGAAAGGCTGCAATCTTATTACCCGCCAAAATCAATTGCGCGCGTTAGTCGGTGCTCTGAAAAATAACGAAGTGGTTGGCATGACCGCTGATCAGGGCGGGAAACAGGGTGAGAAGGTTGAATTTTTCGGTAATGAAGCTTCCATGTCAAGCGGCGCGGTAAAAATCGCTTTGAAATACGGTACTGCCATCCTTCCGTCGTTTTATTTTCGTTTTGGGGGTGCCTGCGTCAAAACAATCATCGCGGAACCTTTTCAGATGCATAAAACCGGAGATGATGATACAGATATTCATGCCAATGTGCAAGGGCTCATACATTATTTTGAGGGATGTATTCGTCAGTATCCTTCGGAATATTTGTGGACGTATAAAGTTTGGAAATATTCGTCCCATCGTAGCGTCCTTATTCTAAGCGACGGGAAAACCGGGCATATCCGCCAATCTGAAACAGTTGCCAGGGAGTTGGCGCGGTTCGGCGCAGCCGGCGCAATGCATGTTTCTGTAAAGACTGTGCAGATCCGCTTGCGGAATGATAGTTTGCGTATTGGTTTGTCCCTGGCAAGTTTGTTGACCGGCAGATATTCATCCCGTCTGGCCGCGGGTTTTCTAAAACTGCTGCTTGATAAGAATTCCTATACGACGCTGATGGGATTGACTCCCGATATTGTTATTTCCTGCGGGGCAAGAGTCGCCGGCGTCAACTACCTTTTTTCCCGGTTTAACGTAAACCGTAGTATCTCGGTGTTGCGTCCCGGCGTACTAGGTGTGCGGCGTTTTGACGCGGTCATTATGCCTCTGCACGATCATCCTCCGAAGAGAAAGAATGTTTACTGTACCGATGGCGCTTTGAATCTTATTGATGACGCGTATGTAGCGGAACAATCCGGGAAACTGCTGGATGCGTATACGGGGACACTTTCCCGGGAGCAAAAATATATCGGGTTATTGCTTGGCGGCAATACAAAACATTTTAAGCTGCAGCCGGAAGAGGTACGGAATGTATTGAGCCAGATTAAAGATGCGGCAGAACGTTTTGATTATCACGTTTTGATTACGACATCCCGGAGAACTCCGTGTGCGGTTGAACAGCTTTTGGAAAAAGAATGTAAAAATTTTTCCCGATGTAAACTTTTGATCAATGCCCGTGTGGATAATCCACCCTTTGCATTGGGAGGTATTGTGGGGTTGAGTTCGATTGTTATTGTTTCACCGGAGAGTATTTCCATGGTTTCCGAAGCGGCTTCCGCTGGTCGTTACGTAGTTGTTTTCGGCAGCCGCGTTGATAGCCGTCACGATAAGTTTTTACGGACACTTGCGAACGGCGGTTTTATTTATCGGACCCCTGCGGCAAGTATTGCCGGAACGATCGGCGGCATACATAACAAGAAGCCTGCAGTGAGACGACTCAATGATCTCGAGCACTTGAACGATTGTATACAAAGGATATATTAATACTTCTATGAATATACTTCAAATCTTGCCGGAACTTCATGTTGGTGGAGTTGAAACAGGGACGGTTGATCTTGCCCGTGAATTGGTAAAACGGGGGCATACGGCAGTGGTTATTTCCTCGGGTGGCGCGTTAGTTAAAGAACTCGAATCGGCGGGTGCCAAACATTATGAACTTCCCGTTCATAAAAAAGATCTGATTACTATCATTAAGAATATCCGCCGTATTGTCGAGATTATTATTAAGGAAGACATCCATATCGTACATGCCCGTTCCCGTGTTCCCGCCTGGTCCGCATTTTTTGCCGCGCGTGCCACGAATCGGGTTTTTATCACAACCTGTCACGGGTATTACAGCAAACACATCCTGAGTTCTGTTATGGGGTGGGGCAAGCGCACGATCGTTTTAAGCAATGCTATTGCCAGACATATGATCGACGATTTCGGTGTTCCGCATGAGCAGATCCGGCTTGTCCCGCGCAGCGTTGATTCCACGAAGTTTTCATTTATCAGCCCCGAGTTGAAACGTAAGGAATCGTTTAATGTCGGGATCATTGGACGTCTGACCCCGATAAAGGGGCATATGATTTTTATTAAATCGATTGCGCGGGCTGCGCGTGAAATCCCTCATTTGAAGGCCTGGATCATAGGGGATGCTCCCGCATCAAAAGAATCGTATAGAGAGCAATTGCATGTTTTGGTCAATCGCTTGGGTTTGACGCAATCGACGCAGTTTCTGGGCACCCAGCGGGATATTCCCTCGGTTCTCAATAATCTTGATGTTGTGATTTTGGCAACAACGACGCAGGAAGCGTTTGGCAGAGTTGTTATTGAAGCGCAGGCAGCAGGAGTACCCGTGATAGCGACGCGTGTTGGCGGAGTGGTTGATATTATTGAGGACGGTAAAACCGGTCTTTTGGTGCCGGCAGCCGATCCTGTCGGCATGGGGGAGGCTCTTGTGCGAATTTATAAAGATCCTGTTTTGGCAACGGCGATGGCAAACGCCGCGTATGAAAAAATTAAAACGGACTATACGCTGGATCGGATGGTTAATGATACGCTTGGTGTGTATCATGATGCCTTAACCAATTTCAAAGTACTCATTATTAAACTGAGCGCGTTAGGGGATGTTATACTGACGACTGCGGCGATCCGGGCGATCAAGGAGAAGCTGGGTGTTAACCATAAAATCGTAGTTTTGGTCGGGCAGGAATCCAAAGATGTATTGCTGCGTTGTCCCTATATCGATGAGCTTGTTGTGTGTGACGTGCGCGGTAAAGACAAGGGATTACGAGGGATTTTGAAAGTCGCGGCAAGTTTGCGTAAAAAAAAGATTGATACGGTTGTTGATTTGCAGAATAACCGGTATAGTCATTTGCTCAGCAGATTTGTGATGGCGCCGCTGCGATACGGATATGATAATAAAAAATTCAGTTTTCTCCTTAATCACCGGATACCGTTTGATAAATCGCCGTTGGATCCGGTGCGCCATCAGTTTAAGATCTTAGCGATGCTGGGGATTGAGCCGGTACGCCTGCAGCTTGAATTGTGGCCTTCCCAGGAAGATATCAGTTACGCGAAGGAACTTTTGAGTTCTCAATGGGTTGCCGAGAAACAGAAACTTATCGGGATCAATGCGCGCGCCAGCCTTCGTTGGCAGACGAAAAACTGGCCGCGGCAATCGCTCATCAAACTGTGCGAGGAGTTGGCTAAACGCGATATGCGTGTTGTTATAACCGGTACTGAAGAGGATATTGCTTTTGCCAATGAGCTTATTCATGAGATCAAAGGCACTAAACCGATTAATGCCTGCGGTAAGACCACCGTCAATCAATTAGCCAGCCTTATCAAACAGTGCAGCGTGTATATATCGACTGATTCGGCTCCGTTGCATATCGCGACTGCGATGCAAACACCGGTTGTCGCGCTTTTTGGCCCTACTGATCCGCGCAGGCATATGCCTCCGGCAGAGCATAGTGTCGTGATGCATAAAGATATTCCCTGCGCGCCGTGTTATAAATCCGAGTGTAAAAATGTGCGGTGTATGAATGCGATTACTACGGAAGAAGTAGCGGCGGCGATTGAAAAACTATTGGCCTAACGGATGAACATCCTTTATCTTGCGAATCATCTTAATGTCGGCGGGGTCACCAGCTATATCTTGACACTTGCTTCCGGTTTTACAAAGCAAGGGCATACGGTTTATGTTGCCTCAAGCGGCGGGCAGATGGTTGATGCTTTTGAAAAAGCAGGTGCCCGGTTTATCCGCATACCCATTAAAACAAAAGCGGAATTGCATCCGAAAGTCCTGGCAAGTTTTTTTTATTTACTGAATCGTCACAGGCGGTATCGGTTTGACATTGTCCATGTTAATACCAGGGTTACTCAGGTACTTGGCCAACTCTTGCGTTCATATGCGCGACTTCCTTTTGTCTGGACATGCCACGGATATTTTCTTAGGAAAGTATCCCATGTCCTTTCGCCGTGTTGGGGAGACCGGGTTATTGCGATTAGTAAAGAAGTCCAGGAACACTTAACTTGCGATTTCAAGATGGATGTGCGACGTATCCGTCTGATTCATAACGGTATTGATGTGGAAAAATTCAGAGATGCGGCATATTTTTTACGGGCGCAGGACCGTGAAGATTTAAAACGCCGCTTAGGTTTGCATGCAGGACCGGTTGTCGGTATTATTGCCCGTCTTTCCGATGTCAAAGGGCACCGCTATCTTATTGCAGCGATGAAAGATGTTATTGCTGTGCATCCAGCCGCGCAGTTATTGATTGTTGGAGAGGGGAGAGAAAAAGTATCTCTTGTCCGTTTGGTCTCTGAGCTGGGGATTACCGGGAATATCGTATTCCATGAACAAGCGCCGTATACGCCTGAGGTGCTTGCGGCTATGGATATATTTGTTTTGCCATCGCTGCAGGAAGG